>JAABUN010007093.1_pt1 | contig 12360 bp, 12 predicted proteins | sample 5559311 | NCBI WGS metagenome assembly JAABUN01 (sample SAMN10711877, study PRJNA513370) | rock metagenome | isolation source: Antarctica rocks | place: Antarctica: Victoria Land, Siegfried Peak sud | reverse complement strand
CTACATGATTCAGAGTCAGGCGTGCTACCGTTACACCATTCCCCAGTGAGGTATAACCGCACTTATTCTAGGGTGAGGGGTCCTCGACTGTCAAGAATCGAGGATGATTTTTCCTGCGACCGGGTGTAACGACCATTGGTCGCGGGGTGCGACGATGCCGACCCGGATCGGCCCGGTGATGACGCGACCGGCCTCTGGCGTGCCGCACGCCGACCCCGCCGCGTCGACGCGCCAACAAGGCGCGGGGGCACGGCACCCGGGACAACGACCGGCCGTCGGTCCGCGGCGTGGTCGCGAGTGAGGGGGGCCAGGTCCGCCTGCGACTCGACGAATTGATAAACGGGCGTTTCCACCACCCGAATCGGCTTCTCGTCGCCACGGAGCATCCGCTGGAGCCGCTCCACGGTCTGGGGTGAGAAGAGTTGCTCGCCCGTGTCCAGGTTCACTCGCGCCGGGACATTCTCGACTGAGATGAAAACGGCCGTCCATTTCCAGTGCGTAGGTCACCCGACGATCGACAAGCACTTCACGCCAATCCTGAATGAGGCGTCATCTCGCCCCTCCTTTTCTCGGGTTTGCGTCCTCCCCCCGCTCTACAGCGTCTTCAAATATTCGATCAGGTCGGACCGCTCACCGTCGCCCAGCCGATCGCCGAAGCGGTGGCCGCCGTTGCCCAGGCCGAACCGGGCGGTGTCGTAATAATAGCGGGCCTGGGGCGAGGTGAGTCCGCTCGGGACGGAGGAGAAGGTCTCGAACTTCCAGCCGACATCGACCTGGTCGTAGTAATCGAAGTCGGTCGTAGGGGGGCGCTTGAATCGGGGGGGGCGCTTCGCGGAGTCGAGCAGGAGGGCGAGGGTGGGGACCGAGCCGTTGTGGAGGTAGGGGGCGGTGGACCAGATGCCGTCGAGGGGAGGGGCCTGGTAGCCGGTCATGGTCTCGGCGACGGGATAGTCTTCGCCGAACCAGGTCGAGTTGTAGTGGGAGATCAGGCGGTCGGAGATGCCCAGGGCACGCGCCGGGTCGGTGCCGATCACGTCCAGGTCGACGATCTTACCTAGATATTCGCCGTCGGGGCCGTAGGTGCCATGGCACTTGGTGCAGTTCCGGGCGAAGACGGCCTGACCTCGGGCGGCCTTGCTCGGGTCGATCGGGAAGGGATACTTGGGGGGCTTGAGGCTCTTCAAGTAGGCCTGGATGTCGCGGAAGGTCGGTTCCAGGGCCTTGAAGTCTTCGAGCGACTTCTCGCCCAGGAGGAACTGCATGTTGGAGCGGACCGACCGGGCGTCGGTGCGGCCGTCGTGGTACATGGTCGCCTTGCGGCCGAGGAGCCACCAGGCGGGTACGTCCAGCTCGGGGAGGTTGGCGGCGAGCGGCAACGGGAAGAGGCGCTTCGAGAGGTCGGAGTTGCGCAGGCTGAGGAGGATAACCGAGATCGTCCCCGCGTTGACCGTCCCGCGCGTGCTGTTGAGGGTGAAGAGGCTGGGCGGCGGCCGCCTGCCGTCGGCGAGGGTCAGGTCGTCGAGCAGGGCCTTCAGGTCGAGCGTGGTGTTGCCGAGCCCGACGTAGCTGGTCCCGCCGATCGAGCCGCCGTGGCAGACCATGCAGTCGATCTGCAGCCCCGTCTTGACGCCCCCCGGCCCGTTGCCGCGTCTCAGGCCCAGGGGCAGCCCGTCGTTCGCGAACGGGGCGGGATGCAACCCGTAGCGGCGGTTGAAGGAGGCCGCATAGGGCGGGGCGGGGGAGGGGGGCTCTTCCCAGAGCTTCGCCACGTCCCGATACGCGTCCTCGCCCCAGGCCGGCTTGAGGTAGCCGGTCGTGGTGAGCGCCACCCGTCCCCGCTCGATGGCCGGGTCGGGCTCGTCGCCGAAGACCGACCCGCAGACCAGCGCGAACGCGCCGGCGGCGATTCCCAAGGTCAAGCGTCCCCCTCGCATCGCGTCTGTGCCCCCGACAGGTGTCAAGCCGGTTGTCGGCCCCGAACCGGGTCCCCTATTCCGTTGTAATCAGTCGCGGCACGTTCGGAAATCCCCCGGGTTTGCCGATGGGGAAATATCTGAGGTTTCGTGCGCCTGAAGATCCGCATCTATTGTACGCCGGTGCATCGACATCGGCATTTGCGTGGGGTAGAATTGGGCCATTAGGGGATCGTCGAGCGAGAGGGCCGTGTACGGCCCACGCGACATGAGCGGACCGGGGAGAGAGCCCATGGGACCTGCCGAGATCGTGGCGAGTCTGAAAGAGCTGTGCGTCGAGCAAGGGCCCAGGATCAATACCGAGCAGATCGTGGAGTGGATCGATCGCTCCGGGGGCTACGAGTCGGACGCCGATCTCATCGAGTTCGCCAAGAAGATGAAGGCGCGCCAGTATGCCCGGATGCTCGACTACGAGGACGAGGAATCCGGGCTCAAAATCAAGCGCCTCTGGAGCTTCCGCGACTCGGCGACGGGCCGTCGGTATTACGCCGACATCCTCCAGATGCCCGATGATCGCCGCCGCCAGCTCGTCCTCCAGTACGCGCAGTTCCTCGATCAGCTCCGCTCCGTCCGACGCGCCATGGCCGACTACTTCGCCGGCCAGCAATTCTTCGAGTTCTACGTCGACGAGGTCGATGTCCACGAGCCGGTCCGATCGGACGCCTGATCCGCACTCCTCTTGACCGGACCCTCGACGGCTCGGGACAATGGCCCCACGCTCGACCCGGTGGGGTGGGGGCCCTGGCTTTCGAGGATCACCGCACGATGTCCGCACCCTCCGTCCTCGGGCCGAAGGCCCAGCAATTCCCCGATGCGCTCGGCCGATTCGGCGCGTTCGGCGGGCGGTTCGTCCCCGAAACCCTCATGGACGCGCTGAACCGGCTGGCCGACGAGTATGCCCGGGCGACCGCCGACCCCGCGTTCCAGACGGAGCTGGACGGACACCTGACGCATTACGTGGGACGCCCTTCGCCGCTCTTCCACGCCGAGCGGCTGACTCGGCTGGCGGGGGGGGCCGACATCTACCTGAAGCGCGAAGACCTCAACCACACCGGCGCCCACAAGATCAACAACGCGATCGGCCAGGTCATGCTCGCCCGGCGCATGGGCAAGACGCGCGTGATCGCCGAGACGGGTGCGGGCCAGCATGGCGTGGCCACCGCGACGGCCTGCGCGCTCTTCGGCCTGGAATGCATCGTCTACATGGGCGTGGAAGACATCCGCCGCCAGAAGCTCAACGTCTTCAACATGAAGACCCTGGGCGCGACCGTCGTGCCCGTCTCGGACGGCTCGCGCACCCTCCGCGACGCGACCAACGCGGCGATGCGCGACTGGATGGGCTCGTCGAACCAGACGCACTACACGATCGGCAGCGTCGTCGGCCCGCACCCCTTCCCGATGATCGTCCGCGACTTCCAGGCGGTCATCGGCCGCGAGACCCGGGGCCAGTGCCTCGACCGGCTGGGACGCCTGCCCGACGCCGTCGTGGCCTGCGTCGGGGGGGGCTCGAACGCCGCCGGCATGTTCTACCCGCTGATCGACGACGCCGAAGTCGAGTTGATCGGCGCCGAGGCCGGAGGCCGTGGCCCCGGCGGCGGGGATCATGCGGCGAGCCTGACGCAGGGGAGGCCCGGCGTCCTGCACGGCAGCTTCAGCTACGTGCTCCAGGACGACGACGGCCAGACCGAGGACGTCCACTCGATCTCCGCCGGCCTCGACTATCCCGGGGTCGGCCCCGAGCACAGCTACTGGAAAGACCAGGGCCGGGTCCGCTACGAGAGCATCACCGACGCCGAGGCGCTGCAGGCTTACGACACGACCGCGAGGTACGAGGGGATCCTTCCCGCCCTCGAGTCGAGCCATGCCCTGGCCCAGGCCCTGAAAGAAGCCCCACGGCTCGGCGCCGGCAAGGTCGTGGTCGCCTGCCTCTCCGGTCGCGGCGACAAGGACGCCTACGAAGTCGCCCGCCTCCGCGGCGAGCCGATCTGACCGGCGGGCGAGTCGGTCAGGCCCCGAGGTCGTCCACGACGGGCCTCATTCCTCTCTGCAAAACGCCGAAGGGTTGCGTCCGGACGCGACCGTCGCCCTCTGGAAACCGGCATGAACCGCATCGACGCCCTGTTTTCCCGCCTCAAGAGCGAAGGCCGACGCGCCCTGATGCCCTTCGTTACGGCGGGCGACCCCGACCTGCCCACCACGGCGGCGCTGATCGCCGAGATGATCGCGCGGGGGGCGCACATGGTCGAGGTGGGCATCCCGTATTCTGACCCGATCGCCGACGGTCCGGTGATCGCGGCCAGCTACCACCGGGCGCTCGGGCGTGGGATCAAGCTCGACCAGATCTTCCAGATGCTCCGGAGCCTCCGCGCCGAGGCGGCGGGGGGTCCCTCGGCCTCGGCCCCGTTCGTGACGATGGTCTCGTACGCGATCGTCCTCCGCCAGGGGGTGGACCGCTACCTCCGCGAGGCGGTCGCCGCCGGGGTGGACGGCCTGATCGTCCCCGACCTGCCCATCGAGGAGGCGGATGGGCTCTGCCGCAAGACGACCGAGCTCGACCTGCGGCTGATCCAGCTCATCACGCCGACCACCCCCCGCGACCGCGCGGTCCGGATCGCCCGGGCGACGACCGGGTTCATCTACTACGTCTCGGTGGCCGGGATCACCGGCGAGCGGACGACCCTCCCCACCGACCTTGCCGAGAACGTCGCCTGGCTCCGGACCCAGACCGACCTGCCGATCTGCATCGGCTTCGGGATCAGCCTCCCCGAGCACATCCGCACCCTCGCCCCCGTCGCCGACGGCCTCATCATCGGCAGCGCCCTGGTGCGCCGGCTGATCGGGGCCGAGGCCCGCCCGAGGTCCGAGGTGGTCGCCGACATCGGCCAGATGATCGCCGAGTTCTCCTCCAGCCTCGAAGCCGTCGAGGCGCGGAATCTTCCCTCTCCCCCCGGGAGCGGGTGCCCGGAGGGCGGGTGAGGGGCTCCGGCTTCGACTCCAAAACCGCCCCGCCTCGTTCCCCATTCCACTCCGATGATCCCGGCCACTTTCCACCCACGAACGGCGGTGGTGGCATCGTCGGTCAGACCTCGTAGCTGGCCAGCGGCTCGGGGATGTGGACGGGGTTGCTGACGTGCTGCTGGAGGACCGGGGCCAGGGCGTCGAGGCTTTCGGGCTCGCCGTGGACGAGGAACCCGTGTTCGATCCGGCCGCCGGTCTGCTCGAACCACCAGGCCAGGTCGTTGCGGTCGGCATGCCCGGAGAATCCATCGAGCACGTAGACCGCGGCGTTCAGGTCGAACCACTGGTCCATGATCTGGATGCGCTCGGCCCCCTCGGCGATCTGGCGCCCGAGCGTCCCCTCGGCCTGATAGCTGACGATGACGATCGCGTTGTCGGGGTCTTCGACCACGTGCCGGAGGTGGTGGCGGATCCGCCCCGCGGCGCACATTCCGGACGACGCGATGACGATCATCGGGCCGGGGAGGTGGTTGAGCCGCCTCGATTCATCCCACGAGGCGCAAAACTCCACGTACTTCGACCCGAAATAGACTGGGTCTTTATCCATGAGCCGACGCGCCTCGGGGGTGTACGCCTCCGGGTGGTCGCGGTGGATGTCGGTCAGGCGCATCGAGAGCGGGCTGTCGACATAGACCGGGATCGGGCGGACCTTGTGCGTCGCGAAGAGCTCCTGGAGGCAGTAGATCATCCGCTGGGTCCGCCCCAGGCTGAACGCCGGGATCACGATCTTGCTCTGCAAGCGGATCGCGCGGGCGACGATCGCGTGCAACTGCTTGATCAGGGTGTCGTACGGCTCGAGCTCGCGTGCGCCGTAGGTGCTCTCGGAGACGAGGATGTCGATGTCCTTGACGATCGTCGGGTCGGGGAGGAGCCCCATGTTGCGTCGGCCGAGGTCTCCGGTGAAGACGAATCGGCGTTCCCGGCCGTTCTCGCGGAAGTCGAGCTGCGTCATCGCCGAGCCGAGGATGTGGCCGGCGTCCTGGAACGTCAGGTTCACGCCGGGGCAGATCTCGCGAGCCTCGGCGTACGGGATGCGTTGCAGCCGCTCGACGACCCACTCGACGTCGGCCAAGTCGAAGAGGGGCTCGACCGGGCCGTCCTGGCCGTTGTTCAAGTTGCTGTTCCGCGCATCCTCGCGCTGGATGCGCGCGCTGTCGCGGAGCATGACGCTGAGGATGTCGGCCGTGGCGGGGGTGGTCAGGATCGGGCCATTGTAGCCGGCCCGGATCAGGCACGGGAGGCGGCCGATGTGGTCGTTATGGGCGTGCGAGACGATCACCGCGTCGAGGTCGCGGGGCTCGAACGTGAACTGGCGGTTCGGGCTGTTCGGGTCCATCCGGTCGGAGTTGAACAGGCCGCAATCGAGCAGGATACGAGACCCGCCGATCTCCACCAGGTGGGCGCTCCCCGTCACTTGCTTCGCCGCGCCATGAAACGTGATGCGCAACCGATCATCCTCCCTCCCGTCCACCCGTCGACCGTCGGGCCGCCCCTGCCGTCTTGGTGCGGGCGGAGCGGGCGGTCCTCCAAGCTTCGTCGGGCTTCCTCAAGAGTCTTCCCGCGTATTTGTTATAATAAATGCCATGATGCCACGATCCGGCCTCCGGTTCAAGGGCACCCGGTCCGCCTCGAAGGCTCGGATTGAACAATTCCCCGTTTCGGCGTAGAACTTGCCTGGGCCCTTGCCGGCCTTCGCGTGATTCCCGTCCGATCGTGTCCGACTGGGTGAGGAGCGCCCTGTTATGACGCGCGAGGTTCCCGAATCCCATCCGCTGCACCGCCTCTTCCGCGGGATGACCGAATCCACATTCATGACCGAGCTGGGGATCGGCGATCCCCGCCTGGTCGGCTACGTGGCCGACCTCCTGGCCCGATTCATCCCCAGCCAGACGATCTGGCGGCTCCGCGACGGTCAAGGCCGGCGCCTGACGCAGGTCACGGCGATGATCGCCGAGGCCGAGTCGACCACCGACGCCGATCGCCGGCTCGAATGCCACCGCCACGTCGGCGACTACACGCTCTTCTGGACGGGCGTCTATCCCGAGGCGATCCCCAGGCTGCAAGCCGCCGGCTCGCCCGATAGCCTGATCAACTATCAGCTACAAGGCAAACGGTCCTACTACCTGGCCAGCACCCTCGACGGCGACCAGGCCCCCGTCCTCCGTCGCCTGAGCGCCGAGTTCGAGCTCTGCGCCTTCGGCCTCTCGCGCGTCCGCCGCGAGTGGGAGAAGCACGACCCGGAGGCTCCGGGAGGCCCGACGCTCGGGGCGTGATCCGCCCGGCCTACTCTTCCCCTGTGCGCCCCGGAAAGACCGAGATATTTCCCGCTCATGTCCCACGAACGGTCCGTCAGGGGTGGCGGGAGAAACCTCGCCAATCGCCAGATTTTTGATAGGGATTTCCACACGGTCCCGAGAGGTAGCGGCCGTTCCAGAGATTTTATTCACCATAAGCACTGAACCAGAAGGTGCATAAGGGAAAGCTGTGCACCGCGACGTGACTTCGGCACAGGCCATGCTCTTACCCAGTTATCGCGAGTTCAACTCCACCATCCGCGAAGGAGGTTTCATCGTGCGATGTTCCCTGAAGACCTGGGCCCTGGCAGGCATCTTTGCGGTTAGCAGCGGACTTGGGCTCGGAGCCTCTTCGGCTCTGGCCCACGACGAACCCGGACTTGGCGGCGGCTACGGCGGTGGCGGCTACCCCGGCGGTTATGGCGGCGGGGGTTATGGTGTGCCGAGCTACGGCGACTACGGCAACGGCGGACACGATCTCCAGCCGCACTGGCATACCAAGCGGACCCCATTCGGCAACTTTCAGTATTACGGCAACGGTCGGCACGACCTCCGGCCGCACGGACACACGGTCACGCCCTACGGGATCGAGAGCTACAACGGCAGGCGGACGCGGAGCTACTCCCCGCCCGCGCCCTACGGCTACCGGCCCTGGTAAAAGACCGAACGTGTCATCCGTCGAATCGCGACGGTTGTGATCCATGAACGAACGGCCCCGGAGCATCTCGCTCCGGGGCCGTTTTGCGGTTGTTGCCCAGGATGGGCGCCGCCAAGTGTGAGACGAAACGTCGAACGAGTTTCCACACGGCCAACGGGCAAGGAATCTGGTGCAAATCCCCGCCCTGTACTGCAACCTCCGGCCGATTTCGCGACCGCGAATGCCCTTAGTTATTATCTCCCATTGATTTGTGAATTATTTTTCCCCGGGCCGCTTGGTCGTTCATGGGCCGGCACATTCCGTGCATTGAGAGGTGATCGCCTCTCGTTCGCCGGGCGAGCGTTCACCACCGCTCGATGACTGTTCGGGACGAATGGCAGTCCCGTCACTCCAGGCCTCGGTACGGGCACAGTCCGACATTCGATGTTACAAGGAATCCAACATGCGAGCGAATCTTCGCAGGGTGGCGATGACCGGCGTTCTGGCCGTGGCCGGAACGTCGGGAATCGGGGTGTCCGCGGCGAAGGCGTGTGACCACGGCCCCGCCGATGGGTTCGGCCCCGGCCCCCGATGGAGCTACGGGGGTGTGGCGAACACGCCCGTTCGGTTTGGCAGCCTGCCCGATTACGACGACTGCCCTGTCTGCCAGCGTCGCAGCTTCATCCCGCCCGCTTGCCCTCCCCCGCCGTACTGCGACGAGTTCTCCGCGGTCGGGACCTATCGTCGCGTCATCTACCGAGAGTACCGACGGACGGAGTTCCCCGTGGCCTACCCGGCGCCGCCTGCCCCTTATGCGACTTCACGGGCGTTCCCCTCGTACGATGCACCCTACTCCCCCGCCCCCCTGCCTTTCCCGTCCAAGCAGGCTCCCGGCGTCTATGGCACCTCGCAGTACCCCGACCCGACCTCGGGGCCGTCCGCGCCTTACGACGTCCCCCAGCCACAGGCTCCGTATCCATCGCAAGCCCCCGCGGCCGACTACGGCCAGGTGCCGCCGCTCCCTTCCCCCAGCGTCACACCGCAGCAGTGAAACGAGGGATTCCGCAAGTGAATCGACCCAGTGACCCTCTCGAGGGTGACTGGGTCGTTGTCGTGATGGGTCTTATACGCATCCCAGGAAGTTCCTGCACGGCGCCGCTATCTACCCGGAACCCTCGGATCTGCTCCGGGTGGCCGGGGCAAAGCCCGCAGGGCGTGCCCCGGTGCGTCGGTCGTCCCGGGGCACGCTCGCTCCGCTCGCTTTGCCCCGGCCACCCCACGAGCGGACCAGGGCAGGAACTTCCTGGGATGCGTATTACTTTCGAGGCCCCCGGGGGTGCCGATGTTCGCGAGATCGGATTGCTCCCCCCGGCCCGGCGATCGTCCGGACGGAGGGGCGGGACCTTGCGACTTTATCACACCCGTGCGTTAGGATGTCTGCCACGCGCCGAAGTGGACGCGCCCCCCTGAATTTCTCGGATTCGGTCTGGAGCCTTCCGATGTCCTCGACGAGCGCCGAACTTTACCAGCACGACGTCTTCCAGGCACGGCGGCAGCTCTTCAAGCTCCTGGGTGCGGCGTTCCACCTGAGGACGATGGACGGCCGCCTGCTCGCCTACTCCAGGCAGAAGGCGTTCAAGCTCCGCGAGGACATCCGCGTCTTCGCCGACGAGGCCCAGACGGTCGAATTGCTCACGATTCAGGCCGACTCGATCATCGACTTCAGCGCCGCCTATAAAGTCATCGACTCGCAGTCGGGCGAGCACGTCGGGTCGCTCCGACGCAAGGGATGGTCGTCGATCATCCGGGATTCGTGGGAGCTGCTCGACCCCGATGGGGTCGTCCGCGGCCGGGTGATCGAGGAGAGCAGCTGGAAAGCCTTCGCGCGGCGGATGATCGACCTGGCGCGGTTCCTGCTGCCGCAATCCTACCTGATCCAGGTCGATGGGCAGACCGTGGCGACGATGAGGCAGAACTTCCTGGGGATCCCCCCCGCGTTCACGATCGACCTGAGCCACGACACCGAGGGGCGACTCCCGCGCCCGCTGGCGGTGGCCACCGTGATCCTGCTGCTGGCCATCGAGGGCCGGCAGGGCTGACCATCGACTTCGGCCGCGAGCTGACCGTCTCCGGCGCATACCTCGCCACCCGCTCGGACCTCGACGCCGTCGTCCGCCAGATCTCCCAGGGGAGGCTGACCCCGGTGGTCGATCAGGTCTATCCCCTCGCCGAATTCCAGGAGGCCCACAGCGGATGGCCGAACGCGACCTCTTCGGCAAGCTCGTCCTGACCCCTTGAACGTCATGGGTGGGGACAAGATCAAGAGGAGGGCCAGGTCGCCGACGGACCGCGGTCCTCCCCCCGTGTACTCGCCCGCACCATGCACCGGGTTCGAATTTATTCGTCGACGCGAAAGACGTTGTGGCAGGCGGTGCAGCTGGCCTTGACGGTCGCGTGGGCTTTCTTGGCTTGCGCCTGGGTCACTCCGTCTTCGCCCGCGACCTTGGCGAGTTCTTCGGAAGCCTTGGTCATGTCGTCCATTAGCTTGGTCCACTTGTCGAACGGCTGCTTCTGCTTCTCCGACGGCTCCTTGAACTCGCGGGCTTCCTTGGAGAGCTTGGCGAGCTCGGTGGCGCTCTCGGCGACGACTTTCTGCGACTTCTTGAACGCGACCGCGGTGCGGACGGCCTTGGTGATGGCCAGGTTCTTGGCGTTGACCTGCTCCATGAGCTTGTGCAGCGGCGAATCTTCATCCTGGGCCATCGCGAAGCCGGTGGCCAGCGCGGTGACTGCCGCCATCGTCGATCCGAGGATCGTCCACTTACGCAGCATGATTCTTCCTCCCGAGGTCGGTGATGCGGGGACAACGTAGGCGGGTGCTCAGCGGCCGCGACGGGGCCGGTGGCCCAAACTTTGGGGAAGCCCTAGGATAGTCCGCGAGTCGCGGTCGATCAAGCAGTTCGAAACCGGGACGTGGCCGGTCCGCCTCATCCGCTCCGGGTGGTAGAATTCCCCGCGTGCGTCCGGGCCGTTACCAGGCCCGGCGTGGACCTTTTCAGGCGACCATGACCGGCGGATGCCCATGCCCGAGCCGATCGACTACAAAGCGGCGGGCGTCGACCTCGACGCTTACGAGGAGACGATGCGCCAGCTCCCCCCGCTGCTGCGCCGGACGTACACGCCGAGGGTGCTGGACTGGCCGGGCGGCTTCGCGGGGCTCTTCCGGCTCGACGACCAGATCGGGCTCCTGTCGAGACGCTACCGCGACCCGGTTCTGGTCGCCTCGACCGACGGCGTCGGCACCAAGCTCAAGCTGGCCTTCGCCACCGGCAGGCACTCCACGGTGGGGATCGACCTGGTCGCGATGTCCGTCAACGACTGCCTCTGCGCCGGCGCCGAGCCGCTCCTGTTCCTCGACTACGTCGCGATGAGCCACGACGACCCCGCGCTGACCCGCCAGATCGTGCAGGGGATCAGCGACGGCTAGACGGCGATCCTGCCCGATTTCTACCAGCCGGGGCAGTACGACCTGGCCGGCTTCTGCGTCGGCGTGGTCGAGCGCAAGCGGATCCTCAGCGGGAAGGATATCCGCCAGGGCGACCGGGTCATCGGCCTGGCCAGCTCGGGCCTGCACGCCAACGGCTACAGCCTGGCCCGCAAGATCGCCCTCGACGTGGCCGGCCTCCAGCCCGACTCGATCGTGGCCGAGCTGGGCCGCACCGTGGCCGACGAGCTGCTGGAGCCGACCCGGATCTACGTGCGGGCGATGAAGACCGTCTACCGCCACTACCGCGTCAAGCAGACCGTGCACGGGATCGCCCACATCACCGGCGGCGGCCTGATCGACAACCCGCCGCGCATCCTCCCCGACGGCCTCGCCATGGCGCTCCGCCGCGACGCCTGGGAGGTCCCTCCGGTCTTCTCCTGGCTCCAGAAGCTGGGCGAGATACCCGACGCCGAGATGTTCCGCGTCTTCAACATGGGTATCGGCCTGGTCCTGATCGTCGCCGAGTACTACGCCGAGGCGATCGCCCGCTACCTCCGCGCCGAGGTCCATCTCCCCGCCTGGGTCATCGGCGAGGTCGTCCCCGGCGCCAAGGGGGTCTTCTGGGCCTGAGAGGCTATCCCGGTACGCCCCACGATTGGGGATCCTCCCTAAAGAGACGATCCGGATTCCCTGGGCGGCGCGTGGGAGTCGCAGTCGGAAGGAGACGGGCAGGGCTGCCCGCCCCACGAATCGAACAGCAATCCCCGAAGGTGGGGCGGGCGTCCCTGCCACTGCTGTGAACAGGTTCGCTCGCTGTATCATCCTGACTGGTAACGACATCTGAGGGTACACCATGCGAACGCTCAGCGAACAGGAGCTCGTCCCCGACCTCACGGCGGCCGACCCGGTCTTGCCGATCTCCCTGGACCCGCGCCTCGTCCTGGACCGACT
>JAABUN010007092.1_pt1 | contig 12363 bp, 11 predicted proteins | sample 5559311 | NCBI WGS metagenome assembly JAABUN01 (sample SAMN10711877, study PRJNA513370) | rock metagenome | isolation source: Antarctica rocks | place: Antarctica: Victoria Land, Siegfried Peak sud | reverse complement strand
CCAAAAGCGCCTGGGGCAACCTGAGTCTCTACGGCATCCTCCGCGAGCTCCAACACCTCGTCGCCGCACGAACCGGATACTGCCCCTACTGCCACCCACGAGCCCCAACCTAACTAAGTACTACTAGAGGAGCGGGCAGTGAGTGAAGTATTCACCTTCGGCGAGACCATGGCGCTGATGAACGCAAGCACCCCAGGACCCCTGGCTCACGTTGTGTCGCTCGACCTTGGGATCGGCGGCGCGGAGAGCAATGTCGCTATTGCCCTGCGTCGCCTGGGAACGTCTGTGGCCTGGCGGGCCGAGTGGGCCAGGACCAACCTCGGGGATATGGTCCTGCGTGAACTGACCGCGGAGGGCCTCGAGCTTCACGGTGTGCGGGACACCACCGGCCCTACCGGGTTGATGATCCGGGAACACCGGACGGTGGATGCCTCCAGGGTCTTTTGGCGCGAAACCTGGCAGCGCTGGGGCCGGCGCAGGCCGTGGTTGAACTGGGCGGGCGGGGCGCCGTCGCGAACATCGACGGTCGGGACTACCACGTCCCGGCTGTCGCCGTGCGCGTAGTGGACACCGTCGGAGCCGGTGATGCGTTCGTGGCCGGCTACCTCTCCGACCTGCTGCTGGGCGCGCCGCCCGAGGAGCGGCTGGAAACGGCAGCCGTGGTCGGTGCGTTCGCCTGCACTGTTTCCGGGGGACTGGGAAGGAGTTCCGCGCCGCTCGGAGCTGTCACTGCTGACCGCAACGACCCGATGCAGCGCTAACAGGTCTGAGCGCCTGAACGGTTCCGGCAGGTTCTCCTGGCTGATTCTCCTGTTGCTTCCCGCGGCGTTGCAGGAGCGTTAATTGATGAAGTGCGTCTGCGCAGGTTCGGGCGAGATTCCGCTGACGATGCGCTGCGCAATATGGCGGACCTTCACATTCTGGGCGTTCGAGGCGCGGTTCAGCATCGTATAGGCCTCAGCCTGCGTGCAACGGTTCTGGCCCATAAGAATGCCGATGGCGATATCGATGGTGGTCCTCGATTCCATCGCGGCCTTCAGGTTCGCGGACGTGTTGGCCTGCTTGGAAACGCGGAGCACCATCTGCAGCGCCTTGGCCGCCTGGGCGGCGAAGCTTTCGGCCACGGTCTGCGTGCTGCTCGTGAAGGCACTGGGGTTAACGGCGTAGAAGTTCAGGGCTGCTCCGCCGTCCGATCCAAGCACCAGGGGGACACCCATCATGGCGAAGTATCCGTGGTCCGCGACGGTCTCGAAGTACTCGGGCCACCGGCGGTCGGTGCGGACGTCGTCGACGATCACCGTGTGCCCGGTGTTGATGGCGTGCAGGCAGGGACCTTCACCGAACCCGTACTGGACCTCGTCCAGGACCCGTGCCTCATTGCTGCTGCAGGCCACCGTCGTCGTGAGGTTCCGGTGCCGGAAGGTGACCCCGCACTGCACCTCCACCGCGCCACCCAGGATCCCGGAGGAGAGGATCGCGAGATCCTCCAGGAACTGGTCGACGTTCTCGTTGCTGAGCATGAGGTCCTGGAGTTGTGCACTCGCCTCAGCATTTTGCTGTTCCTCGTTCACCCGGTCAGTCTATGACGATTGGTTCGCTTGTCCAGCAAAGAGGCGCCGTCCCAGCATGGAGCATCAGGGGAAACGGCCAGAAACGCAAGAACGACCGCCCCTGAAGGACGGCCGCTCTTCGTTCTCTTGAGAAATCCTGGTAGCCCCTCGGCCCTAGACGACGGCTGCTGTCGGCTTCCGGCGCTGGGGTGCGAGCTCTCCGATGATGCGGCGAAGGAGGCTGCGGAGCTCGAAGGATTCGAGCCCCTCGCCCATCATCAGGGTCCGCTCGATATTTTCGGCTCTCGTCAGTGCGGTGGCACCGGCCGGGGTGATCGTGATGCGCTGGCTGCGACGATCGACGCTGTCGCGGATGCGGGAGATAAACCCCTGCCGCTCGAGTTTCTCGATCGTCTTGCCCATCGTCTGAGCCTGGACGTGCACCGCGACGGCGAGCTTGGCACCGGTCATGGTGCCGGTTCGCGACAGGACGCCGAGGGTGGTGTAACCGGCGTGGGTAATGCCGATGTCGAGCAGCCTCTCGTTCCACGCTTGATCGACGAGCCGAGCGGCGGTAGTCAGCATGCGGCTGGTGGACCACTCTTCCAATTCAGACATGTATTTTCTTCCCGAAGTCCTGGGACACCCGGTCGGAGCCGTCGTACAGCGTCGGCCGGGCATCGTGTCCATGCACCCGGCCAGTGAAACAAAGTAACTTTACCGACTGCAATACCTCTATCATGCGCCTCATTTTTCAAGTTTTCCTGTTTGCGATGCAAAAGCTTCCGCCGCGGAGGCTAGCGTTCAGCTGTCACCATCGTGCGAAACCCGCTGGTTTGCGTTGCGATGGGTCGTGCCCGGCCCTCCTCGACAGCGTGGTCAAGCGCATTTTCCATCATCGGGTGCTGCTGGTGGAGGTCCCATTCATATCCGCGAGCTGCTCTCAACCACGCTGCGCTCGAGTGGTTTCATCGACCATCACCTCGTCGAGGTCCAGATCCTGAACCTGCCCAAGAAACTCGGCGAGGACATGAGCAATGCCCGTTTCATCCGCACGGGGCGCGGCGTCGGCTACCGGATGATGCCGGGCGAGCGTGAGCAAAGGCACCGCACGCCGCCGTCGGGTTGCCCGGCGACGGAACAACGGTGGAACACTGGAGGTGTGGCCCATCTCGACGTATCCGGCATCGACTACTTCCTCTCCGACGGCAGGCAACTGCTCAACGGCGTGAGCTTCAAGGTGGGCGACGGGCACAAGACGGCTCTGATCGGCCCGAATGGCACCGGGAAGACGACCCTGCTGCGGATCATCGCCGGCGACATCGCGTCCGACGAAGGGTCGGTGAGCCGGTCCGGAAGCATGGGCATCATGCGGCAATTTGTCGGCCAGGTGCGCGACGACACCACCGTCCGAGACCTCCTCGTCTCGGCCGCGCCCCCTGTGCTGGCCGCCGCGGCGGAGAGGATCGACGATGCCGAGCTCGCGATGATGGAGGCCGACGACGAGCCCACGCAGATGCGGTACGCGCAGGCCATCGCGGATTGGGGCGACGCCGGCGGGTACGAACTCGAAACCACCTGGGACGAGGTCACGATGGCCGCCCTCGGAGTGCCGTTCGACCGCGCGCAGTACCGGGCTGCGTCGTCGCTCTCGGGTGGGGAGCAAAAGCGGCTCGTCCTCGAGGCGCTGTTCTCCGGCCCCGACGGCCTGCTGCTCCTCGACGAGCCGGACAACTACCTCGACGTCCCCGGCAAGCGCTGGCTGGAACTGAAGCTCCGCGAGTCCAGGAAGTCCGTTCTGTTCGTCAGCCACGACCGTGAATTGCTGGCTAACGCAGCCACCCGCATCGTCACGTTGGAGCCGGGCGTGCTGGGGGCGTCGTCGTGGACCCACGGAGGCGCCTTCGGGACCTACCTGACAGCGCGAGAGGACCGCAACGCGCGGTTCGAGGAGTTGCGCAAACGGTGGGACGAGGAGCACCTCAAGCTCCGGGAACTCGTCAATATGTACAAGAACAAGGCCGCGTTCCGCTCGGATATGGCCAACCGCTACCATGCAGCCCAGACGCGCCTCGCGAAGTTCCTCGAGGCAGGGCCTCCCCAGGCCATCCCGCTCGAACAGCACGTCTCGATGCGGCTGCAGGGCGGCCGCACAGCGAAGCGGGCGGTAGTGGCGCAGAAGCTCGAGCTGACGGGGCTGATGAAACCCTTCAGCACGGAGATCTGGTTCGGTGACCGCGTGGGCGTGCTCGGTTCCAATGGCTCCGGGAAGTCGCATTTCCTGCGGCTGCTCGCCGGCGGCGGGTCCGATCCGGACAAGGAACACCTGCCGGTGTCCGCGCTGTCCGTAACGGCCGCCGCGCGTCAGTCCGGCCGGGAGCCCTCGGCGCAGACGCCTGTCGAGATGGCCCCGGTTCCGCATTCCGGATCCGTCAAGCTCGGTGCGCGCATCCGGCCCGGCTTCTTCGCGCAGACGCACTCCCGTCCGGACCTCCTCGGGCGCACGCTCGTGGACATCCTCCATCGCGGCGACGAGCACCGCTCGGGGCTCGGGCGCGAAGCCGCGTCCGCCGTCCTCGACCGCTACGGGCTGGCGCCGCAGGCCGAACAGACCTACGACTCGCTCTCGGGCGGGCAGCAGGCACGGCTGCAGATCCTGCTGATCGAACTCTCCGGCGCGACCCTCCTGCTGCTCGACGAGCCGACGGACAACCTCGACCTCCACTCCGCCGAAGCGCTGGAACGGGCCATCGACGCCTTCGAGGGGACCGTGCTGGCCGTGACCCACGACCGCTGGTTCGCCCGGAGCTTCGACCGGTTCCTCGTCTTCGGATCCGACGGCAGGGTGTACGAGACGAAGGAGCCCGTCTGGGACGAGAGCCGGGTCGTCAGGGCCCGCTAGCGCGCGCGAGGATCCAGGCTCCGCGCGACCGCGTGTGGCGACTGCTGGTGTCGCGCGGCACTGCCGCCTACGGTTGCAGAGTGATACTCTCCGTCCGATCCGCCATGATCGCCACCTACGTCATCTTCGGGCTCAACGGGCTCGTGTTCGCGAGCTGGGCGGCGCGCATTCCCGCGGCGTCGGACACCCTTGGCCTGGGTACCGGACAGATGGGGAGCCTCCTGCTGGTGGGCGCCGTCGGCTCGGTACTCTCCCTTCCCTTGGCCGGACTCGTCGCAGCGCGCTTCGGCACGGCCAACACGGTCCGCCTGGGCGGGGTGGTTGCGGCCGTAGCAGCGAGCGCCGTCGGACTCGGGCTCGCCCTCGTCTCGGTACCGCTGTCCGCCGTCGGCCTGTTCCTCTTCGGCGGTGGGATCGCACTGTGGGATGTCGGGCAGAACATCGAGGGGGCCGACGTCGAACGTCGCCTGCGGAGGACCATCATGCCGAGATTCCACGCGGCCTTCAGTGGAGGAGCGTTCATCGGCGCGCTCATCGGGGCGGGGCTCGCGGCAGCGGGTGTAGACCTGTCGGCCCACCTCGTGGCAGTCGCGGTGCTGAGCCTGACCGTATCGCTGTTGGTGCCGGGCTGGTTCCTGCCCGTCGCGAAGGCGCTGGCGGACGCGGGCGCGCTGCACGGCGTCGCGCCGCGCAGCAGGAGATTCGGCGCGTGGGGCGAACCGCGCACCCTGCTGATCGGCCTCGTGGTGCTGGGGGCCGCGCTGACCGAGGGGGCGGCCAATGATTGGGTGGCGAAGGCGAGCGTCGACGGCCTCGGCACGAGTGAGAGCACGGGGGCCATCATGTTCGCCGTCTTCGTTGCCGCGATGACGGCGGTGCGATTCGTGGGCGGGAGCCTGATAGACCGGTTCGGACGGGTCCGCGTGCTGCAGGCAAGCCTCGGCGCCTCCCTAGCGGGACTTGTGCTCTTCGTGGCCGCGCCGAATGTGCCGCTGGCCGCCGTCGGCGCAGTCCTCTGGGGAGCGGGAGCAGCGCTGGGGTTTCCGATGGGCATGTCCGCCGCCGCCGACGAACCCGAACGGGCGGCAGCGCGCGTCTCCGTGGTGGCCACCATCGGCTACACCGCGTTCCTTGCCGGCCCGCCCCTCATCGGGTTCCTCGGCGACGTCATCGGCATCCGCAATGCCCTGCTCGCGGTCGGGGTAGCGGTACTGGCGTCCTTCCTCGTGGCACCCGTGGCGCGCGAGCGACCCGCGGGAAGGCAAGAACCATTGCGGACACTGTCTGACCGACGCCCCTAGGTTCGCCGGTCCGGCCGGCCTAATCTAGCTGCATGGCAATCATCGAAGCAGAAGGCCTCAAGAAGACGTACTCGTCGAAGAGCGGACCCGTGTATGCGCTGGACGGCATGAGCCTGTCCGTCCCGCAGGGAACTGTCATGGCCCTGCTGGGGCCGAACGGAGCAGGCAAGACCACGGTCGTGAAGATCCTGACCACCCTTATCCAGCCCACGGCCGGTACGGCCTACATCGACGGGATCGACGTCGTTCGCGATCCCAAATCCGCCCGCCGCATCATCGGGGTCTCGGGCCAGTACTCGGCGGTGGACGAGAACCTCACCGGCTTCGAGAACCTCGAGATGGTCGGACGGCTCTACCACCTCGGTGCGCGGGAGTCGAAGCGTCGTGCGCAGGAACTGATCGACCAGTTCGAGCTCACCGAGGCGGGCAACCGTCCGGTGAAGGGCTTCTCCGGCGGCATGCGACGGCGGATCGATCTTGCCGGGGCCCTGGTCATCAATCCGAAGATCCTCTTCCTCGATGAGCCGACCACCGGCCTGGATCCCCGGAGCAGAATTTCCCTCTGGGGCATCATCAAAGAGCTGGTCAAGGACGGCACCACGCTGCTGCTGACCACGCAGTACCTCGAGGAAGCCGACCAATTATCCGACGACATCGCGGTGATCGACGGCGGCAGGACCATCGCCGAGGGCACGGCGGATCAGCTCAAGGCGCAGATCGGAGGACACCGCGTGGTGGTGTCCCTCGTGGACGCCGCCGACACCGGAACAGCCCGGGGCATCCTCGGTCGGCACGGCGAGGGCGAACCCTTTGTCGGCGACGACGGCCGCAGCGTGGAGGTCGCGGTCAACGACGGCCCGCGCGCACTCCAGCACATCCTGTCCGAGCTCGGTGAGACCGGCATCGCACTGCACGACGCAGGCATGAGGCGCCCAAGCCTCGACGACGTCTTCCTCAAGCTCACCGGCCACCGCGCCGAAGACACTGAACCGGCGGCACCTCAGAAGGAGGCAGCAGTATGAGCGTTCTGGCACCCGAGGATCGGCAACCGGAGAACCAGCCCTCGCCCGGATCCCGGCGGTCCGCCGCCGGGCGGCCGTCGGAGCTGTCCATGTGGTTCTCCGACGGCTGGACCGTGACCAAGAGAAACCTCATCAAGCTCAAGCGCTCGCCGGACATGCTGGTCTTCGCTGTCCTGCAGCCCATCATGTTCGTGTTGCTCTTCAGCCAGATCTACGGAGGTTCCATCCAGGTCGAGGGCAGTGACTACACGCAGTACCTGATGGCCGGGATCTTCGCGCAGACGGTGATCTTCGGGTCCACGTTCTCCGGCTCGGCCATGGCGCAGGATCTGAAGGACGGCATCATCGACCGCTTCCGCACCCTCCCGATGAGCTCCTCGGCGGTCCTGATCGGACGGACCACCAGCGACCTGCTCCTGAACACCATCTCCGTGGTCATCATGATGGGCACCGGGCTTCTGGTCGGCTGGCGGATCAACACGTCCCTGGGCAGCGCCCTCGCGGGGGTCGGGCTTCTCCTCCTGTTCTCCTACGCCTTCAGCTGGGTGCTGGCTCTGCTGGGAATGTCGGTGAAGTCGCCCGAAGTGATCAACAACGCGTCCTTCATGATTCTGTTTCCCTTGACGTTCATCTCGAATGCCTTCGTCCAGTCGCAGAACCTCCCGGGCCCGCTGGAGACTTTCGCCAACTGGAACCCGGCGTCGGCTCTGGTCCAGGCGGTGCGCGAGCTGTTCGGTAACACGGGGACCGTTCCGGTGCCCGACGCGTGGCCCATGCAGAACGCGCTGTTGACCGTCCTGATCGGCGCCTTCCTGATGCTGGCGATCTTCGTACCGCTGTGTATCCGAAAGTTCGCCTCCGTCAGCAGCCGTTGACACTGGACGTCGTCCGAAAGACGTACGGCGGCCCGGCCGGTGATCATCCCTGGGGCCGGTGACCTGGTGCCGGGGTCGGGCCTACTGTTGAAGCAGACCTGCGCCAGCGGGGTTCCCATCAGCAGCTCGACAGCCAAAGGACACAGCCATGATCGAGGCACAGGCCCTCTCGAAGCGGTATGGATCCACATCGGCGGTGGACGCCGTCTCATTCACGGTGCAGCCCGGCAAGGTGACGGGCTTCCTCGGTCCGAACGGCGCCGGCAAATCCACCACGATGCGCATGATCGTGGGCCTCGACAACCCCAGTGGCGGGCACGTGACCGTGAACGGCCGCCCCTATGCGCAGCACAGGGCGCCACTTCGTGAGGTCGGGGCACTCCTGGATGCCAAGGCCGTACATACCAAGCGCTCCGCCTACAACCACCTCCGGGCCATGGCGGCGACGCACGGCATCCCGAACAGTCGCGTGAAGGACGTCATCGAGCTCACCGGACTGGGTCCGGTGGCGAAGAAACGGGTCGGCGGGTTCTCCCTCGGAATGGGCCAGCGGCTCGGCATCGCCGCCGCCCTGCTCGGTGATCCCCAGACGGTGATCCTCGACGAGCCGGTCAACGGACTCGACCCGGAGGGCGTGCAGTGGGTGCGCCACCTCGCCCGGGGCCTCGCTGCGGAGGGCCGCACGGTCTTCCTGTCCTCCCACCTCATGTCGGAGATGGCAGTGACGGCGGACCACCTGATCGTCATCGGGCGTGGGCGCATCATCGCGGACGCCCCGATCCAGTCGATCATCGACGGACAGGGCAAGGCCCGGGTCCGGGTGCGGGCCGACCGTCCGCAGGACCTCCTCGGAAGCCTCGCCGGGGAGGGCGTGACCTCGCAGGTCATCGAGCCCGAGCTGATCGAGATCACGGGCGTCGACGCGCGCCGGATCGCAGAGGTCGCGCTGCGGGAGCATGTCCTGGTGTACGAACTGACTCCGCTGCAGGTGTCCCTCGAGGACGCCTACATGGAACTGACCCAGACCGAGGTCGAGTACCACTCACACAATCTGCCCACCGCCGATCAGGCCGCGGCATCAGTGGAAGGACGCTGACCATGGCAACGACAACCTCACCCGCGCACACCCGACAGAAGTCGCGGCAGCAGCCGGACTCCGGCTCGGGCGTGAACTTCGGCCGCGTTCTGAAATCCGAGTGGATCAAGGTCACCACGGTTCCCTCGACCGTCATCCTGATCGTGAGCACTGTCATCGTCATGGTGGGTCTCGCTGCGCTCTTCGCCTGGGCTCTGACGATGACACAGCAGGCCGTGACTGATCCGAACCTGCCGGCCGAGTTCCAGCCACCATCGGACGGGCCGGGTAGCCCGGCCTACGACGCGTTGACCGTGCCGTCCTCGGGACTGGTTTTTGGTCAGCTGTTGATTGCATCGCTGGCGGTAGTGCTGATCGCCTCCGAGTGGACAACCGGCATGATCCGCTCCACCATGGTCGCCGTCCCGAAACGGATCCCGGCCCTTTTAGCGAAGACGATCATCATCGCCGTGGTCGCCTTCGCCGTAGGAGCATTCAGTGCGGTCGTGTCCTACTTCGTGGCGCAGCCCATCCTCGGGGGTGAGAGCATCGACTACGCCATCACCGAGGACGGCGTCCTGGCGAGCATCATCAACACCGGTACCTTCCTGGCGCTCGTCGCTGTCATCTCCATCGCGATCGGCATGCTGCTTCGCAATACTGCCGGTGGAGTGGTTACGGCGGTCGGAATCTTCTTCGCACTGCCCATCATCGTCCAGCTCATCTCGGGACTCGCCGACTGGATCCCGGACGCAGCGCGATTCCTGCCCGCAGATGCCGGAACAGCAATGCTCGCCATCACGGCAGCCGAGGATGCCCTGACCCAGTGGGAAGGCGGCCTCGTCATGGGCGCCTGGGCTCTCGTGCTCCTGCTGGTGTCCCTCCTCGTGACGAAAGTACGGGATGTCTAGCCGCAACCTGCCTCCCTCATGACTCGACCCCATGAGTGACAAGTCCTCCGTGAAGGAGACCGCAGAGCGAACGGCTGCGGTCTCCTTCACGGAGTTCAATGCCCGCAGGCTGGGTCCCATCCGGTGGTACTTCCGGAAGCACCCGCGGGCCATGGACGGCGTCGTCATTCTTGCGGTCCTCGTCTGGTCCTTACCCAATGTGTTCTTCACGATCGGGGAGAACGGGAGCGGGTTCGGGTTCGCCGGCATACTGCTGGCCGCCGCGGCCCTGGCCGCCCGCCGGGATCGGCCGATGCTGGTTCTTGCCTTGGTAGCATTCATCGAGCCACCGATCACCTTCCTCACGCAGGGGACCGGCAGTGTCGGTGCCGCGATCATCGTCGCGCTCTATACGGTGGCCTCCATACACCCGCTCAAGCCGGCCCTGGCCGCCGCCGCCGCAACAAGCGTTCTTACCGTCGGGTCCATCTTCCTCGTACCGAGCGAGATGTTCGCCGATGCACCGGGCGTGCGATGGCTGCTCAGCGGATTCATCATCATGTTCCTCGCGATCGCCGTGGGCGCCGGTGTGACCGTGCGGCGCGACCGCGAGCACGAGAGCAAGCTCCGCGAGTGGGCTACCCGCAACGCCGAGCTGGCGTCCGCGGGCGAGCGCAATCGGATCGCGCGGGAAATGCACGACGTCGTGGCGCACTCCCTCTCGGTCATGGTGGCCCTCTCGGACGGTGCCGCCGTCGTCATGAAGCGGGACCCGGACCGCGCAGTCGCGGTACTCGGCGAGTTGTCGAGCACCGGGCGAGCGGCCATCGCGGACATGCGCCGGGTGCTCGGCGTCCTTCGGGCGGAAGCCGCGAGCGAGTCGCTCGAGCCGCTACCGGTGTCGAGCTCGCTTGCGCAGCTCCTGGACGGATTCCGGGCCGCCGGGCTGCCGCTCCGGGTGACGACGAGTGGCCCGAAACTGCCGGAGGACCCGGCTTTTCAGCTCACGGTGTACCGGATCCTGCAGGAATCGCTCACCAACGTCCTGCGCTACGGCAAGGGCGTTACGCTGGTCGATATCGCAGTCAGCAGGACAGGGGACGCCGTGTCCCTGCGTGTCGCGGACGACGGCGCGGGCACCATGGGGCCGGTGGTATCTCTCGGTTCGGGGCAGGGCATCGCGGGGATGCGTGAGCGCGCGGCCATCTACGCCGGAACCGTCGCGTGCGGCCTGCGGCCCTCGGGCGGCTGGATCGTTGAGGTGCAACTGAAGATCCCGGACGCCGACGGCGGGCCGGGGAACCAACGGGGGAAAGAGAAAGATGACCACACACGACAGCACACCGGGCACGCCCATCAGGATTCTGCTCGCTGACGACCAGCCGCTGCTGAGGATGGGGTTCCGGCTGATCCTCGAGGGCGAGCCGGATCTCGAGATCGCGGGCGAGGCATCGACGGGCAGCGAGGCGGTCCTGCTCGCCGCGGACCTGCTGCCGGACGTCGTGCTGATGGATGTCCGGATGCATCACGGTGACGGGATCGAGGCCACGCGGCAGATCACCGCTTCCGGGTCATGCTCGCGGATCATCATCCTGACCACCTTCGACCTCGACGAGTATGCGTTCGCGGGCCTGCGGGCGGGAGCGTCGGCGTTCCTGCTCAAGGACGTGGCACCCGAGGAGCTGGTCCACGCGGTACGCGTCGTCGCCAGCGGTGACGCCGTCGTCGCCCCGCGCGTCACCAAGCGGCTGCTGGAGACCTACGTCCGGTCCCTGCCACCGGCGCAGGCGACGGCGATGGTACCGGACTTCCGGCTTGCAGAGCTGACGCCGCGGGAGCGCGAGGTCCTCGAGGCCGTCGCGGAGGGGTTGTCGAACGCGGAGCTGGCGGCCCGCTTCTACCTGTCGGAAGCGACTATCAAGACGCATGTGCGGCGAATCCTCACGAAGCTGGACCTCCGGGACCGCGTGCAGGCCGTGGTCTACGCGTACGAGAACGGTATCGTGGTGCCGGGCCCGGCCCGAGTGCTCTGACCCTCGCGGCGCGATTGGCTGGTCCTCTCGCGCACATGCTTGAATGAGCGAGGTTCGGAACGGGCACGAGGTCGGGAGGCGGTCGGATGAGCGTCTCGCGCGCCGCCGTCGTCGTTACGGCCCTCACCGCGGTCTCCACCATCTTCGGTTTCATCCGCGACGTCGTCATCGCCGCGGTCTACGGAGCCGGCCCCTCGCTGGACGCCTACCTCGTGGCACAGGGACTCATGAACGTGGTGCTCGGCCTCGTCGCCTACGCCATGGCCCGATCCGTCACCCCGGTCGTCGCGCGTGAGGCCGCCGCCGAGGGCCCGGACTGCCGCGGGCACCGAAGCTTCGACACCGCGATCACGGTCACCATGGTGATCCTCGGGGTCGGAGCCGTGCTGGTCGGGCTGTTGGCCGCCCCGGTGACCGCCGTCCTCGCACCGGGCTTCGAGGGGGAGCAGGCGGATCTCGCCGTGACACTCACCCGGATCGTCCTGCTGGCCACCGTGCTGATCGCCGGGACGGACCTGCTCGCCGCAGTGGCGCAGGCCCACGGCAAGGTGGTCTGGTCGTCGCTGCAGGGGGTGCCCTTCAACGTCGTCATGATCGGCGCCGCCGGTCTCTTCGGCCCCCGCTACGGCATCGAGGCGCTCGCCGTCGGATTCGTGGTCGGCTCGGCCGCCCGTCTGCTCCTCCAGGTGCCTCCGCTGCGACAACTCGGTCTGCG
>JAABUN010007091.1_pt1 | contig 12364 bp, 7 predicted proteins | sample 5559311 | NCBI WGS metagenome assembly JAABUN01 (sample SAMN10711877, study PRJNA513370) | rock metagenome | isolation source: Antarctica rocks | place: Antarctica: Victoria Land, Siegfried Peak sud | reverse complement strand
TTTCCGACGCTTTAACCAACACCGGCTTGCGCGACCCGGCGACCGGACTGCCGGATTTAACGCGCATCGTCGCTTCGATTTCCGTTTCGCCGACGACGCCCGGCGCGCCGGTTTTTCCCAACACTTACGCGTCGTTTCCGGCAAACGTTAATGCTTCGCTGAGTGTTTCCAGGCTCGACCCGAATTATAAAAATCCGCGTCTGAGCGAATTTAATATCGGAATCGAACGCGAAATAATCAAAAATCTGAGTGTTTCGGCGAGTTTTGTTTATACCAAAGGCGACCGCCTGCCGGTTAGTTTCGATACCAATCTTGCCGAACCCCAATTTACTCGAACTTATCAATTGCCCGACGGCACGACTTTAACCGTCCCGTTCGCGGCTGGCTTGACCTGCACAACCGTTCAAACGGGCAGTTGTCCGGCTGCCAATAGCCGCAACGTCAATGCTTCGCGCCCGAATCCAAGTTTCGGCGCGCTTAATCAGTTGCGTTCGGTGGGCAAAAACTATTATCGCGGCTTGCTCGTCGAAGTCAAACGCCGTTTTTCGCAGGGTTTTCAATTCGGTGTCGCTTACACCTTAGCGAAAGCTGAAAATACATCCGGCACGGGCAACGGCAGCGGCGCGGCGGCGGAAAGTCCGTTCGGCGGTGCGAGTTCGTTCAACCAATTCGACAATGCCGCCAATCGCGCTCCGTCGCCGACCGACCAGCGGCATCGCTTTGTCTTTAACGGAATTTATCAGATTCCGAAAGTCAAAAACGCCAACGGGTTTGTTCGCGCGCTGCTCAACGGTTATCAGTTGAGCGGAATTTTTACGGCGGAAAGCGGCAGACCGTTTGCGGCGACCGTTTCGTTTCCGACGCTTTCATTTACGCAGAACGGACAGATTTTCACGCCGTTCGGCGGCGGAACTCTCGGTTTGGGCGGTTTGAGTCTCGCGCCGGACGTGCCGCGCAACAGCAATTACGGCGAAAACAATTACAAAGTTGACTTGCGGCTCGCGCGGACTTTCCGCATCGCCGAAAAGGTCAATATCGAACTGCTCGCCGAAGGATTTAATGTCTTTAACCGTTCAAATTTCAACGGTTTCAATTCGCAGCTTTACAGCGTCGTTACGCCGAGCGCGATTCCGGCGGCGGAAACGCCGATTTTGTTTCAGCGCAACGCCAGTTTCGGTCAGCGAAACAACGACAGCTCGCAGCCGGACGGAACAAATGCCCGACGATTTCAACTGGCGGCGCGTTTTCGCTTCTAATTGTGAGGCTGTTAAAAGAACAAAAGAAAGGCGCAAAGATTAAATGTCTCTGCGTTTTTCTTTTGTCGAAATTCTCGTTTAGTATCTTGTTTAATATAAAATTTTCGGGAGTAACAAATGTCGTTTAATCAAATTCTTTTCAGCCGCCGTTACCGATTTTTCGCCTTCTCAGGCTTAATTTCAATAATCGTTTTATCGCTTTTTTTGATGGACAAATCATTTTATTCATCCGCTGAAAAGGAAAAAACTAACGACGAGCCGGCGTCGGAAGGGCGCGTTATAACTCCGGCGGGAAAATTGGTAATGGACGCGACGACCGGTCAACCGGCGGTCGGCGCGCTGACAATGGATTTTGTGCGCTCACCCGACAACACGGGCGCGGACGGCAAAGGGCGTTACTTGCTGGCAATCAACAGCGGTTTCGGCATGCAGTTCGACGCGAAATCAAACCGCGCGGAACAGTCAATTTCGGTTATTGATTTAAACGCTAAACCTGAGCCGCAGGTCGTCCAAAACGTCTATTTCCCGACTCCGCAGAGCATTAATTTCGGCGCGCGATTTCATTCGGCGGCGGACGCAGACGGAAATTTTCGCTTGCTCGTTTCCGGCGGATTTGAAAACAAAGTCTGGATTTTTAAGTTCGCGCCAAACGACTCGAAACCGATTTCGCCCGCCTCCGACGGCAAGAACGCTAAAGGCGAAGACACGCGAATTGACGCGCCGTTTATTGATGTCAGCGGGTTTGCGACCAACGCTCCAAGCCCGAATTACAACGGCAACGCGGCGGCGATTTATCCGATTGGCATCGCTTTGAGTCCCGACGGCGAAACGCTTTTTACCGCCAATAATCTCGGCGACACGCTCGGTATCATCGGCGATTTGCGCGACGCGCGTTTGATTTCCCGGATAAATTTGCAGCGTCCCGCCTCAAAGCAGTTTGTTTATCCTTACGATGTCGAAGTTTTGCCCGCCAAAGACGGCAAAACTGCGGCAAAAGCCTACATTTCACTGTGGGGCGACGGTTCGATTGCCGTCGTTGATTTGCTTAATCAAAAACGGGTTTCACACGTCGCGGTTGACCGTCATCCGACCGCGATGATTTTTAATAAAGCGAAAACCCGACTTTTTGTCGTTAATTCCAACGCCGACAGCGTTTCGGTTATAGACACGACGACCGATAAACTGATTGAACGGATAAACTTAAAACTCGCCGAAGGCGAACTGCTCGGCGCGAGTCCCGAAGGCTTGGCTCTAAGCGACGACGAAAAGACGCTTTTTGTCGCCAATGCTCACGCCAACGCGATAGCCGTCGTTTCGCTCGATAATAGCAGCAAGCCGAAATCGAAAATTCTCGGTTTTATTCCGACCGGACAATACGCTTCGGCGGTTGCCGCCGTCGGCGATAATCTTTTCATTGCTAACGGCAAAGGCACGGGTTTTGAAAATTCTTCGATGATTGCGAACAATTCCGGGCGCGCGCCGAATGCGCCGAACGAAAAATTTCCTCCCAGAGCGAATAATCAGGGCGGAGAATACTCGGTCGGAATTGTCGCCGGAAACATCAGTTTCGTTTCAATCCCTAAAGAGAGAGAACTTTTTAATTACACGCAAGCCGTAATGCGAAATAACGGCTTAATCGGCAGTCGCAAAACCGCGCTTTTCAAAGAACAATCGCCAATCAAACACATTATCTACGTTATTAAGGAAAACCGAACTTACGACCAGCTTTACGGCGATTTGGAAAAGAGCGGCGAGGGCACGAAAGCTGACGGCGACCCGAAGTTGGCGATTTTCGGCGCGGGCGAAACCGCGAAATCACCGAGCGGCAAGGCGCAGAATATTACGCCGAACCAGCGCGCTTTGTCTTTGAGGTTCGGTTTATTCGACCGTTTCTTTGTAAATTCCGAAGCCTCGCCCGACGGTCATAACTGGTCAACCGCCGCGTTTTCAAACGATTACGTTGATAAAGCGTTTCGCTGGAATTATTCGGGACGCGGGCGCACATACGATTTTGAAGGTTTCAACCGTCTGCCGTCTTTTAATCCGCCCGCCAACCAGCCGCCCGTCAGTTTGCCGCCGGTATTCGATTTGCCCGCGACTGAAACGGATGTCGCAAATTATCTGAAACGCTATGTTCCTTACCTGAACGGCGCGCGCGACATCGGCGAGCCGGAAACTTTGTATTTGTGGGACGCGGCAAAACGCGCCGGAATATCATATCGCAACTACGGCGAATACGTCGCTACCGTTTCCGAAGAAGACGTAAAGGAAGTCAACACGCGGCGGGCGAAAAAATACCCGGACATCTCGCCGACCAAAACCGCTTTTGCCGTTAAGCAAAGTCTCGAAGGACATTTTTCGGCGACCGTCCGCAATTTCGATTTGGATACGCCCGACAGTTTTACAACCGATTCCTACAAAGCCGCCAGAGAATCAAACGGAACGATTGACCCGACAATTTCGCCTGATAATACGGACGCACGTTTTCGCGGCGCGTCACGTTTCGGCGATTGGCAAAAGGAATTCCGCGCCGTTGTCGCGGATTTAAATAGCGGGCGAGGCGATAATCTGCCGAATCTTTCTATCATTCGATTTTCCAATGACCACACGGCGGGCTTACGCCAAAATGTTCCGACACCGCAATTTTACGTCGCCGAAAACGATTACGCCGTCGGGCGGCTCGTCGAAGAAGTATCCAATAGCCCGTATTGGAAAGACACGGCGATTTTCGTGGTAGAAGACGACGCGCAAAACGGTCCCGACCACGTGGACGCGCACCGCTCGCCCGCACTCGTTATTAGCGCATACAACAAAAAAGGCGCGCTCGTTCACGATTTTCATAATACGGTGAGCCTTATTCGGACAATCGAAATCTTGCTCGGCATCAAGCCAATGAATCTCTTGGATGCGACCGCCGCGCCGATTGATATATTTCAAACGGAAGCCGATTTGACGCCGTTTCAAGCCGTTTTGCCGGAGGTCGCGCTCGATAATTTGTATCCCCTGAAAAAGCCTTCTGCTGAAATGAGCTCGTTTATGCGTCTGACCGACGCGCAGGACTTAACTCACCCGGATATGGCGAATCCGCTCGATCTGAATCGGATTATCTGGTTTTCGGCGCGCGGCGATAAAGCGTACGAAAAAATGCCCGGCGCGGCGCGGCTTCCGGCGTTTGATTTGATGACGGCTGGATTGGTAGAGGAAGAAAACGATTTCGACGACGAACGCTCGGAAAATGCCGAATCGCTTGAAAAACGCGCGTCGATTAATCGAAAACTATCCGCCGCAAAGTAAATTTATTTGCCGTTAAATTCAACTTTAATATGAAAAATTATTGTCGTTTCGCGCATTATTATCTTTTGTTAATAATTGTTTTCGCCGGTTTCTCGTTCGCGCAGGTCACGACTAAAATTGTCCCGCGTGAAATGGATTTTGACGAAGCGGGCGAGGAAGAAACTCTCAACAGGGAATTGTGGGAATCGGTCAAAAAAACGCCGTATGAAAACGCGCTGCGACACATTGTTCAATCCAAGCAAACGGCGCGCGCCGCGTTTTCAACAGCTGCCACCTTGCCGAACGGTTGGCAGATTGCGCCGGCGGGCGAACAAGTAGAGGTCGGTCGGCTGCCGATGGAAGCCGTCGCTTTCGGCGGGCAAATCGTCGTTCTTAACACGGGATATTACAACAAAGAGCCGCAGGAAATCTCTGTGGTTAATTCGAATTCGCGGCAAGTCGTCAAAATTCTTCGCGTTCCCGCGCTTTACCCGGGCGCGGCGGTAGGAATGGATGATGATTTATACGTCAGCGGCGGCATCAGCCAAAAAGTATTTCGCTTTAATAAAGATTTTGAAACGGTTCGTGAATACACAGTCGGCGGTTATGTTGCAGGTTTGACAGCAATTGACGCCGACCGATTTGCGGTAGTTTATCTGGTCACGGCAAACAATGCAGACGATTTTCAAAAAGGCGATTATCGTCAGGGAAAATTAGCCATTCTCAATACCAAAACCGGAACAATCGAGCGCGAAGCGGAAATAGGTTATTTCCCGCAAACCGTTCGGTTTTTAAACAATAAATTTTATGTGACAATTTCGGGTGAAAACAAACTGCGAATTTTCGACCGGGAATTAAAATCGCTCGCAAGTTTAGAAGTCGGCGATAAGCCGAAAAGCTTGTGCGCGAGCGGCGGTCGGCTTTACGTCGTCAATCAGAATTCCGACGATTTATCGATGATTGATACCGGAACGGATAAAGTTGTTTCAACCGTTTCCGTCAGTTGGAAAAACAGTAAATTCGGCAGCGCGCCGACTTCGTGTGCGGTTGAAAATGGAAAACTTTACGTAACGCAAGCCGATACGAATGCCGTCGCCGTTTTTGAATTAAAAATGAATCGTTTAATCGGCTACGTTCCGACCGGCTTTTATCCGACCAAAGTTTTATTTCAAAACGGCAAGATGTTTGTCGTCAGCGCCAAAGGCGTGCGCCCGCGCCGTCCGAATGTTGACGGACCGCAGACCGTCGCCGAACAAGGCGGTTCGCAATACGTTCTGACTTTATTAAAAGGCTCGCTCGCCGTCATTCCGCAAGCGGAAATTCAAAGAAAACTCGCCGGTTGGACACGGCAAGTCCAAAACGGAACGCCTCTTTTTGACCCGCGACAAGGCTTGAAACTACCAATCAAGCATATTTTTTATATCGTGCGGGAAAACCGCACTTACGACCAAGTTCTCGGCGACCTTCCGCGCGGCGACGGCGACCGTTTTCTAACGCTTTTCGGGCGCGATGTAACACCGAACGCGCATCAACTATCGAATGATTTTGTAACCCTGGATAATTTTTACGCCGACGGCGAAATCAGCGTTTTAGGACACAGCTTTACGACGAGCGGTTATGCCAGCCCGTTTCTCGAATGGCTCGGCAACGCGGCGTATTCCGGTCGGTATTCGGGCTACCCGTTCGGAATGGTTCCGGCGACAACTTCGCCAAGCTATTTATGGGACGCGCTTGACGATAAAAAAATAAATTACCGGATTTACGGCGAAAACTATTTTCTCTATACACGCGCTTACAAAATCCTACGCGAAACTTTCGGCGCGGACACGGAAATTACCCGCAAATTTTACGCGCAAATGATGAGTTACGCCGCCAAAGTTGACCGAGGCAATACTTTTTACCAGTTTGCCAAACCGTTTTACGGGCAAATGGATACGCCGGAAGGCGCTTTGCGGCTTTTGGAAAACCAAGATTTTGCGCGTTTGTTTTCAAACTTTTTGTGCGGCGACGAATCCTTGGTTAAACCTTTGCAGTCAGACCAAAACTTGCGTCGCCAATTTGCCGAATATCTAGCACACTACCCGTCAAATTATCGTTCGTGGGATTTGAATGTTTCGGACTTGGAACGCGCCGCCGCGTGGCGAACGGATTTTGAAAAACAGATTGCGAAGGGAAGTGTGGCGCAGCTTAATTATCTCTGGCTGCCGAACGACCACACCGGCGGCGCGGATAAAAGATATTTGCCGCCCGAACAATTGGTCGGGCAAAACGACGCGGCGCTCGGAATTATTATCGAAACCATTTCAAAAAGCCCGATTTGGAAAGACAGTCTCATTTTAGTCACGGAAGACGACGCGCAAAACGGACCCGACCACGTTGACGCGACGCGAACAGTCGCGCTTGCCGTCAGCCCTTATGTAAAAAGAAACGCCGTCGTTCACGACCGTCTCGACCAATTGAGTATGCTGCGAACCATTGAAATCATCCTCGGTCTGCGTCCGCTTAATCTCAACGACGCGCTGGCGATTCCGATGTTCGGTATTTTTACCTCAAAGCCGGATTTTCGTCCTGTTGCGACATCAACTCTCCCCGTTAGCTTAAGCGAATCCGACCGCAGTCTTTACCGGAATTTGAAAGCGAAAGTAGAAAAATAGCGAAGCATTATTAACAAAACACGTACCTTTTATTTACAAGTAAAAAGGAGAGACGAAATATATTTCGTCTCTCCTTTTTGATTAAGGCAACGCTTCGTAATTGACCGCTGACGCAAACCGTTGTCGTAAAAGGAGAGCAGAAAAAAGTGGGGGAGATTTTGATCAAAAAAGCTACTTCAATAATTTCGCCTAATGCCTAAAGAGCGAAATCTTTTTAGCTTTTCGGCTTTCATTTATTTCTTTTTTTGGCTAAAATCGATATGAATTTCGGACTGCATCTTGTAAGACGAAATTCCTGATTTTATGACTAAAGCGAAGAATTCCGTTTCCACTCAGAATTCTGAACCCAAAGAACTAAAAGAACTAATTGACTCAACCGTCAAACTTTGGCGCAAATATCACCTGACTTACGATCAAGCCGGTTATGTCAGTAAGGTAGTTCGTTGCCAACTCGGCATCAAAAGATTAAAGACACGCAAAAATGTGATTCACCGTCTTTCCCGTGATGAAGAGCAAAAACTGATCGGATGTGCCTACCGCGAAAACAGTTCCTACGGATTGCTGCTGAAAACGCTTTTTTTGACCGGAGCCAGAGTTTCCGAATTCGTTTCCATCAAAGTCGGAGATTCCTACTTTGACGAGCAAATGATTCTTATTCAAAAGGGTAAAGGCGGCAAAAGCCGTTATGTGCCGATTCTGCCGGAACTGGCTCAGGAACTGAAAACGCATCTCGGCTCTCGAAAAACCGGATACGTTTTTGAGAGCAATCGTCATACAAAATTTACCGCCCGCAGGATTCAGCAGATCGTTAAAGAAACTGCCGCGCGTGCCGGAATTACAAAAAAAGTTCATCCGCATCTGCTGCGCCACACGGTCGCTACCTTTTTGTTGGAAAAAGGAATGCCGCTCGAACAAATTCAGAAATTCCTTGGTCATTCAAAAATTGAAACAACGCAAATCTATGCCGAATCTTCAACCGAAATGATGAAAGAAGGTTTTCAAAGAGCTTTTTCAAACAGCTAAAGCCAATTCCTCGGAGTTTTCAGTATCAGCAACTTTTTTGATCTCAAATTGCCGATACCACTTGCTGAAATTTTCTTGCAACTAATCATTGAGAACTTTGATTCTGACCTGCAAAAGCAGATGCGCCCCACGCTTTGTCCAGCGCATTTGCTGTTTTTTGACAAATCTTTTGGCGATGATTTGATTAACGGTTGATTCGACAAAACCCGTTGCGATTGCTTCTCCATTTCGGTAGCGTTCGCCGTAATTGGTTATCATCGCGGCATTATTTTCAATATAGATTTGAAATTCTTTGACCGCTTTTTGCAGTTTAAGTTCTTTTATTGTCGGCGTTTCCGTATCTAAAAAACACCAGCAATCTTCTATTTTCTCTAATGCCCGAACGACGCTGCCGTGCCAGAGATACCATTTCGCACTCTCGATCATCGGCAATATCAATTCTTTTAACTCCGCATTCTCCAGACCGAGAGCCATCTGCCGTATCACGGTCAAGCGCATCGTTGATGTGAAACCAGTCGAGCAGATGTTCCGATTGCGGATTCAAATAGTATTGCAGTTCTCTGACTGTATCGCCGCCGTCTGACAAAAAAGTAATCTGCTGGTTCATCTGCATCCCCTGCGATTGCAGAACCTGAAAAAGTCGGCGGCGCGGCTTCCGGTCAAGACCGCAGACGAAGCCGAAACATTTTGCCGTCCCGTCCGCTTTGATGCTTTTTCCGACAATTACTTCAAACCAGCCTTCGGTTCGGCTTTTGGGATTATTCGAGTGAACATAACCGCAGTCAATACCGACCGTCAAAGGCAAATCCGGGCGCGGCAAATTCGCCCAGTCACGCGGACAGCCTTCGATATACATTCCTTTATCTTCGCCTAATTCGCTTTCCAATCGCTCACCGATCCGGTGCAAATGATTTCTGATCGTCGCGGCATTAAACTCTTCGTGGAGCGGCAAAATTTCTGCCAACAGTTTGTCGCTTAAACCGAACGAAATTTGTGCGCCGAATTTAGCTTCCAGATATAAAAGTTCCGGCGATGTCCTCTCCTGCAAAGCGGTCGCTAACGGGCTGAATGTTTTTGTTTTTGCCGATTCTTTTTTCCATTCACAATTGCAATAAAAAAGTCGTGGACTGTCGAGGTCCATTTTGCCGAAAAGCGTTCGATAGACAATTCGGTGCTTGCCTTTGCTTAATCGTTTTTTTTGGCAATGCCGACATTTTTCGCATTGATTTAGAAACTCCCGAACCTGCTTTTCAACCATCACCTGCTGAGTTTTTCGCAACAGCTCTTTTGATTCCGTTAAACTCAACCCCAGGTTTTCAACAGTCGCCAAAACTTTTCCCGAAACGATTTCTCCGAAGAAAAACTCAAAGATTCAATCGGCTTCAATCTTCCCGAAATTATGAGTTGGAAAATGGAAGAAAAACGGGAACAAAAAATCACGCTAAAACCACTAGAAACAGAGGATTATCAAAAATCCCATGAAACATTTTTACCTTTTGGAGACTTTTAACCTTTATACTTTAGTTTCAATCCGATTCGGAAGAGTTCGCGTTTTCCCCAAACATCATTTGTCGGCGCAGAAAATTGTCTTTTTACAAGTCCCGTTTATTTTGCCTACTCAAAACCAGACGGCTTAAAAATTGCTTTCTAAATCTAAAACTATTGAAATCTGTCCAGAAAACGAACAAACGGTTGATGTTTTTACCAAATAAAGGAGTAAATTATGCAGGGAACGGAAGTTGAGAGACGATTCGAGGCAATGAACGCCGGACAAAAGGAAGCCGATTATAATTTTGAACATTTTCGCGCCAAACATCTGATTTACGACGCGCAGCGCACCATTGTTTCCGAAGGAATTCAACCCGGCGAATTCGCGCCTGACTTTGAACTGCCGCAAGTCGGCGGCGGCACGGTTCGTTTAAGCGATTTCCAGCGCGGACGACCGACAATTCTGCATTTCGGTTCATACAGCTGACCGATTACCGCCGGCTCGGTCGAGCCGCTCAAAAAGCTCTATATTAACTGGAACGCAGAAGTTCATTTCATCGACGTTCTGATCCGTCAGGCGCATCCCGGTCCCGGCGCTGAAACCTATCACAACTTCGAGCAGAAAATGCGCGACGGCGAAAGATACAAGCAGGAAGACGGTATTCCGCATCTGGTTTTGGTTGACGATTTGCGGGGAACGACGCATCAGGTTTACGGCGGGCTTGCCGACCCGACTTATTTAATTGACGCCGATGGGCGCGTCGCCTTTTACAATATGTGGACGCACGCGCCAACCCTGCACGAAGCGATTGAAGAATTGATGAATCAAGGCGGTCGCGGCATTGTTAAAGGAGGAACCGACAGAACGCCGCATCTGCTCGCTTCGATGACCGACGGCTGGAAAGGCTTGCGGCGCGGATTGCCGCAGAGTTTTATTGATTTGGAGTCTTCGATGCCGGGCGCGGCAAGCGGTCCGTGGCTCGGCTACCGGCTGCGCCCCCTGCTGGCGCCGCTCGCTCTGCGCGGCAAGCCTTTGCCGGTTCCGATTAAAGTCGGGTTGGCGGTCGGCGCTGGCGTCCTTATTGCGCTAGTAGCAAATGCGCTGCGGCGCGGCGGCGAACGAAAGATTTTGAAAACGAAAGGCAATCGTCGAGAAAATTGAAGGATGAACCGCCGCAAAATTACAAACGACAAGTATAATCTGAAAGACGACCGGTCGGAAAATCCCTTTAAAGACCGGAACGAGCCGACGAATCCCGAACCGATTCCGTCTTTACCGACGGACGTAGTTTTTTAACCAAATTATGACTCAATTTTCTAAAATCGTTCTTGAAACTCAAGAAACAAAAGAAGAATCGGCGGCAAGCGGTCTGACCAAAGTCGCTGACGGAGTTTTTCACACGAAGATTATTTTCGTCGGCGCGTATTTCGTGGACACGCCGGACGGCTGCGTTTTAATTGACACCGGGCTTCCGCTGTCGGGCGGTAAAATTCGACGCGCGGCGGAAAATCATTACGGCGCAAACAGCAAGCCTTCGGCAATAATTTTGACGCACGGACATTTCGACCACGCAGGCGCGGCGCTCGCATTGGCGGAACAGTGGAACATACACATTTACGCGCACCGTCTGGAGATGCCTTATCTAACCGGCAAGTCCGATTACCCGCCGCAAGACCCGACAATGGGCGGCGCGATTGCGCAAATGGCTCGATTTTTTCCGCGCGGTGGTTACGATTTCGGCAGTCGCGTCCATCAAATTCCCGAATCGGGCAGAATCGCTGAGATGCCCGGCTGGAAAATTTTACACACGCCCGGTCATACCGCCGGACACATTTCTCTGTGGAGGGAATCGGACAAAACTTTGCTCGCGGGCGACGCGCTGGCAACGATGAATCTCGATTCGTGGACATCTCAAATTACAGAAAAACGGGAATTCTGCAATCCGCCCGCGCCTTTTACGACCGATTGGCAATCGGCGCGGCGTTCGGTCGAACTGCTCGCCGATTTGGAGCCGAACCAGGTCGGAGCCGGTCACGGGCAACCGATGACAGGAGCGGATACTGCACGGAGATTAAAAGAATTCGCCTGCAATTTCGCGCCGCCGCGCAAAGGACGATACGTGAACAATCCGGCGATTGCCGACGAAAGTGGTGTAATTGCCGTACCCCGCCGGTTCGCGACGACATCAAAGTTGTCGCTGGCGCTGCTGTCGTCGTAGTCGGGGCAAGATTTGCTCTAACAACATTAATTAATCGTAAAAGAGTCAGACGAAAAGAGCCGCAGCAAAACGATTAAATCGATTTTGTCTAAAACCATAATACTTTTGTCGAAATGAAAATGAAAAACCGTAAAATTTGCGGTGCTTCTCAATGATAAAACTAATGACCGGTGGGCAATAAAAATGGAAGAAAGGCGGATTAAAAAGGAATAAAAGACCATTCGTCACGTTGCTTTTTTCGAGGTTGTTTATAAATGATGTGGGGAGCCAAAAGACTGATAATATACTTCCAACAGCGGCTTAAAAAGTAGTCTCAAAAACGGACGGATACTGTTGTCGAATTCATTTGAGATAATTTTACCTTTATAATCAGGCTATTCCAACAATTATAAGGAGCAATGTTGCCATGAGTCTGAAACCTTCTATTATTGAACCGGTTCCTGAGCAAACC
>JAABUN010007089.1_pt1 | contig 12369 bp, 11 predicted proteins | sample 5559311 | NCBI WGS metagenome assembly JAABUN01 (sample SAMN10711877, study PRJNA513370) | rock metagenome | isolation source: Antarctica rocks | place: Antarctica: Victoria Land, Siegfried Peak sud | reverse complement strand
GGACAGGGAAGGCGAGCCGGCGCCCCTCGCTCTCAGGCGGTCTGGGACGACCAGGGGGCCGGGCGGGCTACCGGCTCACCGTGGCATGAGCCACCCCACTACCATACAAGGGGCCGGGGGAGAGGTCCGCTCGCCACCCAAACGCTTCCACGACGATCCGTTCTAGCCAGCGTCGTTGAAGGAGAGGTTCCAGGCCCGGAGGTCCATGTTGTAGAGCGGGTACGGTGACCAGTTCACCGACCGGCTGACCCCGTAGAACTCGGCCGGGTCGTACAGCACCGTGCCCGGCGCGTCGTCCTCCCATAGGTCGAGCATCCGCTGGTAGGCGTCGTAGCGGACCTGCTGGTCGAGGGTGGTCCGGGCCGCGATCGCTAGCTGGTTGAACTCCTCCGGCGCCGCCCAGTACTGCGCCTGCGTGTTGGATTCCGGTCCCCACGAGCGGTTGAGGCAGCCATCCGGATCGGCGAGCAGAGAGGAGTTGGACCACGTATGCACGAACCGCTCGGCCCCGTTCACCGAGGCATCGAGGATCTGGACCTCGGCGTTGATCCCGATGTCCTGCCACATCTGGACGATCGCCTGCGCCGACTGCTCGGCGTTGGTGTAGTAGCCGGCCTGCGTCTGGTAGGGGATCAGTTCCCCGTTGTAGTCCGACTCCTCCACAAGCTGGCGGGCGCGGTCCGGATCGTAGGGCGTGAACGGGCGCTCCGGGTTGAACAGGGGACCGTACTCCTCGAACTGGTGCGACCGCTTGGCGCGAGCGGTCCCGGCCCAGATGGCGTCGATGAGCAACTGGCGGTCGATCCCGAGGTTGAGTGCCTGGCGAAGACGTTTGTCCTGGAGCCCCGGCTGGTTCGTGTTGTAGACGAGGACGTGCGTGTTCGATAACACGATCTCGCGGACATCGACATTCTCGCTGGCGGAGAGCGTCTCGACCTGGTCCGGAGGAACGTTGGTGATCAACTGGACTTCCCCGTTGGCCAGGGCGGTGACACGGGCGGCAACCTCCGGGATGACCCGGAAGATGACGCGCTTCACCGGCGGCAGATCGCCCCAGAACCCGTCGTACCGCTCCAGGACGATCTCGTTGTCGGGGGTGAAGCTGACGAACCGGAACGGCCCGGTGCCCATCCCGGTGCGCTGGAACTCGTCCTGCCCGACCGCCGTGATGTGATTCTGGGGGACGATCCACCCGCCCCATGAGGCGAGGCGGTTCAGGATGAGCGGGTCCGGCTGGGTCGTGGTGATCCGGACGGCGTAGTCGCCGGTCTTCTCGACCGAGGCGAACGACGAGAAGTAGGTACCGGCCTCGACCAGGTTGCTGTCCTTGGCGGCGTCGAAGAGCCGCTGGAACGTGAAGACGACGTCGTCGGCGGTGAAGGGGTCGCCGTTGTGGAAGGTGACATCGTCCCGGAGCGTGAGTTCCAGGACCGTCTCGCTGACCTGCGTCCAGCCGGTCGCGAGGTGGGGGACGTTGACATTGCCGTTGAGGAAGTCGCGCCGGATCAGCGTGTCGTACGGCGTCCAGTTGACGCGCGAGCCGACGTTGCTGAGTTCCTGGGCAGGGTCGAGGGTGGCGGGCAAGCCCTGGACGCCGATGATGAGCTCCTCGCGCTCGATCCCGGTCCGCGGGGCGAACGTGCCGGTCGGGGTGGCAACCGGGGCGATCGGCGTCGCGGCCGGGGTCGCGTCCTGGGCGAGGGCGTTCGGGCCGAGCAGTCCGGCCAGGGCGATGGCGGCGCCGCCGGCGATGCCGGTCCTGATCACATGGCGTCGGGACAGCTTCGAGTCGTTGCCGTGCATCATCTTCGTCCTCCTCTATGGAAAGGCCGTGGCGGAGGGTTCCGCCGGATTGCGTCGCGGAGCACCCCGCGACGGACGTGGTCAGGCCGCCTGGTCGGGCGGGGTGGGAGAGTGGGTGGACGGTGCGCGCGCACCGATCTGGCCGGGGCGATAGCCCGGGTAGGTGGGATAGGTACTCATGAGGCACCGGTCGTCGGGTCGAGGACGTCCCGGAGCCAGTCGCCCAGCAGGCTGATCGAGATCGCGACGAGCATGATCGCGGCGCCGGGGAAGACGCCGATCCACCAGGCGGTGTTGAGGTACTCGCGCCCCTCGTTCACCATCAGCCCCCAGGCCGGTGTCGGCGGCTGGAGGCCGAACCCGAGGAACGACAGCGACGCCTCCAGGAGGATGATCGAGCTCATCTCCATCGTCGTCAGGACGATCAGGGGCGCGACGATGTTGGGTAGCGCGTGGCGAAGCAGCAGACGGAACGGCGGCACCCCGATCGCGGTCGCGGCGAGGATGTAGGGCTGCTGGGTGATCTGGAGGGCGAGTCCACGGGAGACCCGGGTGTAGCCGGCGAATCCGGACAGCGTCGCGAGCAGGGTGATGACGGCGAAGCTGCTGCCGAGGACCGACACGATCGAGAGGGCGATGATGATGAACGGCAGCGCGATGTAGGCGTCGACGATCAGCATCATCACGTCGTCGAGCACGCCCCGCCGGAAGCCGGCGAGCAGCCCGCAGAAGGCGCCGATCACCGCGCCGAGCAGCGTCCCGATGACGGCGATCGTCAGGGACAGCCGGGCGCCATGGATCAGCCGGCTCAGGACGTCCCGCCCGAGCTGGTCGGTGCCGAGCAGGTGGGCGCTCGTGCCGCCATCCGCGAAGGCCGGCGGGCTCAGGCGGTTCATGAGGTCGTTCCGGGCGGGATCGTATGGGGCGACCACAGTGGCGAAGATGGCGGCGACCACGATCGTGGTCAGGATGATCACGAACACCCAGTGGAGGGGTGAGAGCGTCCGCACCCAGAGCCAGCGCGACCGCTGATGCCGGTCGTCCGCCGCGGCCAGCCTGGTCTCAGCAACAGGGACCGGGCCGGACAGCTTGGGGGCGATGCCGACGAAGGCGCTGGCGCCGAGCCGCTTCTGGCTCTTTCCGGTGGTCATCGGCGCCCCTCGCTTCCGGCTGAGATTGAGATTCGGGGGTCCAGCCAGCCGTAGAGGATGTCGACGGCGAGGTTGACGAGGATGACCGTGGCGGCGATGACGAGGACGACAGCCTGGACGACGGGGTAGTCACGGCTGGAGACCGCCTCGACGATCAGGCGACCGATGCCAGGCCAGGCGAAGACCGTCTCCGTCACGGCCGCGCCGCCGATGATGCCCGACACCCAGAGACCAAGGAGGGTGACGACGGGCAGCGCCGCGTTCCGCAGGATGTGGTCGCGGAGGATGCGGGATTCCCGGAGTCCCTTGGCCCGGGCTGTCCGGGTGTAATCGGCGTGGACGATCTCGAGGACCGACGAGCGCGTCATCCGGGCCAGCGAGGCCAGCAGCCCGGTGGCGAGCGTGATCGCGGGCATGACGAGCTGGGACGCATCGCCCCGGCCCGAGCTGGGCAGCCAGTGGAGATGCAGGCTGAGCAGCAGGATCAGGACGATGCCGACGAAGAAGTTCGGCGCGGACTGCCCGATGAACGCGCCGCCCATGGTCAGGCGGTCCCAGACGGTATTGCGGCGGAGCGCCCCGAAGATACCGGCCGGGATCCCGATCGCGAAGGCGATCAGCATCGCCCAGAAGGCGAGCTCCAGCGTCGCGGGCAGACGCTGCAGAAACAGCTCGAAAGCCGGCCTCCCGTACTGCATGGAGTCACCGAACTCGCCCCGGAGCAGGTTGCCGAAGTAGACCGCGTACTGGGTGGGCAGGGGCTCGTCGAGCCCGTACCGATCACGGAAGGCGTCGAGCGCGGCTGGGGTCGCGTCGGGACCCAGCATCGTCGAGGCAGGGTCACCGGAGACGCGGAGGACGATGAAGACGGCGGAGAGGACGATCCATAATGTGACGAGACTGCGGATCGCCCGCTGGATGACGAAACGGGTCAACTGGCCCCCTCGGGAAACGACCGACGATCCGCGCGGGACCGCCCTTCAGACCGATGCAGTCCAAAGGATGACGGAGCGGGCCATGACCATTGTCAAACTGGTGCTAACTGTTCATTAAGATCGGTTAACAAGCTGGGACGTCTGAATCAGGGAGATGCGGCGGAACAGACCCGCAGATGCCGGAGCGGTCCCTTGGCCTCGGGATCGAGCGGTCGGCGATACTGGGTACTGCACATCAGACGAACCAGAGAGGTCACAGAGCCCGTGGCACGCACGCTCCGCATCGCGCACCTGGCCGACACCCACCTCGGCTACCGGCAGTACGCCACTGTCGACCCGCATACGGGCCGCAATCAGCGCTCGGTCGACATCGAGCAGGCCTACGCCCGGACGATCGACGACATCCTGACCCGGGACGTTGACCTCGTCATCCACGCCGGCGACATGTTCCATCACACCCGGCCGTCGTGGGCCGCGATCAGGTCGTTCGTCGAGCAGACCCGGCGGCTCGCCACGGCCGGTCTGCCGGTCGTCGCGATCGCGGGCAACCACGACATGCCCCGGCTCCGCTCCAGCGAGTCGCTGTTCAGCATCCTCCAGCTGATCCTGCCCAGCGCCCGGATCGTCGCCGGGTACGACCTCGAGCCGATCCCCTTTCCCGGGCTGGACCTCGTCGTCCATGCCTTCCCGCACGGCGCCCTCGTCGACCCGAACGCCCAGCCGCCGGTGCCGGACACCCGTTATCGCAACATCCTCGTCGCCCATGGGCTCGTCGCCGGGATGCCGCTGCCGAACAATCACCACCGCGAGCCGGGCGAGGCTGAGCTTGGGTCGTCGCTGCTTGGTGGCGACCTGGACTACATCGCCCTGGGCCACTTCCACCTCCACGGCGTTTACGCTCCGAAGGCGTACTACAGCGGCTCGACCGAGCGAATCTCGTGGACCGACTTCGACGCGACGCCGGGCTACAACCTCGTCACCCTCAACGACGCCGGTTTCGTCGTCGACCATATCGACCTGCCGGCCCGGCCGATGATCCGGCTGGAGACTGTGCGGTCGCGGACCGTCGCTCGGGAGATCGCCGACGCGATCCTGCATGACGCCGCCGGGCGAAACCAGCCGGACGGGATGTTCCGGGTCCTGCTGGAGGACGCCGACCGGCCGACCCGGCGCGAGGTCGAGGCGATCCTGAAGCGGGAGCATCGCGAGTTCGCCTGGTCGCTGGAGGTCCAGACCCGCAAGGAGTCGCTGTTTGCGACCGACGGCCCGGCGACCGACGACCTGCCCGACTTCACGCCGACCACGATGTTCGAGCAATTCGTCATGCAGCGGCAGACTGACGGCATCTACACCGCCGAGTTCGCCGCCGCCTTCCGGGAGCGCGGGCTGCGCGCCCTCCATGACGCCGCCGATCAGGCCGAGGCCGCGGCAGCCTCTGAGGAGGCAGCGTCATGATCCTCGTCGACCTCGAGATCGAGAACTACAAGCAGTTCGCCGGCTCCCACCGGATCACCTTTCCTCCCGAAGGCGCGATCGCCGTTATCGGCCACAACGGCGCCGGCAAGACCACCCTGTTCGAAGCAATCGAGTGGGCCCTCTACGGCCCCCGCTCGATCCCGACGGCCGACATTCGGCCACGGCAGGGAACAGGCGGCGCACCGTGCGTCCGGGTGACGCTCCAGACGTCGGATGGCAAGCGCTTCCAGGTCGAGCGCAAGCTCAAGGGCAAGAGCAACACCGCCGAGGCCGCGATCTACGAGGTCAATCCCGATGGCGAGATCCTGGCGACGATCGTGACCGGGCCGAAGGATGTCACCCAGCGGGTCACCGGGCGGCTGGTCGGGCTCAGTCACCAGGCGTTTGTGTCGACCTTCTTCACCCGGCAGAAGGAGCTCAGCTTCTTCGGCGACCAGAAGGACTCCGACCGTCGGCGGCAGGTCTCCCGCCTGCTCGGGCAGGAGACGATCCGCGAGGCGCAGGAGCTGATCAACACGGACCGCAAGGCCAGCGACATGACGGCGAAGGGGCTGCTCGCCCAGCACCTGCGTGAGTCGGAGGGCCGCGACTTCCCGGCCGAGCGGGCGGAGCGGACAGCGCAGATCCAGTCGGCTGAGGGCCAGGCTGAAGAGGCGGAGCAGGCGGTTGCCGCCCGAACGCGGGATCGCCTGTTCGCGCAGGAGGCCGAGCTCCACTGGCAGGAACTGGCCCGGCAGGAGGGCGAACTTCGGCAGCGGGTGACGGTCGTCGACGGGCAGATCGCCGTGACACAGGGGCGGATCGAGCAGCTCGGTGGTCAGCTCGCCCGGCTCCTTGCCCGAGAGACCGAGCTCGGGAGGCTGGAGCCGATCGCCGCCCGGGAGGCCGAGCTCCAGGCCGAGGCCGAGCGCTGGCAGCAGGAACGGGAGCGGGCCAGCCGACAGACGACCCTCAACCAGCGACTCGCCGAGACCAGGAAGAACCGCGACGGACGGATCGTGACGCTGCGCCGGGTCGTCGAGGGGGGAGAGGTCGTGCCGGGCTGGGCCTGGCTCGACGGTGACGAGCGCCAGCCGGCGACGACGGCCGACCGCCTGCGGGCCGTCGCGCTGGCGATCGATCTTCGCCAGACTCGAGCTCACGCTGAGGCAATGGCCCGTGCCGCACAGGCTGGCACCGACCACGACGTTGCCCGGACGAAGGCCGGGGACTGTCAGAAGCTGCTGACCCAGTTGCGTGGCGACCTCGATGCGTTGTTCATCGACGGCGACCCGGCCGCCCTCGCCCTTGCCGCCCGGCAGCGGCAGGCGGCCGCGGCGACCGAGTGGGCATCGGCGTCCGCGCAGGTCAAGGCCCTGACGGTCGAGATCGGCAAGCTGCGCCGGTCGATCTCGCAGTTGCGCGACGAGGGCAGCGGGACCTGCCCGACGTGCAACCAGCCGATCGACGAGCTCGTGATCCGGACGCTACAGGAGCGCATCTCCGAGAACGAGCGAGAAGTCGCCAGACTGGAGATCGAGGCGACGGCCGGTCGGCGGGTTGACGCCGGGGCCGGCGCCGAGCTCGCCGCCGCCCAGGCCCGGCAGGAGCAGGTGAACACACTGCAGGAGCGTATCCGCAACGGCGAGACCCGGACGTCGGAAGCGCAGACCGCCCACGACGCCGCCGAGACGGCGTTACGCCAGGCCCTCGCCGCGACCGGGACGCAGGAGGTGCCGTCCGCGGACACCGTCACGGCGGCTGGCCAACGCGTCGAGCGGCTGTCCCGCGTCGCCGGTCAGGCCGAGCGGTTGGGTGACATGGCGGAGCAGTTCCGGGACGACGACAGCCGGGAGGCGGAGATCCGGCGGGAACTGGATGCCCTCGGGAACGTCGCCTACGACGAGGCCGCTCACCGGTCCGCCAGCGCCGCCCTTGGCGAGGCCCAGAGCGCCCGGGGGCAGGTCGGCGAGATCCGTAACGAACTCGCCCAGCGTCCGCGGTTGACCGCCGACCGGGATGCCGCGGTGACGCAGCTCGCTACCCAGCAAGCCGACCGGACGGGGATCGAGCGGGATCGGGTGGCCGTCGGGTTCGACCCGGACGCGCTCTCGTCGGCCCGGACGATGGCGCGGGAGGCGAACGACGCCTTGATTGCCGCCAACAACATACGGAACGATACGAAGAACCAGCTCCGGGACGCGACGGCGGCGCTGACGGCGATCGAGGCGGAGCAGCAGCGGTTGGCCGGTCTCGAGATCGCCGCCCGGGAGGCGGAGCGGGAGGCGGACCAGCTCAAGAGCATGTACGCCGGCTTCGACGACTTCGAGAAGTGGGTGGCGCAGCAGATGAACCCGCACCTCGCCGAGCGGGCCAGCGAGATCCTGAGCGAGGTGACGGCCGGCGTCTACGACCGGGTCCGGTTCGACGAGAACTACGGGCTCCATGTCTACGACAATGACGAGGACTTTCCGGTCAGCCAGTTCTCCGGCGGTGAGCGCGATGTCGCGTCGCTGGCCGCCCGGCTGGCACTGTCCCGGCTGATTGGGGCGCAGGCCGCCCACCCACCGGCCTTCGTCGTCCTGGACGAAGTCTTCGGCTCGCTGGACCAGGACCGCCGAGGACGTCTACTCGGGATGCTGGATGCCCTGACCAACGATGATACCGAGGGGTTCAAGCAACTGTTCGTGATCAGCCACGTCGACGACATCCGGCAGTCGCAGGCCTTCGACGAGGTCTGGCGGATTCAGGAGGACGGCCAGGGCATCAGCCAGTGGGAGAACCTGCAAATCACGGGCGGGATCGAGGAGTTGTAGTCAGCGTTACCTCTCGCGTGTCGACGAAGGGCACCGAGTCTGCGTGAGAGGAGGTACGGCCAGATGGTGAAATGGTCAGACCAGGAGAGAAACCCATGAGCAACTACATCCACAAGCGCGATGACGTGAGCCCCAAAGAGGGTCTGCACGAGCACGGCGATGTTGAGTTCGCCGACCCGACCAACAAGAAGTATCCGCTCGAGAACGCGGGGCATGTCCGATCGGCGTGGAGCTACATCAATCAGGAACGTAACGCGGACAAGTACAGTGCGGACGAGGTGAAGACGATCAAGGGACGGATCAAACGAGCGGCGAAGGGATACGACGTAGAGATCCATACCGACGAGACCGGCCCACCCTGTTGATCCGAGTGGATACAGTCGAGTACGCCACGTGACTGGTGGCTATCGTCCGTAGCCTCATTAGCTGGATGTAGCAAGAACCACACTTTGCTCGAGGAGCCCGGCACCGATTCTGCCTATAGCGACCAAGTGACGATGCGGAGTGGGCCGAATGGCGACCCAGTCGCTCGTCCAGGATCCACGGTCTGGATCAATGCCGGTTCCAGATTCGACCCCGATGGGTTGAACGGGAACGTCGTCAGGAACCAGCAGTTGAGTGGTCTCGCAGAAGAGTGGTGAGATGCCACGGTGCGAACCAGTTCGCTTGTAAGGAAGGAATCGGGCAATGAGCCAGATTCTCGTCGTCGATGATGAACCGGCGATCTGTGAGTTCGTCCGGGCGTTTCTGGAAGACGAAGGCTATACGGTCTCGGTGGGCCGGAATGGCTCCGAGGCGCTCCACAAGATTCGCGCTCACCGGCCCGACCTCGTCCTGATGGATATCATGATGCCCGGGCTCGATGGCCGTGAGGTCGTCCGGCAGTTGCACGGACACCCGGTGTATTCGGCGATCCCGGTGATCCTGATGAGCGCCGCCGTCCGCTGGGACGAGCCCGTCGACGGTCCCATCCAGTTCCTGTCCAAGCCGTTCGACCTGGACCATCTCCTCACCATGATCGGGATCACACTCCAGCAGGGTGGCGACGGAACGTTCCGACCGACGGCACATGCGCCGAAATCCTCGCCGGCCCCGCAGACGTCCCGTGACATGTGCTGGACCTCCGAGCCGTACCTGGCCAGCGATCTGGATTAGATGTTGTAACGCCCACGTATTCGGTTAGAGCGGGTTGCAAACGAAGTGCCTGGCTGGCGGAGCGGACCTCTCCCCCGGCCCTTCTCCGGCGCACCGGCTTGCTTACCCGCTGAAGCGGCTTCGGCTCGCAGGTGCCCGGAGAGGGGGGCAGACCGTCCAGGCGGGATTGGGCGCTTCACATGAAACCCGCTGTGCTCACGACGCCCCGGATCTGCCAATCTACGTGCTTGTCCCCTGCATGGCTCATCGATCATCCCGGTCTGCCCACTTCGAGGTGAGCGGCGGGTTCCATTGCGCCATGGTGGTCAGCATCGACCGGACAACCTCAGTGGCGCCGGACGATAGGTCGATATCGTCGGCAAGAACCATGGCGCGATGGTCGGGGCTCAGGAACCCGGTGGCAACGGCGTGGTCGAACGCGGCCAGCAGGGAGTGCCAGAACCCGAGCGTTCCCAATAGGGCGACCGGTTTGGCATGGAAGCCAAGCTGAGCCCAGGTCAGGATCTCGCATAGTTCATCCAGCGATCCATAGCCACCCGGCAAGGCAAGGAAGCCGTCGCTCAGGTCAGCCATCAGCGCCTTGCGCTCGTGCATCGTTTCGGTGACATGCAGCTCGCTCAGACCCGAGTGCTCGACCTCGCGCTCGACCAGAGACGCGGGAATGACACCGATCACCGTTCCCCCCGCGGCCAGTGCGGCGTCGGCGATAACCCCCATCAGCCCGACCCGGCCCCCGCCATAGACCAGTCGCAGGTCCAGGCAAGCGATCGCCTCGCCGGTCACTTGAGCCAGTTCCCGGTAGGCAGGATGGTTGCCGAACGATGAGCCGCAGAAGACGCAGATGCTCCGCATGGGGAAACCCGTTTCATCGAACTGGGAACTGGTTGCCGGACAGGTCCAGGGAACAGGGCTTCGTCAAGACGATTGACTCACGCTCACTCGCCGGTCGTGTGGCCGGTTGCGAGATCGACGCGCTCGAAGTGCTCGACGGTCGGGAACGGATCGTAGAAGTGGTGGAGCAGCCGCTTCCACTCCTGATAGGCGGCGGACTGCCGGAACCCGATGGTATGAGCTTCCAGCGTCTCCCATTCGACGAGGAGGAGGTAGCGACCCGGTGCCTCCAGACGCCGCTCAAGAGAGTGACCCACATAGCCGGGGGACGCCGCGATCAGTGGCGACGCCTGTCGGAATGCACCCTCGAATGCGCGGCAGGTCTCCGGGTCGGCTGAACGCAGGTCGAGGATCGCGGCCTCATGGATCATCAGGAACTCCTGTTGTGTCTGTGTCGTCGGACATCTATCTGGCGTCCTGACATGGCACCGGCCCGAGGCATTGTGCTGCCCCGAGCCGGTTCTGGAAATGGTGGTTGCGTTTGGGACGATCAGTCCACGGCTCGCTGGGCGAGACCGAGGGCGTACTCCGGCCACCACAGGCCGGCGTCCGGGCCCCCCCGGCAGGCGCCGTCGGACTCGCCGACCCGCTTCACCCAGAGATACGCGTCGACCAGCGGGTCGGCGGTATCGGTCGTTGGGTCGTCGCCCAGGGCGCGGTCCGGCGGGTTGCACCACGCCTTCGGGTCGTCGATCACCCACGGGCCGTTGCCATTGCGACTCGTGTCCAGCACGAAGTGGGTGCCGCCGGCACCGATCGCGTCCGAGATCGCCAGGCCGTACGGCACGAGGTCCTCGGTCAGCTGGAAGTTCGATGTATTGAGGGCGAACCCGGCGGCCCCGTCGATCCCGGCCAGTTGTAGCCGGCGGGCCGCCTCGGCGGGGTCGAGCCAGTCGGAGTGGCCGGAGTCGATGTAGACGTCGGTGTTCGGGTTGGCCTCCAGCGTCGTGGTCGCGAAGCGGAGCAGGTCGAACCGGTCGGCCGTCTGTTGCTCGTCGAGGCAGTCGGTCAGGGTGAGCCCATCCGGCTCGAGGATCACGACGGCCGGGCGGCCGCTGATCCCGGCCGCGAACTCGCTGATCCAGGTGCGGTAACTGTCCGGGTCGTTCTGGCCGCCCGCCGAGTACTGGCCGCAGTCCCGGAACGGGATGTCGTAGGCGACCAGGACCGGGAGGGCGCCGGCGTTGGTGATCTCCGTCACTCGCGTCTCGACCCCAGCCCGGATGTCCGGCACCCAGCCGCCGAACCAGTCGGCGATCGGCTGCGAGGCGATCCGGTCCATCGCCGCCGCGTCGCCCGGTCGGCTGTCCCGCCACGCGTCGGCCTGCGCCCGGGCGCTGGAATTCGGATCGATGAACCATCTGAGGCTGTCGGCGGTCAGGTTCGTCCCGGCATTGACGGTCGGAGTTCCAGCCGTCGGGGTACCGGGAAGCGGGGTCGATTGGGCTGCTGCGCTGAGCGGGACAGCCAGCAGCAGCGCGGCGAGAGTCGCCAGCCACTGGCGAAGGGGCGCCGGTCGGTCTGGTTGGCTCGGATGCGGTCGCATCGTATCTCTCCTTGTTCGCGGGACGACTTCGTCCACGCCGACCTTTTGCCCCGCAGGACGCCCGCCGCCACGTCGCCACGTCGCCACGTCGCGGAGCGTCCTGATCCGCAACGAATCGCTGGGCGGCGAAACTGCTCCCCTCTCCGGGCACCTGCGGAACCGAAGCCGCTTCAGCGGGTGAGTGAGCAGGTGCCCGGAGAGGGGTTGGGGGAGAGGTCAGTGCTCCGCCACCCGGCACCGCCAGGATACCCCACCATGGACACCGCTCCTGCGTCGAGGTCGGCTGACAGTGCGCACAGACCGGAACGCCCTGCTGCGTCACCCGGCACAATCGGTCTGTGCATCGACGCGAGCTGATGCTGGCTGGATGGGGCGGTGATCGTCCTGGTACTTGCATGATCGCGCCGGGTTCGCGAAGCTGTCGGTCGAGATCAGCGACCGTGGGGCCGGGCACCGGTTTCCGCGGTCGAAGCGAGGGCAGAGATGACGGCGACAGTCGAGACGACGCACGCGGACGTGATCGAGTGGCTGGAGGAGCGCCAGAGCCGCTTCGTCCAGATGGCCAACACGATCTGGGATCACCCCGAAGTGGCGCTGGCCGAGGTCCAGGCCTGCCG
>JAABUN010007088.1_pt1 | contig 12372 bp, 12 predicted proteins | sample 5559311 | NCBI WGS metagenome assembly JAABUN01 (sample SAMN10711877, study PRJNA513370) | rock metagenome | isolation source: Antarctica rocks | place: Antarctica: Victoria Land, Siegfried Peak sud | reverse complement strand
CCGACAGTAGGAGAACGATGAACTGGTTTCGAGACCGGACCTGGGCCGTGCTCGCGGGTGCGGCCGTCGGGGACGCGCTGGGTGGGGCGACCGAGGGGTGGACGCCGGAGCAGATCCAGCAGCGGCACGGCGGACCGGTCACCGGCATCGTGGGTCCGTACTACGAGGACTGGCGCACCGCCCGGCCGATCGCGCCGTACCACAAGGGCGACGGCCACATCACCGACGACACCTTGATGACCCACGCCCTGGTGCAGGTCTACGCGACCCGGCGGACGCACCTGGACGCGTACGCGATGGCCAGCGACCTGGTGCCGCTGCTGATCGGCGAGCAGGTCTGGATCCCCGAGTTCGAGGCTCAGGCCCTCATCCTGCAGCGCATCTTCCTGGCCGAGAAATGGCTCGTGGCCCGGCTGCACTACGGGCACGTCGACCCCCGGGAGGCCGGGGTGGGCAACATCGTCAACTGCGGGGCCGCGATGTACATGGCGCCCGTCGGGGTGGTCAACGCGGCCAACCCGCGGGCGGCGTACGCGGAGGCCATCGACATGGCCGGGGCCCACCAGTCCAGCTACGGCCGAGAGGCCGCTGGGGTCTTCGCCGCCGCGGTGGCGGCGGCCCTGACCCCGGGCGCGACGGTGGACACCGTGGTCGAGGCGAGTGTCGAGGTGGCCCACGACGGCACCCGGGCGGCCATCGTCGCCGTCGCGGACGCTGCCCGTCGGCTGCCCCCGGGCGCGGACCTGGAGACCGTACGGGCCACGTTGCGGGCCGCGGTCCGGCCCTACGACACGGTCGGCGACGACTATCGCGCCCCGGACCTGGACGCCCGCCGACCGAGCCGCACCAAGGCGATCGAGGAGCTGCCGGTGGCCCTGGGCTTCGCGCTGGCCCACGGCGGCGACTTCCGTCCGGCGGTGGTCGGCGCGGTGAACTACGGGCGCGACGCCGACTCGATCGCCACCATGGCCGGGGCGGTCTGCGCCGCCCTCGGGGGTGCGGACTCGGTTCCTCCGGAGTGGGTCTCGGGGGTGGAGCAGGCGAGCCGGATCGACCTCGGGGCGGTCGCGGACCAGCTGGTCACCGCGGCCGGAGCCATCATCGAAGCCGACCTGACGGCGGCCGAGACCCTCCGGGAGCGGCTCGTCGGCGTGCTGGGACAGCCGGCGGCCGTGGGTGCCGGCGCCTGATGCGACTGACCTGGGTCCAGCCGGAGGACCTGCTGCTGCACGAGCTGGTCCAGTCGCGCCACGAGGGGCGCTCGGTCGAGGCGTCCGAGCAGCGCTGGCTGGCCGTCGCCGGCGGGTCGCTCACCCCGCCGGTCAGCGGGGCGGCCGACCACCCGGCGACCCCCGAGCAGCGCCTGGTCGCCGGGCAGCTGCTGGACGAGCTGGACGACCTGCCCCGACCGTCGGACCCCCGGCACCCGGACACCCTGGGTGAGGTCGAGGCCGGTTGGATGACGCAGGCCCCGGAGGCTCCCGGAGCGGATCTGGCCGACCGGCTCCGGGGGGCTTGGGCGGGCCGTGCGGCCGGCTGCCTGCTGGGCAAACCGGTGGAGAAGATCCCCCGAGCGGGCATCCGGGCCATTGCCGACCAGACGCAGAACTGGCCGGTCCGGGGCTACTCCACCGCCGTCGGCTTGACGCCCGAGACCGCCGCCGCGTACCCCTGGAACCGGCGCTCGGCCCCCACCAGCCTGGTCGAGACCATCGCCGGGATGCCCGAGGACGACGACCTGAACTACCCGCTGCTCAACCTGGCGCTGCTGGAGCGGCGCGGTGCGGAGCTGAGGACGGAGGACGTGGCCATCGCCTGGTTGGCCGACCTGCCCGCCGCGCGGGTGTTCACCGCCGAGCGGGCGGCCTACCGCAACCTGCTGCTCGCCGTCCCGCTCGACGAGGTGGCCGTGCGGCGGAACCCGTTCCGGGAGTGGATCGGCGCCCTGATCCGGGGCGACGTCTTCGGCTGGGTGCACCCCGGCGACCCGTACGCCGCCGCGCGGCTCGCTTGGCGGGACGCCCGGTTGAGCCACACCCGCAACGGCGCGTACGGCGAGCTGTGGGCCGCCGCCCTGGCCTCGGTCTCGCTGGTGGCCACCGACGTCGACGAGGTGCTGCACCGCGCGGCAGCGGTGGTGCCCGCGGAGTCGGAGCTGGCCGAGGCGGTCCGGTTCGGGACCGAGCTCGGCCGCCAGCCGCTGGAGCTCGACGCCCACCTCGACGCCCTGCACGAGCGCTACGGCCACCTGCACTGGGTGCACGTGCTGAACAACGCCGCCACCATCGCCTGGGCCCTGGCGGTGAGCCGGGGGGACTTCACCACCGCCATCGGGTGCGCGGTGATGGCCGGTTGGGACACCGACTCGGTGGGCGCCACCGTGGGATCGGTGCTGGGTGGGCTGCTCGGCGGAGACCGGCTGCCCCCGGCCTGGACGCTCCCGTTGGACAACCGGATCGCCACCAGCCTGCCCGGCGGTGAGGTGCAGATCGACGCGCTGGTCGCCCGCACGATGGCGCTGATCCAGTGAGCCGTCCGTTCCCTGAGCCCGTCGAAGGGCTGGCGAGCTTGACCACCGCCACCTTCGTGGCGGGGGCGCGGGGGATGGACCCGCTGGTCCCGCGGCCGCTCGACCGACCCACCGTCGTCGACCTCGACCAACCCGACTTCGCCGCGATGGACACCGCCAAGATCCTGGCCGCACCCGACGACCCGGCCGACTGGCCCCGCTGGCGTGCGGTGCTCGAGGACTGGCGCGTTGGGGCCCGCGAGCGGCACGGCATCCGGACCGAGCGCTACGAGCAGCCGGAGGGACGGTGGGCTCAGCACTGCTACGCCGTCGCCCAGATCTGGCTGTGGGACGAACTCCTGTACGACGTGCAGACCGAGCGCTTTACCCCCGATCGGCTGCTCGCGGACGCGGAAGACCGGCTGGGCGGCTTCGACGGGATCGTGCTGTGGCACGCATATCCGGTGATCGGGCTCGACGAACGCAACCAGTGGGACTTCTACCGCGACGTGCCGGGACTGCCAGCCCTCGTCGCCACGCTCCAGGCGGCCGGGGTGGCGGTCTTCCTGGACTACAACCCGTGGGACACCGGCACCCGCCGGGGCGGTCCCGATGGGGACGAGTTGACCGCGGTGGTGCGCGAGCTGGGGGCGGACGGGGTGTTCCTGGACACCCTGAAGGAGGGCGACCCGGCCCTCGTCGCCGCGCTGGAGCAAGCCCGCCCCGGCATCGGGTTGGAGAGCGAGTCCACCCTCGCCCTGGCCCGGGTCAGCGAGCACCGGCTCTCCTGGGCGCAGTGGTTCGCCGACTCGGCGGTGCCGGGGGTGGTCCGCACCCACTACGTCGAGCGCCGGCACCTGCAGCACCACGTACGCCGCTGGAACCGTGACCACGCCGAGGAGCTGCAGTCCGCCTTCCTGAACGGGGTCGGGGTGATGGTCTGGGAGGTGGTGTTCGGGGTCTGGGTGGGCTGGAACCCGCGCGACACGGCCACCCTGCGCACCATGCTCGCCGTGCAGCGGGCCGCCACGGACCTGCTCCGGCACGGGACCTGGACCCCACTCGCCGCCCTGCACCCCGACGCCACCGCGGCCGGGGTCTTCGCCTCGACCTGGTCCGCGGACGGCGCCACCCTGTGGACCGTGGCCAACCGCGGCGACGCCGAGCACCTCGGCCCGGTGCTGCCCGATGCGCCGAGCGCCCTGGTCGCCCTGGAGGCGGCTTCGGTCCCGGCGCGGGGGATCGCGGCGTACGTCACGCTGGATCCGGGGGCGGCCGAACCGGCCTGGCTCGCCGACCTGACGACCGTGCTGAAGGCCGTACCGGCCAGCAGCGACGCCACCTTCCCCTACCGCGAGGTAACCCGGACGACCCCGGACCCCAGCACAGCGCGACCGGCCGAGGATGCGGTGCTGGTCCCCGCGGGGCGGCACCGGCTCACCGTCCGCTACCGGATGCGCGAGACCGGGATCTACGACGAGGCGCCCTTTGTCGAGGAGTGGAAGCCGCTGCCGCCCCGGCTGCACGATCTGCGCACCGTCGAACAGACGCTGGTGCTGGACCACGGGGTTGCGGTCGCCCGCGCGGAGGTGACGGTGGCGGCGTACGACCGGTTCGTGGCCGAGACCGGGTACCGACCGACCACGGCCAACCGATTCCGGATCGGCGGCGGGGCCGCCAAGGACCCGGTGACCTACGTCGACCTGACGGACGCCCGCGCGTACGCCCGCTGGGCCGGGGCCCGGCTGCCCACCGAGCACGAGTGGCAGCTGGCCGCCGAGCGGGCGGGCCGCTCGTGGCACCAGCCGCGACGGGTGTGGAGCTGGACCGAGAGCGAGCACACCGATGGCCGGACCCGCTACGCCCAGCTCAAGGGCGGCAGCGACCACCTGGCCACCGGTTCGCCGTGGTACTTCGACGGCGGTCCGCAGACCCCGGACGTGATGGCCAAGCTGCTGCTGCCCGGATTGGGTCTGGCCCGGTCCAGCCAGATCGGTTTTCGACTCGCCTGGGACCTGCTCCCGGAGGCGGACGGGTGAGCGAAACCGCAGCCGGACCGCTCAGCGGTCTGACCGTGATCGACGTGGCCACCCTGTTCGCCGGGCCGCTGGCGGCCACCCAGCTCGGTGACTTCGGGGCCGCGGTGATCAAGGTCGAGCACCCGACCCGCCCGGACGGGGCTCGGGGCCACGGGCCGAGCAAGGACGGGGTCGGGCTCTGGTACAAGACGATCGGCCGCAACAAGCACAGCATCACACTGAACCTGTCCGCCCCCGAGGGCGCCGAGGTGCTGCGGCGGCTGATCGCCACCGCCGACGTGCTGATCGAGAACTTCCGCCCCGGCACCCTGGAGCGTTGGGGTCTGGCGCCGGCGGACCTGCTCGCCATCAACCCGGGTCTGGTGATCGCCCGGGTGACCGCCTTCGGGCAGACCGGCCCGTACGCCCCCCGCCCCGGCTTCGGCTCGCTGGCCGAGGCGATGAGCGGCTTCGCGGCGGTGACCGGCGAGGTGGGAGGACCACCGACCCTGCCCCCGTTCGGGCTCGCGGACGGCATCGCGTCGCTGGCCACCGCGTTCGCGGTGCTGGCCGCCGTACGTTCCCGGGACCTGACCGGCCGTGGCCAGGTGATCGACCTGGCCATCCTGGAGCCGATCCTGGCCATGCTGGGCGGACAGCTGACCTTCTTCGATCAGCTCGGCCTGGTCCAGGAGCGGCACGGCAACCGCTCGGTCAACAACGCCCCGCGCAACTGCTACCGCACCTCAGACGACAACTGGGTGGCAGTCTCCACCAGCTCGCAGTCCATCGCCGAACGGGTGCTGCGGTTGGTGGGCCGCCCGGACTGCATCGAGCAGCCCTGGTTCGCCACCGGCGCCGGCCGGGCCGAGCATGCCGACGAGCTCGACGACGCGGTGGGCTCCTGGATCGCTGCCCGCAGCACCCCGGAGGTGCTGGCCGCCTTCGCCGAGGCGCAGGCCGCGGTGGCCCCGATCTACGACATACGGGGCATCGTCGCCGACCCGCAGGTCCAGGCCCGCGGCACGATCCTGACCGTCGACGACCCCGACCTGGGACCGCTGCAGATGCAGAACGTGCTGTTCCAGCTGTCCGAGACCCCCGGTGGCGTACGCCGCAGCGCCGTCGCCCACGGGGCCGACACCGACGAGGTGCTGACCGCGTACGGCTATCCGCCCGCCGAGCTGGCCGACCTGCGCAGCCGCGGGATCATCTGATGGCTACCGACGAGCCCGTGCTGGTCGCCCTGTACGTCCCCGGCGACCGGCCGGACCGCTTCGCCAAGGCCCTTGCGGCGGGCGCGGACCAGGTGATCCTGGATCTCGAGGACGCGGTCGCCGCGGACCGGAAGGCCCTGGCCCGCGACGCGGTGGCGGAGTTCCTGCAGCGTGAGCCCGCCGGCCGGGTGGCCGTACGTCCGAACGGTGCGGGCACCCGGGAGCACGAGGCCGACCTGGCGATGCTCGCTGCGGCTGCGTACCGACCGGCGCTCCGGCTGCCCAAGGTCGAGGGCCCGGGTGATCTTGACCCGATCGCCGGACGGTTCTCGGGTGCCGAGCTGGAGCTCACCTGCCTGCTGGAGTCGGCCCTCGGGGTCGAGCAGGCCTTCGCGATCGCGCAGCACCCGGCGGTGTCGGCGATCGGGCTGGGGGAGGCCGACCTGCGGGCGGACCTGGGGATCGCCGCCGAGGAGGGGTTGGACTGGCTCCGGGTCCGGACGGTGGTGGCGGCCCGGGCGGCCGGCTTGGCGCCGCCCGCGATGGCGGTCTATCCCCGGTTGGACGACCCGGTGGGCCTGCTGGCCTCGTGCCGACGGGGTGCCGCCCTGGGTCTGCGGGGCCGGGCGGCCATCCACCCACGCCAGATCGCCACCATCCGGGAAGCCTTCGCCCCGACCGCCGCCGAGATCGCGGACGCGGCGGCGGTGCTGGCGGCCCTGGCCGGCTCCGCCGGGGCCGTCCGGCTCCCGGACGGGCGGATGGTGGACGAGGCCATGGCCGCCGAGGCCCGGCGGACCCTGGCCCAGCGCGCCGTTCCCTGAGCCCGCCGAAGGGCCTGAGCCCGCCGAAGGGCCTTCGACAGGCTCACGCAGCGGTCCCGGGTCAGGCAGGGGACGGGAGTGGCAGCCAGGCCAGCACGTCTCGAATCCGCGCGTCCCAGTAGGCCCAGTCGTGGTCCCCGGCGCCGACCTCGAGCTCGACCGGGAGGCCGGCGGCGGTGCAGGCCTGGTGGAAGCGCTGGCTCGCGCTCAGCAGCCCGTCCTGCCGGCCGCACCAGAGCCGCAGCGCCGGCAGCGCCGCCGGGTCGGCCTGGGCGAGAAGGTGCAGCAGGTCGGCGTCACTCCCGGCCACCGTCGCCTCCCCGAAGAGTCGCCGGGCGAGCATCGGGTCCTCCGGCCGCGACCGGGTGAGGGTCGTCCCGGCGATGTCCAGCGCACCCGACAGGCTCGCGGCGGCGGCGAACCGCCCTGGCTCGCGCAGCGCCCACTTCATCGCGCCGTAGCCGCCCATCGACAACCCGGCCACGAAGGTGTCCTCCCGCCGCTCCGACACCCGGAAGAAGCCCCGCACCAATCCGGGCAGCTCGTCGCTCAGGAAGGTCCAGAAGCTACCGCCGTACGCCTCGTCGGTGTAGTAGCTGCGGTGCACCTGGGGAATCACCACGGCTAGGCCGAGCGGCGCGACGTAGCGCTCGATCGAGGTCCGCCGCAGCCACGTGGTGTGGTCGTCGCTCATCCCGTGCAGCAGGTAGAGCACCGGCGGTGGCGACGCGGACGCGGTGCCGGCCAGCCCGATCTGGGTGCGGGTGGCCTGCGGCAGGATCACCGTCATGGAGGTGCTGAGGCTCAAGGCGTCGGAGAAGAAGTCGCAGCGCAGCACAGCCATGTGCTGATCCTGCCCCCGGCGTGCCGCGGTGATCACCACCGGACCGGGCCGTGTAACGTCCGTCACACGAGGAATCTCGACGTCGAGGAGCGGTCTGGTGGTCCGTCGCAGGACCCTGCTGGCGGGGGCCGTCGGGGTGTCGGTGCTGGCCCTGACCGGTTGCGCGGGGACGGTGGCCAAACCGGGCGACCTGTCCCGGTTGCGAATCATGGCGCCGGCGAGCCTCGGCGGCGGTTGGGACACCACCGCCCGGTTGCTGCAGCGGGTGATCCGGTCCACCGGCTTGGCCCGCAATGTGCAGGTGTTCAACGTGGAGGGCGCAGGCGCGGCGGGCGCTGGCCATCAGCAACGGGGACCTGTCGACCCTGGTCGACTCCTGGTTCAGCCGGGTGGTGCTGCTGGTGGCGTTGCTGGCCGTGTTCGTCCCCCGCTGCTGCGTGCGGTGCGCGGGAGACGCAAATCGGAGGTGCTGGTGTGAGTGCCGTGGTGGTCGGATACGTCCCGAGTCCCGAAGGGCGGGCTGCCCTGAATCGGGGAGTGCAGGAGGCCAAGTTGCGTGGGGTCGGACTGGTGGTGGTGAATACCACCCGGGGTGACGCCCTGGTCGACGAGCGCTACGTCCAGGGGGAGGCGGCGGCGGCGCTGGCCGCCGAGCTCGCCCAGCTGGACGTGCCCGCCGAGCTCCGGCAGGTCAGCACCGGCGACGACGTGGCCGAGGAGATCGACACGATCGCCACCGAGGTCGACGCCGTGCTCGTGGTCATCGGTCTGCGGCGTCGCTCCCCGGTGGGCAAGCTCATCCTGGGCAGCGCCGCCAGCCGGATCCTGCTGAACGTCGGTCACCCGATCCTGACCGTCAAGGCGTAATCGTCAGGGCCGGGTCGGCACGACCGCCCGCAGCCCTTCGACCAGCGGGGTGCTCGGCCGGCCGATGAGCCGGCTGATCTCGCCGGTCGGACCGTCCAGGGCGCCGGCCGCGATGTTGGCGTCGAGAGCGGCGACGAAGCCGGCTGTCCCCTCGGGCAGACCGGCCTCGACCAGGGCGGCGACGTGCTCGTCGTGGCTGAGATCGACGTAGCTGACCGGGCGACCGACGACCTCGGAGATCGCCGCGGCGAGATCGGTCATGGTCCAGGCGATGTCCCCGCCGAGCTCGTAGACCGCACCCTGGTGCCCGTCAGTGGTCAGCACCACCGAGGTGGCCTCGGCGAAGTCGATCCGGGAGGCACTGGCCACCCGACCATCCCCCGCGCTGCCCACGAACTGCCCGGTGGCGGCGGCCTGCTGCACGGTGGCCGCGTAGTTCTCGGTGTACCAGTTGTTGCGCAGGATGGTCGAGGCCAGACCGGAGGCCGCGATGAGCTCCTCGGTCGCCTTGTGCTCAGGGGCCAGCACCAGGTCGGTGTCGTCGGCCCGCGGGGCGCTGGTGTAGACGATTGACCCGACGCCCGCCTCGATCGCCGCGGCCACCACATTCTGGTGCTGGGTCAGCCGCTGGCCGGCCTCCGAGCCCGAGATGAACAGCAGCCGGTCGACCCCGTCGAAGGCGGTGACCAGGTCGGCGCGGGACTCGTACGGGGCCACCCGTACGGCTACCCCCCGCTCGGCCAGGTCGACGGCCTTGTCCGCGTCCCGGACCACGGCGACGAGCTCGCTCGCGGGGCGGGTGCGCAGCAGGACGTCGATGACAAGGCGGCCGAGCTGACCGGTGGCTCCGGTGATGGCGATGGTCACGGTGTTCTCCTCGGAGGTCGCTAACTAAACGTAAGTGCTAACGCAACGTTAGCGTACGATCGGGCGCATGGAACCCCTCGGGCCGGATCCGGGATTCGACGTCTTCAGCGCCGGCTGCCCGTCGCGCGACGTGATGCAGCACATCACCGGCCGCTGGGGTGCGCTCACCCTGGTCGCGCTCGCGGACGGGCCGCTGCGGTTCTCCGCGGTGCGTCGCCGGGTCGAGGGCATCAGCGACCGGCTGCTCGCCCAGACCCTGCAGCGGCTGGAGGCCGACGGCCTGGTCCGGCGGCACGACCTCCAGTCGTCGCCGCCGCACGTGGAGTACGCGTTGACCGATTCCGGTGCTCGGGTGACCCCCAAGCTGGTGGAGCTGATCAGCACGCTCGAGGCCGTGATGCCGCAGGTGCTGGCCGCCCGGGGTTGATGCGCCCCGGATCAGGCGCCGGAGGTTGGACACCAGCCGGCCGGCGGGTCCTCCCCGACCAGCCCGTCCACGGCCTCGCGCACCATGTCCGCGTGCCCGGTGTGCCGGCCGTACTCCTCGATCAGGTCGCACACGAGCCGCCGCAGGCTGGCGTGCTGCCCGTCGTCGTCGGAGACGAAGACCGGTTGATCGAGGCCACCGTGCGCGAGGGCGGCGGCCAATCGACCATTCGATCGCTCGACCGCGGTGTCCCAGTCGACGCAGAGCTGCTCCGCGGTCCGGTCGGCGAGGTACGCCGGGTCCCAGGAGTCGAGGATGTCCCAGGGCGGGGCCGGCCGGGCTTCCGGTCAGCTTGAAAGCCCAGGGAGATCTCCTCGACGGCCGTGAGGTGCTGCAGCAGGCCGCCCAGGGTCAGGGCCGATACTGCGACCCGGGTCCGCAGACCAGCCAGGTCGAGACCGTCGGTCTTCCAGCGGAACGTCGTCCGCAGCCGGTTCAGCGCCCCGAGCAGGTGTTCCGCTTCGCTCCCGGCGAGGGGCGGCTCCCAGGGCGTCGGGTCCGTCACGTCGAGGCCGGCACGTCCGGCTGGACCAGGGTGACCGCCACCGCGACCGGCGCCTCGGAATCGGTCCAGACGACCTCGCCGATGATCCGACCCACCGCCCGCAGGTCGGCCTCGGCCGCCTGCAGATGGGCGATCGCGGCGGCCGAGCCGGAGAACCGCGCCTGCAAGACCTCGGTCTTCATCGAGACCTTGGCCTGCGACTTGGCGCCACGGAGCTCGATCAGGGCCGCGGACACGGCGGCGAGCAGAGCCGGATCGCCGTCACCGGCCACCTCGTCGGGCTGCGGCCAGGCCGCGGTGTGGATGGATCCCGGCTTCCACCAGGACCAGACCTCTTCCGTGCAGAACGGCATGATCGGGGCCAGCAGCCGCAGGGTGACGTCCAGCGCCAGAGCCAGCGTGGCCCGGGCCGAGGCGGCGGCCTGCTCGCCCTGAGAGCCGTACGCCCGCTCCTTCACCAGCTCGAGGTAGTCGTCGCAGAACGGCCAGAAGAACTGCTCGGCCACCTCGAGGGCGCCGGTGTAGTCGTAGGCCTCAAAGGCGGTGCTCGCCTGCCGGACGGCGTCCCCGAGCTGGGCCAGCAGCGAGCGGTCCACCGCCTCGGTGACCAGACTCAGGTCCGCCGCCACCCCGTACGCCAGCACGAACTTGCTCGCGTTCAGCACCTTCAGCGCCAGCCGACGGCCGACCTTCATCTCGCGCTCGTCGAAGGGGGAGTCCATCCCGGGCCGGGCCTTGGCCGCCCGCCAGCGCACCGCGTCCGCGCCGTAACGCTCCAGGATCTCGGTGGGCACCACGACGTTGCCCTGGGACTTGCTCATCTTCTTGCGGTCCGGATCCATCACGAAGCCGGAGATCATGGACCGGGCCCAGGGCAGCGAGTGGTTCTCGAAGTGGGCGCGGACCACGCGGGAGAACAGCCAGGTCCGGATGATCTCGTGGGCGTGGGTGTTCAGGTCCATCGGGAAGGTGAGGGCGAACAGCTCCGGGTCCCGCTCCCAGCCGCAGACGATCTGGGGGCTGAGCGAGGAGGTCGCCCAGGTGTCCATCACGTCCGGGTCGGCCATGAACCCACCGGGTTCGCCCCGCTGCGCCGCCGTGTAGCCGGGCGGGAGGTCGGAGCTCGGGTCGATCGGCAACCGGTCCTCGGAGGCCGTGATCGGGTGGTCGTAGTCGGGCTCCCCGGCTGCGTCCAGGGCGTACCAGACCGGGAAGGGCACCCCGAAGAAGCGCTGCCGCGAGATCAGCCAGTCACCGTTCAGCCCGCCGACCCAGTTGTCGTAGCGGTACTTCATGTGCTGCGGCACCCAGGCGAGCTCGTCGCCCCGGGCGAGCATGGTGGCCTTGAGGTCGGCGTCCCGGCCGCCGTTGCGGATGTACCACTGGCGGGTCGAGACGATCTCCAGCGGCTTGTCGCCCTTCTCGTAGAAGTTGGCCTTGCGCTGGGTGGGCGTGGGCTCCCCCTCCAGGTCGCCGGAGGCGCGCAGGGCCGCGACGACGGCCTCCCGGGCCGAGAAGGTCGTCAGCCCGGCGATCGCGGTCCACGCCTCGGCGGAGTCGATCCACCCGGGCTGGTCACGCAGGATCCGGCCGTCGCGACCGATGATCACCCGCGCCGGCAGTTGCAGCTCCCGCCACCAGGTGACGTCGGTCAGGTCGCCGAAGGTGCAACACATGACCAGACCCGAGCCCTTGTCCGGCTCGGCCGCCTCGTGCGGCCGGACCGGGAGCTCGACGCCGTACAGGGGGCTGCTGACGGTGGTACCGAACAGGTGCTGGTAGCGCTCGTCGTCGGGGTGGGCGATCAGGGCCACGCACGCCGCGATCAGCTCGGGGCGGGTGGTCTCGATGTAGACCGGCTGGAGGTCCCGTCCTCGGACTGCGCGTGAAAGGCGACCCGGTGGTAGGCCCCGGGGTAGTCGCGGGCCTCCAGCTCGGCCTGGGCCACCGCAGTCTGGAAGCTCACGTCCCACAACGTCGGGGCCTCCGACATGTACGCCTCGTCGCGGGCCACGTTGCGCAGGAACGCCTTCTGGGCCACGCTCATCGAGTCGTCGGAGATGGTGGAGTAGAGGCTGGCCCAGTCCACGCTGAGCCCGACCCCGCGCCACAGCGACTCGAAGGCCTGCTCGTCCACGTGGGTCAGCTCGTGGCACAGGGCGACGAAGTTGCGGCGGCTGACCCGGACCTGGTTCTTGGGGTCGGGCTTGACCGGCGGGGTGAAGTCGGGGTCG
>JAABUN010007087.1_pt1 | contig 12373 bp, 10 predicted proteins | sample 5559311 | NCBI WGS metagenome assembly JAABUN01 (sample SAMN10711877, study PRJNA513370) | rock metagenome | isolation source: Antarctica rocks | place: Antarctica: Victoria Land, Siegfried Peak sud | reverse complement strand
GCGCGCCGGTCACCCAGCGGCATGAGGTCGACGACGCTCACCGCGCCACCCTCGGTCTCCCAGATGGTCTCCAGCACGAAGGTGTCGCCCTGGTAGCTGCGCCTGGTCGCAGTCACCTCCTCGTCCGGAGCCAGCAACCAGCGGCCGTGCTCCGGCCCCCCGAGCAGTGCCCCGAACGTCGAGCCGGAGTCGAACCGCGGGAAGCACAGCCAGTCGATGCTGCCGTCCCGGCCGACCAGCGCGGCGGTGTGCAGGTCGCCGATGAGTGCGTAGTCCTCGATGAGAAGTGCCATCGGCCCATACTGCCTGGCATGGTGTCAACATGACTGGTCGAAGCGCCCCCCAGAACGGCTCTGCCCTGACGCTGCTGGTGCTGGGGGCCAGCGGCGACCTCACCGCCCGGCTGCTGCTCCCCGGGCTCGGCGGCCTGCTGGCCGCCGGCCGCGCGCCGGGGACCGAGCTGATAGGCAGCGGCATAGAGGACTGGACGCAGGGCCGGTGGACAGCCCAGGTGGTCGAGTCGTTCGCCGCGGCAGGCGCCGCCGGGGAGCAGGTGGACGAGGCGGTCGCGCGGACGCGGTACCTCGCCGCGGACTGCACGGACCCTGCCCAGCTGCGGCGATTGCTGGACGCCTGCCCGGGGCCGGTCGCCATCTACTTCGCGCTGCCACCGCCGGTCACCGTGAGCACCGTGCGGGCGCTGGCCGACGTGGGTGCGCCCCCCGGTCTGCGCCTGGTGCTGGAGAAGCCGTTCGGCACGGACGCGGCCAGCGCCCGGGCGCTCAACGAGCAGCTCGCCGCGCTGGTCCCCGAGGACCAGATCCATCGGGTGGACCACTTCCTGGGCAGGTCGACGGTGCTGAACCTGCTCGGGCTGCGCTTCGCGAACCGCGTGCTGGAGGCGGTGCTGACGGCCGAGCACGTCGAGCGCGTGGACGTGGTGTTCGACGAGCAGCTCGGTCTTGAGGGCCGCGCCGGGTACTACGACGGGGCTGGGGCGCTGGTGGACATGGTGCAGAGCCACCTGCTGCAGGTGCTCGGACTGCTCACCATGGAGGCGCCGGCCACGCTGGGCGCAGGCGACCTGCGCGAGAGCAAGGCGTCCGCACTGCGGTCCACGACGGTGTGGGGCGGCGACCCGGTGGCGTCCTCACGCCGGGCCCGGTACACGTCCGGGACGGTCGCGGACCGCACGCTGCCTGCCTACGCGCAGTCCACCGGTGTGGACCCGGCGAGGGGGACCGAGACCTTGGCCGAGATGGTGCTGGCAGTGGACACTCCGCGGTGGGCCGGGGTGCCGTTCACGCTCCGCTCGGGAAAGGCGCTGGGTCACGCCCGCAAGGAGGCTGTCGTCACCTTCAAGGCCGCACCTGGGGTGCCGGCCGGCTTCTCCGGGAAGCAGCAGCCGGAGCGGTTGAGGATCGGCTTCGGCCCGGACGGAGTGTCGCTGGACCTCAATGTCAACGGGCCGGGCGACCCGTTCGAGATCGAGCGGACCACGATGGCTGCCGACTTCGGCCCCGGGGAGCTGTCGGCGTACGGCGAGGTCCTGGCGGGGGTGCTGGGGGGCGACCCGACGCTGTCGGTGCGCGCCGACACCGCCGAGCAGTGCTGGCGGATCGTGGCGCCGGTGCTGGCCGCCTGGCGCGAGAACCTGGTACCGCTCGAGGAGTACGCCGCAGGCAGCGACGGGCCCTCGGCATGGTGCAACAGTGATGGTGCAGGTCAGCCCCAGGACGGGAGCTGAGGCAGCCCTTCTGGTGGAGCGTCGAGGCCCGAGCCGTCCGAGCGTCCTGCCGTCCAGGCCAGCAGGTCGCAGGCGCGCCCGGTGATCTGCGTCGGGGGGCTCTGGGTGCTCGCTGTGCCCGCGACGTGCACCCGTTGCCCGGTGTCGGCGGCGACCAGGATCAGCGGCCCCGTGTCGTTCGCCGTCAACCGCTCGCCGCTCTCGGTGAGGGCACGCCGCACCAGCGCGGCCGGCACGTCAGCGAAGGTGTAGCCGGCATCGAGGTCGACGTGGTGGAAGGCCACCTCGCGGGCCCGGTGCAACGGTAGGTCGTACGCTGTCAGCTCGGTCCCGGACCCCAGGCTCACCCGTGCCTGCAGGTGAGCAGCCTCTAGCGCCAGCAGGTCATCCAGGAACCGCTCGGCGCTGGCCTCGACATCTGCCTCCAGCTCAGCGGCGGAGCGGCCGGCGCCGGCCTCGATGTCGTCGTCGCGGTGCTTCCGCGAGGGGTACATGGGGGTCTCGGCACCCGTGCGGGCCCAGGTCACCAGGTTGCACAGAGCGTCGGCGTTGCGCGCGACGTGGGTGAGCACGTGGCCGCGGGTCCAGCCCACGCACAACGAGGGCGTACCGATCGCGGTGTCGTCGAGGCGCTTGACGGTGTCCATCAGGGAGTCGGTGACGGCGGTCAGCACCTCGATCGCTTGCTCGTAGTGGTCTGGCCGGCTGAGGTCGTCCACGTAGGTCACGAGACAGACGATAGCCCTGCCGGCGCCCCGCCGGCTGAGCCGTTGTCGGAGGTGGCACTTACGATGGCGGGGTGCCTTCTGCTGTCGCCCCGAGCCCTTCTCGTCGATCGCCAACCGCTGTCTCGGCCCACCAGCTGGTGGTACGTGGAGCGCGTGAGCACAACCTCAAGAACATCGACCTGGACCTGCCTCGTGATGCCCTGATCGTCTTCACCGGGCTCTCCGGCTCGGGCAAGTCGTCGTTGGCGTTCGACACGATCTTCGCCGAGGGTCAGCGACGCTACGTCGAGTCGTTGTCTGCGTACGCGCGCCAGTTCCTCGGCCAGATGGACAAACCCGACGTCGACTTCATCGAGGGTCTGTCACCGGCGGTGTCCATCGACCAGAAGTCCACCAGCCGCAACCCGCGATCCACGGTCGGCACCATCACCGAGGTCTATGACTACCTGCGGCTGCTGTGGGCACGCGCCGGCGTGCCGCACTGCCCGCAGTGCGACGAGCCCATCGGACGACAGACCCCGCAGCAGATCGTCGACCGGCTGCTCGACCTGCCCGAGGGCACCCGCTTCCAGGTGCTAGCGCCCGTGGTGCGTGGCCGCAAGGGGGAGTACGCGGAGCTCTTCGGGGAGCTGCAGTCCAAGGGCTTCTCACGCGCGCGGGTAGATGGTGAAGTGGTCTCGCTGGCCTCGCCCCCGGCACTGGAGAAGAAGCTCAAGCACTCCATCGACGTGGTCGTCGACCGGCTCGCGGTCAAGGAGTCGGCCAAGCGCCGTCTGACCGACTCGGTGGAGACGGCCCTGCGGCTCTCCGGTGGGCTGCTGGTCGCCGAGCTGGTCGACCTCGAGGCCGCCGACCCCGGCCGCGAGCGCCGCTTCAGCGAGAAGATGGCGTGCCCTAACGAGCACGAGCTCACCCTCGACGAGATCGAGCCTCGCACGTTCTCGTTCAACGCCCCCTACGGCGCGTGCCAGGTCTGCTCCGGCATCGGCGTGCGGCAGGAGGTCGACCCTGAGCTGGTGGTCCCGGACGACGACCTCACCCTCACCGAGGGAGCCATCGCCCCGTGGGGCGCGGCCAGCGGGACGAACGACTACTACCACCGGCTGATGCGTGGGCTGGGCGACCAGCTGGGCTTCGCGGTGGACGTGCCCTGGCGCGCCCTGCCCGAGCGGGCCCGCGAGGCCCTCCTGCACGGCCAGAACTACGAGGTCCACGTCAGGTACCGCAACCGGTTCGGGCGCGAGCGCTCCTACACCAGTGGTTTCGAAGGGGTCGTCCCGTTCATCAAGCGACGGCACTCCGAGACCGACTCGGACTGGTCACGCGAACGGTACGAGGGCTACATGCGCGAGGTCCCGTGCCCAGCCTGCGGGGGTGCCCGCCTCAGGCCCGAGGTGCTGGCTGTGCGCATCGGAGACCTCTCGATCGCCCAGGTCTGCGCCCTGCCGGTGGCGGAGTGCGCCGAGTTCCTGCGCGGGCTGGTGCTGACCTCGCGACAGGCGCAGATCGCCGAGGCGGTGCTGAAGGAGATCAACGCCCGGCTCGGCTTCCTGCTCGACGTCGGTCTGGACTACCTCTCGCTCGACCGTCCGGCTGGCACCCTGTCCGGGGGCGAGGCGCAGCGGATCAGGCTGGCCACGCAGATCGGGTCCGGGCTCGTCGGGGTGCTGTACGTGCTGGACGAGCCCAGCATCGGCCTGCACCAGCGCGACAACAGGCGGCTGATCTCGACCCTGACCCGCCTGCGCGACCTCGGCAACACCCTCATCGTGGTCGAGCACGATGAGGACACCATCTCGATGGCCGACTGGGTCGTCGACATCGGCCCCGGGGCGGGCGAGCACGGTGGCCACGTCGTCCATTCGGGCACCTACCAGGGTCTGCTCGAGCATCCCCGATCCCTCACCGGTGCCTTTCTCTCGGGCCGGGAGGCGATCGCAGTTCCCGACCAGCGCCGCGAGGCCGACCTCGGCCGGGTCGTGACCGTGGTGGGTGCGCGCGAGCACAACCTTCGAGGCATCGACGTCTCGTTCCCGCTGGGATGCCTGGTGGCCGTGACCGGTGTCTCCGGCTCGGGGAAGTCCACGCTAATCAACTCGATCCTCTACACGGTGCTGGCCAACAAGCTGAACGGTGCCCGTCAGGTGCCGGGCCGGCACAAGACCGTCCGCGGGCTGGAGCACCTCGACAAGGTGGTCCACGTGGACCAGTCACCGATCGGGCGCACACCGCGCTCCAACGCGGCCACGTACACCGGGGTCTGGGACCACGTCCGCAAGCTGTTCGCCACGACGACCGAGGCGAAGGTGCGCGGCTACCTGCCCGGCAGGTTCTCGTTCAACGTCAAGGGCGGACGCTGCGAGAGCTGTCAGGGTGACGGCACGATCAAGATCGAGATGAACTTCCTGCCGGACGTGTACGTGCCGTGCGAGGTGTGCCACGGCGCCCGGTACAACAGGGAGACCCTCGAGGTGCACTTCAAGGGCAAGACGGTCGCCGACGTGCTCGACATGCCCATCGAGGAGGCGGCCGACTTCTTCGAGGCGGTCCCCGCCATCTCGCGCCACCTGCGCACGCTGGTGGACGTGGGGCTGGGGTACGTGCGGCTGGGTCAGCCGGCGCCGACGCTGTCCGGGGGCGAGGCGCAACGCGTCAAGCTGGCGAGCGAATTGCAGAAGCGCTCGGCAGGACGCTCCGCCTACGTGCTCGACGAGCCCACCACCGGCCTGCACTTCGAGGACATCCGCAAGCTGCTCGAGGTGCTTCAGGGGCTCGTCGACAAGGGCAACACGGTGATCGTGATCGAGCACAACCTCGACGTGATCAAGTCGGCCGACTGGGTCGTGGACATGGGTCCGGAAGGCGGCTCCGGGGGCGGGCTCGTGCTGGCGGAGGGCACCCCGGAGCAGGTGGCCAGGGTCGACGCCAGCTACACCGGACAGTTCCTGGCCGAGATGCTGCCCCACGGTCCCCGTGGGGTCCGACCCACCCTGCGGGTCGCGGCTGCCTCTGCCGGGCGCTCCTCGACGAAGAGCACGGTGGGGGCCGGGAAGCCCGTCACCACAAAGACTGCGACGAAGACTGGGACGAAGAAGACTGGGACGAAGAAGGCTGCCACCAAGACGGCTGCCACCAAGAAGGCTGCCAGCAAGACGGCTGCCAGCAAGACGGCGGCCACCAAGACGGCGGCCACGCGAAGGCTCTCCGCCAAGGTGGGCTGACGAGAGAGTCGAGATGGTGCCGGAGAACGCGCTGCTCGCTGCGAGCGCCTTGCACGTGGGCTTCCAGGCTGTGGTGACCCTGGTGGTCTACCCGGCGCTGGCGGACGTGCCGGCGACCCTGTGGTCCACGGCGCACGCTGCGCACTCGCGCCGCATCACCGCGGTCGTGGCGCCGGTGTACGTGGCTGTCGGCGCCGCGTGCCTGTGGGCGCTGGTGTCATTGCCCAGCACGGTCCCGCTGCTGCTGGCTGTCGGAGGGCACGTCCTGGCCGGGGTCGTCACCGCGGCCGTGGCCGCGCCCACTCACAGCCGGTTGGGTAGGCAGGGTGTGACGCCTGTCGTGATGCGCCGGTTGGTACGCGCAGACCGGGTGCGCCTGCTGGGAGCACTGCTGGCTCTGGGCGCCGCACCCTTCGTCTGATATCGCCTGATGCCCCCGTCGAAGCGTCCGGCGGTTCCCCAGAAATTCTCAGCATCGTCAGCGATGCTGGGGACACACTCAGTGTCGGCAACACCGTCGATGCTGGGGACATCCACTCCGGGAGACTTCATGGCCACCGTGCCTAGCCGCTCGCTGGACGACCTCTGCCCGTCCAGGCGCACCGTCGTCCGTACCCTGCTCGCGCTCGGCGGGGCCGTGCTGGTGCCCGGCGTCGTCACGGCCTGCAGCTCCGGCGGCGGCGACGCATCCGGGGACCAGCCCCCCGTTGCTGCCGGTGGTTCGCTCAAGGTCTCGGAGGTGGCCGTGGGCACTGCGGTCGTCGTCGACGTGAACGGGGAGAGGGTGGTCGTGGCGCAACCGAGCGAGGGCGACTTCGTCGCGTTCTCGGCTGCATGCACCCACCAGGGCACGCCTGTCGAGGCGGGCGACGGGCTGGTGCTCACCTGCCCCAATCACGGCAGCGTCTTCGACGCCGCCGCCGGCGGAGCGGTCCTGAAGGGTCCGGCGACCCGCCCGCTCCTGCCGATCACCGTGAGCCAGCAGGGCGACCAGCTCGTTGTGGGCTGAGGCGAGAACTGGCTGTGGGGCGCGGACGGTTGCGGCCGAACGATCGGGTGCCAGGCGGTGCAGCAGCCGCCACAGCATCCGTCGTGCGGTCCGACGAGGGCGAAACCATCGTCGCCGCAGAGGTGCAGCACCTGTTCAAGCTGACCGGCGAGCACACTGGAGGCCGGCTGGGCGTCGAGCAGTTCGAGGTGCCGGCTGCGACGCTGGGGGCCAGGCCGCACGTGCACCGCGAGCATGACGAGTACTTCTACGTGCTGCACGGAGAGCTGACGGTCGCCACCGGCGCGGGAGAGGTGGTGCTGGGACCCGGTGACCTGGCACATGCGCCCCGTGGGTCCGTGCACGGCTTCCGCAACGCGAGCACACAGGAGCCGACCCGGGCGCTGTGCCTGTACACCCCACCCGGGTACGAGCAGTACTTCCGCGACGTGCACGCGGCGGTGGCGGCCGGTACTGAGCTGACCGTCGACCTGCTCGAGGATCTGCGGGGGCAATACGGCACCCACAGCCTCTGAACACGGAGCCGGTCGCGGACACCCCCGACCGGCACCGCGGGCTGAGGTTCGTCGGTCCGCCGTCCTAAGGTTGCAGGCGTGGCCGACCCGTCCTCCTACCGCCCCAAGCCCGGCGAGATCCCCGAGTCCCCAGGGGTGTACCGCTTCCGCGACACCCGTGGCCGGGTGGTCTACGTCGGCAAGGCCAAGAGCCTGCGCCAGCGCCTGAACTCCTACTTCGCTGACCCCTCGTCCCTGCACACCCGCACGCTGTCGATGGTCACCACGGCCGCGAGCGTGGAGTGGACGGTCGTGGCGACCGAGGTGGAGGCGCTGCAGCTCGAGTACGCCTGGATCAAGGAGTACGACCCGCGCTTCAACGTGCGCTACCGCGACGACAAGTCCTATCCCTATCTGGCCGTGACGATGGGTGAGGAGCACCCGCGGGTCCAGGTGATGCGGGGGACCAAGCGGAAGGGGACCCGCTACTTCGGGCCCTACGCGCACGCCTGGGCCATCCGGGAGACGGTCGACCTCATGTTGCGCGTCTTCCCGGTCCGCACCTGCTCCGCCGGGGTGTTCCGCAGCGCCCGGCAGAGCGGAAGGCCCTGCCTGCTCGGCTACATCGACAAGTGCTCAGCACCCTGCGTGGGTCGGGTGAGCCCGGAGCAGCACCGGCAGCTGGCCGAGGAGTTCTGCGACTTCATGGCCGGAGCCACAGGCAGGCACACGCGCAGCCTCGAGCAGAGGATGAGGCAGGCTGCCGGTGAGCTGGACTTCGAGACAGCGGCACGGTTGCGCGACGACCTGGCGGCGCTGACTCGCGCTCTGGAGAAGTCGGCAGTCGTCCTGCCCGACGCCACCGACGCCGACGTGTTCGCGCTGGCCGAGGACGAGCTCGAGGCGGCGGTGCAGGTCTTCCACGTCCGGGGAGGTCGGATCCGCGGGCAGCGCGGCTGGGTGGTGGAGAAGGTCGAGGACCTGGACACCGCCGGGCTGGTCGAGCACCTGCTGCAGCAGGTCTACGGCGAGGCGGAGGCGGGGTCGGTGCCGCGGGAGGTGCTGGTCCCGGTGATGCCGGCGCAGGCTGAGGACATCACCACGTGGCTCACCGGCCTGCGGGGGGCGGCGGTGGACGTCAGGATCCCCCAGCGCGGCGACAAGAAGGCGCTGATGGCGACGGTGGCACGCAATGCCGGGCAGGCACTGGTGCTGCACAAGACGCGACGTGCCGGCGACCTGACCACGCGCAGCCAGGCCCTGCAGGAGATCCAGGACGCGCTGGTGCTCGGCGAGGCCCCGCTCAGGATCGAGTGCTTCGACGTGTCGAACCTGCAGGGGACCGAGGTCGTCGCGTCCATGGTCGTGTTCGAGGACGGGCTGCCGCGCAAGAGCGAGTACCGCCGCTTCGCCATCAAGGGCGTGCAGGGCCAGGACGACGTCGCCTCGATCTACGAGGTGATCTCGCGGCGCTTCGCCCGGTACGTGGCCGACCGGTCAGAGCCGGAGGCCGAGGCGCAGGCGCCCCTGGACCCCGACGAGCCGGTGGTGGAGAAGAAGAAGCGGTTCGCCTACCCCCCGCAGCTGGTGGTGGTGGACGGCGGTCCTCCGCAGGTGGCTGCCGCTGCGCGCGCGCTGGCCGACCTCGGTGTGGTGGACGTGGCGCTGTGCGGCCTGGCCAAGCGGCTGGAAGAGGTGTGGCTGCCCGCGGAGACCTATCCGACGGTGCTGCCGCGTAGCAGCGAGGGCCTGTACCTGCTCCAGCGCGTGCGCGACGAGGCGCACCGCTTCGCCATCGCCTTCCACCGGCAGCGGCGTTCCAAGGCCATGACCAGCAGCGCACTGGACGAGGTGCCCGGTCTCGGCCCGACGCGGCGGACGGCGCTGCTCAAGCACTTCGGGTCCGTCAAGAAGCTTCGCCTGGCCACGGTCGAGGAGGTGGCGGCCGCCCCCGGGATCGGGCCGGGGACGGCAGCGGTGGTCGTGCGGCACCTCGCCCGCGACAGGGAGGCGACGGCACCCGTCCCCACGATCAACACGGCCACCGGCGAGGTGCTCCAGGACTGACCCGTCCGGGTCGGGACGGGCTGCCGCACCGGACGACAACTGAGAGACTGTGCCCGTGAGCGCGCCACAGGAGCCCGGTCCAGCAGACGTCGCCGCGGCTACCAGCCCGGAGGTGCTGATCGTCACCGGGATGTCCGGTGCCGGCCGGTCCACTGCCGCAGACGTGCTGGAGGACCTCGGCTGGTACGTGGTCGACAACCTGCCGCCCGCGATGCTGGGGCCCCTGTCGGTGCTGACCTCGCGCGCGGTCGAGGCGCTGCCCCGGGTGGCCGTGGTCGTCGACGTGCGCGGCGGAACGTTCTTCAGCGAGCTGCGGGGGGCGCTGAACGGTCTGGCCAGCAGCGGGGTGCGCACCAGGGTGCTCTTCCTGGACGCCAAGGACGAGGTGCTGGTCCGACGGTTCGAGTCGGTGCGGCGCCCGCATCCCCTGCAGGGGGAGAACCGCATCCTCGACGGCATCGAGCGGGAGCGTCAGCTGGTGGGGGACCTGCGCGGCACCGCTGACCTGGTGATCGACAGCACCGACCTGAACGTGCACCAGCTCAGCGCGAAGGTCATCGACATGTTCTCCGACGACGGGCCCGCGACCCTCCGGATCACCGTCATGTCGTTTGGCTTCAAGTACGGGCTGCCGGTCGACGCCGACCACGTCGTCGACGTGCGCTTCCTGCCCAACCCGCACTGGGTGCCCGAGCTACGGGCCAGCACAGGTCGTGACCCCGAGGTCCGCGACTACGTGCTGGGCCAGCCGGGAGCGGCGGACTTCGTCAGTCGCTACATCCACGCGCTCGAACCGGTGCTGCAGGGGTACACGAGGGAGAACAGGTCCTACGCGACCATCGCGGTGGGCTGCACGGGCGGCAAGCACCGTTCCGTGGCCATGGTCGAGGAGCTGAGCCGCCGGCTGGTGGAGGACGGGGTACGTGCCAGCTCCCTGCACCGCGACCTGGGGCGGGAGTGAGCACGCGCCGGGTCGTCGCCCTGGGTGGCGGGCACGGGCTGTACGCCTCGCTGTCCGCGTTGCGGCACCTCAGCGACGACCTCACCGCGGTGGTGACCGTGGCCGACGACGGCGGGTCGAGCGGTCGGCTGCGCCGTGAGCTCGGGGTGCTGCCGCCCGGGGACCTGCGGATGGCGCTGTCCGCCCTCTGCGACGACGGGGAGTGGGGGCGCACCTGGCGTGACGTCCTGCAGCACCGGTTCTCCGGGAGCGGGGAGCTCAACGGCCACGCGGTCGGCAACCTGCTCATAGCGTCCTTGTGGCAACTGCTCGACGAGCCCGTCGCCGGGCTGGACTGGGTGGGCCGACTGCTGCAGGCGCGCGGGCGGGTGCTGCCCATGTCCACCGACCCCATCGACATCGAGGCCGACGTGGAGCAGCCCGACGGCAGCACCGAGGTCGTGCGCGGGCAGGCTCTCGTCGCCACGGCACGCGGGCGCATCACCGCGGTGCGGCTCTCTCCGGAACGCCCGACGGCCTGCGCCGAGGCTGTCGATGCGGTTCACGGCGCGGACTGGGTGGTGCTGGGGCCGGGGTCGCTGTACACCAGTGTCATCCCGCACCTGCTGGTCCCCGAGCTGGGCGAGGCCCTGGTCACCACCTCCGCGAGCCGCTGCCTGGTCTTCAACCTGAGCGACCCCGCCGCCGGGGAGGCCGCCGGCCTGAGCCCGGTCGAGCACCTGCAGGCCCTGCACGCCCACGCGCCGACCTTCACGGTCGACGCCGTGCTGGCGGACCCCGGATCGGTGGACGACGTGGACGCCCTGTTCGAGGCGGTCAACGGATTCGGCGGACGGCTGGTGCTGCGTCAGGTGAGCACCGGCCCGGGCAGCGCGAAGCACGACCCGCTGCGGCTGGCTGCCGCGCTGCGCGACGTCCTGGTCGGCAGCTGGGGTGACGTCGCCTGAGGACCGGTCGGCCTGGCAGAGCGGAACGGTGGCAGGATGACCCGCATGGCGCTGACGGCACAGGTGAAGGACGAGCTGAGCCGTCTGAAGGTGACGAAGTCCTGCTGCCGCAAGGCGGAGGTGTCGTCGATGCTGCGCTTCGCGGGGGGCCTGCACATCATCTCCGGACGCATCGTGATCGAGGCCGAGCTGGACACCGCCATCGCGGCCCGGCGGCTGCGCGCGGCCATCACGGAGGTGTTCGGCCACTCCAGCGAGATCCTGGTCATCTCTGCCGGGGGACTGCGGCGAGGAACGCGCTACGTGGTGCGGGTAGTCAAGGACGGGGAGTCCCTGGCTCGGCAGACGGGGCTGCTCGACGCCCGTGGCCGGCCGGTACGAGGGCTCCCGCCCCAGGTGGTCTCCGGCGCGGTGTGCGACGCGGAGGCTGCCTGGCGCGGTGCCTTCTTGGCTCACGGCTCCTTGACCGAGCCGGGCCGGTCCTCGTCGCTGGAGGTCACCTGCCCCGGGCCGGAGGCGGCCCTGGCGCTGGTAGGGGCGGCGCGCCGGCTGGGCATCTCGGCCAAGGCGCGCGAGGTGCGCGGTGTCGACCGCGTCGTCCTGCGCGACGGGGACGCCATCGGCGCCCTCCTCACCCGCCTGGGTGCACACGACGCGGTCATGGTGTGGGAGGAGCGCCGGATGCGCCGGGAGGTGCGGGCCACCGCCAACCGGCTGGCCAACTTCGACGACGCCAATTTGCGCCGCTCGGCCCGTGCGGCCGTGGCCGCCGGTGCGCGGGTGGAGCGGGCCATGGAGATACTGGGCGAGGACATCCCCGACCACCTGCGCATGGCCGGCCAGCTGAGGCTGCAGCACAAGCAGGCCTCGCTCGAGGAGCTCGGCCAGATGGCCGACCCGCCGATGACCAAGGATGCCGTGGCGGGACGCATCCGTCGTCTGCTCGCCATGGCCGACCGCAAGGCGACCGACCTGGGCGTGCCGGGCACCGACTCCACCCTCACCGCGGACATCCTCGAGGCCTGACCAGCCGACAGGGGCACCGGTCGTTCTCCACTAGTGTCGTGAGCGACCTGATACCACTGCCGGTCCGCAGACCGGCCACTGCTGAGGAGCTACCTCGTGACCGTTCGCGTGGGCATCAACGGATTCGGCCGCATCGGCCGCAACTTCTTCCGCGCCGTGAAGGCCTCTGGCGC
>JAABUN010007086.1_pt1 | contig 12375 bp, 9 predicted proteins | sample 5559311 | NCBI WGS metagenome assembly JAABUN01 (sample SAMN10711877, study PRJNA513370) | rock metagenome | isolation source: Antarctica rocks | place: Antarctica: Victoria Land, Siegfried Peak sud | reverse complement strand
AATGGTGCACTTATCAGCCATAAGGATAATGCTGAAACGTTTTTAGACAGCTTCTTAATGAACTTAAAAAAGCAAGGGAACAATTGTGCTCAATTACTTATTATAAGTTAATTGCTTTCCAAATAATTCTATTTTCTTTTTAAAATAAAAATGCCTCCCATTTTAGGAGACATTTTAGTAAAAACATTAAACAAGAAGGTTATTTATTATCGGTACCTTCTTCTTGTTGCAATCTTTCTTTAATAGAAGCTAAAGCTCCAAGATCTCCTAAAGTAGCTTTTTCAACTTTAGTCTGAATGTTCTTAACTGCTTTATTTGTTTTATCAGCCTCAACACGGGCTTCTTTTCTTGCGGCATCTTTTTCCTGCTGTTGCGCCTGCTCCCAAAGGCGGGTATGGCTAACCACTATCCGTTTTTCGTTGCGGTCAAACTCGATAACCATAACCTGGGCATGCTCATCAGTATTTAAACTCTTCCCATCATCTTTTACAAGGTGACGAGCAGGAGCAAATCCTTCTAAACCATACGGCAGTTGTACTAAAGCTCCCTTATCATCTTTGCGGGTAATAGTACCTTCGTGAACTGATCCGATACCGAAAGTGCTTTCCAGTGTATTCCAGGGATCTTCTTCTAATTGTTTGTGGCCTAACTGAAGTTTACGGTTTTCTTTATCAATACCCATAATAATAACGTCAATCTTCTCACCAACTTTAGTAAATTCTCCGGGGTGGTTGTAGCGTTTAAGCCAGCTTAAATCACTTATGTGAATCATACCACCAATACCAGGTTCAAGTTCAATAAATACACCGTAAGGAGTTATGTTCTTTACTAAACCTTCGTGCTTACTTCTTTCAGGGAATTTAGTTTCGATAGTGCTCCAGGGGTCGTCGCTCATTTGTTTAATAGACAAACTCATTTTGCGGCTGTCTTTATCAAGCGTTACAATCTTAGCTTCGTATTCATCACCAAGCTTAAAGAATTCTTTAGCGTTAATTGGCGTGTTTGCCCATGTAATTTCACTTACGTGTACCAGGCCTTCAACACCAGGCATAATCTCTAAGAATGCGCCATAATCTTCAATATTTACAACTTTACCTTTTACAACTTCGCCTTCTTTAATATTTTCTGACAACACATCCCACGGGTGTGGAGTAAGCTGTTTTAAACCAAGACTGATACGCTTTTTGTCGTCGTCGAAATCCAGTACAACTACATTCAGTCTTTGATCCAGTTTCAATACTTCAGTTGGGTGATTGATACGGCCCCAACTGATGTCGGTAATGTATAACAAACCATCTAAGCCGCCAAGGTCCATAAAGGCACCAAAGTCGGTAATGTTTTTGATTGTTCCTTCCAGTACCTGTCCTTTCTCAAGTTTACTCATGATCTCTGCACGTTGAGCTTCAATGTCGCTTTCGATAAGCGCTTTATGAGATACAACCGCATTTTTAATTGCTTCGTTAACTTTAACAACTTTAAATTCCATTGTTTTACCAACAAACTGATCGTAATCAGTAACCGGCTTAACGTCAATCTGAGAACCGGGTAAGAATGTTTCCATACCAAATACATCAACGATAAGACCACCTTTGGTTTTGCTGGTAACAGTACCGGTAATAACCTCGCCGGTTTTATGTACTTCAACAATTCTTTCCCACGCACGGAAAATTCGGGCAGATTTCCGGCTTAGGTGAAGATGACCCGCCCGGTCTTCTTTCTCAACAACCATAACCTCTACATCGTCGCCAACTTTAAGGTTTTGCAGGTCGCGAAATTCGTTTAAAGAAACCAATCCGTCGCTTTTAAAACCTATGTTTATAACAACATCGGTTTTAGTTAAACCAACTACGTTACCGGTAATTATTTCACTGTCGTTGATTTGTACAAAAGTGTTGTCGTACACGGTATCGTACTTCTCTCTTTCTTCTTTTTTGTAAGTACTTACATTGCGTTTGTCAATACTCCAGTCAAAATCATCATGAGCTGTTTCAATCTTTGGCTCTGGTTGTTGTTGTGCAGGTGCAATTGCTTGTTCTGCTGCAATTAGCTCAGGTTCATTTGTTGTCGCTGTAGTTGCTTCAGTAGCTTGCTCCGCTACCGGTGCAGTCTCCTGTGCATCAGCGTTTGGGTTAATAATTTCGTTTTCTTGCATAAATAACTCCGAAGGTTTTATTTCGGGCAGCAAAGGTAAGAAAGGAAGAATAAAATGTATATTAAAAATTAAACAGGAGGTAAAAATGCAAATTTGCATTTTTCAAGTATCTCTTTTTTTAGCAATACAGTTGAGTATCCCTTTATTTGCAAAATTATTTTTTAGTTGCTTTTTTCCAATTTTTTAATGACCCTTTTATTGCTTCTACAACTTTAGCGTCGTTCTTAAATCCCCAGCTCAGGTTTTTATAAGATGTGGTATTATCATTTGAATTATGATAGAATAGCAGCGCTTTAACTGCCGGGTATTTAACGGGCAAATTAGTGATGGCATCTCTAAACCACGTTGCCCGGTCACCGCCAACTGCAAGTGTTCCGCACTCCGCAATCATAACAGGTTTCTCGTAATAAGAAAAGTCTTTATAGAATTTCCCAAAAATGTCATCAAACGAATACCATTTGCTCCATTGAGCCACTGTTCCGTAATTAAGGCATGTAGCTCCTATCCAGTCAACATATTCATTACCTGGGTAAAATTGGGTGTAAGTGGTGTAAGCCGGATGAGGAGACCAAAGCCATACAGCATTTTTGGCTCCCACATAATTAAAGCGATTAACCACATGTTTCCATGCTGCAATAAAATCTGCCGGTTTATTGTTTTGGGGTCCCCATGGGTAGCGATATGGATCGTTCATTTCGTGAGCAAAACGCAGGAAAAAAGGAGCGCCAAACTTTTTTGCATCTCTTGCCCATTTATCTATGTACTTATCAAACTTTCCGTCTGCAATGGCTTTTAAACCACCTAAATTTTTATTTTCAGCATTTGCATCAACAGGAAATTCTTGCGGATCAAAATCATCCAGCCAGGGCTCCCACGTGATCATTGGCATGGAGCCAAGATCATAAATAGCATGTGCCCGCAAATCAGGAAATACCTGTTCTTTTTTACTGCCCCAGGCAGTATAAAGCTGAATAATAGGTAGCTTCAACTGCAGGGAGTCTTCTAATGCTACAATGCTCTCGTACGATTCTAAAGTACGATCGTCGTAAGCACCTAATAATATGGTATCAGGATAATTTATTGATACAATATTGTTGCGGTATTTATCAAACCAGTTTAAAGAAGCCGACCTATTCTCTCTTGCCTTGCCAATAAACTTTTTCTCAAAACTTGCAAACCCGGAATTAACTGTTGAAAATATATCCTGCAAGGGTCCTTTACTTTTATCACCTAAAAAAATTAAGAATAGAAAAATAACAGTGCCTGCAAAGATTGCCAGGAATAATGCAAAGGTTCGTAAAAAAACTTTCTTCATAGTGTAGGTCTTTAATTCACCCTTTTTCTAAATGGATCTACCGTTTAGCTTTTTAGGCTTTTGAAGAGTGATCATTTAGTTTAGTGAGGTCAACCTGCGCCCACGCTTCTTCTGCTTTTAATTTTCTTGACTGTAGCGCGGCATAAGTGCCGCCACTTGTCATAAGAAATGCGATAGAAGCAAAAGCAACCATACCCCAAATCTCGCCACTGCTAAGAGCAAGTCTTGCTTCAGGCGTAAAATATGTGCGGTTTAACACCACAATAAAAATGGTAAGTATGAATAATAACTGATGTATCAGCAATAGGCGCATAAATGGTGTAAACCCTTTTACCGCTTGTTTTGAAGTGGGGATATACGGAATATCTGCATCAAGCAGCGAAAGAACAAAACCTAAAAAAAATACAGGCCAGCAAGCAAATTTTAAAAACATTCCACGCCAGTGAAGTCCTCTTTCGTGTTGAGGATGACACAACCATTTCTGCACATATAAATAGATGGATATTCCAATAACAGCAACCGGAAACCAATGCACAACAAAATCAATGAAATCCATGTTCGCGGGCAGAATACCAAACCATAGAAACAGATAAGGGATAATCAGAAAAAAGAAACTAATTACTCCCGAAAAATAATAAGTGCCTATAGTAATATATGATAAGCATTGCCACCCTGATAAATTACGCCATAATCGCGGCAGTTCTGCAAATAACATTTCGTGTACCCCGCGTGCCCACTTTAGTTGCTGTTTACAAAACGAGCCAAGGTCTTCAGGCACAAGCCCCCTGCTGATAATAACTGGAGAATAAATAGATTTCCATCCTGCTGCATGAATTCGGATAGCAGTTATAAGATCTTCGGCCAAACCAATACCATGTCCGCCAATTTGTTCCAAAGCTTTACGCCTGAAGGTGCAATTTGCGCCAATGGCCACCGCACAATTATGGCCATGCATCGCCATTTGTGTGGGTCCATAAAAAGCATAGGTTTGTTCAGCAGCAGCCCTTGCTGTAAAGGAAAGACCTTGGTTGTAATAAGCTTGCGAAACCTGCACATAGCCCACTTTTTCATCATTAAAATAGCCAAGCACTTCATTAAAAAAATTAGGGAACGGAATATGATCGGGATCAAGTACAAGAATAAAATCTTCGGTAGTTTTTTTTAGAGCAGCATTTATTTTACCGGCTTTTGCACCTGGCAGCCCGATCAATTCTAACCAAACCGCGCCATTCTTTTCAGCCACTTCTCTAAAACGCGGGTCTTGTGTATCATCGAGTAAATAGGTAGTGTGCTGGTAAGTAATTTTAGCACAGGCAGCTAAGGTTTTTTCGAACATGCTTAAAGGTTCGCCGGGAGAACTGGTAGTAAAAATAGCAACGTTGAAATTTGCTGATGCAGGTACAGGAATAGGTTTACTTATTCTTAGATACGAAATCCAAAGGATGATCATTCTTATAATGCTCCACCAAAGTATTAATGACAACATAATAAACATGGGCAGAGAGGCGACATTTTCTTCACGAAACCACCAGTCGGCAAGACGTAAAATGCTTATGCATCCTGCAACAATCAATATCAGCAAAATTAATTTTTTAGTTCTTCCTGATTGGGCTGCTTCGCGGTATTTCCACAGGCCTGCGTTATCAATTTTTCTCATTACTAAAGAGATATTTTAATTGTATTTCTGCTTGATGAGATTTATAAAAAAGAGGATGGAAGTACGAATAGCTTCCGCTGATGGTAGCCTTCGAGGATACATTTACCTGTAATTGAGAATAGAAATCTACTGGAGAGTAAGAGATTGTACTGTATCCTTTATCAACGAAAAAGGTGCCGGCAGTAGTTTTATTTAGGTATAAGTAGGGGTTATCGGCTTTTGAAGATAAACCCAAATTGAATCGTGAAGAGAAAACAACACTTTTTGATAAATTAGTTTTAACGGAAACAAGAACGGAATGTACTGTCTGATTCTTTGGAGTAAAGTATGGATTATAATAACCTTGTACGGGAGTTATTGTATATGAAGATATAATTGCATTGAGTGACTTAACTGAGGTAAACGTATTTCTGTCAGCATTAGAATGATTAAAGCCATAACCCGCGTGTAAAGTGAAACCTTTGCTATTTACGATTGGAGCAAGAAACCATAAATAGGCAGTTTTTATTTTATTATTGTCTTCAAACTTCTGTATTTCATACGCTGATCTTCCTAACCACAAATCTGATTTATTAAGCCTTAACGCTACTCCTGAAAAAGCCTGCATCACCGGTATTCTTACACTTGCACTTGAATATTGATAAGGTCTTTTTGCGGTACTTGCTTCAATAGAAATATAACGGGTAAGCTTTTGAGCAAGTAGCACACTGGCGGTTAAACGTGTTTTATCATTATTTGTATGATGTTTAAAAATACCGCCGGTCATATTTAAAGAAAAGCCCGAACTGCCAAAAGTAATTTTATCACTTGCCTGCAACCATAAAGAATTATAAACACTATCAGGTAAAGTAAAATGATTGTACCTCATATTTAATACAGGCGATAAGAGCCATGATTTATATACTCCACTTTCTACTTCAAAGCCTGAGGATTTCAAAGGCTGATCATCTGAATGATAAGTTCCATGCAGTGTTACATAAGGCGAGGTGTTATAATTAATATCTCTTTGAATGCTTAAAGCCATTTGGTTATCCGGATACAATTTTAAAACATCCTTCACTCTTTCGTTTGCTGTTTTAATATTACCACTCCTAAAATTTATATGAGCTAATAAGATATTTACTTCAGCATTATTTGTATCGTTCAACTTGTAATCATCCAATAAAAGCCTCGCCTGGTTAAGCTTCCCCATCTCAAAAAGAAGCCTTCCATAATCAAGTTTGACGGCATAGGCGTCAGGAAAAACGGAAAGCGCTTTTTTTAATACATCCTGCGAACTTTTGAAATCTTTCATCCAATACAATACCTGCGCATGTAAACGAAAGGCATTAACATCATTTTTATTTGCAGTAAAAAGGGTAAGAAGTCTGTCTGCTTCAGCAAAGTTTTTAGCATAAGCTTGCGTACGCACCACTTCTATTGTATCAATAATGCTGTTGGTTTGAGACTGGGATTTAAACATTACAAAAAACAAAAAGAACAATATTAAAAGCTTCTTCATTATATTATCATAGTTATTTGAAACATGATCAAATTGTGTTATAGGAATAAGTAATCAATACTATGGAGTTAATGATACTATAACACAAAGTGTTGCTGCCTGCAGCATTTTATTTATTAATTCAATGTCCATAATTCATTCTTGATTAAAAAAAATTAATCTTTTATTCATTTTATATATCAAGTAATACTGATTCATTATTCTAACTTTCAGGTCTAAATAATTTCAGATATATGAAAAAATTATCTTCCCTTATTATGGGTCTTGTAGTTTTAGTAACTACAACTTTTGCCCAGGGGAAACAGCAAACAACAAAAACTGCAGAAAAGTCAAAAACCACAACAACCACTGGTCAGGCTAAGCAGGAAACAAAGCAATCTTCTTCTACTGCATCTTCTACAAAGATGAAGCAAGACGGCACTCCCGATAAGCGCTACAAAGAAAATAAAGAGACTAAAACAACTACAACAGCATCAGGACCAGTAAAAAAGGATGGCACTCCTGATAAGCGTTATAAAGCGAACAAAAAGGGATAAGAGGAATTTATTGCCTTATATATAAATGATCTCAAACCTTGGGGTCATTTTTTTTAGTTATTTCTAAGAGATAAAAGAAGAGAAAGAGAAAGGAGAGCGGGTGTTATTGCTATTTAATGTATAATTTTCCACTTTTGATTTTCAGACCATTCGATTTTCAACATTCAACCAAACCAATGCCCATCATTGCTCCATCATTACTTGCTGCCAATTTTTTAAAGCTTGAAAAAGATTGCACCATGCTGAATAAAAGCCAGGCCGACTGGTTTCATTTAGATGTAATGGATGGAAGGTTTGTTCCTAATATTAGTTTTGGGTTACCTGTTATTGAACAAATCTGCAAAGCCACTGATAAAACATGCGATGTTCATTTGATGATTGTTGAACCGGAAAAATATGCTGAAGCTTTTAAGAATGCTGGTGCAGATATTTTAACTGTACACATAGAAGCATGTACACACTTGCATAGAAACATTGAGCAGATAAAAAGCCTTGGAATAAAAGCAGGTGTTGCATTAAACCCACACACTCCCGTTAGTTTTTTGGGTGAAATTCTACATGAGATTGATCTGGTGCTTATCATGAGTGTAAACCCGGGATTTGGGGGGCAAACATTTATTGCAAATACACTTAACAAAATACGTACTGTAAGAAAGATGATTAACGAGAAGGGTTTACAGGTGCATATTGAAATTGATGGCGGGATAACAACAGACAATGCAACATCAATTATACAGGCAGGTGCAGATGTGCTGGTTGCCGGAAACACTGTTTTCAAATCTGCTGATCCTGCAGCAACTATCGCACAACTAAAAGCTATACATTAAGCGCAGTTGCAAAGATGTTCTACATCAAGCTACAATTGCCCTTAATTAATGATGAAAATTTATTCAGCAGCCTCTGTGCTGGCGCCAACGGGTACATTCTAAAAAAGAATTCCACATTTACATTATTTGAAGCCATCAAATGACGGCATGGAAGGAGGGGCACCCATGTAGCCAAGTATTACTAAACGTGTATTACAGAGCTTTGAAATAAAATTATAAAGACAACAGTACCACCTAAGCCGAATCGAAAAGGAAATATTGCAGTTGCTTATAAAAGGTTTTTGTATAAAAGCTATCGCTGCCAAATTAAAAATCTTGTTCGATACTGCACGCACTCCCTCAAAATATTTGCCCTAAGCTTCATGTAAACTGTGGCAAAGAAGCCATCGCCAAAGTACTCCTCAAAAGAATTGCCTGAAGCTGTTTAATCCAACTTTTCACCAAACTGCATTGCTAAAAGAGGGTATTGCAGCATTCCAAACCTATTTAAAAGTTAGGTAGCGGAAAATAAAAATTCACTGTTCAACTGTTATTAGTTATCTTAATTGCATAGATAACTTGTAACAGTTTTTTTATAAGATGTTCAGGCAGTTATTCATAATTTCCTTTCTGCTATTCCTTTTCTCATTTCGGATAGATGCCCAGCAGCAGAGCTATGTATTTCAACACCTAACCTCAAAGGACGGCCTCGCATCTGATAATGTAACTTGTATTTTTCAGGATTCAAAAGGATTTTACTGGTTGGGAACTGAAAATGGACTCCAGAAATTTGATGGAAAGAATTTTACCCCTGCCTCATCCTTTAACGGATTTAGAAATGCAAGGGTTACAACTCAGCGGGTTGGTTATCCTGTTTTAGAGGATAAGCAGGGAGATATATGGATGCATCATGCAGGCTTTATCTCTGTTTATCATCCCCGTACCGGTCAAATTAATCGGATTGAAATTGCTGATGATTCAATGCATCCGGCTTCCCCTAACATTCAAAATTTTTGCAAGGATGAACAGGGTAATATGTGGATCGTTACAGGAGAGAACATTTATAAATATGATTCCCATAAAAGTAAACTTGACTTGTGGTTACAAATTGAAAAAATCTCGAATAGATTGAACCCAACCCATATACTTTATGATGTTAATAAAAAAGCGTTGTGGCTGGCACGGGAAAGAGATATTTCTATGATAGATATTATTACAAAAAAAAAAACCATTTTTAAATGAACAGCCCGGTAAAGCAGACATGCCTGAAAACCAGGCCATAAATGTTTGTTGGATGGATAGTAAACGAAACCTTTGGTTTAGCAACTGGAAGGGCTTACTCTACAAATACAATACGCTAACCTATAAAAAAGCAGTGTATGAAAAATTTTATACTTCAGACAAAAGCAAGCCACAAATTAAAAAGCAGAACCCACTTTGCTTTACAGAAGACAGCTATGGAAAGGTGTGGATTGGCTCTTTTTTCGGTGGCCTTTCTTACTACGACGAAAAGGAAGATATCATTCAATCTATTCCTGTTAATAATAACCTGCCATCCTCCTTCCATTTCAATTATTATATTAATGCTTTATACACCGATGCTGAGAGAAATATATGGGCAGGCACCGATAAAGGCATTAATGTCTTCAATCCTTCTTATCAGCAATTTACCACTATTGATGAAAATAATGTGTTGAACCCTTTTTCAAAATCAGAAGTAACAAAAATAGTTGAAACAAGTGCAGGAAATATTTTAGTAAGCACCTGGGGAAACGGATGGTTTATGTATGACAAAGATTTCAGCCTTAAAAAGCATTTCTATAATACCATAAAGCCAAACGCTAACTCCCAGCAAAACAGAAAAAATTTAGTCTGGAGTTTTGCCGAAGATCATAACGGGAAAATATGGGTTGGATATCAGTATGGTTTGATAGGTATATATGATCCCGTCACTCAAAACATTCAATATATTGATGTACCCGAGTTCGAAGGGAAAACGGTAATAACTATACAATGTGATGCAAAAGGAAATATGTGGTTTGGTTTATACTCGGGATTTTTAGGTAAATGGGATATAACACAGAAGAAGTATATTGTTTATAAAAACTTACTTCATCTTCCGCCTGGAGAAAATGCTCCTGTAAATAATATTTTAATAAATAATCACAATGAACTATGGGTTGCTACAAATGGTTATGGCTTTTATTGTTTTAACCCTGTGCAGGAAAAAGTTACAGAAAGATACGCAAATAGAGAACCTGACAGAACACTCGATAATACGGTAACTTCTCTTACCCAAATCAATGACTCTATCATTGGGGTATCCACCTATTCAAAAGGTTTTTTGTGGTTTAATCAAAAACAAAAAACCTTTTCATCCTTTACCATAAATGATGGATTGCCTACAAACTATGTTTCTGGTTTGGCGCAGGATAAACAAAAGAACTTATGGATTGCTACAACTGATGGATTGTTACGGTTGAACACAGATAAGCATAAACTGGTGTCGTTTGATGAAGAAGATGGATTACTCAATAAACAATTTATTGGCAATATTCAACTGTTGAGTAATGGTAGAATGGCTATTCCAACTTCCACAGGCCTCGTCTATTTTTCGCCGGGTAATATCAATGATTTGCCGGCACCTCCTGATGCACAAATTACCGGCTTTAAAGTCTTTGATCAATCCCTTCGGATAGATTCAACTGTAATGGGTAACAAAACAGTTGAATTAGATCATGAGCAAAATTTTATTACTATAAGTTATGCTTCACTTGGCTTTTTAGGCAGAAGCACCATCCAATATTTTTATCAGTTAGAGAATGTTGATAAAAGTTGGGTAGAGGCAGGCCAGCAGCGCTTTGCCAGTTATACCAACTTAAGTCCGGGGCATTATAAGTTCAAACTAAAATGCGAAAACCGCGATGGTATTCGCTCAAAAGGCATTACCACGCTAAGCATTTATATACGTCCGCCGTGGTGGGCAACAGGGTGGGCTTATACTTTATATGCCTTGTTAACCGGAAGTATAGTTTATACCTTATATCGAAGTCATATCAATAATTTAAAAAAGAAACAGTCTGATCAAATTGCAACAATGGTGGCTACACAGGAAGAAGAACGGAAACGTATTTCAAGAGACCTTCATGATGATGTTGGTACAAAGCTTTCTGCCTTAAAGCTGTTTTTATCTTCGCTGAGGGAAAAAGCTCTCGAAACAAACAATGAAGAAATAAACTCGTTAGCCCAAAGTTCAGAAGACTTCATAAGCGAAGCTATGCGCGACGTGCGGCAGCTATTGCACAATCTAAGTCCTGGTGTTCTTGAAGAGTTTGGCTATACCACAGCAGTAGAAGGATTAGTAAACAAGATCAATGAAACAAAACAGCTTCAATTTACTTTAGTGGTATTTGGCATGAAACAACGATTGCAAAAAGATTATGAATTAGCCTTATACCGCATCACTCAGGAATTAATTAATAATATTTTAAAACACGCTGAGGCAAAACATGTATCGCTCCAAATTGGGCAGCGGGATGAAAAAATAATTTTAATGATAGAAGATGACGGGAAAGGCTTTGATTTAAGTAGCCACAACAATGGTTATGGATTGTATAACTTAGAAGCGCGAACTAAACTACTTCATGGAGTTATGACCATTGATTCGCAATTTGGAAAAGGAACAAGTGTGCTGATTGAAATACCATATCATCTTAACAAAGTATGACGCAATATCTATTACCCATAAATTTATTAATTGCCGATGACCATAAATTAATACTGATGGCCTTTCACAAATACTGCAGGCAGAAAAAACAATTGGCGCAATTTATATTGCCTGCAACGGTCGTGAAGCAGTGGATAAAGCATTGACGAACGATATAGATTGTGTTATCATGGATATTAATATGCCGGTGTTAAACGGTTTGGAAGCCACTAAACTTATCAAAAAAGAAAAGCCGCATATAAAAGTAATTGTAGTAAGTATGTTATGCGATGCTTCTATAGTAAATAAAATGCTAAAGGCCGGTGCAGATGCATTCATCAATAAAGATACCGGAAAGAGCGAGCTGCTGAAAGCAATTGATAAAGTAATGCAGAACGAAAAATACATCAGTCCTGAAATTTCTAATAATATATCGGCCCATCTTAACAGAAATGTTGACTATGAAAATGAAAAACCTTTAACCGTAAGAGAAACGGAAATTATCCGATACATAGCAGAAGGGTTAACCAACCAGGAAATAGCTGCTAAGCTTTTTCTAAGTACCGTTACTGTTAATACGCATAGAAAAAATATGCTCGCTAAACTGCGTTTAAAGAACACAGCTTCACTGGTAAAATATGCCGCCGAGAATAAGTTGTTGTAATATTTTTCTATTTAGTTATCGTTCTTCCCCCTAAAGAG
>JAABUN010007085.1_pt1 | contig 12375 bp, 15 predicted proteins | sample 5559311 | NCBI WGS metagenome assembly JAABUN01 (sample SAMN10711877, study PRJNA513370) | rock metagenome | isolation source: Antarctica rocks | place: Antarctica: Victoria Land, Siegfried Peak sud | reverse complement strand
TCCTACACGGAGGAGATGATCCGGCGCGGGATGGTTCCGGATGCCAGGGTCCTCAGCTTCGAGCAGCAGGGTGCCTCGCCGCTGGTGGCCAGGGAACTGCAGATCGAGATCGGGCAGCCCGTGGTCCGGTTCCGGCGTCAGCTCCTCGCTGACGGTGAGCCCATGAGCGTGGACGAGAACTTCATTCCGGCGCATCGGGTGGTCGGAATCCTCGACGATCCTCCTCCCACCTCGCTGTACAACGTCCTCAGCGAGAAGTACGGGCTCGTGATGGAGTGGGGCGAGGACACCATCGAGGCGACGGCGGCATCGCCGTCCATCGCCCGCCTCCTCAATGTCGAGATGAACGCACCGCTGCTCAAGATCCAGCGCCATGCGTATGTGGCACGAGCTATGGTGGACTACTCCGTCTCCTACTACCGGGCCGACCGCTACAAGCTGTGGGTGCCGCTGCAACGGCCTGGTGTCCGTACGCCGCGCGCGTACAGCTCCAAGCGGCTCGGCTAGGCCGGGGAGCGGTTCCCTCTTCCTCTGGTGCGTCCCAGACTCGCGCGCGTCGTGCTGCTCGGGCTCTTCAGGACACGACGGCGGCGATGGGTGGCCGGGCTGTTCGGACCCGTGGGAGTAGTGCAGTCAGCCATCTTGTCGGAGAGATCGCGGCATGGCCACGCGATTTTGCGCTAGGTTGTGCCGGGGTGCGTCAGGGGGCGACGAAGAGGGCGAACGCGGCCCCGATGATGGCCCCGATGACGTGACCGGCTGCGACCTGCGCAGGCGTATGCGCGCGCAGACGGACCCGCGACCAACCGACGGCCAGGGGCATGACCACGAGGACGGATGCCGCCGGACCGAAGAGCGAGATGGCTCCGACGGTGACGAAGAGAGCTACCGCCGAGTGTGCGGAGAGCTTCCACCAGAGGTTCACGAGCAGCACGACGACGACACCACCGACCGTGCAGAGCACAGCGCCGACGACCGCCCACGGTGCGTCGATGAGCATCAGCACCACGAGGCCGACGGCGATCGAGATGAGCGCCCCGGCGAGCACGGGTGCCCGCTGCCGCCGGTCGCTGACATGGTGGTCCGTCACGTGACCTCGGCGGACGAGGACCAGGACGCCGGCGAGGGGGATCGCGGTGGTGAGTCCGACCGCCACCAGGGCGTACTGCAGGCTCTCTGGCCACGTGGCCGACCCGAAGGCGACGACCAGGAGGAACAGCGACACGAGGACGGCGGGAGCGCAGGCTTCGCTGATCCCGGTGGCCGCTACCCGGCTGGCCGAGCGGCCTCGGGACGTGCGTGCGTCACTCATCGAGGGCTTCATCCTCCTGTCGTAAGACCGGACCCGTATGGGTGCCGCCTCACCGGAACGACGAAGGGCCCGGACGGTGACGTCCGGGTCCTTCGAAGCGGCGATCGGTATTATATTCTCAGTGGCTGGCGATGGACTCGCGGTCCTTCGCACCTGCGATCTCACCGTGGTGGTCGCCGTGCGACGCCGCCAGTTCCTTGGGCGTGACCGGTGCGACCCGGTCCTCGAAGAAGAAGCGCGAGACGCTGCCGTGCACCTTGTCGAGGCGGCTGATCTTGCCGTTCCCGTCGGCCTTCGCGACCATGACCTCGGGCGAATCGAAACTGACGAGCTTGTAGCGCTTGTAGTCGTCGACGGGCTCGTGGACCTCGATGAATTCGCCGTGCGGCAGGCGAACGATGCGTCCGGTCTCCCGCCCGTGCAGGGCGATCTCGCGGTCCTTACGCTGCAGCGCGAGGGCGATGCGCCGTGCCACCATGAAACCGATGACCGGTCCGACGATGACCATGAAGCGCAGCCAGTAGGTCACGTCGTTGAGCGAGACCAGGAAGTGAGTGGCGATGAGGTCCGAGCTGGCCGCGGCCCACATGACGCAGTAGAAGACGACGCCGGCGACGCCGATCGCGGTGCGGGTCGGGGCATTACGGGGGCGGTCGAGAAGGTGGTGCTCACGCTTGTCCTTCGTGACCCAGGCCTCGATCCAGGGCCAGGCGAACATCAGCGTGAAGACGATCATCGCTGGGACCAGGGCGGGAATGAGGACGTTCAGAGAGAGTACGTTGACACCCCACGGGAACGGGATCATGAACTCGAAGTCGAAGTTGTCACCGATCGTTCCCGGCATCAGGCGCAGCGCGCCGTCGACCCATCCGATGTACCAGTCGGGCTGGGTACCGGCGGATACGGGGGAGGGGTCGTACGGACCGTAGTTCCAGATCGGGTTGATGGTGAATGCTGCCGCGATCGCGGCGAGGACACCGAACACGATGAAGAAGAATCCACCGGCCTTCGCAGCGTAGACAGGGCCGACAGGGTAGCCGACGACGTTGGTGTTCGTCCGGCCGGGGCCGGGGAATTGCGAGTGCTTGTGCAGCACCACCATGAACAGGTGGATACCGATCAGGAGCAGGATGACCGCGGGGATCAGCAGGATGTGCAGCACATACAGGCGACCGATGATCATCGTTCCGGGGAACTCTCCGCCGAAGAGGAAGAAGCTCAGGTAGGTGCCGACCACCGGGATGGCCTTCATCACGCCGTCGATGATCCGCAGGCCGTTGCCGGAGAGCAGGTCGTCGGGGAGCGAGTAGCCGGTGAAGCCGGCAGCAAGGCTGAGGATGAGCAGGACGCAGCCGACGACCCAGTTGAGTTCGCGGGGACGGCGGAATGCACCGGTGAAGAAGACGCGGAGCATGTGCACGGCTACCGACGCCACGAACAACAGAGCGGCCCAGTGGTGGATCTGACGCATGAACAGTCCACCGCGGATGTCGAAGGAGATGTCCAGGGAGGAGGCGTATGCCACCGACATCTCTACGCCGCGGAGGGGGAGGTAGCTGCCCTCGTAGTGCGTCTCCGCCATGGACGGGTCGTAGAAGAAAGTGAGGAAGGTACCGGAGATCAGCAGGATGACGAAGGTGTAGAGTGCCACCTCCCCGAACATGAAAGTCCAGTGGTCGGGGAAGATCTTCCGACCGAACTCCTTGACGATCCCCGATCCGCCGACGCGTGAATCGACGTAATTGGTGACCTTGCCGACGCGCGTCTTCGGCACGTAGGTTTGCGTCGCAGTTGAGCTGCTCATGTCAGCCTCGCTCCCAGAAACTAGGTCCTACGGGTTCTTGGAAATCGCTTGACGCGACGAGGTAGCCCTCGTCGTCGACTTCGATGGGTAGCTGTGGCAGCGGTCGCGCAGCCGGTCCAAAGATCACCTCGCACTCTTGCTCGAGGTCGAAGGTGGATTGGTGGCAGGGGCACAGCAGGTGATGGGTCTGCTGTTCGTACAGTGCTACCGGGCAGCCGACGTGCGTGCAGATCTTGGAATACGCAACAATTCCGTCGTAGCCCCAATTCTCCCGGCCAGGGGAGGGATTGAGTTCCTCGGGGTCGAGGCGCATGAGCAGTACGACTGCCTTGGCCTTCTCCTCTAGCTTGTTCTCGACCTCGTTCAGACCTTCGGGGATCACGTGAAAAGCCGACCCGATGGTCACGTCCGAGGCGCGAATGGGTGTACCGCTCGGGTCACGGGTCAGGCGGACCCCGGTGTCCCACATGGTGTGCTTCAGCGAGTTGCCGGGCAGGGGACCGAGATCTCGGAAGATCGCGATCGCGGGAAGGGGGGCGAGGATCGCTGCGCCGAGAAGCGTATTACGGATCAGCGGCCGACGCTTGATGCCGGACTCCTCAAGGATGTTGTCGACCATTTTCTCGGCGTCCTCGCGATCCTGTTCCGAACGGACCTCGTGGCGGCTCTCGGCGATCTCGTGGTCCGGCATGAGCGTCTTGGCCCAATGCACGATGCCGACACCGATGCCGAGCATCGCAAAGGCGGTGCCGAGACCCAGCATCAGATTCTGGAGTCTGAGGCGCGCTATGGTCTGATCCAGCGGAATCAGGAAGTACCCGACGAAGAAGAGCAGGGTGCCCAGAACCGAGATTGCGAACAGCAGTGCGACCTGGCGTTCCGCGCGCTTCTCAGCGCGCGGATCACGGTCGGCAAGACGCGGGCGGTGGGGCGGAAGGCCCGGGTTCGCGAACTCGTCCAGCTCCCGGCCCGGCGCAGCGACGGTGACCGAGTTTCCCGGGGCGCCGTGACTAGAGTCGGCCATGATCCCTCTCATCCTTCATCAGGTACTGCGAGTCTGTAGTTAATTCGTTCACGAGGTACATACGGATGGTCAGGAGGACCGAGACGTGAGCCACACGGTGAAGGCGATGATGACCCCCAGGCCGGCGACCCAGATGAACAGGCCTTCGGAGACCGGTCCGAGCGAACCCAGATCAGCTCCACCAGGGGACCCCTGCTCGTCGATGGTCTTCAGGAAGGCGATGACGTCCCTCTTGTCCTCGGGGGAGATGTTCGCATCGTTGAAGACGGGCATGTTCTGTGGACCGGTGACCATGGCCTCGTAGATGTGCTTCTCGCTCACGCCTTCGAGGGACGGAGCGAACTTGCCGCGCGTCAGGGCGCCGCCAGCCGCTGCGGCGTTGTGGCACATGGCGCAGTTGACGCGGAATAGCTCTCCACCATTGGAGGCATCGCCCTCGGACGCGTTGAGGATATCCTCGGACGGAATGGCCGGGCCCGCACCGAGCGATGCAACGTAGGCGGCCATCTGGCTGATCTGCTCGTCGGTGAACTGAACGGGCTTGGCCACGGCCTGAGGACCGTCCATCTGCATGGGCATACGTCCCGACCCGACCTGGAAGTCGACTGATGCGGCGCCGACACCGACGAGCGAAGGTGCCGCGTCGGACCCCGTGGCACCCATCCCGTGGCAGGACGCGCAGTTGGCCGAGAACAGCTTGCTGCCCTCTTCGACGTCATTTGCTGTGAACGTGGTGGTCTGTGCCTGGGCCTGGTTGGCGGAGCTGGCTGCGGCGTAGATTCCGCCGGTCACGAGGAGTGCCATCAGCAACAGCGCAAACGCTGCGAGTGGGTGACGCCGCCTCTGGGAGAGTGCCTTCACGGAGTGGTTCCTGCCTTTTGTGCTGCGAGCGCTGCGAGGGTTCTTCATTAAATTCTACCTCTAGTAGAAGAGTTTGCAGGAGGGAATTACTGAAGGAAGTAGATGATGATGAATAGGCCGATCCAGATGACGTCGACGAAGTGCCAGTAGTAGGACGTCACAATGGCTGACGTGGCCTCGAAGTGTCCGAACTGGCGGGCGATGAAGGCGCGGCCGATGATGAACAGGAAGGCGATGAGCCCGCCCACCACGTGCATGCCGTGGAAACCGGTGGTGATGTAGAAGGCCGATCCGAAGGGGTTGGACGACAGGGCGACACCCTCCGAGACCAGCTCCGCGTACTCGTAGGCCTGCACCGAGACGAAGATGGCCCCCATGAAAAAGGTCAGCAGGAACCACTCGACCATCCCCCAGCGGGACATTTGAAACAGCCCGCCGCTCCGACGGGGCTGCAGACGCTCCGCGGCGAAGACCCCGAACTGACAGCTGAAGGAGCTGGAGACCAGGATCACGGTGTTCACGAGAGCGAATGGCACGTTCAGCTTCTCGGTCTCCATGGCCCACAGCTCGCTGGAGGTGGAGCGGAGGGTGAAGTACATGGCAAAGAGGGCGGCGAAGAACATCAGCTCGCTGGACAGCCACACCACGGTTCCGACGGAGACCATGTTGGGGCGGTTGAGTGCGGGATGCGAGGCGGCGCTGGGGGCTTGAGTCACGGATGTCACAGAGTCATTATGTCCCCAAGATCATCGCGATCACCAACGCGAATCGCTGCTCGCAGGCCCTGTTCCGCGCGGTAGGGGCGCGGAACGCCCGTCCTTACGCGGAAGTGCCCCGTGCTGACTTTCTACAATTCGTAGATAATCTTGGACGGTGAGCCTGACAACGAACGCTAGCGCGGCACAACCGACCTGGCCGTCGATCTTCTCCTCTCTCCTGGCGGGTGCCGACCTGAGCACGGGTCAGAGCCTCTGGGCCATGGACACGATCATGGCCGGGGAGGCGAGCCATGCGCAGATCGCGGGCTTCCTGGTCGCTCTCCGCGCCAAGGGTGAGTCCGTCGGCGAGCTCCTCGGACTCGTGCAGGCGATGCTCGGACGGGCGCACCGCATCGAGGTGGCAGGACCCACCCTGGACATCGTCGGAACCGGCGGTGACGGCCTGAACACGCTCAACATCTCGACGATGTCGTCCCTGGTCGCAGTTGGTGCTGGTGCGAAGGTTGTCAAGCACGGGAATCGGGGGGCGTCGTCGGCGTCGGGTGCCGCAGATGTCATCGAGGAGCTGGGAGTACGGCTCGATCTCTCTCCGTCGGACGTGGCACGGACCGCGGAGAGAGCGGGCATCACGTTCTGCTTCGCACAGGTGTTCCACCCGTCCATGAAGCATGTGGCCGTTCCCCGCCGTGAATTGGGCATCCCCACCGCGTTCAACTTCCTGGGCCCCCTCAGCAACCCTGCAGGCGTCAGCGCACAGGCCCTCGGCTGTGCCGACGCTCGGATGGCACCCCTCATGGCCGGAGTGCTGGCCGCGCGGGGTATCCGCGCCCTGGTCTTCCGTGGCGCCGACGGACGGGACAAGCTGACCACGAGCGGAACCTCGACCGTGTGGGAGGTCCGTGACGGGCAAATGCAGGAGCACGAGGTGCACCCCGGCGATTTCGGGCTCGCCGTCGTCCCCGTCGATGCGTTGCGCGGCACCGACGCGACGGGCAACGCGGCGGTGGTGCGCGCGGTGCTTTCCGGCGAGGCCGGTCCGGTGCGCGACGCCGTCGTCCTCAACGCCGCAGCCGGTCTCGTGGCGCTGGACCAGTCTGCGGAGGGAGCCCTCGTCGGAAGAATACGTACGGCGATGGAGCGCGCGCGGACGTCCATCGATTCTGGGGCTGCCGCATACGTGCTCGAGCGCTGGGTCGAGGTCAGTCGTTCACTCTGATCTGCGTCCCCTCGCCGACAAGCGCTCTGTAGCTCCGTCGATCCACCGAATGAACGAGGGTCGGGATCAGCTGTCGAAGCCCAGGGAGAACGCCGCGTCGAGGTCGTGCTGCGAGTAGGAGCGGAAGGCGATCTGGGTCGTGGTCGACCGGACGCCCTCGATCTTCGACAGGCGATCGGCGATGACGTCTGCGAGATCCTCGTGGCGGCTCACACGGGCGATCGCGATGAGGTCCCACTCGCCGGTCACGGAGTACACCTCGCTGATGCCCTCGATCTCCGAGATGGACTGGGCGCTCTCCGGGATGCGCGAGGCGTCGGTCTGGATGAGGACGAAAGCGGTGATCATGGGGTGCCTTTCGGGTGGGACGGTATTTCCGACCTACGCTACCGGCCGGCGACGACGATTCATCGCGTGCACGAGCACGCGGGGCAGCAGCAGGAATGCGCCGAGGACGAGCAGGGTGACGACCTGGAAGCTGACGGCGATCCCTGCACCGGACAGCGCCCGCAGGGCCAGCCCTCCGGCGACGGTCACCAGCCACAGGACCACCGCAATGCGCCGTCGGGCGGCAGCCGGGCGCCATGTGCGCATCGCAAGCGCTGCGACCGCATAGGCGAGCAGGAACGGCCAGGCCGTGTCGAGCACTCCCGCGACGCTCACGCCGTGCTCGTGGGTACGGCGGCCCGAGGCGGCGAAGACGAGGATCAGGATGACGTCGGCGACGACCCAGGCCAGGGGCGTAGCAGCTATGCGGTCCGGGGACTGCGCAGCCGTCGGCCGCGGTGAGGTGCTACGGGACATGGACCCAGCCTAGTGGTTGCCGCCGTCGTACCCGTGGTCTAGGTTCGAGCCACAGTCCGCGCACCGCAGCGCGGCTCGAGCGAAGGACACGCGTGATGGGATCTATTACTCCATGCCTCTGGTTCGACGGCGACGCCGAGGAGGCCGCGGAGCTCTACACCTCGGTGGTGCGGAACTCGCGCATCGTCAACGTCTCGCGCGCAGGCCAGGGGCCCGACGATCCGGCGTTGACGGTCTCGTTCGACCTGGACGGACAGCCGTTCGTGGCCCTGAACGGCGGCCCGCAGTTCAGCTTCACCGAGGCGGTGTCCTTCCAGATCTCGTGCGGTGACCAGGCGGAGGTGGACCACTATTGGACAGCGCTCACGTCCGACGGCGGCGAGGAGAGCCAGTGCGGCTGGCTCAAGGATCGGTTCGGGTTGTCGTGGCAGATCATCCCGTCCGTGCTTCCCAGCCTGATCGGGGGAGAGGACCCCGACGGCGCCCAGCGCGCCATCACGGCCATGCTCGGGATGCGCAAGCTCGACATCGCCACGCTCGAGGCCGCCTACCGCGGCGAGTGATTCTTATGCCGACCGGTGCCGTCCCCCGACCGGCATCCTGTACGCCCTTCGTGCAGGATGCCGGGTCAGCTTATCCGGTCCCCGACGTTGCATCACGACGCGTTAGCTCCGGGCCACCGGCCTGATGTATGCGGAAGCAATCTGTCCGCATAGCTCCTGCCCGGCGCACGATGACGTCGTAGCGTGTTCTTCAGCCGACGACCGACGCGAATCGGGAGGCGGTCGGCCCCACCATCTCCGAGGAGCAGCCATGACAACGCTCAACAACCGCCCGAACACCGCGCTGATGGTCATCGACGTACAGAACGGGGTCGTCGCCGATGCCTACGCAAGAGACACGGTGCTCGCTAACATCAACGCCCTGGTCGAGAAGGCGCGCGCCGAGGAAGTGCCGGTGGTGTGGGTCCAACATTCGGACGCGGACCTGGAGATTGGAACGGATCCCTGGCAGCTCGTGCCCGAACTCCAGCGCCTCGACTTCGAACCCCTCATCCACAAGTCCTACGGGGACTCGTTCGAGGGCACTGACCTCGAGGACGTCTTCGCCGAGGCCCGGGTCGGCCGGCTCGTGGTTTCGGGAGCTCAGACGGACGCCTGCGTCCGCTCCACCATTCATGGTGCTTTCGCGCGGGGCTACGACGTGACGCTCGTGGGTGATGCCCATACGACCGAGGACCTGAGCGCCTGGGGAGCACCCACGCCGGATAGGGTCATCGGTCACACGAATATGTACTGGCAGTACCAGTCAGCCCCGGGTCGCACCGCCGCCGTCTCGCCTACTGCAGACATCACGTTTGCCAGCTAGCCCACCCCGCACCAGGGAACTCGGCAGACGCCCTCAGGGGAGTCGGGAGGGGCGCAGCACTGATGGGATGTGCGCCCTGTCGGGATCCAGCGGAACCGGGCTCACGAGAACAGCTCGCCCGCGGTGCAGCGTCCCGCTGCTCAGCGGTCGGCAGCGCAACCCGCCCCTGCCGCGCATCGCCTTGTGTGCTCCGGGTGCCAGGACGCGGTCCATCCAGGCGCAGGGGTGGGCATGCCTGCCTCCATGGAAGCCGACGGTGCCGCCTGCCGATTCGAGCAGGAAGTCCTGCCCGATCAGGGGCGTGAGTTCCGCGCCGCGAAGGACCACGTTGCGCCGGGGGAGCAGCGGGTCGAACGGATCGGCGACGAGGTCTGCGGCGATCGCTTCCAACGATTCGATGGCGAACAGTGTCACGGCGGCGTCCATGTGGGCCGCCTTGCCGAAGAAGCGGTCTCCGACGATGCCCTTCCCGGCCACGACCTCCACGCTCTCGGCGTCGGTGGTGACCACGTCGGCGGCTCCGTCGCGAGCGCGTCCGAAGTAGGCGTGATCGAGCGAGACCAGCAGGTGCAGGATCTCGACGTCGTACCGGAACGCGGGGGTCATACCACCACGCTAGCCGGTCACCGCCGTGGCCACTGCAGGACTGCGACTCGAGGCTCAGTCCTTCTCCAGCTCAGGGTCGCCGGGCGTCGCTCAGTAGCCCCGCCTTATACACGGCGGAGTTGTAGGAGGGGATGGTGTGGGCATTGCGCCAGTGCCGGTCGAGCGTCTGGCCCGTCGATGTGGCCGAGGCCCTGCCGTCTTCGAAGAGCTGATACGGCTGTAACTACGGACGTAACTTCATCTCCTGTGCCAAGTTGCGCCACAACATGACTTTCGGCCGGCGCAGGAGTCACGGTAACGAAGTGCAATCCCAGAGTCATGGCATGAGCATGGCTTCGGGTCGACCGCGATCTGCAGAGTTGGCGGTCGGGCGCGGGCGACTACTTCGGTAGGGGTTTTCGTCAACATTAGTTGACACAACAGTGGCCATCGGTGATCAGTCGACGGCCAACTGGTAATCATCTTGAGGTATTGCTTGCGTGCTGGCATTGCATGAACGATCAGCTCGTTGCCGATGTCGAAAACCAGAAGAACGAGCTCCAGAACCCGGCCGTTGGTGTCGAACCCGAGGATTAGCTGGCGGGCAGGGTTGTCCTCGTCGACGTATTTTTCGAGTACTGGGTGGTTTGAGGCGTGAAGTGCATCTTCAGCACTGACGCCATGTTTATTGGCGGAGGCATGGACGCCTCGATTCATGAAGCATGCAGATACTGACGCACAGCTTCGCGAACCACCTCGGATGGGGTTACGTGCCGTTGATTGGCGTTCTGTTTCACCAGGTCGAGCAGTTCCTTGTCGAACCGCACTGAAAGCGGAGCGGCAGGTGCTGAGCCCATCGAAGGTCTCCCGCGGCGGGGACTGTGCAACTGGTGCGGTGCGTAGCCGGCCTCGGCCTCGTCGGCCCAGGCTTGGATCATGTCCTCGGTAACGGGTACACCGTTAATGGCTTCGACCTTTTTCGTCATACGAAAATACTAGGTGATGCTGATGCTTAGCGGAACCCTTGCGCAGAGGAACCATGCACTAGATCTACTCGCCCGAGTGCCGGGAAGTGGCGTTAGTTGATACGCCGTTCGTACCTATAAGAGCCTGCCGGTCGCCGAGCAGCGCGCCCTGCCGGTAGCCGACGAGCTCACTACGGCCTTCGTGAGATCGACCTTAAGGGCGCCGAGGAGGGGTCCTCGTCAATATTAGTTGACATAATGTAGATTATCGGCCAAATATTAGGCTAATTATAGCCCGAGTTTAAGCTAAAATTCGAGACATGAGGACTGTCCCACTGAGTGAAGCTAAAGACAAACTCTCGTCCCTGGTCGACGAAGCCGACAGGACGCATGAGATCATCCAGATCACCCGACACGGGCACCCATCGGCGGTACTGATATCCGCTGACGATCTGGAGTCCCTTCAGGAAACCGTCCACTGGCTGTCGCAGCCAGGCATCAGGGAAGACTTGGAGCAAGCCAAGCGCGACATCACGGAAAACACAACAGTCAGTGGTGATGAGCTGCGCCGTGAGTTTGGACTGCCGCCGAGGTGAATGAAGCGCCATCGAACGACCAAGGCCCTTGGAAAGTCGAGGTCACCAGTCCCGCGTTGAAGGGCTTTCGCCAGCTACCCGACAAGGCTGCCGCCGCAATCGTCGAATTCGTTACCGGAGTTCTGGCCGATAATCCTCGCCGACTCAGTAAACCCCTCACAAACGAACTCCTGGGCCTACGCACCGCACGCCGTGGTGACTACCGAGTGCTGTTCACCCTCGATGTCGAAAAGCACATCTTGTACGTTCACCGCATTGAACATCTTTCCAGCGCTTACAAGCCCCGCTGACCTCGGCCTGGAGTCTCCGTCATACTGCGAATCGAGTGTCACCTTGATCGTTCGCAGGCTGAGGGTTCGGTCACAGTGCCGGCAGCACTGGCAGGAGAGTCGGTCAATGCTGTTTAGCTCCATGGCACCGCAGGGATACCGGTGTGAGAGCGTCAGTGCCGCAGGTCCACAGCTGGGTCCCGAAGAGGTATAGTCGTCAGCTCTCTGCGGGACCTGCTTGTTAGCTGGCGCTCGACTCCTGAGTGTACTCGGTTGTACCCAGCCATGAGTCCAGTAGCCCTGCCGCGACTGCGGGGGCAAGGCCGGGGGCGAGGGGTAGTCGCGGAACGATCAGGCAATGCCACAGGTGGTAAATGTCTGCTTTGCCGGACCAAACAGTTGAGGTGACGTTGCCGTTCTCGTCGAGTTCCTGCTTCCAGGACCCGCGCTCGTAATCGATGAACCAGTCACGGGCGTGGTCCCAGATGCGCTCGTACCAGTCCGCATACTTCTTGTCACCGGTGGCGGTGTAGAGAGCTGCGGCTCCCCCGATCGCCTCGGCGGGGACCCAGCGAATGCGGGTCGTAACAACCGGTTTGCCCTCCCAGTCCACTGAATAGACGAAGCCAGGATGACCATCGGGTTCCCATGCGTCACGGATGGCGGCGTCAAATAGTCCTCGCGAGTCTTCAAGCAACCAAGCTGGAGCGTCCATCCCCCGAGCCTCGAACCCGGCTCGGACATGGAGGAGTAATCGCGCCCATTCAACCCAGTGGCCAGGGGTTCCCCCGTATGCTCGGAACTGGCTGGCTCGATCATCGGTGTTGTACTCAGGCAGGGGGTTCCACTCGG
>JAABUN010007084.1_pt1 | contig 12377 bp, 7 predicted proteins | sample 5559311 | NCBI WGS metagenome assembly JAABUN01 (sample SAMN10711877, study PRJNA513370) | rock metagenome | isolation source: Antarctica rocks | place: Antarctica: Victoria Land, Siegfried Peak sud | reverse complement strand
TCAGTCAGGTGCAGGCCGAGCACACGATCAGGGTGGGTGGCTGCCAGCGACTCGGCAACATCGGTGCCGACGTCACCGCCCGACACCACGTACTGGTCATAGCCCAGGTCGGCCATCGCCGCAGCGACCGCGGTGGACATCGCCGCCGCCGACCCCCCTGGGGATGAGACCGGCACCGCGAACGGGTAACCCGGCAACGCCGACACAATGACATGGACGTCGGTGAGCATCGGCAAGACCTTCTCGAAACGCATCACCGAGTCTGGCCAGCCGTGCAGCAACACCACTGCCACGGCGTCGGGGTTCGCCGCGCGTTGGTGCACGAGGCGAAGGGGCACCTTTCCACGGCCGGCCACGACCACGGCAACGCCCGGACCCGAGCTTCGACCTCTCCCCATTCGTAACCGTCTGCCCAGGCGGCGAGAAGGTCGTCGAGATACACCGCGTCGACGCCCATCGACCACCTATCCCCCGCCGGCAACCCCACACGGCGGAAACTGCGCACACGCGCGCGCAGATCAGCAAGTACTCCATCCGGAACGACAGGAGGAGCACCTTCCGAACCCGGCACGCCGCCTCCTCTCAACACCACGCGTGCCATCGACACCGATATCGACAGCCGAGCGAGTACAGCGACCTACCCGCGATGATCAAGCTCCACGACGACGGCCAGGCCGCACCATCGTCACAGGTTACCGATGCCCGACAGGCCACGGCCTCATCCCGGTGAAGCTTGGGCTAGCGGTCCTGCCGCAAGAACTGGCACGGGGCTCGGGCCGCCGCCGACTCCTGCACCGTCAGCACGACGTGGATGGCCGCAGCGGGCATCGTCTGGCACAGGTCACTCTGTTCATGCCGGGGCTCGCACGTCGCGGAACGAGCTCGCGCCGAGTCCGGCGGCGACGAGTGCGAAGATCCCTGCCGCCAGCACCAGCATCGGAGGGATACCCCAGGCGTCGGCCAGGATCCCGGCGAGAGGCGCGACGACCACGATCACCGCACGGTTGAGCGACCGCAGCGTGGTGTTGGTCCGGGCCTGCAGCTCGTCGGGGGTGAGGAGCTGGCGGTAGCTCATCTCGTGGGAGTTGCTCATCCCCATCGCCAGACCGTAGAGACCCTGCCCAACCACGAGGACAGCGACCGTCCCCGCAGGTGCCATCTCCTGGCCGGCGAGCACCAGGGCGATCACACCGAGCGCGGTGATGAGGTGGCAGGCGATGATCGTGTGGCCGGTGCCCAGCCGTCGACCCACCCACGTGGTGACGGTCGCACCGAGGAACGCACCGACTCCCCCGGCGGCGCCGATCATGCCGAACTGGAAGGCCGTGAGGTCGAGCGTGCGGAGCACGTACGGAACCAGACCTGACGGGTCGATCCGGGTGACGAACACTGCCGGCAACGTGGCCGCGGTCACCGGTGGCGCTCCCAAGCTGAACGCCCCCCGGCAAAGATGGGCCAGCGAGCGGCGCCATCACCTCGCTGCGCCATTGACTGGGAGCCGCCTGTCGGAGTCGAACCGACGACCTACGCATTACGAGTGCGTCGCTCTAGCCGACTGAGCTAAGGCGGCCTGTGCCCTCACGGACACGAGACACGAGTATAGGGTCCTTCGAGCTGGCCTCAGTCGCAGGTCAGGTCCTGCTTGGGCACGGTCCCTCTCAGCAGGTAGGCGTCGACCGCCTTGTCGACGCAGCGACTCCCGCGCAGGTAGGCCGTGTGCCCGTCCCCGTCGTACGTGATCAGATGCCCGTTGGCCAGCTCCTTGGCGAGGTTGACGGCCCACTCGTACGGCGTCGCGGGGTCACGCGTGGTGCCGACCACCACGATCGGCCCGCTGCCGGACGCCGAGATCGGGCCGGGCACTGCTGTCCCCTTCACCGGCCAGGTGTCGCACGGCAGCTCGCTCCACGCCAGGAACGCCCCCCACGTGGGCGCCTGCCTGGCGAACTCGGTGACGGTGCGCTGCACCTGGGCCAGACCGCCCTCCTCGGGCCGGTCGAGGCAGTTGACCGCGTAGATCACCGTGTTCTGGTTGCTGCCGTACTTCCCGTTGCTGCCGCGGTCGGTGTAGGCGTCCGACAGCTGCAGCAGGGGTGCGCCGTCGCCACCGAACGCCGCGGTCAGCGCGTCGCGCAGGGTCGGCCAGTAGCCCTCGTCGTACATCGCCACGGCCACGCCGAGGCTGCCCAGGCCCTCGGTGAGGGGACGCTGGGGGTCACCCGTGGGCAGCGGGGCCGAATCCAGCTGACGCAGCAGGTCGCGAAGTCGCTGCATCCCCCCGTCCACCGTCGACCCGAGCGGGCACGAGCTCTTGGTGGCGCAGTCGGCCACGAAGGCCCGTGTCGCCTGCTCGAAACCCTTGGCCTGCCCCAGGTTGATCTGCTCCGACGTCAGCGCCGGGTCGAGCACACCATCGAGCACCATCCGGCCGACATTGCCCGGGAACAGCCCGGCGTAGGTCGCACCCAAGAAGGTCCCGTACGACTTGCCGAGGTAGGTGAGCCGTCGGTCGCCCAGCGCGGCCCGCAGCACGTCCATGTCGCGGGCGGCGTCCCGCGTCGCCACGTGGGCCAGCAGCTCGCCGCCGCCTGCCTTGCAGCGCGCCGCCAGCTGGGTGACCAGGGAAAGGGTCGCGGCCACCTCGGTGGCGTCGTCCGGTGTGGGATCTGACGCGACCAGCTGATCGGTCTGCCGGTCGGTGAGGCACTTCAGCGGCGCGCTCTCACCGACGCCGCGCGGGTCGAAGCCGACCACGTCATAGCGTTTGCGGACGGCGTCGCTGATCACCGAGCGGGCCGCCCGGGCGTAGTCGACGCCCGAGCCACCGGGGCCACCCGGGTTGATCACCAGGGAGCCCACGCGGTCACCGCCGGCGCGCAGCCGCAGCAGGCGCAGCTCGATGCTCTTGCCGGCGGGGTCGGCGTAGTCGATCGGCACCTTCAGCGCGGCGCACTGGAAGTCGCCGCCGCACCCCGACCAGGCCAGCTTCTGGCCGTAGTAGGTCGCCAGACCCGTCGGCACCGGGGCCTTCGACGAGACGCCCGGGACAGTCGATGGCTGTCCACTGGTGGGCTCGGCTGCGGGCGTGGAACCGCTGCACGCCGCCGCCACCAGCAGCGCCACAGCGGCCGCCGCGATACCGGGCAGATGACGTGCGGGCGACATGGGCTTCTCCTGGTTGCTGAGGCGGGCTGCTCGACGGTATCCGGCCGGTCTCGGGATCAGCCCGGCAACCGCAGTCCCACGGCCATGGCCTCGACCGCGAGCAGGGGTGAGGCGTTGGTGCCCAACCGGGCCCGGGTCTCGCGCACGACGTCCATGCGCTGCAGGGTCTGATCGGGGGTCAGCACCCGCGCCAGACGCTCGACGTCGGGTCGCATCTCGGCGTTGATCAGCTCGGCGCCGGGGTCGGCGTGCAGCACCAGGACGTCGCGGTAGACCGAGAGCAGGTCGAGCAGCGAACGGTCGAGCATGTCGGCCACGAATCGTTTGGCCCGACGCTTCTGGTTCTTCTCCAGCTCGGCCACCTGCGAGCGCACGTGCGGCGGCTGGGTGCGCGCACCGGTGTCGGCGCCCAGGGCCCGCAGCAGGTCGGCGCGCTCGGCGGCGTCCCGGGTGGCGGTGCCGGCCTCGGCCTCCTCGGTGGCGATCGCCAGCAGCGCGGCCGCCTGCAGGACGGCTTCGCCGACCGACCGCAGCCGCAGCGGCACCTGGACGACGGTGCTCCGGCGGATGCGGGCCTGCTCGTCGGTGGCCAGTCGCCGGGCCAGGCCGATGTGGCTCTGGGCCGCCCGGGCCGCGAAAGCCGCCATCGTCGGGTCGACACCGTCGCGATCCACGAGCAACCGGGCGACGGCATCCGCCGGTGGGGTACGCAGGGCCAGATGCCGGCTGCGGCTGCGGATCGTGATCAGCACGTCCTCGGCGCTCGGGGCGCACAACAGCCAGACCGTGCGCTCGGTCGGCTCCTCGAGTGCCTTCAGCAGGGCATTGCCCGACTTCTCGTTCAGCCGATCGGCGTCCTCGACCAGGATGACCCGCCACCGGCCCACGGAGGGCCGACGCTGCGCCAGCGACACCAGTGACCGCGCGGCAGCGACCAGGATCTCGCTGCCCTCGGTCTGCACGGTCGTGACGTCGGCGTGCGAGCCCGCGACGACGGTGCGGCACGCCTGGCAGCGGCCGCAGCCCGCCTCGGGCTCATCGCACTCCAGGGCGGCGGCGAACGCGCGGGCGGCGATCGAACGACCCGACCCCGGCGGCCCGGTCAGGAGCCAAGCGTGCGTCATGCCCGCGCCGTCGCCGCGCGAGGAGGCCACCGCGGAGCGCAGCAAGGTGACGGTGGGCTGCTGCCCGACGACCTCGTCCCAGACCGTCATCGGCCCTCGTCGCCGAAGATCTCGTCGTCCAGGCTCGGACCGCGGCCGGTCGGCCCCCCATCGGGGGCCGGGCGCACGACGGGCATGGTCACCGTCGGGTCGACGAGCGGGGTCGCCTCGGTGGCGACCTCACGCTGCGCCTGCTCACGCTGCGCCTGCTCGACCCGCTCGGCCTCGGCAACCCGCTCCGCCTCGGCCGCGTGTGCCCTGACCCGCACCGCCGCCTCCGCGGCAAGCCGCTCACGCTGGGCTCGTCCGACGGGCGACTCAGGGAGCACTGCCGCCAACCGGGTGACGACCTCGGTGTGCACCGCCTGCGGGTCACGGCGGGCGTTGATCACCAGGTAGCGCGACGGGGCGTTGCGCGCCAGCTGCAGGAACCGCTCGCGCACCCGGGTGTGGAACTCGTCGGGCTCGGCCTCGAGCCGGTCGTGCTCACCCGCGCGACGTCCGCGCCCGTCGCCGGCGGCGATGTCCAACAGCACGGTCAGGTCGGGGTCCAGCCCCTGGGTCGCCCAGCGGGAGAGCTGGGCGACCTCGTTGACTCCCAGATGGCGGCCGGTGCCCTGGTAGGCCACCGACGAGTCGACGTACCGGTCGGTGACCACCACCGCCCCACGACCCAACGCCGGCCGCACCACGGTCTCGACGTGCTGGGCCCGATCGGCCGCGAACAACAGCGCCTCGGTGCGCGGCTGCAGGTGCTCGCCGGCCAGCAGCAGCTCACGCAGTCGCTCGCCGGCCGGCGTGGCCCCCGGCTCTCGGGTCAGCACCACCTCGTAGCCCTGCGCCCGCAACCACTCGCCCAGCAACCGCACCTGGGTCGACTTGCCGGCACCGTCACCGCCCTCGAAGGCGACGAAGCTGCCCGGGTGCGGCGCCCGGCGCGCCGGCGGGTCGGTGAGGTGTCGGGCACGCACCGCGGCAACCAGGTCGCTACGCAGCGAGATCCCACGCCTATCGTCCATCTGGCGCAGCGACGCGACACCCACCGCGATGGCCGCAGCACCGGCGAGCAGGAAGGTGGCCATGACGCCGGTATAGGTGAGCGAGACGTCATCGGTGATGCGCAGCGTGCCGGGCAGCGAGAACAGGGTGGACAGCGTGGCGGCGATCACCGGCCCCAGCGCGAGCACGCTGATCAGCACCACGCGCACCATCGAGAGCACGAACGCGAAGGTGCGGCCCCGCACCTCGTCACCCACCTCCAGCCCCAGCAAGGTGTAACCGGTGACCCAGGCCACCCCCGCGCACGCGCCGAGCCCGATCGTCAGGAGGACGGCGAGCACGATGTTGGGCACCAGTGCCAACAGCACCAGCCACCCGCCCGCAGCCGCGATCGAGAGCCCGAACAGTCGCCGTCGGGAGAACTCGCCGAGCAGCCGCGGACCGAGCCACATCCCCAGCGCCAAGCCGATGAACACGGAGGCGAACAGCGTGCCGTAGCCGGGCGAGCCCGCCCTCAGGTCATCGACGAAGGTCCGGGCGAGCCCGATGACCGTGCCTCCGGCTGCGAACGCACCCAGCATGCCGAGCACCAGGCCACGCACGAGCGGGGTCGTGCCGACGTACCGCCAGCCGTCGACGGCGGTGCGCCACACCGACTGCTGCTCCTGCGAGGCGGTCGAGGACGGCGGGAAGTCCAGCCGCCAGATGACTGCCGCCGAGACCAGGAACGTGAGCGCGTTGACGTACAGCGCGAGGTAGGTCGACTGCCCCGAGAGCGCGGGGACGACCCCGTCGAGCACCCCGTTGGCCAACGTCAGGGCTGAGAACACCACCGCGGCGATGGGCGCCGAGCCGTAGGTGACGATCAGGCTGAGCTGGTTCGCGGCCTCCAACCTGTTGCGTGGCACCAGGTTGGGCATCGTCGCCTCTTTGGCCGGCATCCAGAACAACCCGACGATCTCGATCAGGATCGTGGCGACGAACAACCACCACAGCGTGCCCACCAGCGGGATCGTGCAGAAGAGCGCGAACCGGACGACGTCGCCGTAGACCAGCGTCCAGCGACGGTCCAGCCGGTCGGCCACAACACCGGCGAACGGGCCGAACACCACTGCCGGCGCGAGCCGCAGGATGAACACCCCCGAGACGGCGAGAAGCTTGGTCGAGGTGCCCGTGGCCAGTGACCCGGCGAGGGACGTGGTGGCGAGCAGACCCAGCCAGTCACCGAAGCTGGACAGACCCAGGGCCAGCCACAGCCGCCGGAACGGGGTGATGGCCAGCACCGCGCGCACGTCGTGGTCGGGCGCCTCGTGCGCGGAGGGCACGGGCGCCGATCCGGCGGTCGTGCTGCTCTCGGCCACCGCCGCAGCCTACGGGAGAGCCCCGACACCTGGGCTCTGCCGCGGCGAGGATTCCCCTCCTCGTCACCCCGACCTGAGGGCACGTGTCGCACCAAGTGTCGTTCCCGCCAGGGGTGAAACGCCACCTAGTGGCAAAGGTGCCGTTCCCGCCAGGGGTGAAACGCCACCTAGTGGCAAAGGTGCCGTTCCCGCCAGGGTGAAACCCCACCTAGTGGCAAAGGTGCCGTTCAGGGGGTGGTGGCGGTGGCCTTCTTGGCCGTCGTCTTCTTGGCGGTCGCCTTCTTGGCCGTGCGCTTCTTCTTGACCGGCCCGCGGGCCCGCTTGTCAGCCAGCAGCTCGGCCGCCCGCTCGAGGGTGATCGACTCGACCTCGTCGTCCTTGCGCAGGGTGGCGTTCACCTCGCCGTCCGTCACGTAAGCGCCGAACCGGCCATCCTTGACGACGACGGGGCCACCCGACACGGGGTCGACGCCGAGCTCTCGCAGCGGTGGCGCGCTCGCGGTGCCTCGTCCGCGCTTGGGCTCTGCATAGATGGTGAGTGCCTGGTCGAGGGTGATGTCGAAGATCAGCGCCTCGGACGCGATGGTCCGCGAGTCCGTGCCCTTCTTCAGGTAGGGGCCGTAGCGCCCGTTCTGCGCGGTGATCTCCTCCTCGGAGGCCGGGTCGACCCCGACCAGCCGAGGCAACGAGAGCAGCTGCAGCGCATCCCGCAGGGTGACGGCCTCGGGAGACATGCCCTTGAACAGGCTCGCCGTCCGGGGCTTGACGGCGGGCGCCTTCTTGGCGGCCTTTTTCGCCGTCCTGGCCTTCGGCGTTCCCGCGGGCGGGGTCGGTGCGCCGGCGGTCACCGCGGCGCCGGCGTCCGGCTCGTCGATGTCACCGGCGTCCTCGATGACCTCCGTGACGTACGGGCCGTAACGACCTGCCTTGACGATCAGCGTCCGCCCGGTGGCCGGGTCGGTGCCCAGCTCACGGCCGTCGTCACCGGACATGGTCAGCAGCTCGCGCGCCTTCTCGACGGTGAGCTCGTCAGGGGCGAGGTCGTCAGGAACCGTAGCCCGCTGGGGCTGCCCGTCGGGGCCGAGCTCTTCGACGTAGGGGCCGTACTTGCCCACCCGCAGCACGACGCCCTCGCCGAGCGGCACCGTGCTGATGTCGCGGGCGTCGATGTCGTCGAGGTCGTCGGCCAGCCCCTTCAGCCCCTCGAGCCCCTGGTCGTCGCCGAAGTAGAAGCGCTGCAGCCAGCTCGAGCGGTCCTCGTCGCCACCGGCGATCTTGTCGAGGTCGCCCTCCATCGCCGCGGTGAAGTCGTAGTCGACCAACCGCGGGAAGTGCTCCTCGAGCAACCGGGTGACCGCGAACGCCAACCATGACGGCACCAATGCGTTGCCGCGCATGCCGACGTAGCCGCGGTCGACGATCGTGGAGATGGTGGAGGCGTAGGTCGAGGGGCGGCCGATACCGCGCTCTTCCAACGCCTTGACCAGGCTGGCCTCGGTGAACCGCGGTGGCGGGCTGGTCTCGTGGCCCGCGACGTCGAGGTCACGTACGTCGAGGTGGTCACCGACCGACATCGCGGGCAGCCGACGCTCGGCGTCGCGCTCGGCATCGGAGGAGGCGCGTTCTTCGTCGCGCCCCTCCTCGTACGCCGCGAGGAACCCGCGGAACGTGATGACCGTGCCACTGGCCGAGAACTCGGCATCTCGCCCGTCGGACGCCGTGGCCGCCAGTCGCACCGAGGCTGTCGAGCCGCGGGCGTCGGCCATCTGACTGGCCACGGTGCGCTTCCAGATCAGCTCGTACAATCGGAACTCGTCCCCACGCAGTTGGCCCGAAACCTGTGCGGGAGTGCGGAACCGGTCACCCGCCGGGCGAACTGCCTCGTGCGCCTCCTGCGCGTTCTTGGACTTGCTCGTGTAGACGCGGGGCTTGTCAGGAACGTACTCGCCACCGTAGAGCTCGGCGGCCTGCGACCGCGCCGCCGTCAGCGCTTCGCTCGACAGCACCGTCGAGTCGGTGCGCATGTAGGTGATGAAACCGTTCTCGTACAACGTCTGCGCGACGCGCATCGCGTGCCGCGAGGAGAACCTCAGCTTGCGGCTCGCCTCCTGCTGCAACGTCGAGGTGGTGAACGGGGCGGCCGGACGACGGGTGTAGGGCTTCTCCTCGACCGTGCGGACGGTGACGTCGACGCCGGCCAGGGCTGCGGCCAGGGCTGTCGCGGCGACCTGGTCGAGATGAACGGTGGACGAGGACGAGCGCAGCTGGCCGCGGTCGTCGAAGTCCTTGCCCGTGGCCACCCGAGCGCCGGCAACCGAGGTGAGCCGCGCCGCGAAACCGGCGGCGTCGGCCTCACGGGGGGCGAACATCGCCGTGAGGTCCCAGTAGGCAGCCGACCGGAACGCCATCCGCTCGCGTTCGCGCTCGACGACCAACCGGGTGGCCACGGACTGCACCCGCCCGGCCGACAGCCCCGGGCCCACCTTGCGCCACAGCACCGGTGACAGCTCATACCCGTACAGCCGGTCGAGGATGCGGCGGGTCTCCTGCGCGTCGACCAGCCGGTCGTCGAGGTCGCGGGTCGAGTCGAGTGCGCGCTGAAGGGCTTCGCGGGTGATCTCGTGGAACACCATCCGGTGCACCGGCACCTTGGGTTGCAGGGTCTCCAGCAGGTGCCAGGCGATCGCCTCGCCCTCGCGGTCCTCGTCGGTCGCCAGGTAGAGTTCGTCGGCGTCCTTGAGCAGTCGTTTGAGCTCGGCCACCTTCTTGCGCTTGTCGACGTCGACGACGTAATAGGGCTCGAAGGCGCTGTCGACGTCCACGGCGAACTTGCCGAAGGGACCTTTCTTCATCTCGGCGGGTAGCTCGCTGGGCTGGGCGAGGTCGCGGATGTGACCCACGCTGGCCTCGACGTCGTACCCGGCACCGAGGTAGCCCGCGATGGTCTTGGCCTTCGCAGGCGACTCGACGATGACCAGTCTTCTTCGGGCGGAGTCGGACTTCGAGCCGGCCACGAGCAACGCCCTCCAAGGGTGATCTGCGAACCGGCGGCTGCCGGCGCACGGTCACGACGGTAACGCCTGCCTCCCCGTTCTCTCACCACGCATGGGGACCGGCCCGGACGTCGACCCCGTCGGCGCAAGGGGGACGAACGGCTGCGAACGGGGCCAGGAGGACCCCCGAGGTTTGCGCTCAGGTGCAGCGTGCGGGCAGCCTGGCACACACGACCCTCCTGAAGGGAACACCATGAAGACCTGGTTCATCACCGGAACCTCCCGCGGCTTCGGCCGCGAGTGGGCCATCGCCGCCCTCGACCGGGGAGACCGGGTCGCCGCGACGGCGCGTGACGTGACGACGCTCGACGACCTGGCCGCGACGTATGGTGACGCCCTGCTGCCACTGACGCTCGACGTCACCGACCGGGCCGCGGACTTCGCCGCGGTCAAGACCGCCCACGACCACTTCGGCGGGCTGGACGTGGTGGTCAACAACGCCGGCTACGGGCAGTTCGGGGCGATCGAGGAGATCAGCGAGAACGAGGCCCGGGCCCAGATCGAGACGAACCTGTTCGGTGCCCTCTGGATCACCCAGGCGGCCCTGCCATACCTGCGTGCACAGGGCAGCGGCCACATCGTGCAGGTCTCCTCGATCGGAGGCATCAGCGCGTTCCCCAATGTCGGGATGTACCACGCGTCCAAGTGGGCGCTGGAGGGGATGAGCCAGGCGATGGCAGCCGAGGTCGCCGGGTTCGGCGTCCATGTCACGCTCGTCGAACCCGCCGGGTACTCGACCGACTGGAGCGGCCCCTCGGCCAGACACGCGACCGCCCTGCCGGCGTACGACGGCATTCGTGAGCAGGCGAACCGCCTTCGCGCCGCGCGGCAGACCTCCCCCGGTGACCCCCTGGCCACCCGGGCGGCCATCCTGCAGGTTGTCGACGCCGACGAGCCGCCACTGCGCGTCTTTTTCGGCGACGGACCGTTGGCCGTGGCGACCGCCGACTACGAGCAACGGCTGGCGACATGGCGGGCGTGGGAACCCCTCTCGGTCGCCGCGCACGGATCACCGGGCTGAGCTGTGTGCGTCGTGGCACCTCACCCCGCCTGACGCCACTACACTTGATGCAAACTCCCATCGTCATCCGCTCATCACAAAGGACATCCGTTGAAGGTCACTGTCTACTCGTCTGACCCCATCGAGGACGCCCTGCAGGTCGTCGGAGCGTTGTACGGCGTTCGCCTCGAGGTCAGCGCGGGCGAAGTTTCATCGTCCAACGGCAGCGCCGGTACCTCGGCGCCGTCGCCATCCCGGCCACGCACCAAGGCCGCCGCCGCGACGGTCAAGGCTCCGCGCGGGCGCAGCGCCCGGGCGTCGGTCCTGCCGTCCACGGCCGAGCTGCGCGCCTGGGCCCGGGCCCATGACCACCAGGTCAACGACCGCGGCCCCCTGCCAGCCGACATCGCGGCGGCCTACGCCGCGGCGCACTGACCGCACCCCGGCAGGTCGTTCTCGCTCACCCCGGCCGGACGAGCCCGTCGGCCACCAGGCAGCGCAGCTGCGGCAGCAGGCGCTGAGCCAGCCCCCCGACCGGCTCGTCGAGCAGCTGGGCCAGCGCTGAGATCAACCGACCCACCGGCAGCTCGCCGTCCAAGGCCCCCACCAGGCCGGCGAGCGCCGTGTCGGCCCGAACGGATCGCTGAAGCCCGCCACCTTGGCGCAGCAGGACAACCTGGGGGTCGTCGTCCCCGGGCCGGCCGAAGCGTTCCTCGATGACGTCGCCGCTCACCACCAGCCGCTCGCCCAGCAGGGCCTGGTCGTCGCGATCGGTGAGCCAGTCGTGGGCGGTCAGCAGATCGATCACGACCTGACCCATCGGGCCACCTCCACCCAGCGGCCCCGCCAGCTCGTCCATCCGGCGCAGCGGCGACCGCTGCGGGCCGGGCCGGTGCCCCGGGCCAGGACGACGAACCGTCACCACCCCGAAGCCCACGGCGTCCACACCCCGAGCGGCGAAGTCGTCCAGCCACGCGTCGACCAGTGCCGTGTGGGCAGCGGTGCCCGGCCGGTGGCCACCGTCGCGCGCCCAGGTCTCGGCGTACTCGGCGGGGTCCTGCACCTCGCGCTGCACCACCCACACGTCGAGCCCGGGAGGCAACCAGGCCCCGACCCGCTGGACCCAGTCCTGACCGTGATGGTGCTCCCAGTTGCCGAGCAGCTGCCCGACGCCGCCGGGTGCCAGCACCTCACCGAGGCCACCGACCAGGGTGCGCACCAGGTCGTCACCCGGCAGGCCTCCGTCGCGGTACTCGTACCGCATGGCGCCCGGCACGCGCGGTGTGACGACGAACGGCGGGTTGCTGACGACCAGGTCGAACCGCTCAGCCTCGACCGGCTCGAGCAGGCTGCCCCGCCGCAGGTCGAGGTCGGTGTCGTTGAGGGCGGCGTTGAACGCGGCGAACGCCAGGCAGCGGGCCGAGACGTCGGTGGCCACGACCTGCGTGCTGTGCCCCGTGAGATGGAACGCCTGCACCCCGCAGCCAGTGCCGACGTCGAGCGCCCGGCCCACCTGGGTGCGCGGCGTCCACTGGGCGAGGGTGAGCGAGGCCCCACCGACCCCGAGCACGTGGTCGTGCCGCAGCGGGGAGCTGCCGCGCTCGCCGACGTCGGAGGCGAGCCACCACTGGACGTC
>JAABUN010007083.1_pt1 | contig 12378 bp, 9 predicted proteins | sample 5559311 | NCBI WGS metagenome assembly JAABUN01 (sample SAMN10711877, study PRJNA513370) | rock metagenome | isolation source: Antarctica rocks | place: Antarctica: Victoria Land, Siegfried Peak sud | reverse complement strand
TTCCCCGCCGAATCACCAAGCCCCCACATCCGGCTCAACTTCGCCGGACCCAACCCCGACCGCTTCCCCCAAGCCGCCCGGATCCTCGGCGAAGCCCTCGCCACCCAACGCAGCCTGGCCTGAAGAAAATGGCAAGAACGAGACGGGCCTACCTCGTCCGATCTGCAGCTCCCCTTGTCAGCGCCGTGTCATCGGTGACAAATCGGGAGAGAACCTCCATGTCGTCTGTAGGTTCTCGCCCAGCCTTACAGGTCTCTCATTGGCTAGGTGTCGAGGTGTCGCTCTCTCATTAAGTTGTCGCTCAACGCGCTTCCCAGGGCCGGTTGAGGCCGCTTGATGCGCGTGGAGATCTGGTCCTTACGCAGGAGCAACAGGCTTTTCGATCTTTCGAGTGGCGAGCCCCGTCATGCTGCTGATCTGAGCGGTCGGGTGGCCGCGATGTGGCTGAGGATACGGCGCTGAATCAGGCCGACCGCCCCTCGAGCTGGGCGAGGTCACGCTCGGCGTACTCGCGGTGCGCCCACTCCTCGTTCACGACCGTATCGAGGCAGCGGCGCACCGGGAACGACTCCGACTCGGGGTACCCCGGCTCAAGCACGGGTTGGGTTAGCTCCTCGAGCCGCTCGTCATTCAGCTCGTTGAGTACTCGTGCCACCGTTGACATCCGGCCGGTGCGCACGGCGAGGATCTCGTCGAGTGAGGGTTGGGCTTCCCTGTCGTGGGGTACGGCCGGGGTGTCGGCCGGCATCTCGCTGTGGGGCAGGCCGAGGGGGTGGTAGGGCACCGGGTCGCCCAGGACGGCCCGCAGCACCCAGGCGTCCGTGGCCATAACGAGGTGCCGCAGGGTCTCGATGAAGGACCACTCACCGTCGACACGCTCGTGCAGCAGATCCTCGGGGAGCGCCCGGGCGCGCTGAACGGCCACGTCCCACCGGCGCACGACGACGTCCCATGCCCGCCGGAACCCGTCGGCATCGATGGGCCTCACGAGGATGCGGTCGGGGTCGCGACGGTCGAGCTCGGCCTCGATCAGCGGGCCGACGTCGACCCCGTTGATCGTCACGGCGTCGAGGTAGCCGTCGATCTCCACCCGCTGCAGCCAGGCGCCCCGGATGACGGTGTCCTGGAAGTAGACGTTGTGGAAGCGCGACTGGCTGAAGTCGACCTCCTCGAAGCGGCTGTGGCTCAGGTCGGCGCGCAGATAGTCCGTCACGGCCGCCACTCTGCCACCGTCCGCGCCACGCCGCCGGTATCAGGGCCTCTCGCCGACCAGGTGGGAGTCCCACCGGCGGCGGTCGTGGTCCTCACTCATTGACACGTTCCTCCTCAGCCGGCGCCGCCACGGCCAACCACTGTCCGGGTGCTGGTCTCAGGTCGAGGCGGCGGAGCAGCTGGGCGTTGGCGGCGACGACGATCGTGCTGAGCGACATGAGCAGCGCGCCGACGGCCATGGGGAGGACGAACCCGATGGGGGCGAGGATGCCGGCGGCCAGGGGTACGAAGATGAGGTTGTAGCCGGCTGCCCAGCCGAGGTTCTGCCACATCTGCGGTAGCTGGCCCTCGACAGCTCGATCACCGACAGGACCGAGCGGGGGTCGTCGCTGGCCAGCACGACGCCGGCGGAGGCGATGGCCACGTCGGTGCCCGCGCCGATGGCGATGCCGACGTCGGCCTGGGCCAGGGCGGGTGCGTCGTTGACACCGTCACCGACCATCGCCACCCGGCGGCCCCGGGCCTGCAGCTGCTTGACCCTGCCGCCCTTGTCCTCGGGTCGGACGCCGGCGAACACCTGGTCGATGCCGAGCTCGTCGGCGACGGCGTGGGCGACCTGCTCGGCGTCGCCGGTGATCATCACGACCCGCTTGCCGAGCTGGTGCAGTGCGGCGACCGCTTCGCGTGACTCCTGGCGGACCTCATCAGCGAGGGCGAGGGCGCCGGCCACCTGTCCGTTGACGAGGACGTGCAGGATGATCGCGCCGTCCGCCTTCCAGGCCTCGGAGGCGGGCAGTGGGCTGAGCCGGTGCTCGCGGAGCAGGGCGGGCCCGCCGACGCTGACGGTGTGCCCATCAGCGGTGGCGGTAACCCCCACCGCGGTCGACGCCTGGAAGTTGGCGCCGGTGAGCCGGGGCAGGTTCCGGTCGATGGCGGCCGTGACGATGGCGCGGGCCAGCGGGTGCTCGCTGTCCGCCTCGGCGGCCGCGGCCCGTGCCAGCAGCTCGTCCTCGCTGCGCCCGTCGACGGCCAGGACGGCGGTGAGCGCGGGCTCGCCGCGGGTGAGGGTGCCGGTCTTGTCGAACAGGATGGTGTCGACGGTCCGCATGGCTTCGAGCGCGGTGCGGTCCTTGATCAGCACGCCGCCGCGGGCGGCGCGTTCGGTGGCGATCGACACCACGAGGGGGATCGCCAGTCCAAGGGCGTGGGGGCAGGCGATGACCAGCACGCTGATAGTGCGGATGAGGGCGTTGTCGGGCTGTCCGAGCAGCGTCCAGACGAAGGCGGTGATCGCGGCGGCGCCAAGGGCGAACCAGAACAGCCAGCCGGCCGCCCGGTCGGCGAGCAGCTGGGCCCGCGAGGCGGACCCTTGGGCTTTGGTGACCAGCCGTCGGATGCCGGCCAGCGCGGTGTCGTCGCCGACGGCGGTGATCTGCACCCGGAGGGCGGAGTCGGTGGAGACGGTGCCCGCGACCACGGTGGAGCCAACGGTGCGGGTGACCGGGCGCGACTCACCCGTGATCATCGACTCGTCCACGTCCGCGGTGCCCTCGACGACCTTTCCGTCGGCGGGGACCCGCCCGCCCGGCCGGACCATGACCACGTCACCGAGCCGCAGGTCGGCCGGCGATACCGTCACCGTCTGGCCGTCCTCGATGCGCTCGGCCTCGTCCGGAAGCAGCGCCGCCAGCGACTCCAGAGCGGAGGAGGACTGGGCCAGGGACCGCATCTCGATCCAGTGGCCGAGAAGCATGATGACGATCAGCAGCGCCAGCTCCCACCAGAAGTCGAGCTCGGGGCTGAGCAGGCCCAGACTGGCGCCCAGGGAGGACAGGAACGCCACGGTGATGGCCAAGGCGACGAGCAGCATCATCCCTGGGCTCTTGGCGCGGATCTCGCTGACCGCGCCGGTGAGGAACGGCCGGCCACCCCACACATACATCACGGTCCCGAGGACGGGGGAGACCCAGCCGACCCAGCCGGCGGCCGGCAGGTCGTAGCCCAGGATCATCGCGAACATGCTGGAGAAGAACACCACCGGCAGCCCGACCGCCAGCATGGTCCAGAACAGCCGCCGGAACATGGCGACGTGGTCCCCGTGGCCGCCGGGCTCGACGTGACCTTCCTGGGCCCCGCCGGGATGAGTGCTGGTGTCGCCGCGGCTTGGTGCTGGCTCGTTCGTCATCAGCCTCTCCTCTCGTCATACCCCTCTGGGGTATCGATCACCGTTGTCAACAGACCAGAGGTCGGCGCTGTTCCACGGGGCGTCATCGTTGCCGTCAGCTGCTGAGGGCAAGGGCGGTGATGCAGGCGGTGAGCAGGAGGGGGACGAGGACGAGGCCGCGGAGAGTGAAGGTTCGCCAGCTGATCGGGACGCCGGCGGCGCGGCAGCGGCCGGCCCAGAGCAGAGTGGCCAGGCTGGCCCAGGGAGTGACCAGCGGGCCGGCGTTGACCCCGACGAGCAGAGCCGCGAGGCGGATCGGTGACCCCTGGGCGACCGGTTCCATCGCCAGGTAGCTAGGCAGGTTGTCGACCAGGTTGGCGCCGAGAGCAGCGACACCGGCGAGCTGCAGCAGGTCCAGCCAGTCAGTCCCGCTGGCACCGGCAGCGCGGCCTAGGAGGCCGGCGAGGCCGTGGTCGTGCGCAACCTGCACGACGACGAACAAGACGCTGACCCCGAGGATGAGCCGCCAGGGCAGCAATCGCCAGGAGAGCAGATGCGGTGCGCGGAGCAGGCAGCCGACGACCAGGACGAGTGCGGCGACAGCTGAGCCGTAGGTGACGTCCACCCCGACGGCGAAGGCGGGGCCCAGCAGTCCGCAGACGGCCATGGCCAGGGCCAGCAGAGGCCGATCGCGGATCACGACGGACGGTGCCTGCGGGTAGTGACCGCGCAGCGATCGGCGGAAGATGACAGCGAGTCCCGCCACGGTGACCGCGACCGCGGCGAGGGCGGCGGGCCACATCAGCTGGGCGAACCGGGGGGCGTCGAGGTGCAGCACGTGGAGGGCGAGCAGGTTGGTCAGGTTCGACACGGGCAGGATCATCGAGGCGGTGTTGGCCAGCCAGACCGTGGTGTAGGCGAACAGGGCCCGGTCCAGCCGCAGCTGAGCGGCAAGCGTGAGCACGACCGGGGTCAGCAGCACCGCTGTGGTGTCCAGCGAGAGCACCGCGGTGGACACCGTGGCCAGCACCACGACCAGAGCCCAGAGGCCCGCGACTGACCCGCGGGCGAGGACCGCCATCCGGCCGGCAAGGACGGCGAACACCCCAACCCGGTCAGCGAGATCGGCGACCACGGTGATGCAGAGCAGGAAACCCAGGATCGGGACGACCCGGTCGGCGAGCTCCTGCCAGTGCACTCCGCTCACCCTAGGGTCGGAGCCGGTGGGCCTGCTCCAGTGGTCGGTGCTCAGCCCGCGTCGAGCAGGGCGTCCACGAACACCTCGGCGTCGAACGGCGCGAGGTCGTCGACGCCCTCCCCCAGCCCGACCAGCTTGACCGGCACGCCCAGCTCGCGCTGCACCTGGACGACGATGCCGCCCTTGGCCGAGCCGTCGAGCTTGGTGAGCACGATGCCCGTGATATCGACGACCTCGCGGAAGGTCCGGGCTTGGGTCAGCCCGTTCTGGCCGGTGGTCGCGTCGATGACCAGCAGCACCTCGGTGACCGGGGCCTGACGCTCGATCACCCGCTTGACCTTGCCCAGCTCGTCCATCAGCCCGGTCTTGGTGTGCAGCCGGCCGGCGGTGTCGATGAGCACCGTGTCCACCTCCTGCTCGATACCGGCCTTGACGGCTGCGAAGGCGACGCTGGCGGGGTCGGCCGCCTCCGCACCGCGGACCGTGGGCACGCCCACCCGGTCGCCCCAGGTGGCCAGCTGGTCGGCCGCGGCGGCGCGGAACGTGTCGGCCGCCCCCAGCAGCACGTCCTTCTCCTCCGCCACCAGCACCCGGGCCAGCTTGCCGACCGTCGTCGTCTTGCCGGTGCCGTTGACCCCCACGACCATGATCACGGCCGGCACGTCGCCGCGGTCGGCGTGAACCGTCCGGTCGAGCGTCGGGTCGACCAGCCGGACCAGCTCGGTCCGCAGGATCTGCCGCGCCCGGGCGGGGTCGGACACGCCGTCGACGCGCAGCTGGGCACGCAACGACGCGACCAGCTCGGTCGTCGGTCCGACACCCAGGTCGGAGGTGATCAGGACGTCCTCGAAGTCCTCCCAGGTGTCCTCGTCGATGCGGTCGCGGCTGAGCAGTGTCAGGAGGCCCCGGCTCAGCGGGGTGTCGGTGCCCGCCAGCCGGCGGCGGAAGCGAGCCAGCCGGCTCTCGCGGCTCTCAGGCCGCTCGAACGGGAGGAGCTCGGCCTCGACGAGGTCGTCGTCCGTCGCGGGCCCGGCATCCCCGGCCGGCCGCTCGTCGACGCCGACCCCCGAACGCCCACCGCCACCGTCAGCACGGCCACCCGCGCCGAGCCGCCCGGGCAGCTGAGCAGTGCCGCGACCCCGCTGCAGCTGCGCGCGCCGCCTGACGGCGAGGACGCCCACCACCACGAAGGCGGCCAGCACGACGCTGCCGATGACTATCCACAGGGTTACCGGATCCACCGGTTCATCCTAGGGGCGGGGGCGGGGCCGCTCGGTGCCCGGAGAACGCGCGTGACCCGGCCCGCGGCGCACTCAGGAGCGCAGGCGCTCGAGGGCGCCGGGGCGGCTGCCCGTCGCCATTCAGGTGCTGGGCGGCGCGGGCCATCGTGTCGGAGAGCCGGGGAGCACGCGCTCGGAGGCGGCCCTCCATCCCGACGACGACGAGGGCGGTGATGCCGGCGACCACGGCCAAGATGATGCTCATGAAGACGACGATGGAGGTCATGGTGGAGCCTTTCGGGGGGGAGTCAACAGCGTCCGGGGAAGGACTGTCGTGGGTACTCGGGGGGAAGGCCCGACGGTGGACCGGTGACCCCCTCATGCTTCCACGGCCGCGCCCCGGTCAGCTGCGGTCACTGATCAGCGCGGCTATCGATTAGGTCACGTCTCAGGCCACGGACTCGGTCTCGCGCAGCCGTTGGGAGATCACGGCAGAGACGCCGTCCCCTCGCATCGTGACGCCGTAGAGCGCGTCGGCGATCTCCATCGTCCGCTTCTGGTGGGTGATCACCAGCAGCTGGCTGTGCGTCCGGAGCTCCTCATAGATCTGCAGCAGCCGGCCGAGGTTCGTGTCGTCGAGGGCGGCCTCGACCTCGTCGAGGATGTAGAACGGGCTGGGCCGGGCGAGAAAGAGCGAGACCAGGAACGCGACCGCCACCAGCGACCGCTCGCCGCCCGACAGCAGCGAGAGCCGCTTGACCGACTTGCCGGCCGGCCGGGCCTCGACGTCGACGCCCGTGGTCAGCCAGCTGCCCGGCTCGGTCAGCACCAGCCGGCCCTCACCGCCCGGGAAGAGCCGGGCGAAGACGCGGACGAACGCCTCGGCCACGTCGGCGTAGGCCTCGGCGAAGACCTGCTCGACCCGGGTGTCGACGTCGGCGATGATGTCCAGCAGGTCGCGGCGGGTGCGGCGCAGGTCCTCCAGCTGCTCGGAGAGGAACCGGTGGCGCTCGCCCAGGGCGTCGAACTCCTCCAGCGCGAGCGGGTTGACCCGGCCGAGCGCCGCGATGGCCCGCTCGGCCTTGCGGAGCCGGGCCTGCTGGGCGTCGCGCACGTAGGGCACGGGCGGGGGCTGCTCCTCGTCCGGGCCCAGCGCGGTGCCGTCGGGCCGGGCCAGCACCGGGACGGGCTGGTCGGGGCCGTAGTCGGCGATCAACGCCTGCGCCTCCAGGCCCAGCTCGACCATCGCCTTCTCGGACAGACCTGCCACCCGCATCCGCTGCTCGGCGCGGGCCAGCTCGTCGCGGTGCACGGCGTCCACCAGCTGCTCGAACTGGCTGCCCAGCGCCCGCATGTCGGTTCGGACCGTCCGCAGCGTCACGTCCGCCTCGGCGCGCGACGTCTCCGCCCGCGCCCGCGCGTCGGCCGCCCGGGCGAGGGAGCGCTCCAGCTGGGCGGACAGGAAGCTGCCGGCGGTCAGCACGGCCGTGGCGTCGCGGGACTCGCGCTGCAGCCGCTCCCGGCGGGCCGCGGCCTGCGCCCGGACCTGTCGCTCGTTCGCCGCAGCACGGCGCAACGCGTCGGCCCGGCCGGCCAACGACCGGGCGCGCTCCTCCTGCGTCCGCAGCGCCAGCCGCGCCTCCATCTCCGCTGCGCGCGCCGCCCGGGCGGCCTCGGCCCACCAGTCGCGATCCGCCGGGTCTGGCTCGGTGTCCTCCGGGCTAGACGCGGCCAGCTCCAGTCGTTGCTCCAGCTCGGCCAGGCCTGCGACGTCGCGGTCCCGGGCGGCCTCGGCCTGGCTGATCGCCTGGCGCAGCCGCTGGGCCTCCCCGCCGGCCGAGCGGGCCGTGCTGCTCAGCTGACCCAGCTCCTCGGCCAGCGCGGCCATCGCCGCGTCGGACTCGTTGAGCTTCTCCTGCGCCACCTCGACGGCCAGGTCGGCCACCCGATGGCGCTCCGCCAGCTGGCTCGCGGTGAACCGCAGCCGCTCGCAGGTGTGTCCCGCCTCGGCGAGCCGGCGCTCCGCGTCGTCGATCGCGGCCTGGAGCTCGATCAGGCTCGGCTGGGCCGACGAGCCGCCGGCCGCGGTGTGCACGCTCAGCACGTCGCCCTCGCGGGTGACGGCGGTGAGCCCCGGGTGTGCTGCGACCAGCGCACGGGCGGCGTCGAGGTCGGCGACCAGGGCCACCCGCTCCAGCACGGCGGTCAGCGCCGGGCGCAGGGCGGCGGGCACCCGGACGACGTCGACGGCGTACCGCGCCGCTCCGCTGAGGTCGGGCCAGGGTTCGGCAGCGGCTGGCGGCACCCCGCCCAGCAGCAGGTCGGCGCGGCCGAGGTCTCCGCTCTTGAGGTGCGCGACGGCCGCCAGGGCGGCCTCCCGGTCCTGGACGGCGACGGCGTCCGCGACCCGGCCGAGGGCGGCGGCCACCGCGACCTCGAACCCCGGCTGCACCTCGACCAGCGTGGCGACGGAGCCGATCAGGCCCTCGACCCCGGCGCCGTCGGCCAGCAGCGCGGCCGCCGCGTCCTTGCGCTGCAGACCGACCTGCAGGGCCTCGACGCGGGCGGCCAGCGCACCACGTTCCTGGGTGGCCGCGACCTCGTGGCGGGCGACCTCGGCCAGCTCCTCGGTGACGGCCTGCTGTGCCCGGGCCGCGCTCTCGTGGTCCGCGTCCAGGCCCAGCTCGCCGGCGTCCAGGCCGGCGACCCGGCTCTCCAGCGACGTGAAGGCGCGCGAGGCCTGTGCCGCGCGTTCCTGCGCCTGGTCGGAGGCGGCGCTCAGCCGTCCGATCTCGGACCCGGCCGCCTCGGCGCGGCTGCGCAGCGCGTTGACCTGACCGGTCAGTCGGGCCAGTCCCTCGCGGCGGTCGGCGGCGGCCCGCAGCACCGCCGTCAGCCGGGCCTCCTCGCGGTGGTGGGCCTCCTCGGTGGTGGCCCGCTCGGCCGACGCCTTCGTCAGAGCCGCCGCCCGGGCCGCGACCTGGGCCACCAGCTCCTGCTCCTGCGCAGCCACGGCACCGGCCTCGCGTTCGAGGTCCGCCGGGTCGCGGCCGGTGCGGGTCTCACCGGGCTCGGATGCGGCGTTGCGGACGCGCTCCCGGGCGATCGAGACGGTGCTGGCCACCCGTTCGCGGAGCGCGGCGAGGCCGTACCAGGTCTCCTGCGCGGCGCTCACCGCCGGCGAGGCGGCGCTGACGGCCTCCTCTGCGGCCACTTCGCGCTCGCGGCCCTCCTCCAGAGCCTGTTCCAGCCAGCCGCGGCGCTCCCGCAGCGAGCGCTCGTCGGCCAGCTCGGCCTCCAGTGCCGAGGTGGCCTGGACGAGGTCGTCGGCCAGCAGCCGGGCCCGGGCGTCGCGCAGGTCGGCCTGGATGACCGCGGCCCGGCGGGCGACGTCGGCTTGGCGGCCCAGCGGCTTGAGCTGGCGGCGGATCTCACCGATCAGGTCCGAGAGCCGGTTGAGGTTCACCTCGCAGGTCTCCAGCTTGCGGAGCGCCTTCTCCTTGCGCTTGCGGTGCTTGAGGACCCCGGCCGCCTCCTCGATGAAACCGCGTCGGCCCTCGGGGGTGGCCTGCAGGATGCCGTCCAGCTGGCCCTGGCCGACGATGACGTGCATCTCGCGGCCGATTCCGGAGTCGCTGAGCAGGTCCTGGACGTCCATCAGCCGGGCCGCCGAGCCGTTGATCGCATACTCCGAGCCACCATGGCGGAACATCGTCCGGCTGATCGTCACCTCGGCGTAGTCGATCGGCAGCGCACCGTCGGTGTTGTCGATGGTCAGCGCCACCTCGGCCCGACCCAGCGGAGCTCGGGCGGCCGTGCCGGCGAAGATGACGTCCTCCATCTTGCCGCCCCGCAGCGACTTCGCGCCCTGCTCGCCCATCACCCAGCTGAGCGCGTCGACGACGTTGGACTTGCCCGAGCCGTTGGGGCCGACCACGCAGGTGATGCCCGGCTCGAAGTTCAGCGTCGTCGCCGAGGCGAACGACTTGAAGCCTCGCAGCGTGAGGCTCTTGAGGTACAACGTCGACCTTTCGCCGAGATCAGGTGCCTGGGTTCGATGGGCACCGGATCGGTCAGGGCATGCCGCGGGAAGGCGCGATCACTCTAACCGAGGGGCCGGTCCGGGCCCGGTCGGTCAGGGGCGCCGGGCGTGCCGAGTTGAGGTTGGGGAGCCGCCCAGCGGAGGGTCGGGAGCGGCCTCGTCCTCCAGAGCCGGCAGGGCCGGCCGGGAACGGACGGAGGAGAAGGTCCAGAGCTTGTTCGCCACGAACGAGACGGGGGTGGTGAGGACGATCTGGATCAGCTGCGCCCAGTACAGCCGGGTGCGGAACCCGGAGGAGTCGTCGAAGAACGACGGCGACAGCGACACGAGCGACCCGGGGTGCAGCAGGAGCGTCAGCACGCCCAGGCCGACGAGGTGGGTCAGCAGGCCGACGGCCAGGAACGGCAGGTACTCCCGCAGCCAGCCGGAGTGCTGGGCGCTGCGGAACGTGTAGAGCCGGTTGAACTGGAAGTTCCAGACGTTGGCGATCGCGAAGGCAACGGTGGCGAAGACGTGGTACCAGCGGATGTTGAAGTCGCTGAGCGGCAAGCCGGCGAAGATCGCGTTCTCGTCGGGGCCCAGCTTGTTCAGAGCCACGACGACCAGCAGGTTCACGAGGACGCCGGAGCCGCCCACCAGGCCGAACCGGAGCAGCAGGATCCAGTTGTGACCGTGCCGGACGAACAGGAAGTGCCTCAGTCGCTCCACGATCGGATGAGGATACCCGGCGGAGGGCACCCCCCGGCAGCCTGGCGGGGGCGTCGTGCCCCCGGCTACCCCGCGTAGGACGGGCCGGACGGCGTCCGCTGGCAGCGCGGGCAGCGGAAAGCCGACCGGTTCATGAAGGGCTCCCGACGCACCGGGGTGCCGCACCGCGGGCACGGCCGGCCCTGCTGGCCGTAGACGGCCAGCGAACGGTCGAAGTACCCGCTGGCCCCGTTGACGTCGACGTAGAGGGCGTCGAAGGAGGTGCCGCCCTGCTCAAGCGCTGTGGCCATGACGTCCCGGGCGGCGGTGAGCACGGCGCGGGCCCCGGCCTGGCCGAGGTTGGCCGTGGCGCGGGCGTAGTGGGTGCGGGCGTGCCAGAGCGCCTCGTCGGCGTAGATGTTGCCGACGCCGGAGACCAGCGTCTGGTCCAGCAGTGCGCGCTTGACCCCCGTCCGCTTGGCCCTCATCCGGCGCGCCGCCAGCTCCAGGTCGAACTCCGGGTCGAACGGGTCGCGGCCGATGTGGGCGACCTCGGCGGGCAGCTCGGCGCCACCCGCTGAGAGGGAGAGGCCGCCGAACATCCGCTGGTCGACGAAGCGGAGCTGGGGGTCGCCGTCGGTGAAGGTGACCAGGACGCGGGTGTTGGGGGCCAGCGGGGCGCTGGCGGGGTCCAACCGGAACTGGCCGCTCATCCCGAGGTGGGCCAGCAGCGCGTCACCGTCCGCGAACGGCAGCCAGAGGTACTTGCCGCGGCGACGGGGTTCGGTGAACGTCCGGTCGACCAGCTCGGCGGCGAAGTGCTCCGGCCCCGGCAGGTGACGCCGGACCGGACGTGGGTGCAGCACCTGGACGGCGCGGATCGCGCGGCCGGTGACGGCGGCGGCGAGGCCGCGGCGGACCGTCTCGACCTCGGGAAGCTCTGGCACGGGCGGTCGTCGGCGTCAGCGGGTTGCGGGGGGCGACCCAGCCGGACCCGCAGGGCCGGCGGCGACTGCAGCTGCGTCGGCCTGGAGGGCGGCGAACGCCAGCGCGGCGGCGTTCTGCTCGGCCTCCTTCTTGTTCCGGCCGGCGCCGGGGCCGTAGCTGCGCCGGTCGAGCACGACCATCGCGCGGAAGGTCTTGGCGTGGTCGGGACCGGACTCGACGACCTGGTAGAGGGGCACGCCCAGTCCGGCGAGCGAGGCGCTCTCCTGCAGGCTGGTCTTCCAGTCCAGGCCGGCACCCAGCGTGGCCACGTCGACCATCAGCTGGTCGAAGAGATGGTGGACGAGGACGCGGGCGCCGTCGACCCCGTGCTCGGTGAACACCGCACCGATGACGGCCTCCAGGGTGTCGGCCAGGATCGAGGACTTGTCCCGGCCCCCCGTCGTCTCCTCACCACGGCCCAGCCGGACCAGCGCGCCGAGGTCGAGGCCACGGGCCACGTCGGCCAGCGCCCGCGAGTTCACCACGGCGGCGCGCAGCTTCGCCAGCTGCCCTTCGGAAAGGTCGGGGTAGAAGCTGAACAGGTGCTCGGTGACCACCAGCCCCAGCACGGAGTCCCCGAGGAACTCGAGCCGCTCGTTGGTCGGCAGGCCACCCTGCTCGTAGGCGTACGAGCGGTGGGTGAGGGCATGGTCGTTCAGCTCGGGAGCGATGCGCACCCCGAGCTGCGTCAGCACCTGGACCATCGAGCGACGGGGCTCCGTCTGCTCGGGACCGATCAGGACGCGAGAACCTGTCGACGAGCCGCGCGCGGCCCGTACTGCCCGCACGTCGGGCAAGCCGTGTGGGGCAGGTGCTTCTCGCGGCAGGCCGGGTTGGCGCAGGTCACCAGAGTCGGCACGGTGGCCTT
>JAABUN010007082.1_pt1 | contig 12378 bp, 10 predicted proteins | sample 5559311 | NCBI WGS metagenome assembly JAABUN01 (sample SAMN10711877, study PRJNA513370) | rock metagenome | isolation source: Antarctica rocks | place: Antarctica: Victoria Land, Siegfried Peak sud | reverse complement strand
GCTTAAGGCTATATGTCTCCGCGAAACTCTGCCAACTTTGCGAAACTCTGCGCTAAAGACGTATGCTTACTTACAGCGCCCTTGCGTTTTCTACCATAAAAAAAGTGGTTTCGCCGGGTGCACGACCCAGCAAAACCACTTTTAACTTCACAAAACCCCGCGCTACAGCTTTTCCAGCACGATGGAGCTGGCCCCGCCGCCCCCGTTGCAGATGCCCGTAACGCCGATTTTGCCCCCTTCCTGCTCCAGCACGCTCAGCAGCGTGGTCACGATGCGCGCGCCCGACGCACCCAGCGGGTGGCCCAGACTCACGGCCCCGCCGTACACGTTCACTTTGGTGCCTTCCAGGTTGAGCAGTTTGTTGTTAGCCAGCGAAACCACCGAGAAAGCCTCGTTAATCTCGTAAAAATCAACGTCCCTGGCTTCCAGCCCGGCGTTTTTCAGCGCCTTCGGAATGGCCAGCGAGGGGGTAGTAGTGAACCACTCCGGCGCCTGCTCGGCATCGGCAAAGCCGCGAATAAGGGCCAGCGGCTTGATACCCAACTCGTCGGCTTTTTCGCGGCTCATCAGCAGCACGGCGGCGGCGCCGTCGTTGAGGGTGGAGGCGTTGGCGGCCGTCACGGTGCCCGTCTTGGTGAAAGCCGGCTTGAGGCCCGCCATCTTCTCAAACTGCACCTTGGTGTACTCCTCGTCGTCGCTCACCACGGTGTCTTTGCCGCGCACCGTAACCGTCACGGGCACAATCTCTTCCTTCTTCTTGCCGGCCTGGGCGGCGGCGGCGCTGCGCTCGTAGCTCTGGCGTGCGAAGGCGTCCTGCTCCTCGCGCGTGATGCCGTAGTGAGCGGCCGTAGCATCGGCGGCGTTGCCCATCGCGTAGTCGTGGTAGGGGTCCCAGAGGCCATCGCGCACGAGGCCGTCAATCATCTGGCCATTACCATATTTAGCGCCGAAGCGGGCCTTGTCGAGGTAGTAGGGCACGTTGCTCATGCTCTCCATGCCGCCGGCCAAGATAACCTCGGCCTGTCCGAGCATAATAGCCTGGGCAGCAAACATAATGGCTTTCGAGCCCGAGGCGCAGACCTTGTTCACGGTGGTGCATTCCACGGTATCGGGCAGGCCGGCTTTCTTGGCCGCCTGCCGCGCCGGGGCCTGGCCCAGGTTGGCCGAAATCACGTTGCCCATAATCACCTGCTCGACCAGCTCGGGCGCCACGCCGGCCTTATCCAGGGCGCCTCTCAGGGCAATAGCACCCAGCTCGACGGCCGACAGCGAGGCCAGCGCGCCGCCAAATGAGCCAATCGGCGTGCGCACGGCAGCTACGATAACTACTTCTTTTACTTGCATATGAGGGGTGGGTGAGGGGGTAGGCAACAAGTGGCCTGGCCGCCCGATGAGAATATAAGCACAAAAAATAACAAACCTTCGTTTGTTTTCGCAAAAGTACGGCTAGGAGCACAGCCGCCTTACCAGGTTGGCTGGCCGGGCGGCGCGGTGCCCGCCCTGGGCCGGGGCCGCTGTTGCAGGTACTGCTGCTCGCTCGCCCGCAGCGCATCGAGCAGCTGCTGAGCCTGCATGGGCGTCAAGTCCATCGCCTTCAGGCGCTCGCGCTGGGTTTGCAATTGCAGGTCGGCGTCGGTAGCGGCATCGGTGCCAGGCCGGCGCCCCTGACCCGCCGGGGCGATGCTGCCCGAAGCCGGGGCGCTGGCATTGAGGCCCTGGCGCGGGCCACCCGCGGGGCCGGTGGGCACCGGGCGCGCCGGGCCAGCGCCGCCCGGCTTAGTGCCCCCGCCAGCGTTGGCCCCCGCCTGGGGGGTAGGGCGCGGGCGGTCGGGCTGCCCCGTGGGGCCGGGCCGCGGGGCGCCGGAGGGGCCACCCGCGGGCGGCGGGCCGGGGTCGGGCACCTCGCCGGGCCGGTCGGTGCCCGTCTGGGCAGAGGGGGTAGGGCTGCGCCCCGCGTCAGGCTGCGCCGCCGGGTCTTTCTTAGGCTGATTACCAGGCGGAGAGCCAGCGGGCGTGGCGGCGCCAGGAGGGGGTAGGGCTGGTGGCCGCTGGCCCGCCAGGTACTGGCTCAGCAGCTCGTAGTTGTAGCGCGCCACCGCGTTAGTCGGGTCGAGCCGCAGCGCCTGGCGCAGCAGGCCAATGGCCTGCGAAAACTGGTGTTCCGTCGCCAGCAGGCTGGCCAGCTGCTGCCGCGCGGCGCTGCTAATGGCCGCCGGCACCGCTGGGCCCAGCAAGCGGGCGTAAGTAGCGCGGGCGTCGGCAGCCTGCCCGGCTTGTGCCTGCGCCTGGGCCTGGTTGAGCAGCAGGGCGGGGGTAGGGCCGCCACGCCCTGCCAAGGCCACGGCGCGGGCATACAGCCAGGCCGCTTCGGTAGCCTGGCCCCGCTGCGCGGCGGCCTGGGCCTGGGCCTGCGCGACGTTGTGCTCGCGCACGCGCACCAGCCAGTCCCAGCCCGGCAGGCTGGCCCCCAGTAGTACGAGCAACATAGCCAGGAAGCTGATTTTCATTGGTCGGGGCGCAGCACGCGCACGGTAATAAGGCTATCGATGAGCAGCAGCACCAGCGCCACGCCCAACGGGTAACGGTAGCGGTTGTCGGCCACGGCCACGGTGCGGCCGGCGAGCTGGCTGGCCTCGGGCGCAGGCAGGGTGCGCAGGCGGGCCACGAGGGTGCCCAGGCCATTCTCTTTGTCACTAAGTGCTACGTACTGCGCATTGGTTTGGGCGGCTATTTGCAGCAGCGGGGCCTCGCGCAGGCGGCTGATTACCTGGCCGCCCCGTGCGTCACGCAGGGGCGTTTTGCCGCCCGGCGCGGGCACCGGGCCGCCCGCTGCCGTGCCTACCCCCACCGTAAACACCCGCGCCCCGGTGCGGGCCAGCCCTTGCAGCACCGGCTCCAGGTTTTCGCCAAAGTCTTCGCCATCGCTCACTACTACGGCGGCCGTGGCGCGCGGCGGGGCAGCTTCCGTGGCCCCGGCCGCGGGCGAGGTAACGGGTCCCAGCCGGCTCAGTAGCAGGTCGAGGGGCGCGCGCAGGGTGGTGGGGCCGGGCGGCGTAAGCTTAGTGCTCAGAGTATTAAGAAACAAGTCCAAGGCCGATTGGTCGTAGGTGAGTGGGCACTGCACGTAGGCCTCGGCCCCAAACACGATGAGCCCCAGCCGGTCGGCCGGAAAGGCAGCGGCCAGTTCACGCAGGGCGGCTTGGGTGCGCAGCAGGCGGGTAGGCGTCACGTCGGCCGCATCCATCGAGCGCGACACGTCCACCAGCAGCCACACGTCTTGCCCGGCCGTGCGCACTGCCTGCTGCCGCACGCCCAGCGCCGGCCCCAGCCAGGCCAGCACCAGCAATACCCCGGCCAGCAGGCGTAGCGGCAGCTTCCAGGCCAGGCGGCCGGCCCCGAGTCCCAGCCGCCGCCCCAGCCGCGCCGTGCGGCGGGCATACAGCAGCAGCAGCAACCCCAGCACCGCCAGCCCCAGCGCCGCAGCCAGAAAGTCGGGGTAGGCCCAGGTAAGCATAAGGCGTGGTGGGTAGTAAATGACCCCGGCAACGCCGCCGGGAGCCGACAAAACTACGCGCAGCCCGGAATAAGCAGGTTAAGGAAGCTGAGGGAAGATTTTCTTACCGCCTGTAAGTCAGGTCACATTCGTTGCCTGGCGTGGCAGCACGGTCAACTTCTGTTCCCTAGCCTGAAGAAAAGACGTGGATTTCGACTGCGTGCTCGTATATTTGCAGCCGCTAAGGCTAACCGGGCCTTGGCAAGCCACTTGTACGGAGAAGTGGGTGAGTGGCTGAAACCAGTAGTTTGCTAAACTGCCGTAGCTCTAAAGGTTACCGGGGGTTCGAATCCCCCCTTCTCCGCGCTTTTTTGAATTATGAATTAGAAATTAGAAATTATGAATTGTTTAACCGCAATTTTCAATTCATAATTTTTAATTCATAATTAAATCACCTCGGGGTGTAGCGTAGCCCGGTATCGCGTCTGGTTTGGGACCAGAAGATCGTAGGTTCGAATCCTGCCACCCCGACATTTTTTTGTTTGTAGTATATGTAAGCGGCAACTGCCTATGTACTGCAAATACTGTGAAACTGAAAAGCCAGCTTCGGAATTCGAGCTAGCTAATATTATTAATGGCAAAATTTATTTGCGGCGCAAATGCAAGCGTTGCAAACAACTTCAACAGAACGGTCGCCGGTTGTCAACCAGGCAATGGTTAAAAAAACTAAAGCAAACGCTTAGCTGCCAGCATTGTGGTCTAAAAGACCACTGAGTATTAGAATTTCATCATTTGGGTGATAAAGATTTTGATATTGGCTACTATACCGGTGCCAGCCGCGAGCGCATTTTGGCCGAAACCGCTAAGTGCATTCCGCTATGTGCCAATTGCCATCGGATAGTGCATTACCGCGAACCTCAGGAGGTACTGGAAGTAACAACTGAGAATTTACATAAGGCCCTGTAGCTCAGCCGGATAGAAGCAGCTGCCTTCTAAGCAGCAGGTCATTGGTTCGAATCCAATCAGGGTCACCAGCAGGTAAAGAGCTTTTAGCCGCCGCTACCCCACAAAAAAGCCTCTGCCGACCCCGGCAGGGGCTTTTTTGTGGCCCGAAAATACCCTGGAAAAGATGCACAAAAACTAGGCAAAATGGAATAAAAAGAGTACTTTTGGATGTTCTCTTCCTGACCGTATTTCCGGTCAGTTTAACCCCCTCTCTCGCATGAGTGAAGTAGTAGAAAAGAAAGCCCCCGCCGACTACTCGGCCGATAGCATTCAGGTGCTGGAAGGGCTGGAGGCGGTGCGCAAGCGCCCCAGCATGTACATCGGCGATACGGGTGTCAAAGGCCTCCACCACCTGGTGTGGGAAGTGGTGGACAACTCCATCGATGAGGCCCTGGCCGGGCACTGCGACCTGATTCAGGTCACCATTAACGAAAATAATTCGGTTACCGTCCGCGACAACGGCCGGGGTATTCCCGTCGATTGGCACGCCAAGGAAGGCCGCTCGGCCCTCGAAGTAGTGCTGACGGTGCTGCACGCCGGCGGCAAGTTTGACAAGGACAGCTACAAGGTATCGGGCGGCCTGCACGGGGTAGGCGTGAGCTGCGTGAACGCGCTCAGCATTGACCTGAAAGTGAACGTGCGCCGCAAGGGCCACCTCTACGAGCAGGAATACAGCATTGGCGCGCCGCTGTACCCGGTGAAGGAAATCGGCGATACCGACGAGCACGGCACGGAAGTGCAGTTCCTGCCCGACCCCACCATCTTCACGGAGACGGTGTACCGCTATGCCACCATCGCGGGGCGCCTGCGTGACTTGTCGTTTCTCAACAAGGGCATCCGCATTACCCTCACCGACCGCCGCGAGGTGCTGACCGGCGACGCGGCCGTGGGCCATGCCAACGCCGAGGGCTTTCGTTACGAGGAGTTTTACTCCACGGGCGGCCTGCGCGACTTCGTGCGGTACCTTGACGGCGCCGAGCGGCCCTCGCTGCTCGCCGAGCCCATTTACGTGGAGAGCGAGAAGGGCGGCACGCCGGTGGAGGTAGCGTTGCAGTACAATACTTCGTACCAGGAAAACGTCTATTCCTACGTCAACAACATCAACACCATCGAGGGCGGTACGCACGTGGCGGGCTTCCGCTCGGCCGTGACGCGGGTGCTGAAGGCGTATGGCGACAAGAGCAAACTGTTTGAAAAGGCCAAGGTGGACATCACCGGCGACGACTTCCGCGAGGGCCTCACGGCCGTTATCTCGGTGAAAGTGATGGAGCCGCAGTTTGAGGGCCAGACCAAAACCAAGCTGGGCAACTCGGAAGTGAGCGGCGCCGTGAACAGCGTGGTGGGCGAAATTCTGGGCCAGTACCTGGAAGAAAACCCCAGCCAGGCCAACCGCATCATGGACAAGGTGATTCTGGCCGCCAAGGCCCGCATCGCCGCCCGCAAGGCCAAGGACATGGTGCAGCGCAAGAACGTGCTGGGGTCCAACTCCTTGCCCGGCAAGCTGGCCGACTGCTCCGACTCAGACCCCGAAGCGTGCGAGCTGTACCTGGTCGAAGGTGACTCGGCCGGCGGCACCGCCAAAATGGGCCGCAACCGGGCGTTCCAGGCCATTTTGCCGTTGCGCGGTAAAATCCTGAACGTGGAGAAAGCCCAGGAGCACAAAATTCTGGAGAACGAGGAAATCAAGAACATGATTACCGCGCTTGGCGTGACCTTCAACGAGCGGAAGTCGCTGGCTTTCGGCACCGATGACGAGGGCAACGAAACCGGCCCGCTGAACTTTGATAAGCTGCGCTACCACAAAATCATCATCATGACCGACGCTGATATTGACGGCTCGCACATTCGCACGCTCATCCTCACGTTCTTCTTCCGCTACATGCGGCAGCTCGTGGACCAGGGGCACATCTACATCGCCCTACCCCCCCTCTACCTCGTGAAGCGCGGCAAAGAGGAGCGCTACTGCTGGAGCGAGGAGGAGCGCATGGCCGCCCAGGAAGAAATCGGCCGCGGCAAGCCCGATACCGTGCACGTGCAGCGCTACAAGGGCCTGGGCGAGATGAACGCCGAGCAGCTCTGGACCACCACTATGCAGCCCGCCACCCGCTCGCTCAAGCAAGTAACCGTAGATTCGGCCGCTGAGGCCGACCACCTTTTCTCGATGCTGATGGGCGATGAAGTAGCTCCGCGCCGCGATTTCATCGAGCAAAACGCCAAGTACGCCAAGCTCGACGTCTGAACCACGGATTCGTTGGATTTTCTGGATTAATCGGATTTCGTGGACGATTACAAAGTGCAAGGGCCGCCCACCGGGCGGCCCTTGCACTTTGTAAGTGGGCTGGTAGGGACGCATCTTTGCGTTTCCACTAACCCATTTATTACTTTTCGAATATGCGACAGTTGATTTCGTCCGGTGCGCCTTGGGAGGCGGTGGTGGGCTACTCTCGGGCGGTGCGCGTGGGCAACGTGGTGGAGGTGGCCGGCACCACCGCCCAGGATGGCAATGCCATCACGGGAGTTGATGAATACAGCCAGACCAAGCGCATTTTGGAGAAAATAGCCGCCGCGCTCCACGAAGCTGGGGCCACGCTAGCCGACGTGGTGCGCACCCGCCTGTTCGTGGTAGACATCAGTAAGTGGGAAGCCGTGGGGCGGGCGCACGGCGAAGTATTCGGCGAGATTCGGCCCGTCACGACAATGGTGCAGGTGGCGGCCCTTATTGACCCGCGCTTATTGGTCGAAATCGAAGCTACGGCCATTATCGACGCGCTAGGCTAACCAGTTATTACCCAGCTGCTACCCAAGCGCGCCGCCCACAAAATCCGACTAATCCGAAAAATCCGTGGTTCAGACTAATAATTGGTGCGGCTTTCGTGGGCGGCCCAGGCCCGGAAGGACACCAGTGCCTCGTCGCGCAGAAACTGCTGCATGGGCAAGGCGCGCTCGGCCAGCGGTTTCTCGATTTCGTCATAGATGAACTGGTCGTCGAAGCCGATGGCCGCCGCGTCGGCCTTGGTGTTAGCATAGAACACGCGCGCCGGGCGAGCCCAATAAATGGCGCCCAGGCACATGGGGCAGGGCTCGCAGCTGGTGTAGAGGTCGCAGCCGTCGAGCTGAAAAGTGCCCAGCACCTGGCAGGCCTTGCGGATGGCATCGACCTCGGCGTGGCAGGTAGGGTCGTTGGTGCTGGTGACCTGGTTGAAGCCGCGGGCGATAATCCGGCCGTCTTTTACCACGACGGCGCCAAACGGACCGCCAAAACCAGCCTGCATGTTGGAGAGCGATAGCCGGATAGCTTCGCGCATAAAGTCGGAGCTGGGTGGAGCAGGTGAACGGTTAGAGTTTTCCACAAGTTGAGAATCAGTTTTTTACTTAAAACACACGAGAATATTTTGAATTTGCCGGAATCTTTTGCCTGGTTGTTTGTTCTACCCACGTGAAAGAATAGTTTTTTAAGGTGTTTTGGTTGGAAAGCCCTTCGCTTATGGCGTAGGGCTTTTTTCATGACTTTGTTATTCAAAATGCTAACGGCCCAGCCGCTGAGATTTGGACCTGTTGCCTGGCAAGCAGGCAAAATTAGGGCTTTTGCCGCCGTTCGGCCGCAACGCTAAGCGCACGGAAATAGGGGCGAGAGTTGGGCGGGGCCACTATCTTGGCAGGGCGGTAGTTTTCCTACCCCCTCTTTTCCCACCCTTACCCTTGTCAACTCGATTGATGGCGACGCGCAGAAAATTTTTGGCTACGGCGGGCATTTTCACCGCCGGCCTGGTGGCCGGGCAGTTCCGGGCTAGCGCCGCCCACGTGCAGGATATCGGCATTCAGCTGTATACGGTGCGGGCCGGGATGCTGGCTGACGCACGCGGTACGCTGGCTCAGCTAGCGGGCCTGGGCTACCGAGAGATAGAGTCGGCCAGCAGCGTAAAAGGTCATTATTATGGCTTGAGCGCGAAGGAGATAAAGCAGATGACCCACGACCTGGGGCTGACGTTGCGTAGCAGCCACGTACAGCTGGATGAGCACTGGCAGCGCACCATAGATGAGGCCGCCGAGGCGGGGCAGCAGTACCTTATCTGCTCGACTATGCCCAGCACGGGCCAAACGGCCAGCAACTACGAGCGGGTGGCGGACGTGTTCAACAAATCGGCCGAAGCCTGCCGTAAGGCGGGCCTGCTCTTCGGCTACCACAACCACGAATATGAGTTTGGGCAGGAGAATGGGCAGACTTTTTATGATATCTTATTAACAAAAACTGACCCCCAGCTCGTGCATATGGAGTTGGATTTAGGCTGGGTGGTGGCCGCGGGGCAAGACCCACTGCGCTATTTTGAGCGCTACCCCGGCCGCTTTCCCCTGTGGCACCTCAAGGATATGAAACGCGACCAGGCCGTGAGCACCGAGCTGGGCACTGGCCGCGTGCCGTTAGCCCAATTGCTGAAAAATGCCCCGCAGGCAGGATTAAAGCACTTTTTTGTGGAGCAGGAAGCGTATGAAAAGTCGGCCCTGGACAGCGCGCGGCGCGACATTGCCTACCTGCGGCAGCTTGCCTACTAAGTTGGCTCGGGAAAGGGGGGTAGGGCGTGGCATGGGGCAAAAACCACCTGGTTTTGGAATGCCGCAAAAGCGGTAAATTGCAGTGTTACCCTTTTTTCCACCCGCATGATAAACCGACGATTAGCGGTCAGGCACCTGACCATCCTGGCCGGGGCGGCCGCGCTGCTGCCCGGCTGCCTGTCGCACTCGCGGGAAGAGCAGGCGGCTTCCTACCCCCTCCGGCACGTGGCCATGAGCGCCGGCCAGGAAAAGCTGCTCGCGGAGGTCTGCGAAACGCTTATTCCGAAAACTACCACGCCGGGCGCCAAAGACCTGAGCCTGCCCCTGTACGTGCTGAAAATGCTGGACGACTGCACGCCGGCCAAGGACCAGCAAACCTTTATGACCGGCCTGGGGAAGTTTGACGAGGCGGCCAGGAAGCAGCTGGGGCAGTCGTTTGAGGCCAGCACGGCGGCGCGACGCGTGGCCCTGTTGCAGCGCATCGACCAGCAGCCCCAGGCCTTCGCGGAGGAGGTGGTAGCCTTTTACCGGGCGGCCCGACAGCTGGCCATCGATGGCTACACGGGTAGCAAGTACTTCATGACCAAGCAGGTAGTGTACGAGCTGATACCGGGCCGCTACGACGGGTATTTCCCGGTGAGCAAAGTCGAGTTATCCAATCCCCATCATGGCCAATCTTAATATCGATAGTGTAAAGGCCCGCACGTTTGACGCCATCGTGATTGGCTCGGGCATGAGCGGCGGCTGGGCGGCCAAAGAGCTGACCGATAGAGGCTTGAAAACGCTGGTGGTGGAGCGCGGCCGCGACGTGAAGCACAACCTCGACTACCCCACTACCAACCTCAACCCCTGGGAGTTTCCGCACGGTGGCAAGGTGCCGATGGATATTCAGGAGGCCAACCCCATTGCCAGCCGCTGCTACGTGTTCAAGGAAGACGCCATGCACTTCGTGGTGAAGGACGCCGAGCACCCCTACGTGCAGGAAAAGCCGTTTGACTGGATTCGGGGCTACCAGGTGGGCGGCAAGTCGCTGCTGTGGGCGCGCCAGACCCAGCGCTGGAGCACCTACGATTTTGAAGGGCCGGCGCGCGACGGCTTTGCCGTGCCCTGGCCCATTGGCTACGATGATATGGCGCCCTGGTACAGCCACGTGGAGAAATTCGCGGGCATCAGCGGCAACCGCGACGGGCTGCCCGCCCTGCCCGACGGCGAGTTTATGCCCGGCTTCCCGCTCAATGCCGTGGAGGACCACTTCCGGCTTCAGCTGAAGAAAAGCCACCCCGACCGCCACGTTATCAGCGCCCGCTGCGCGCACTTGTCCAAGCCGCAGCCCATTCATTATGAGCAGGGTAGGGTGCAGTGTCAGAACCGGACGCTGTGCCAGCGCGGCTGCCCGTTTGGCGGCTATTTCAGCAGCAACTCGTCCACCATTCCGTGGGCCATGAAGTCGGGCCACCTCACTTTGACGCCCAACCAGGTGGTGCAGCGTATTTTGTATGACGAGCAGCAGGGCCGCGCCACTGGCATCCGGGTCATCGACACGCACACCAAGGCCACGACCGAATACTACGCGCCGGTGCTGTTTGTGAACGCGGGGGCCCTGAATACCAATCTATTACTGCTCAATTCGACGTCGGGCCGCTTCCCCAATGGCCTGGGCAACGACAGCGGCGTGCTGGGCCAGTACGTGGCGTTTCACAACTACAGCGCGCGGGTTTTTGCTGAGTATGAGGGCCTGAAAGAGTTTACCACCGACGGGCGTAACCCGGCGGGCGGCGGCTACCTGCCCCGCTTCCGCAACGTGTTTCGGCAGGAAACCGACTTTTTGCGCGGCTACGCCACCAGCTTTGGCGCCTCGCGCGGCCTGGTGCGGCCCGCGCAGGGCTTCGGGGCCGACCTCAAGCAGCAGCTGGAGTACCCGGCGCTGGGGCCGTGGCGGGTGTCGGCGGGCATGATGGGCGAAACCATCCCGAAGGCAACCAATTACGTGCGCCCCGACCCCACGCGCAAGGACGAGTGGGGGATGCCATTATTGTCAATTTCAGTGGCTTACGACGACAACGATGCCAAAATGAAGCAGGACTTCTTCGAGCAGTTTACCGACATGTTTACGAAGGCCGGCTTTACCAACATCAGGCCCCAGGACTCGCACCAGGCGCCCGGCCTCGACATTCACGAGATGGGCGGCGTGCGCATGGGCCTCGACCCCAAAACGTCGATGCTCAACAAATGGCACCAGCTGCACGCCTGCCCCAACGTGTACGTGACCGACGGCGCGGCCATGACCTCAACTTCGACCCAAAACCCCTCGCTTACCTACATGGCCTTCGCGGCCCGCGCCGCCGACCACGCCGTGGGCGAGTTGAAAAAGCGAAACCTGAAAACCACCTAGCCCTACCCCCCATCCATGACGCAACGTCGAGATTTTTTGAAGCAGGTAGGCGTGGCGGCCGTAGCCTGTGCCAGCCCCGAGCTATTGCTGGCCGCGCCAGCCCCGCTGAAAATAGGTTTGCAGCTGTATTCGCTGCGCGAAACCATTGGCCAGGACGTGAAAGGCACGCTGGCCAAGGTGGCCCAAGCCGGCTACCAGGAAGTCGAAACTTACGGCTACAGCCCGGAGAAACACTTCTGGGGCCTCACGCCGGCCGAGTTCAAGGCGGCGCTCGCGGCCCACGGCCTCAGCACCTCCAGCGGCCACTACGACGTGGGCGACTTCATGCGCGACGGCAATGAGGCGTCGCTGCAAGCGGCCATCGGCGCGGCCAAGGGCAGCGGCCAGACCTACCTCGTCGTGCCCTACCTCGATGAGAAGCTGCGCACTTCGGTGGCCGATTTCAAGGCCGTGGCCACGCGCCTTAACAAGGCCGGGGCGCTGTGCCAGGCGGCGGGCCTGAAGCTGGGCTACCACAACCACGACTTCGAGTTTAAGCCCATCGGCGGTACCACGCTCTACGACGTGATGCTGAAGGAAACCGACCCCAGGCTGGTCAGCTTTGAGCTGGACCTGTACTGGGTGGTGCGCGCCGGCCAGGACCCCATCCGGCTGATGCAGGCGCACCCTAAGCGCTTCCCGCTGTGGCACGTCAAGGACATGGATAAGGCTAAGCCGGAGCTGAATACGGAAATCGGGGCCGGCGCCATTGATTTCCGCAAAATCTTCGCCCAGGCGGGCACGGCCGGGCTCCAGCACATTTTTATGGAGCAGGAAAACTTTGGGATGGATGCCTACCAGAGCATCGCCCAGAGTGCGGCCTACATGAAAAAGACCCTGCTTCCGGCGCTGAAGAGGGGGTAGCGCGAACTTTCCAGTTCGCGCGCGAGTGCAGCGA
>JAABUN010007081.1_pt1 | contig 12379 bp, 7 predicted proteins | sample 5559311 | NCBI WGS metagenome assembly JAABUN01 (sample SAMN10711877, study PRJNA513370) | rock metagenome | isolation source: Antarctica rocks | place: Antarctica: Victoria Land, Siegfried Peak sud | reverse complement strand
GTCGTGGGCGATGATGAACGTGGATCGGACCGCCGGCGAGCACAGCAGAGCCTCGACGTCGCGCCGGACCCCCTCAGAGGAGTGATCGCCGTCGACGAGCGCGAAGTCGACGTTGCGGCCCTCGGCGTGAAGCGCGCGAGGAGCTCGGGCAGCAGGACGTGCGAGTCGCCGGTGTGGAGGTGCACGTGAGCGCCGAGGTTGCCGAGGGACGGCTCGATCAGGTCGAACGAGTGGACCTCGGCGGCGCTGCGGGCGATCCAGCGCAGGCACGCGCCCTCGGCTGTGCCCACCTCGATCGCCAGCTTCGGCCGCAGGCCGCTGAGCAGGCCCTCGATCGCCGCGCGCTCGCCGTAGCTCATCTGCCACACCTGATCCTCGAAGAGCTTCACGGCCGCGCCTAGGCCTTCGTCGGCGCCCATGCGACCTCCTGTTCGCGGATGACCGCCTCGATCTCTCCGCGCAGTCGCTCCTCGTGCCTGAGGCCCACCTCGCGCAGCATGGAGTCCTCGCGCACGCGATAGCGGAAGAGCATCTCCGGGATGACGTGACCGTGGCGCCCGGCACGATGGAGCTCGCGGTAGAGCGCCCAGTCCTCATAGCTCGTCAGGTCCTCGCTGAAGCGGTGACGATCGAAGACGCTGCGCCGCAGTACCGCGGTGCCGTCGCCGGCGACGTTGAGCTCCTCGACGACGGGAGTCCAGTTGCCGACCGGCCGGTACCCCTCGTTCGGCGGTGGGAACGGGACGCCGGCCTCGTCGACGTAGCGGTTCCACGAGGTGACGTAGACGAGTTCCTCGTCGGCCTCCAGCAGCGCCACACACCGCGCCACGAACGTGGGCTCGAGCACGTTGTCGGCGTCGAGCGGGAGCACGTAGCGCCCACGCGACTGGGTGATGCCGAAGTTCCGGGCACCGCCGAGCCCGCGGTTGGGCTGGCTGACCACGCGCAGCGGATAGCGCGTCGCCATCTCGGCGAGCACGACGTCCTTGGGTGCGAACGACCCGTCGTCGACGACGAGCAGCTCAATACGCGCGTAGGTCTGGTCGCGAACCGACACGATCGACTCCTCGACGAATCGGTGCATCCGGAAGTACGGGATGACGACCGAGACCAGCGGCGCCCCCCCGGTGATCGACGCGCTCGCGCCGCGAGCCCGACGGACTCGCGCGCCGCCGCTGAGCTCCAGGTAGGCGGCGCGGAAGAGCTCCTCGTCGGCCAGCGCGCGGAGGTGCTCGGTCACGGCCCGCGGGTCGCGCGGCTCTCGGGCGCGCGCCGGCTCGGCCACCAGGGGCGCGAGCACCTCGATCAGCGCCTCGGTCCCCGCCCCGCGCGCACGCCACCCCGTCACCTCCTGCTTGACCATCTCCTTCAGCCCGCCCACCGCCGTCCCGACGACGGGCTTGCCCGCGGCGAGGGCCTCGAGCGCCACGTAGGGCCAGCACTCCCAGCGTGACGGTACGACGACGACGTCGTGCTGGGCCATCAGCGCCGGCAGTGCCTCCCGGCCGACCGCGGACGCGAAGGCGATGCGGGGGTCGTCGCCGGCCTGCAGCTCGAGCGTGCGGCGCATCGACCGCCCGAGCGGAGCCGTGGGGGTGTCGCCCCCGAGCACCGTCAGCCGCCAGTCGGCGGAAAGGCTCGTGAGCGCGGCGATCAGGTCCTGGACGCCCTTGCGTCGCTCGCAGCGGCCGACGTACAGCATCCGCAGCGGCCCGGCGGAGAGCGCCGGCGCGACCGAGGGCCCGTCCGGCCACTCCATCGGATAGCGGATCTGGACCGCGGGGGCGAGCCCGTCGCCGTAGAAGCGCTCATAGGTCCCGAGGATGTCGCCACCGGACTGGACGATCACGTCGGCATCGCGCAGCGTCCGGCGCTCCAGGTCGCGCCCGATCCTGCTGCTGAGGTCGCTGGGGAGGTGGCCGTTGAGCACGTGGGCCATCTCGGCGCTCGTGTGCAGCCGAACGGCGACCACCGTCTCCGCCAGGAAGGCGTCGGCGCTGCGGCACGCCTGGGTGGTGACGAAGCCCTCCCCGAGGTAGTCGGCGAACTCGACGAGATCGGGGCCTGTCGCGCCGAACAGCTCACGGAGCCGCTCGAGGATGCGATGGGAGTAGAGATGGAAGGGCGTGTAGAAATCGTGCCGCGCGTCGCGCGGCGGCATCTCGACGAACTCCACGGCCGCGCCGCCGTAGGCGACTCGGGGATCCCCGCGCGCTGATCGCTCACGGTAGGCCGCCTTGTGCCAGCTGGCCGTGAGGACGGTGACGTCGGCGACCGGCGCGAGCGCGCGGGCGGCCAGCGCGACGTAGGTCCCGATCCCGCCGCCGCCGAACGGGATGAGCTCCTGCGAGCACAGGACGATCGTGGGGCGGCTCATCGGCGCGAGCTCACCAGCTCATCGCGCGCCCGGCCGGCGCCGCCGGATCCGCGGCGCCGGCGTACCCGACGAAGGTCAGGCACCCTCCGTCGCGGAGCGAGAGCTCGACGGTCGCCGTCGGCTCGGGGAGCCGCACTGCGGCGTGCCACTGCGGGACATTGACGAGGTTGGGCTCGGCGGTCGGCGCCAGGGTGCCGGCGGCGGTGTGGATCTGCAGCGCGATGGCGGGGTCGCCGGCGACAAGCTCGACGTGCAGTCGGTCGGTCGCGACGGGAAGCCTCACCGGGAGCCGTGCGCCGGCGCGCAGCTCGAGGCGGCCGTCGGCGAGCCACGCGACCCCCTCGACGTCGGGGCCGAGCTCCATCTGCCAGGGGCGCACGTGCACCGGCGGCGCGGCTTGGGCCTTCACGCTCAGGACGGTGTCGATCCAGGTGCGCGACCAGCACGGCGGCAAGTCGGGCCGCCACGCGTCCAGCAGCGAGGCGAGCTGGACCTCCTCGCGGCGGACCGGCCGCCCGGGGTACAGCAGCGGGTCGTAGTTCGAGGCCACCGTGTGGGCGACGAGATCCCCGAAGGTCAGCTCGAGCTCGTGGAAGGAGACGCCGTCGCCCCACCGCGTGAGCGCGGTACGCAGCGCTTCGGGGCCGGCGGTGGCCGCCGCATCGACCGCCGTGACGAAGTCTGCACGCGGCGAGCGCGAGTAGTACCGCGCGGCGAGCTCTCGCGGGAGGGCGTGCAGGAACGGCATCTGGCCCGTGTGGTGATCGAAGGCGATCAGCCGGTTCGGCGTCTCGCACACGACGATGTGCCCGTCGGCGCGGGTCACCTCGCGCGCGAGGGCCAGCACCGCGAGGCGCTCGGGGATCGTGAGGTGCTCGAGGACGGCGTACAGGAGGAAGACATCGATCTCCCCCGCGTGGGCGCGGACCGCATCGAGGATCGTGGTCTCCGGCACGACGAAGAGCTCGCTGTTGGTGATCTCACGGCGGGCCATGTGCCCATGCGCGAGCGCGATCGCCTCCGGGTCGACATCGAACCCGATGTGCCGACCGGCGCCCTCGGCGACCGCGCAGCTGACGGCCCCCTGTCCGCAGCCGTACTCCAGCACGGTGAGCCCCGCAAGCGGCACGGCCTGCTCGATCCAGGGGAGGACCTCCTCGCGAGCCTGGCGCAGGCGCCGCAGCCACTCGGGATGCTCGGGCGCGGCGTCCCTCGCGGCGGGGGCGGGGACCACGTCGTCGGGCGGGCGACGTTCGTCCGGCGCGGGACGCCGCGGCGCAGGCCGGGTCGTCTCCCGGGGGGTCCGTCTGGCGACGAGGTGCTTCACCGTCCGCAGGGGTGCGCTAACGCGCCAACTCGCGGACGTCGTGACGTCGTTCACGACGGAGCGATGGTGGGCGACCTCACCCTCCAGTTCCCCGACCCGCGCCCGCAGCGCAGCGATCTCCCCACCGAGCCGACGCTCGCGCGCATCGTGGTACGCGGCCCCGAGCGGCAGTCCCGCGAGCACGTCGCGGGCGATGGCCAGCAGCCGCCCGCCGTGATGGCGCTCGGCCTGGACGGCGGACGGGGTGCCGTAGGCCTGGCGGTCGGCCGCGACCACGACCAGGCCCAGCCCGTACCAGAGCTCACCGGGGAACCGCTCGCGCCCGAGATGCCCGGGGACGAAGTCGAGGTCGACGTGGGCGACCTTCGGCCAGGCGTCGTAGGGAACCGCGTCGAGCCCGGCACGCACCCGCTCGTTGCCGGTGTCGTGCGCGATGATGATCGTGGCGCCGACCGCGGGGGAGGCGAGCAGCGCTTCCATGTCGCGGCGCACGCCGTCGGGGGAGTGGTCGCCGTCGACGAGCACGAAGTCGACGTTGCGCCCCGCGTCCGCGAAGCCGGCGAGCGCCTGGGGCAGCAGCTCGTGGGAGTCGCCGGTGTGCAGGTGCACGTGGGAGCCGAGGCCGGCGACGGACGGCTCGACGAGATCGAACGAGTGCACCTCGCCGGCGTGCCGGGCGATCCGCTGCAGGCACGCGCCATCCGCGGTCCCCACCTCGATGGCCAGGTCGGGCTGGAGGGCCGAGAGGACGCCCTCGATCGCGGCGCGCTCCCCGAAGCTCATCTGCCAGACGCTCTCCTCGAACAGCGTCATGCCCTCGCCGGAACTCACGGGTCGATGCGGTGGCCGGCGACCCGGGCGGCGGCGCGGGTGATCCTGGAGCTGTGGACGACCATCCACGCGTGCCGGTAGACCTCGCGCTCAGTGCGCAGGGCGGCGATCTCGGCCTCGAGCGCCGCCGCCCGCTTGCGTGCCTCCTCGCGCCCGAGGCGCAGCTCCTCCTCCGAACGCAGGCGCTCCTCGTCCAGGCGCCGGCGCTCCTCCTCCGAGAGCCGGCGCTCCTCGTCTGCGACGCGGCGCTCCTCCTCCGAACGTGCCCGCTCCTCGTCCGAGCGTTGAAGCTCCTGCTGCGAGCGCCGCAGCTCGTCTTCGAGCGCGCGCCGCAGCCCTGCCTCGGTGTGGCGCAGCTCGTCGAGCTCGCGCCGCAGGTCCGCATCGAGCACGCGCCGCAGCTCTGCCTCGGAATGCCGCAGCGCCTCGAGCTCGCTCCGCAGCTCCTCCTCGGACTGGCGTGACGCCGCGAGCTCGTCCTCCCGCCGCAGCGTCGCGGACGCGGCGCCCCCGGCGCCGAGGCCGAGCCGCTCGCGCGCGAGGCGCCCGTTGGTCGCCAGCAGGCTGCGGTTGGCCTGCTCGAGGTGGCGCATGTACCGGTGGCTGACCGGGGCGACGGCGAGATGCAGGTCTGCGTCGGCCGAGGCGAGGAGGCCCTCGGCGTCGACCCCGGCGAGTACGAGGAAGTGGTTGGCCCAGTCGAGGTCCTGCTCGCCGCTGAGCTGCACCGATGCGCGCACCGCGCCCGCCGCACGACCGCGGATGAGCGAGCCCTCCGCGTGGGTCTGGTAGGCGATCGTGGTCTCGGGGATCTGCGAGAAGAGCTCGCGAACGGACGCGAGGTCGAAGTCGGTGAGGTGGTACTCGTTCTCCTCCTCGAACGTCGCGCTGTTCGGGACCGACGCGATCAGCCCGACGCCATCGGCGACCAGCCGCGCCAGCTGCTCGACGACCTTCTCGACGTCCGGGACGTGCTCGAGCCCTTCGAAGCAGACGACGAGGTCGATCGCGTCGGCCTCGAGCGTCCGTAGGTGGTCGAGTGCGTCGGCGGCGACGAAGCTCGCGTTCGCGGCGGCGATCTCCGCGGCGGCGGTGTGCACCGCCGCCGCATCACGATCGACGCCGACGACCGACGCCGCGGCCCCGGACAGGATCTCGCTGCCGTAGCCGACGCCGCAGCACAGGTCCAGCACGCGCTTACCCGCGCACGCCCGCGCGGCGAGCACGTACCGGTGGCGGTGCTCAACCGCGATCAGCGTATGCGCGCTGACCGCCTCGAGGCTCAGCCGCTCGTCGACGCCCACGTCATCTCCTGTTCGATGGTCAACGCGTTCATCTCCTCCAGCAGCCGCACCTCGTGGGGTATCCCCACCTGGCGTAGCATCGAGTCTTCGCGCACGCGGTAGCGCCACAGCATCTCCGGGATCACGCGCCCGTACTGCCCCGCGCGGCGGAGCGCCCGGTACAGGGCCCAGTCCTCGAAGCTCGTGAGGTCCTCGCTGAAGGCGTGGGCATCGAACACGCTCCGCCGAAAGACGGCGACGCCGTCGCCGGCGATCCCCTGCTCCTCTACGAGCGCGGTCCAGTTGCCCACGGGTCGGTACCCCTCGTTCGGGGAGTTGAACGGGATGCCGACATCGCCGATGTAGCGGTTCCACGAGGTGACGAAGGCCAACGTCTCGTCGGCTTCGAGGAGGGTCACGCAGCGCTCGACGAACGTCGGCTCGAGGACGTTGTCGGCGTCGAGCGGAAGGACGTAGCGCCCGCGCGACTGGGCGATCCCGAAGTTGCGTGCGGCGCCCAGGCCGCCGTTGGGCTGCAGGAGAATCCGCAGTGGGTAGCGCGCCGCGAGTTCGGCGAGCACGACGTCCTCGGGCCCGACGGATCCGTCGTCGACGACGAGGACCTCGAGACGTCGGTGGGTCTGGGTGAAGACGGATGCGACGGTGTCCTCGACGAAGCGGGCCATCCCGTAGTACGGGATGACGACCGAGACGAGGGGTGGGGCCGCGGGCGGCGCCGGGCCGAGGCCGCCGGGTGGCGCGTGCTCGTCGATCAGCTCCAGGTAGGCGGCGCGGATCGCTTCGGGATCGGTGAGGCGGCGCAAGTGGTCGCGGAGGGCGAGCGGGTCGATGGCCTCCCGGGCACGGCGAGGCTCGGCGACGAGCGGCCCGAGCGTATCGCTCAAGGACTGCGAGCCTGAACCGTCGGCCAGCCACCCGGCGACGCCGGGCTTCACCATCTCGACGCAGCCCCCGTTCGCTGGGGCGACGACCGGGACGCCGGCGGCCATCGCGTCGAGTGCGATGTAGGGCCAGCACTCCCAGCGCGACGACAAGACCACGACATCGTGGCGTCGTAACCGCTCCGTGAGATCTCCGCGGGCAACTGGGCCCTCGAAGCTGATCCGCGGATCGTCGTCTGCTTGGAGCTCCAGCGTGCCGCGCATCGAGCGGCCCAGCGGAGCGGTCCGCGTATCGTCGGCTGCGATCGTCAGACGCCAGTCGCCGGCGAGCGAGATGACCGCGGAGATGAGATCTTGCACGCCCCGTCGGCGCTCGCATGGGCCGACGCAGAGCATCCGCAGCGGGCCGTCGAGCCGCGACGGCCGACACGGCCGTTCATCCCACTCGAAGGGATACCGGACCGTCCTTGCCGGCGCGAGGGCACCGCCGTAGAAGCGCCGATAGGTCCCGAGGACGTCCCCGCCCGCCGCCAACAGGACATCGGCGTCGCGGAGGGTCTGCCGCTCCAGCTCACGCGAGAGCCGACTCTCGAAGCTGCGGTCAAGGTAGCCGTTGAGGATGTCGCGCAGCTCAGAGCTTGTGTGCAGCCGGACCGCAAGCACCGTTCGCGCGAAGAACGGATCACCACCGCGACGCGCCTGGGTCGCGATGAATCCCTCAGCACTGCGGTCCGGGAACTCGACGAGATCAGGCCCCACCTTTCCGAAGCGCCCTCGCAGGCGTTCGGTGACTCGATGGGAGTACAGGTGGGCGTCGGAATGAAACCCGCCACGATCACCGGGTTCGGGGACTGCCACGAACGTCACCGCCGCTCCGCCGTAGTCGACGCGCGCATCCCCGAGCGCCCTGAGCTCGTGGTAGCTCTCTTCGTGTGAGCTCGCGGTGAGGATCGTCACGTCGGCGACCGGCGCGAGCGCGCGGGCCATCATCGCGACGTACCTCCCGCTGCCGCTCCCGTCGAACGGGAACAGCTCACGTGACGACAGGACGATCTGCGGACGGGTCAGGGCGACTCGCAGTCTACGACATCGCCGTCGACCACGCCGAGCCACGGAAGGACGCCCGAGCTGCGCGCCTCGACGCGGCGGGTTCGTGAACTCAACCTGGACGCCTCGATGCGGGGTTGGCCGCGAGTTGCGTCCTCAACCGGTCCAGCCGAGCCTGGTGCACGCGCGCCGTTCGCTCGAGCTCGGCCTGAACTCGGCGCGGGTGGTGAAGGAGTTGTGGTCGCGCTCGATCACGAAGGCGTCGAGCCGGCCACCCTAGCCTCCGATCTCGGCCACGCTCCGGGCGCCGCGGCGTCGAGGAGGTCTTTGATGAGCACGGGTGAATACCGCCAGGGGCGTCGAGAAGAAGCTGGGGGTATGGAGTCCTAATCGGCGGTTGGCCTACTAGACTCGCCGCCGCATGACGGCGACAGCTTCTGCGCAAGATGCACGGCTCGCGCCGGTAGGACGCGCGCTGCAGACCACGGGTGCTGAGCTGCTCACCTTCGACGTCTTCGATACCTTGGTGTTCCGGCGCGTCGATCGGCCGGTCGATGCCTTCGCGTTCATCGGTCGTCGTCTCCGCGAGGAGGGTCATCTGCGGTCGGTTATGACCCCCGCGATGTTCGGGGCCGTCCGCCGCGAAGCGGAGGGACGCGCTCGTCAGCGTCGTCACGCCGTCGACGGCAGCCAAGAGACCGACCTCCACGGGATCTACGACTGCTTTCCGACGTGGCCGTTGGAATCGGGCGTCTCGGTCGAGGAACTCGTGGCCGCAGAGGTCGACGTCGAACGGGGCCTGCTGGTCGCCGATCTCGACGTGGTGGCCTTCCTCGACGGTGCCAAGGCGGAGGGTCGGCGCATCGCTGCGGTGTCCGACAGCTACTTCCGTGAAGCGACGCTCCGAGAAGTTCTCCGCCTGCCGCGCCTCGGTCCCTTGCTCGAGGACATCGAGTTCTTCGTCTCTTGTGAGCTCGGTGTCGGCAAGGGAAGCGGCCTGTGGGGACGGACCGCGGAGTTCTTCGGCGTCCCGGCGCACCGCATCGTGCACTTCGGAGACAACCCGGTGGACGACGTTGAGAAAGCGCGGGCCTGCGGCGTGGCCGCCTTCTGGTTTTCCCAGCGCGACGAGTCGCTCGCTGCGATCGAGCTCCAGGAACGCCGTCTGAGGCACAGCGTCGGACGCCCACAGCCGCTCGAGTGGCGCAGCACCGATCCCACGGGTCTCCGCGCTCTGCGCGGGAAGGTGGCCGGAGCGGCAGAGCACCCCCGTGACCTAGAGCCGTTCTGGCGCTACGGCGCCACCATGCTCGGGCCCGTGCTCAGCGGGTTCGCTCAGTGGGTGGCGCGCGAAGCCACCGAGAGGGGTGTCAGTCGGCTCGCCTGCCTCATGCGCGAAGGTGCGCTCTTGGCGGAACTGATCGGCGCCGCCGGTGCGGCGGAAGGCGTCGATCTGCGGCCCGTCCCGACCTGGATCAATCGACAGGTGGGCCTGGCGGCCACTCTCGGAGGCTCGGAGGACGACCTCGACCGCCTGCTCCACGGCCGCTCGGGGCTGACCGTGGTCGAGGCGCTCCGGCTGCTCGGACTCGGACTCGAGGACCTGCCGGCCTTGCGCGGCCAGGCTCGAACCCGGCTCTACGATCCGACCGTGCGAGCGGCGTTCCTGGAAGGCTTCCGGGAGGACGCGGTGATGCGGGAGAAGGTCGCAGCGCACGCCCGCGTCCTGTCCGGGCGCATCGTCGAGGTGCTCGAGGGTGAGACAGACTCGTCGGGCTGCCTGTGGCTGGTGGACTTGGGCTGGGGTGCGAGCATTCAGCAGGATGTCGCCGACATCCTGAAGGCCTGCGGCTCGGACATCAGCCTCACGGGGTACTATTTGATGACCAACGCGAACGCGGGGCGGCGAGCGGCCGGCGGCCTCGACGTGCGCTCGTTCCTCCTCGACGCCGGGAGCAATCAGGAGCTCGTTGACCTGATCATGCGCAGTCCCGAGGTGATCGAGCAGGTGACGTGCGACCTCATCGGGACGCAGATCGGCCTCGATGACCGCCTTGCCCCGGTCACCGCCCCGCTCGACTCTGCGACCAGGCCCCAACGGCTCCAAGCGCGGGCCGTGCGAGAGGGAATACGGGATTTCCACCGGTCCTGGCTCCGATACCGCGCGGTGGTGCCAAGGTCCGTGCCGAGCCTTGCGGACGCACAGTTCGAGCTCGTCCCGATCCTCCTACGCACCATCGTCGCCCCGACCGTCGAGGAGGCCCGCCTGTTCGGTGGCTGGCACCACGACGAGGGCCGCGGGTCGGCGAGGGAGGACGCCCTGATCAGCGTCGATCACGAGCGACTCGTCACCCACGCCGCGCCCGACGAGTTGCAGAAACTGCCAATGCAACAGCTGTACTGGCCGGCGGGACTGGTCGCACAGCACGCGCCCGAGGAGGCGCCGCTCTCCCAGCTTGCGGCGTCGGGACTCATCCCTTGGACCTCCCTGTCTGCTCCTGCGGGAAAAGCCCTGCTAAACGCTACCGACGCCGCGGCTGAACACGCTGAGCCCTCGCTCCTCCAGCCGCTACGCGCCAACCGGCGCGGCAACGTTCTGATCCACTGGCAGGCGGTCGGTGCCGACCTGAATGCGCTCGAACTCCGGCTGTGCCAAGGCCCCCACGTCATCCGCCTGGACAGTCTCGATCTCCGGCTCTGGGAGCAGGGCGCGGAGCAGCCCCGCTTGGTCCGCCTCGCCGCGGCGGACCTCCCGTTGCAGGTCCCGCTCGAGCACTACGTCACCGTCGGGCACAATGTGTTCGCCGCCCGCGTCTCCGGGGCCGGGTTCGCGGTCGACCTGCACGCGCTGCGGGAGCAGGTGATCTACCGCGTCGAGGTGCTCGCGGCCTTCGGCCTCCTCGCCACGCCCGGGACCCTGGGAGGCAGGATCCCGTTCGAGTCCGAGCGGGTGGAGCGCCTGGAACGTACCCTGGCCGACGTGACGTCCTCGGCCAGCTGGCGGCTGACGCGCCCGATGCGGCGCGTGGTCCAGGCCACGCGCCGGCTGTCCTGACTCGACTACCGGCGTACCTTGATCAGCGATCTTCTCATTCGCGAGGCCGTGCTCCTCGTCGTCTGCGCCTCTTTCGGCGTAGGCGTCGTGGCGTTCCTGAAGCCCGAAGATCGCGTCGGCCAGCCCCTGGCGCTCATTCCCTCGGCCGGACTGGCCGTCGGAGCGGGTCTGCTCATGACGATCAACCTGATCGTGCCGCTTCGTCACGCGTTCTGGTTCGTGGTCGTCCCCGCTGCGCTGTTCTCAGCGGCCATCACCTGGCGAATGCGAATGCGAATGCGGATGGCGCGGCCCGCTATGGCCGACCTGGCTCGAATGGCGCTCGTCGTGGCTGTCGCCCTCGGATCGGGCTCGTACGTCCTCGTCGAGCGCGACACCCTGGGGCCGATCGGCTATGGCATCTTCGACGGCCCCGGATACATCAGCTTCGCGCAGGGGTTCGAGTCGGCCACCAACGAGGAGCCGCTGCTGCGGGCCGGCTTCTCCGACTGGCCCGAGGCCAAGTACGACGGAAAGGCGTGGGGGCCTTCGTGGAACCTCTCCCAGCGTTGCGGGCGTACCGCTGGCAGCACACTGGTTCCATCAGCGCCGCGAGTGGGGCGGCCAGCGTCGGCGGGTGGGCACCATAGACGATGATCGGCGCGCTGCTGGCGGTCTTCATGGCCTGCGGCGCACTTGCGGTATACGCCTTGACCGGCTACCTCGGTGCGGGTGGATTCGGCCGCACCCTGGCGGCCGTCGCGTACTGCGGACCGCTGTTCTACACCGTCGTGGCCGATGGCTCTGTGGCCCTGGCCGCCGGTCTAGCGATCGTGCCGACCGTGCTCATCCTCGCGATCACGGCGTTCGAGCGGCCGTCCGCGGTTGGTCGTCCGCAGGTGGCGCCAGTGCTCGGCCGGGAATGCGTAGAACGCCGTCAGCGCGTGCCAGTCGCGGTCGAGCTTGGCAGTCGCCTTGGGGTACTTGGCGTCGAACTCCGCACGGAAGCGCTCCCTCGCGGCTCTGGCGTCGGCCTCGGTCGGTGCTTCGGCCATCTCGTGCAACAGCGTCTTGGCCCGCGGCTGCAGGCGCTTGGGCATCGCGTCGAACACGTTCGCCGATTTGTGCACCCAGCAGCGCTGCTCGCCCGCGCCGAGAAAGACGTCTCTGACGGCGGCCCACGCGCCCAGCGCGCCGTCACCGGTCACGAGCTTGGGCCTGTTCAGGCCGCGGCCCTTGATATCGCGCAGCACGACCGCCCACGACTCGGTGCTCTCGCGGTAGCCATCCTCCACGGCGAGCAGTTCCTTCTCGACTGATCGAGCTCGCCGACAGGCCCGACGCGTTCTCGCCGAGGAGATCTCTGAGCGCCGGGGCGAAGTCGCCGGTCGACAGGCCCCGCAAGTACAACACCGGCAGCACGTCTGTGACCTCCGGTGATCGCCTGGCGTACGCCGGCAGGAGCTTCGAGCTGAACTTCTGACGCTTCCCCGCATCGTCGACGCGCTTGTCGTTGACGCGCGTCCGCTGCCGGCATCGGTTCCCCCGAAGCCGGGGAGCTCCTCTCGGGACGCAGGC
>JAABUN010007080.1_pt1 | contig 12387 bp, 9 predicted proteins | sample 5559311 | NCBI WGS metagenome assembly JAABUN01 (sample SAMN10711877, study PRJNA513370) | rock metagenome | isolation source: Antarctica rocks | place: Antarctica: Victoria Land, Siegfried Peak sud | reverse complement strand
GTCCTCGCGCCCGCAGGAGTAGATCTCGATGTTGGGGTCGGAGAGGACCCGCTGCTGCAGCTGCGCCTTCGAGGCGAGGAGGACCTGGCCGACGCTGGCGCGCTCCTCGAAGGGGTTCTTGCCCGAGGCGCGGTAGATCGCGGTCGCCTCGAGCAGCTTCCAACCGTCGAGGATCGGCTTGGGATCGATCGTCTCGGAGCCGCGGCCGGCGGGCTCGATCGCGAAGTTGACGTGCGTGGCGGAGCCGTCGTCGGCCTTGCCGATGCGACCGAGGACGGTGCCGGCGACCACCTGGGAGCCCTCACGCAGGAGGCGCGTGTCCATCGACTTGCCGTCGAAGTGGAGGACCCCGGAGAAGTAGGACTTGAAGGTCTCATAGCCGGGCATCCCCTTGCCGAGGAGGGAGTCGAGCTGGCCGGTGAGCCCGGCGCGGTCGACGTTCGCGGGGCGCTTCGGAAGGGCGAAGAGGCGGTCGCGGCTGTTCTCGGTGTTCTGCGGCTCGCGGGCGGAGGCGGCCTTGCTCCGCTTGCTCTTTGACTTCTTGGACTTCTTTGACTTCTTGGCCTTGGCGCTCTTGCTGGAATCGCCCTTCGACTCCGAGTCGGGCCGCGCCTGCTCACGGGGGTTGGTGGTGCTCGCGGCGATCGTCGGCTTGTCGTCGCCCTCGCCGGGGGTGATCAGCCGGAAGTCCTTCGAGCTCAGCTTGCGCTCCCGGGGCACGGGGACCACGGGGCTGACCGAGCCGAGCTCGGCGTAGGTGAAGCGGTTGCCGTAGGCGTCCTGGAGGACGACGTACTTGCCGAGCGCCTTGCTCTTGCCGATCTTCTTGATGACCCCGTCGTTGACGGCGACGACCGGCGCCTTGTCGGCGGCGTAGATGTCGATCCCGCGGCGGGTGGGGGACTCGCTGATCACGTCGGCGGCGTTCCCGCTCGAGCCCTTCTGCGGCGTGGCGCGCTTGGCGGCCTCGCGCTCGGAGATGTCGTCGGCGTAGCGCGCCTTCGCGGCGACGGGGAAGTGGGCGCCCTCGGTGAGGCCGGTGAGGGAGTCGACCAGGCCGCTGGGCAGGTTGCCGTACTGCTTGGCGTAGAGCAGGACCTCGTCGACGTACCAGTCGGCGTGGTTGTAGGCGAAGATCGCGCGGTAGAGATCCTCCTGGCCGCCGGCCGCCTTGAGGTAGCGGGCCGCGGCGCAGATCGCGTCAACCGGGTTGTAGGGGTCCTTGCGGCCGTCGCCGTTGGCGTCGACCCCATACATCTCCCACGTGGAAGGGATGAACTGCATCCAGCCGAGGGCGCCGGCGGTGGAGACGTTCAGGTTGGTGCCGAACGCGGTCTCGATCCGGTTGATCGACGCGAGCACCTCCCAGGGGATCCCGTACTGGGTTCCGCAGGCCTGGTAGATCGGAAGCAGGAAGGGCGGGATCGTGAACTGATCGATGATGAAGTTCGGAACGCCGACCGGCGCCGCGCCGAAGTCGGTGATGCTGACCGAGGGGTTCGAGGCGGTCGGCGCGCCGTCGGGCCGGCGGATCGGAGCCTCAACCATTGGTTGACGGTCATCGTTGGAGCCGCCGTCGGCCTTGCCGGACTTGCCGCCCTTGCCGTTACCGCCGAAGCTGTGCTTGCCGCCCTTGCCGCCCTTGGGGCCGAACGGATTGTCGGTGCTCGGCACCTCGCCGCCCTTGCCCCCGCCGCCGGTGGGATCGGTGGGCTCCGTCGGCGGGGCCGGAACGGTTCCCGTGTCAGTGGGGTCGGTCGGCTCCTGGGGCGTGGTGGTCGGACCGGTGGGAGTCGTGGTCGAGGGCGGAGTCGTCGTGGTGCCCGGGACGAGGATGCAGTCCGGGTCGTCGATCGAGAGCGTGTCGTCGGTCGGACAGGGAAGAACGTCGGGGACGGTCACCTGCGGGCCGCCGGGAACGTCGACGGAGACGTTGCCGCCGCCCACGCTCACGGACTGCGCGCCGACGACCCCAGCCGCCATGACGGCCAGGAGCACCCCGAGTGCCAGTGTGAATAGAAGACGGTTCCTCATGAGTACCTGTGCTCGGGGGAAGGCGTGGCGTAGCCAGCGTTCAGCGCAGCGACGTCTCCCAGAAGCAGCGCAAACTTATCCACATGCGCAGCGGAATGCAACGGACAACCGTCTGGCGCAACGGGGCGGGCCCTCAGGCACGCCGCTCGGGGAAGCGAGGAACACATTGGACCCCTCCCATCGGCAGGCCCCGCGCGGGGCTTGAAGCGGAGGGAGAATGCGCTTGCGCAGGCGCGAATCGGGTACCTTGGTGGCCGTGAGAATCCGACGCCGACCATCCCCGTGAGCGACGAGACCGGAGGCATTCGCGCCCGCGGCGAGGAGGCGATCGGCGACCTCGCTCAGTCGCTGCTCGAGAACCCCCTGTTCAGCCAGGCGCTGGGCCGGGCGCTGGGAGCCGGCGAGCGTGCCGCGCAGGCGCAGCGCGCGGCCCTCGGCGTGCTCGATGTATCCAGTGCGGGCGACCTCGAGCGACTGTCGCGCCGCGTGCGAGCCCTCTCCGACCGGGTCGAGGTCCTCGAGGACCGCCTCGACGAAACCCGGCGAGACCTGGCTCGAGCCCGTCGCGAGGGTACATCGACCTCAACCTGAGGTTGAGTCTTGGAGGGCGGTGGCCGCGACCTCGGCGAGTTCGAGGAGCGCCGCCTCGAGGGGTTCGTCATCGAGCGGGCGGCCACCCCCCCGGGCCACCGCGAGGAGCGCTGCGGCCGCGATCCCATGCCGGCGGCAGATCGCGAAGAGCGCGGCGGTCTGCAGATCCTCGACTCTCGCCCCATCTACCCCCTCATCGTCAGGGAACGCCCGGAGCGGCGGATCCGCCGCGCCACGATGGAGATCGCGGCTCCACACGGTGAGCATGGCCCGGCCACCCAAGCCCCGCAGCGCCCGAAGCAGGCCCGGGTCGGGCGCGATCGGCGTGCCGGGCGCGAAGCCCAGGGCGGCGCTCGTGCCGTCGCAGGGCACCGCGGCCTCGACGATCGCCCCCGTGCCCAGGGGCGGGATGGCGCCGGGAGTCCGGCACGTACCCACCCTGATCGCCCGTCGCAGCCCGAGCTCGGCGAGCTCGGCGACGACGACTGCGGCGCTCGGGCCCCCGATGCCCGTGGATTGGACTGAGAGCTCGAGCCCGGCCGGGGTCCGGCCGTGGTAGCCCCAGAGGCCGCGGTGATGGTTGCTCATCCGGGGCTGGACGAGCACGCGCTGGGCGATCGCGAGGGCGCGCGCCGGATCCCCGCAGAGGAGCGCGTCCGGCGCGGTCGGGGCACTGGGTCTGAGGTGCGCGGGCACGGCTGCTCGAGCTGACCCTAGTCAGCGATCCCGCTGGACTAAGCTGCGCCGGATGGAGGGCCCCCCCGAGCACGAGCAGGGACGACGGCCGCCGCCGGCGGCGGGGGAGAGCGTCGGTGATGCGCTTCGCGCCGCGGTCGAGCGCACGCTTGCTGCCACCGCCGCCCCCGCTACGGAGGCTCGCCAGCGCGCCCTCGGACTGGTCGACGACGTTGTCAGGCGCGGTCAGGTGGCTCGTGACGAGGTCACGAGGCGCGGCGATGAGGCAACGGCGCGGCTTGCGGAGGCGCTCGGGGAGCTGCGTGCCGCCGACGATGAGGATCGCGATGCCCTCCTCGAGCGGCTCGCGAACGTCGAGCGACGCCTCGCCCGCCTCGAGGCTCAAACAACTGCCTCTAAGCCTAAAGTAAAGCCTGAGAGTAATACCATCGAAGGGCTTGGACAAAGGGATTCGGGCAGCTAGTGGCAGGAGGACGGCGCGTCCTCATCGCCGGCATCGGCAGCCACTGGGGGACGGCTCTCGCGCAAGCTCTGGAGCGAGACCCCCGCGTCGAGGCGGTGATCGGTCTCGACACCACGCCTCCGCAGGCGGAGCTCGAGCGCACGGAGCTGATCGAGGTCGACATCCGCAGCGCCGCGCTGCCTCGCCTGGTTCCCGCCACCGGCGCCGACACCCTGGTCCACGCCGGGATCCTCTGGTATCCGGAGCCCGGCAAGCCGGCGCGTGCCCTCCACGACATCAACGTGATCGGCACGCTGCAGTTGCTCGCCGCCTGCGAGCGGAGCCCGTCGATCGAGCGGGTGGTGGTGCGGGGCTCCGCCGCGATCTACGGTTGTGAGCCCGCCGGCCCGTCCTTCTTCAGCGAGGGAATGGCGCGCAGCGTGCCGCTGCGGACCCGCTTTCAGCGCGACATCGGCGAGCTCGAGGGCTACTTCGAGAACTTCGCCCGGCGCCACCCTCATCTGACCTGCTGCATGTTGCGCTACCAGCCGGAGATCGGGCCGGGCCTGCGCACGCCCTTGGCGCGGTACCTCTCGCTGCCCGCGGTCCCGACGCAGCTCGGCTTCGACCCCCGCCTGCAGCTCGTCCACGCCGACGACGCGACAGGAGCCCTCCTCGCAGCCACCCTCGAGCCGGTGCGCGGAGCCGTCAACGTCGCCCCGAGCGGCTCGATCTCGCTCTCGCGGGCTCTCCGCATCGCCGGCCGGGCGCAGATGCCCTTGCCCCACCCGCTGTTCGCGCCGGCGATGGCGCGGCTCGGCGACCGCCTCGGAGCCGGGCCTCTCTACGGGGATGCCGTCCGGCTGCTCCGCTTCGGCCGCGGCGTCGACAACACGAGGCTGCGGCGCGACCTCGGCTACGAGCCGCGCTTCGACGCGACCGCGGCGGTCCGCGACTTCGCCCAGAAGGGCCGCGGGCTGCGGCTTGCGCCGGTCCCCGGCGTGGCCTCGGTGCTCGCGGGCCTCGCCGGGGTGGGCCGGTGAGCGGGCGACCCCCCCAGGCGACGGCGGTTCCGGAGGCGGCCATCCGGTTCCTGCGCACGGTGAGGAGCGCCGTCGACGGCGGAGCCGACCCGATTGCAGCCGCCGAGGCGGCGTCGGCCGATCTCCCGAAGGCGCTGCGGGACGCGATCGAGCGCATGGCGATGCGGATGCGCGGCGACTACCACGAGGACGAGTGGGGGTTCGACGAGGAGTTCGCCGAGGCCGCCTACCCCTTCTTCGAGTTGCTCTACGACGTCTGGTGGCGGGTCGAGGCGACCGGGGTGGACAACGTCCCCGCCCACGGTCGGGCGATGCTGGTGTCCAACCACGCGGGGGCGCTCTTCCCCTTCGACGCCTCGATGATCGCCGGCGCGATCATGAAGCGGCACCCGCTGCCGCGATGGCCGCGCTTCATGGTCCTCGACTGGGCCTTCTCGCTGCCCTTCCTCTCGGGGTTCATGCGCAAGGTCGGCGGCGTCCCCGCCGGCCCCGAGAACGCCACGAGGATCCTCAACGGCGACGGCCTGATGATGGTTTTCCCGGAGGGGGTGAAGGGAACCGGCAAGCCCTTCGCCGAGCGCTACCGGCTGCAGCGCTTCGGTCGCGGGGGCTTCGTTGAGATCGCCCTGCGAACGGGCTCGCCGATCGTCCCGATCGCGGTCGTCGGCTCGGAGGAGATCTACCCGAAGATCGCCGACAGCCAGCTCCTCGCGAAGGCGCTCGGCGCCCCATTCGTCCCGATCACCCCCACCTTCCCCTGGCTTGGCCCGCTCGGCCTGATCCCGCTGCCGTCGAAGTGGCGGATCGAGTTTTGCGACCCGATCGAGGTTGCCGGGTTCGGCCCGGAAGCCGCCGAGGACCGCCGGCTCGTCTTCGAGCTCTCCGAGCAGGTCCGCGAGGTGATCCAGGCGAAGCTCTACGAGAACCTCGTCAAGCGGGGAAGCGCCTTCATCTAGTCACGCGGGCGTCGAGGAAAAGGGACCCGCCGGTACGGCTTCCCTCGGCCGGAGGCTCGAGGGCAAATCCGGTAGAAGGTCCGAAGGTGGCCTCCTCGACGATCTCGATCCGCGAGGCCGCGCGCCGCTCCGGCGTCCCGGAGACGACCCTGAAGCGGTGGGCGGCGCAGCGAGTGCTGCCCGTCCGCGACGGGAAGTGGACCGCGGCCGCCGCGGCGCAGGCCCGGATCGTCGCCCGCATGCGCGAGCGCGGGCATTCGCTGCGGGAGATCCGCGGAGCCGTGCGCGACGGTCGGCTGGCGTTCGGGTCCGTCGAGGATCTGCTGCCGGCCTCGGCGCGGCAGCACACGCGGGCGGAGGCGGCCGCGGCGGTCGGGCTCGAGGAGGAGCTCGTCGAGCGGATCATGGGGCTGCTCGGGACGCCGATGGCCCTGGCCGACCGGGTCAGCGACGAGGACCTCGAGGCGCTCGAGGAGATCGCCGGCGTCCTGCGCAACGGGTTTCCCCTGATCGCCCTGCTCCAGCTCGTCCGGGTCTACGCGCAATCGCTGCGCAAGATCGCGGAGGCGGAGGTGAGGCTGTTCCACCTCTTCGTCCACGAGCCGATGATCCGCGACGGGATCCCGGCGCTCGAGATGGCCGAGGAGATGGAGGGGATGGCGGGGGATCTGATCCCGACGGTCGCGCCGCTGATGGAGTACATCCACGCGCGCTACCTGCGCTTCTACGTCGAGCAGGACGTCGTCGGGCACATGGAGTCGGACCTGGCGCTGAGCCGCCGCCATCCGGACCGGGTATCGATGACCTTCTGCTTCGTCGACCTGGCGGGCTTCACCCGCTACACCGAGGAGGAGGGAGACGAGGAGGCGCTCGACCTCGTCGAGCGCTTCGTCGAGACCGTCGAGGCGACGCTGCCCGCCGACGCGACCGTGGTCAAGACGATCGGCGACGAGGTGATGATCGTCTCGCCGGAGCCGATGCTCCTGACCGAGTGGGCGGTGGGCTTTCTCACGCTCTTCGACCAGCGGCCGCAGCCGCGGACCGGCATGCACTTCGGCAGCGCCGTCTACCGCGACGGGGACTACTTCGGGGGGGACGTGAACCTCGCCCACCGCGTGGCGAGCCGCGCTAACGCGGGGGAGGTGCTCGTGACCCGCTCCGTGGTGGACGGGATCTCGCCCTCCCGCTACCTCGACCTCGAGCCGATTGGCGAGGTCTCGCTCAAGGGCTTCCCGGCGCCGACCGAGCTCTTCGTGGCGAGCGCGACCCGCCGGAGGAGGTGAGCGTGCCGACCGCGATTCCGGCTGATCCTCGACCTACCATCGCCGCCGTGGTCTCCTCGCCGGCGATCGAGGCGCTCGCCGACATGGTCGAGGCGGGTGGCCTCGTCCCCCGCCGCACGACCGGCGTCGTGCTCGTCTCGGGAGGCGCGGACTCCGCCTGCGCGGCGGCGGCGCTCGCCACCCTCTGCGGTCCCGAGGCGGTCGCGGCCCTGCACGTCAACTACGAGCTGCGCCCCGACTCGGGCCGCGATGAGCAGGCGGCGCGCGCGCTCTGCGCCAAGCTCCGGATCGACCTCCACGTCGAGCGCCCCTCCCTCGGGAGCGGAAACCTGCAGGCCCGCGCCCGGGATGCCCGATACGCGCTCGCCGAGCGGCTCCGCGACCGGCTGGGGGCGGATTGGATCGCGACCGGCCACACACGCACCGACGTCGCCGAGACGCTGCTCTACCGGCTTGCGGTCTCACCCGGCACGAGGCCGCTCCTCGGCCTCGCCCCCCGCAGCGGGGACGTCTTCCGGCCCCTGCACGCGATCGCGCGGGCTGAGACCCGCGCCGTCGCCGAGGAGGCGAGCCTCCCATTCGTCGACGATCCGACGAACGCCTCCCCGCGCTTCGCCCGCAACCGGATCCGCTCGGAGGTCCTGCCGGTGCTGGCGGCGATCGGGCCGGAGGCGGAGCGCAACATCGCCGCGACTCACGCCGAGCTGCACGAGGAGGCGGAGCTCCTGCGCGGGCTGGTCGCCGAAGCTCTCACCGCCGCATCCGTCGCGGCCGGCTCGACCGCGATCGGCGTGGAGGCGCTCGCCTCGATGGAGCCCGGCCTGCCCCGCCTCGTCCTGCGGGCCCTGGCCGAGCGCGCGGGCGGTGCGCCCGTCGCGCTGAGCCGCTCCCACGCCGCCCAGATCATGCGGCTGCTCGGCCGGCCGGAGGGCGGGGTCGTGGAGCTCGGGGGAGGTGTGCGAGCCCTCTGCGAGGGGGGACGGGCGCGGCTCGTCCGCGGCGGCGATGCGCCCCCGCCGCCACCGGCGCGCCTGGAGGTTCCGGGCGGCGCGCGCTTCGGTGAGTGGGAGCTCCGGGCGGAGCTTCGCGAGGCCGCTGACGGCGGGGCCGAGACGCACGTCCCCGATCGAGCCACGCTCGACGCCGCCCGGCTCGGCGAGGAGCTCGAGGTGAGGGCCTGGTCCCCGGGGGACCGGATGCGGCCGCTCGGCCTCGGGGGGTCCAAGAGGCTGCAGGACTTGTTCACCGACCGCGGAGTGCCGCGCTCAGAGCGCGCCGGGGTGCCGGTCGTCTGGGCGGGCGGGAGGGTCGCGTGGGTCGCCGGCCTGGCCGTGGGCGACGACTTTCGGATCGTGCCCTCCACTCGGGATGTCGTGGTGCTCAGCGCCCGGCGCGTGAGCGCGGCCGAGCCTCGGCGCCGCCTCGCGGTTCCGCGGGACTCCCATATCTAGACTGGGCCGCGCGATGGGCACCGAACCCGCCATGGGCCCCGCCGCGGGCATCGGTGAGACCCTGATCGACAGCGAGCGGCTGCATCAGCGAGTCCGCGAGCTGGGCGCCGAGATCGATGCCGACTACGCGGGTCGCGACCTGGTCCTCGTCGGCGTCCTCAAGGGGGCGCTGATCTTCATGGCGGACCTGATGCGCGCGCTCTCGGTTCCCTGCGAGATCGACCTGATGGCGGTCTCGAGCTACGGCTCCTCGACGGTCTCCTCGGGCGTCGTGCGGATCCTCAAGGACCTCGACACCAACGTCGAGGGGCGCGACGTGCTGATCGTGGAGGACATCATCGACTCGGGGCTCACCCTCCAGTACCTCTTGCGCAACCTGCGCGCCCGCGATCCGGCCTCGCTCGACGTCTGCGCCCTGCTGACGAAGCCGGAGCGCCGGCGCGTGGACCTGCCGATCCGCTACGTGGGCTTCGAGATCCCCGACCGCTACGCGATCGGCTACGGGCTCGATCACGCCCAGCGATACCGCAACCTGGACTACGTGGCCGTCCTCGAGGGCGACTGAGCAACGAACGCTCCCCGGCCGTCCGCGGGCGCCCCCGACCGGCTGCTCGCCTGACCCGTGAGAGGGACGAGGGGGCCCTGGTACCCTGGACCAGGGCGGCCCGGAGGCGGATCGGCCCCATTCCCATGCGGATTCCCAGCGAACGACTCGGCTCATGAAGCGGTTCTCGCGCAGCGGCGCGCTCGTCCCGATCCTGATCGTGATCGTCCTCGCGTTCTTCGCGCAGCGGATCATCTCCCCGCCCGAGCAGGGCGACGAGCCGACGTACTCGGAGTTCATCGCCCAGATCACGGATGCCAACTACCAGTCGGGCGACATCGAGTCGGTCGAGATCAAGACCAACGACAACACGATCAACGTCACCGAGGGCGACGGCACCGAGTACTCCACCGGCTACCCGGACAACACCGAGCCGCAGCTCGTCAATTCCCTCGAGCAGCAGCAGATCGACACCACGGTCTCCGGCAAGGGCGGCTCGTCGTTCCTCTCGCTGCTCACCTACATCCTCCCTTTCGTCCTCATCTTCGCCTTCTGGATCTTCCTGATGAACCAGATGCAGGGCGGCGGCTCGCGCGTCATGAACTTCGGCAAGTCGAAGGCCAAGCGAATGTCCGTCGACGCGCCGAAGATCACCTTCCGCGACGTCGCGGGGGTGGAGGAGGCGGTCCAGGAGCTCCACGAGATCAAGGAGTTCCTCGAGAACCCGAAGAAGTTCCAGGCCCTCGGCGCGCGGATCCCCAAGGGCGTCTTGCTCTACGGACCTCCGGGCACCGGCAAGACGCTGCTCGCCCGAGCCGTCGCAGGTGAGGCGGGCGTGCCGTTCTTCTCGATCTCGGGCTCGGACTTCGTCGAGATGTTCGTCGGCGTCGGCGCCAGCCGCGTGCGCGACCTCTTCGAGCAGGCCAAGCAGAACTCCCCCTGCATCATCTTCATGGACGAGATCGACGCCGTGGGCCGCCACCGCGGCGCCGGCATGGGCGGCGGCCACGACGAGCGCGAGCAGACCCTGAACCAGCTCCTCGTCGAGATGGATGGCTTCGAGATGAACGACAACATCATCTTGATCGCGGCGACGAACCGCCCCGACATCCTCGACCCGGCCCTCCTGCGCCCTGGCCGCTTCGACCGCCAGATCGCCGTCGACCGCCCCGACCGCAAGGGTCGCAAGCGGATTCTCGAGGTCCACACGCGCGGCAAGCCGCTGGCCTCCGAGCTCGACCTCGACATCCTCGCCGGCCAGACCCCCGGCTTCACCGGAGCCGACCTGGCGAACCTGATCAACGAGTCGGCGCTGCTGACGGCACGCAAGGGCAACCGCGAGATCACGATGGTCGAGCTCGAGGAGGGGATCATGCGCGTGATCGCCGGCCCCGAGAAGAAGACCCGCGTGATGAGCGAGAAGGAGCGGCTGATCACGGCCTACCACGAGATGGGCCATGCGATCGTCGGCCACGTGCTGCCGAACACCGACCCCGTCCACAAGGTTTCGATCATCAGCCGCGGGCAGGCGCTCGGATACACGATCTCGCTGCCCACCGAGGACAAGTTCCTGACCACCCGGGCGGAGCTCGCCGACACGATGGCGATGACCCTCGGCGGCCGCGCCGCGGAGGAGATCGTCTTCCAGGAGATCACGACGGGTGCCTCCAACGATCTCGAGAAGGTGACCGAGACCGCCAAGCAGATGGTCATGCGCTACGGGATGTCGGAGCGGCTCGGCCCGCGGGTCTTCGGCCACAACCGCGGCCAGCCCTTCCTCGGTCGCGAGTTCAACGCCGAGCCCGACTACTCCGACGAGATCGCCCGCGAGATCGACGACGAGATCCGGCGGGTGGTCGAGGAGGCGCACCAGTCGGCCAAGGACATCCTCACCGACCGGCGCGAGCGGCTCGAGGAGATCTCGAAGATCCTGCTCGAGCGCGAGACGCTCGACGCGAAGGAGTTCGAGGCCCTGATCGAAGGTGCCTCGGAAGAGGACGTCTTCGGCTCGATCGACGAGCAGGAGGACGAGCCCCTGGTCGCCGACGAGGAGCCCAAGCAGCGCAAGGGCAGCCGCGAGGCGCCCCGGCCGCTACCGCGCCCGGGATTTGCCGGCGGCACCGCGGAGATGCGCGCCGACCGCCCCCGCGACCGCAGCTAGACCCGGCTGGAGCCGCGGCGGGGGCTTGGACGCCCCCCGGCTGCAAGTCACCCGATAATGCCCCCCCATGCCACTGCTGATGGGCATCGTCAACGTGACCCCCGACTCGTTCTCCGACGGGGGGGACTACCTCGAAGCCGGGGTGGCGATCGAGCATGGGCGCGAGCTGCTCGCCGCGGGCGCCGACATTCTCGACATCGGAGGGGAATCGACCCGTCCGGGCGCCGAGGCCGTCGACGCGGGGGAGGAGCTGACGCGGGTCCTGCCGGTGATCGAGGGCCTCGCGGGGGCCGCCGGGAGGATCTCGATCGACACCTCGAAGGCGGCGGTCGCCGAGCGGTCCCTCGCCGCCGGGGCGGAGATCGTCAACGACGTGACGGCGCTCTCGGACCCCGATATGGCGTCCGTATGCGCCTCGGCTGGGGCGGAGCTGATCCTCATGCACATGAAGGGGACGCCCCGGACGATGCAGGAGGATCCCACCTACCGGGACGTCGTATCAGAGGTCCGGGATTTCCTCGCCGAGTGGATGGAGGTCGCCGTCGAGGGGGGCGTGCCGGCGGAGCTGATCTCGGTCGATCCGGGGATCGGGTTCGGCAAGACCGTCGAGCACAACCTCGAGCTGATCCGCGGGCTCGGGGAGTTGCGGGCCCTCGGCTGCCCGATCGTGGTCGGGGCGTCGCGCAAGAGCTTCATCGGCTCGATCGCCGGGCGCCCGGTGCGCGAGCGCCTCGGCGGCTCGCTCGCGGCCGCCGTCCTCGCCGCTGAGAACGGCGCCGGCGTGCTCCGGGTCCACGACGTGGGCCCCACGCGGGAGGCGCTCCTGATCGCAGAGGCGATCGAGGGGGCGCCCTGGCGCTCGCCCTCGGGGGCGCTCGTGGCGGAGTCGTGAGCGCGGCGGGCGCCGACGTCCGGGTGGAGCTGTGCGGGCTCTCCGCGGTTGGCCCCCACGGCGTGAGCGAGGCGGAGCGGGAGGTCGGCTGCCGGATCGTCGTCGACCTCTCCCTCGCGGTCAGGGGGTGCGCGGCGACCCGCACCGACGAGCTCACCGGCACCGTCGACTACGCGCAGGTCGCCGCGCTCGTCACCGGAATCGTTCGGGAGCGGAGCTGTCACACGCTGGAGCGGCTCGCCGCGCTGATCGCCGAGGAGGTGATGGAGCGCTTCGCGGTCGAGGAGGTCGAGG
>JAABUN010007079.1_pt1 | contig 12390 bp, 11 predicted proteins | sample 5559311 | NCBI WGS metagenome assembly JAABUN01 (sample SAMN10711877, study PRJNA513370) | rock metagenome | isolation source: Antarctica rocks | place: Antarctica: Victoria Land, Siegfried Peak sud | reverse complement strand
CGCCAAGGCCGGTCATCGCGACCTGGGCGGGGCGAGGAGCTCTTCCTCTACGTCGCCCCAGAGCAGGACCTCTTCCGAACCCGACTGGCGCTCCTCGCTCTGGTACCACCGAAAGAAGATGACGGCGATGACCAACCACAGGAGGAGACCGCCGACGATCTTCATGATCAAGCCGGCCAGCTGCTGGTCGGTCAGGGCCGAGACGCCCCACAGGCGGGGGAACGTGGCGTAGATGCGGTAGAGGGGACGGCTGTTGAAGGTGAGGAACGACGCCGGGACGGTGGGGACAATGGTCTGCAGGAACAGGTAGAGCATCTGGGTGGGCGGCTTGGCCCGGGGGATCTCGCGTAGCGGGCTGGCCACCGGCATCCACATCAGCACCGCCGAGCCCAGAAGGACGGCGTGGGCGACGAAGTGCAGCGGGTGATGGCGCACCGTGGCCTCCACCACCACCGGCCAATGGCTCAGGATCAGGACCAGGTTGAACTGGATCAGGCCGGTGACCGGACGGCTCATGGCCCGCACGGCGCGCAACAGTCGGCCGGCGCCCAGGATCCGGCGGGCCATCCACCCGGGTGTCCCCGCCAACAGGAGCACGGCCACCACCAGGGTCAACAGCATGTGCTGGACCATGTGGGCGCTGTAGAGGTACCCCTCGGCCACGTCGTGCAGGGGCCAGTCCGATCCCAGCCACATCGTACCCAGTGCGGCGGCGAAGCACCCCAGCTGGGCCCGGCTGGCGACAACCTCCCCCGGCCGGCGCCGGCGTTCACCGCGCAGCGAGATCAAGTAGAGAAGGCCGATGGCCCCGATCAGGGCCCAGACGTCAAAGTGCAGATGCCAATGCGGGAATGGAACGGCAACGGCAGCAAACATGGGCGCTCAGACGTCGGCGGCCGAAGCAGCCGCCAGAGGCGGCCCCGACCGGCTGCCGGCTAGAGGATGACGCCCGAGTGTCGGCCGGCTCCGCCGGCCGGCCGAGGGCCGAGCCTCGCCGAGCAACCTCCGGTTGCTCGGCGAAAACCTCCGGTTGCGAGGCGAAATCACCGTGTCCACACGTGGAAGGTGGTGAGCACGATGGTGAAGCAGAACACGGCCAGGCCGACCCCGAGGATGAACAGGCGGCGGAACAGGCGGCTGTCGAAGCGAAGGTGCATGAAGAAGGCCACGACCATGACGAACTTCACAATCGAGAAGGCGATCAGCGCAGGGACCAGGACGCCCTTGAGGGCCTTGATGTAGTAGATCGCCACCTCGGCCCCGGTGATGAGGGCCAGGATCAGGGCGATCTTGATGTACTGCGCTTCCCCGGGGTGGTCGTGGGTGGTGCCACCCTCCTCGGGCGTCACTTCTACGACCGGGCCGGTGGCCTCGTCCCGGGTCTTGGTGGGCGGCGTGCTCATGGGCGGCGGTCCTCCGCTTCGCTTCGGTCCTCGCTGATTGTGCTCATGGGATCAGGTAGACGAGGGTGAAGATCACGATCCAGACCACGTCGACGAAGTGCCAGTACAGGCCGACCAGCTCGACGGTCTCCGCCTTCGACGCCGGCAGCTTGCCCTTGAGGGACAGGCTGTAGAGGGAGAGCAGCATGAGCACGCCGATGGTGACGTGGGCCCCGTGAAACCCGGTGAGCACGAAGAAGCTCGATCCGAACAGGTTCACCCGCAGGTTGAGGCCCTCCCTCACGAACACGGTGAACTCATAGGCCTGGCCGGCGACGAAGCTGGCGCCCAGCAGGGCGGTGGTGAGCAGCCAGATGCGGGTTCGGCGGTGATCGCCGCGCTGGATGGCGGAAAGGGCGAGGACCATGGTCAGGCTGCTCATGAGAAGGACGAAGGAGCTGACCGACGTGTAGGGGATGTCGAAGACGTCGTGCGGCACCAGCGTGCCCGGCTTGCTCTGGCCCTTGAACAGCAGGTACGTGGAGATGAGCGCCCCGAAGAGCATGCACTCCGAGCCCAGGAACGCCCACATCCCCACCTTTTCGTTGGAAAGACCGGTGGCGGTGGGCGGATGGCCGGGCTCCATTTCGGTATGCGAGCCGGTGCTGGCGGTGATGGCGGTATCGGTCATCGGACGGAGACGGTCTCGGCGTCATGACCGGCGCCGTCCGCACCCGGATCGTGGTCGGGCAGGTCTTCGGGGGCGGTCGCTGGCTCCAGGGCCCAGGCGTACATGCTGGCCATGGTCCAGATCCCGCCCGAGATGGCCACGATCCACGTCTTGTAGATCATGCCGTAGCAGAGGATGGGCAGCCCGAAAGCCATGACCAGGGGCCAGTACGACGGCGACGGCATGTGGATGTGGGGCTCGTGCTCGTCGGCGACGTGGTCGGGCGCCCCGCTCGCCGAAGAGGCCGGCGACGGCTCGATCTCGGTGCCGGCCATGGCCGGCTGGGCCTCGGTGGTCTCCCGCCGGACGCTCCGGCCGTGCTCGTCCTCGCGGTACTTGCGGTGCCAGAACTCGTCCCGGCTGGTCACGAGGGGGATCTCCTTGAAGTTGTACTCCGGCGGGGGCGAGGGAATCGTCCACTCCAGGGTGCGGGCGTCCCAGGGGTCCTCGGCGCAGCGCTCCTTCTTGCGGGTGGCGATGACGTTGACAATGAAGGTCAGGATGGACAGGGCGATGATGAAGGAACCGATGGTGGAGACGAGGTTCCACACGTCCCAGCCCCGACCCTCCGGGTAGGTGTAGATACGCCGGGGCATGCCCTGTAGCCCCAAGATGTGGAACGGGGCGAAAGTGAGGTTGAAACCGAGGAACATCAGCCAGAAGTGCGTCTTGCCCAGCTTCTCGTCCAGGAGCCGGCCGGTGACCTTCGGCCACCAGTAGTAGATGCCGGCGAAGAGGCCGAACACGCTGCCCCCGAAGAGCACGTAGTGGAAGTGGGCGACGATGTAATAGGTGTCGGTCTGCTGCGTGTCGGCCGGCACCACGCCGTGGGTGACGCCGGAGAGCCCCCCGATGGTGAACATGGCCACGAAGCCGAGAGCGAAGAGCATGGGCGAGGGGAAAGTGAGCTTGCCCCGCCAGAGCGTGGCGATCCAGTTGAAGATCTTTACGCCCGTGGGCACGGCGATGAACATGGTCGAGGCGCTGAACGCCGAGACGGCCACCGGGCCCAGGCCGCTGGCGAACATGTGATGCGCCCAGACGCCCCAGCCCATGAAGCCGATGGCGATGCCGGAGAACACCATTACCGAGTAGCCGAACAGGGGCTTCCGGGCGAACACCGGGAGCACCTCCGACACGATGCCCATGGCCGGGAGGATGAGGATATAGACCTCCGGATGGCCGAACAGCCAGAAGAGGTGTTGCCACAGCAGGGGGTCCGATCCTGCGGACACGTTGAAGAAGTTGGTCGAGAAGAGCCGGTCGAAGCTCAGCAGGAACAGGGCGACGGTGATGACCGGGATGGCGAAGAGCAGCAGGAACTGGGCCACCAGGCTCATCCACACGAAAATGGGCATGCGCATGAGGCTCATGCCCGGCGCTCGCATGTTGATGACGGTCACGATCAGGTTGATGGCGCCGGTGAGCGAGGCGATGCCCAGGATCTGCAGACCAAAGGCCCAGAACTCCATGTTGTGGCCGGGGAGGTTGCGGGACAGGGGCACGTAACCGAACCAGCCGCCGTTGGGCGCGCCACCCAGGAAGAAGCTCGAGTACATGAACAGGCCACCGATGAGGAAGATCCAGTACCCGGCGGCATTGATGCGGGGGAAGGCGACGTCGCGGGCGCCGATCATGATCGGAAGCAGGTAGTTCGCCAGCCCGGCCGACAGCGGCATGATGAACAGGAAGATCATCGTGGTGCCGTGCATTGTGAACACCTGGTTGTAGGCGTCCGCGGTCAGGAACGTGTTGTCGGGCGAGCCGAGCTGGATGCGCAGAAGCAACGCCTCGATGCCACCGGCCACGAAGAAAAGGAACGCGGTGACGGAGTACATCACGCCGATCTTCTTGTGATCGACGGTGGTCATCCACCCCCACAGGCCCTTGGTGTAGCCGGTGGGTCGGCGCAGGAGCCGAACCGGCGCGTCGAGGGGGCGCGTCGGGGCCAGCGCCTCGGGTCGGGGTGGGGTGACGATTGCCATCTAACGTGCCTCCACGAAACTCACTGCGGGCTGCTGCCTCATGGTCAACGGCCTCATTGCAGGCTGTTCAGATAGCCGATGAGCTTGGTGATCTCGTCGGGGGTGAGCGGTCCGCCGGGGATGATCATGGCGTTCCCGGGCTTCGCCGCTTGGGGGTTGGTGAGCCACTTGCGCAGATTGGCGTCGTTGCGCTCGAAGATGCTGCCCGCGAACGTCGTCCGGTCGGCGAAGTGGGTCAGGTTGGGCCCGACCAAGCCCTTCGACACGCCCTGGATGGTGTGGCAGCCGGCGCAGCCTCGGGCCAGGAAGGTGGCCATGCCCTCGCCGGCCGGCGATCCCTCGACCGGGGCGATTGCCGCCGCCCGCTGACCGGCGACCCAGGTGTCGAAGTCGGCCGGGGTCATGGCGATGGCCTTGGCCCGCATGTTGGCGTGGGAGGCGCCGCAGAACTCGGTGCACTGACCGAGGTACTCCCCCGGCTTGTCGGCCTCGAGATGCATGGAGTTGTTGCGGCCGGGCACCACGTCGGTCTTGCCGCCCAGCGGCGGGATCCAGTAGCTGTGGATCACGTCGACGCTGTTCAACGTGAGCTCGACCGGGCGGCCGGCCGGCATGCGCAACTCGTTGGCGGTGACGATGCCGAGGTCGGTGTAGCGGTACTCCCACCAGAACTGGTGGCCGATCACGGTGACGTTGATCGGGTTGGCCGGCTTCTTGGCCAGGTCGAAGATGGTCTTGATGGTGGGGACGGCCACAGCCAAGAGGATCAGCGCCGGCAACAGGGTCCAGCCCACCTCCAGGCGAGTGTTGCCGTGGATCTGCTCGGGCTCGGGCGAGTCGGGCTTGGCCCGGAACTTGACCACCGCGACGACGATGAGGCCTTGGACCAGCAGGAACACCAGCCCGGCCACGATGAAGACCGGGTTGATCAGATTGTCGATCCGGCGGGCAACGTCGCCCTTGGGCTGCAGGGTGTCCTGGGGCGCCTTGCCGGCACAGGCGGTCAGGAAGAGGAACAGAGAGGCCCCCAGGGCGGCCCATCGGCGGTTGCGTCGCACGTCACTTCCTACACTGTCGGGCGCAGCGCGAGGAGTCCAATCGCGCCTTTCTGACTTCACGGCGCGACCTTGACGATGCCCTTCATCGTCGGGTGGACGTCGCATTGGAACTTGTACTCGCCGGCCGCCGGGGCCCGGAACCTGTAGGTGACCGTGACCACCCCGGTGACCAGCTCACCTTTGAAGAGGGCCTTGGCCGGATCGTCGGCGAAGATCGAGATGTTGTGCTGGGTGGCCTGGTCCATGTTGGCGAACTCGATCTCGACGTCGGTGTCGGCCTTGAGGTCGATCTCCTTCTCGGCGAAGGCGATGCCTTGGGCCTTCACCTGCACGGGGCCCTTCCCGCCGGCGGCCTCGTCGGCGTGCTCGCCGATGTGGCGCTCGCCCACGGCCGCCGCAGCCACGCCCCCGCCGACCATGACCATGGCGCCCAGGGCCAGGGCCCCGGCCATCGTCCGCCCGGAAACGTTCTCCCGCAGTGCCGCGAAGCTGGCCACCACCATGATGAGGATGGCGACGGCCAGGGCGATGCCGGTGGAGGCCTGCTCCGGTACGGCCAGGAGGATGCGGGACAGGCAGAACATGACGCTGGCCACGAAGGCCAGGCCCAGCACCGGCAGACCGATGGGCAGCAGGCTGACGGCCCGGCCGGTCGACTCCGACGACGCCCGGCTGAGCCAACCGGCGCCGGCGACCAGGCCGACGAGCACCCCGGCCGCGGCGAACAGCGAGTTCTCGATGAGACCAAGCACGATGAGGCCGGCGGCGACGGCGGCGACGGCGGACCAGGCCCCGCCGCCGGGAAGGGGCGCCACGGTCACGGTCCGCACGACCGGGGCGGGCGCGCCCGCAGGAACCGCGGCGACCAGCTCGTTCTCACGGACGGTGGACAGCACCACGCCGAGGAGGAAGGCGACCACGCCGACCATGAGGTACAGCGACCCGCCCAGCACGTCGCCGCTGAGGATCTTGTAGACCGCACCCAGGAAGAGGGCCAGGCCGCCGACGGGCAGGAACACTTTGGAGGTGGGAGTGAGCATCGCCGCCTACCCGTGCCGGCTCAGCAGGAACAGGGTGGTCAGGACCACGAACCACACGACGTTGCCGTACTGCCAGAGGACGGCGCCGGCCCGGAGCGGATCATGGCGGTCGTTGCTGAAGTGACCGGCCATGGTGCGGAAGGCGAGCACCAGCCCCATGATGACGGCGAGGAGCAGATGCACGAGGTGGTAGCCGATCAGCAGGTAGTAGAGGGTGCCGTAGGGGTGGGCCCTGACGCCGAAGCCGGTGCGGGTGAACGACAACCACTCGAGGTTGGCCATGGCCGCCCCGAGGAACAGGGTCAGGATCATGGCGATCGCCGCGTTGCGGCTGTCCTGGCGCCGGGTCGAATACACCGCCCACTGGACCGAGAAGGCGGACATGATCGCGGTGATCGAGATCATGGTGGGGGGATAGGTGCTGACGCTGACGCCGACCGGTGGCCATGCCGACGAGCCGCTCTTGATGGCCAGGTAGGTGGCCACCAGGGCGGCGAGCACCATGGCGTCAGCGGTGACGAAGAGCAGGGCGCCGATGGTGGCGGTCCCCCGGCGGGGCCGCCCGGGTGCCGGACCGGGAACGGGGGCTCCCGTGGGCAGGACGATCGGCGCCAGGTCCGCCGCCGGGACGGGCAGGTTGGCTGCGGCAGCCGGGACGGCGACGACGGTCACTGGTCCACACTCCCTTCGGGCGTGTCGCCCAGTAAATGCCTCATGACCGGCCCCGGCCGGTCATCGGGCGGCTCCCTGAGGCTGGTCGACAGAGGACTGAGCCGTTCCTGCCTGTGCCGTGCGGAGGTCGAGCAGGGGGGTGGCAGAACGGATCTCGGGCAGGGCGTCGAAGTTGTGCGGAGGTGGTGGCGATGGCGTCGCCCACTCCAGGGTCTGGCCGCCCCAGGGATCGGGCCCGGCCTGGAGCCCCTTCTGGAGCACGATCGAAACGAGTAGATCGGCCACGAGCAGCAGGAGCCCCAAGCCCATGATGGCGGCACCGGCGGTGACGGCCAGGTTGGCGAGGCCCCAGCCGTCGTCGGAGGCGTACGTGGGCAGGTGGGTGGCCATGTCCTGTACCCCCAGGGCGAGCATGCCCAGCACGGTGAGCAACGTACCGCCGACGATGGCCAGCACCTCGAGCTTGGCCAGGGTTTCCGACAGACGCCGGCCCCACAGCTTCGGGCCCCAGAAGTTGATGGCGGCGACGACGCCGATCGTGGCGGCGCCGAAGTAGAGGGCGTGCTGCTGGCCCGCCTGCCAGTAGTTGGTGTGCGCGTCCCGGCCGGCGTCGAGGGCCGACACCACGGCGGCGGCCAGTCCCAGGGCCAGTACGGGCAGCATGCCCAGGGCCCAGAGCATGGGCGCCTGCCCCAGCCCCCGGCGCAGCCCCGACCGGTCGGTGGTCTCCTTGTCGGCGAGGCGCAGGGTGGCCAGCCAGTTCAGGACGAGGAGGGCGACGGGCGCCAGGATCACCAGAGCACCGACGATGAACATGGGGCGGGCCCGTTCGAGGGTGCGGACCTCGCTTCCCCATCCTGCGAAGGCCAGGATGCCGACCGCCCCGAGAACCGCGGCGGCCCGATCGTGGCTGAAGAGCCGCCGCCCGGCGAACGTGGCGACGATCTGGCTGACCGCACCCAGGGCGGGGATGAGTAGGGCCCAGAGAAAGGGATAGGCCCCGAACCAGAACAGACGGGGCCAGACCAGCGGGTTGCCACCCCGGCCGCCGGTGTACCCGCTGAACAGCGAGGCGCCGTAGTGACGGTCGACGAACAGCATGAGGAAGGCGCCGATCAGGATGGGCAGGGCCAGGATCATCACTGCGCCCGAAACCAGCATGGACCAGCTGAACAGCGGAACCCGGCGCAGCGTCAGCCCCGGCGCCCGTAGCTGGAGGATGGTCACGAGGATGTTGACCGACACCAGGACGGCGGCCAGGCAGACAAGGGCCAGCCCGAGGATCAGGAAGTCGGGCCCGTTACCCCGCACGCCCAGCTTCTCGGGGATGGGCGAGCCCAGGGCCCAGCCGCTGAACACGTCGGAGACGGCGGGGGCGGCGGCCACCATGGCGCCGCCGATCACGAACACCCAGAACGACATGGCGTGAAGGCGGGGGAAGGCGATCCGAGCGGCGCCGACCTGCAAGGGCACGATGGCCGACCCCAGGCCCAGCCACACCGGGAGGAGGAACAGGAAGACCGAGAAGGTGCCGTGCATCGTGAAGAGCTGCGCGTAGGTGCGGGCGCCGACGACATCGGCGTCAGCCGAGGTGAGCTGGGCCCGCATCACCAGGGCGAGCGCGGCGCCGACGACGAGGAAGACCAAGGCGACGAATACGAACAGCGACCCGATGTACTTGTGGTCGGTACCGTTGGCCCACACCGGCGGGAGCACGTCGGCCGGCCGTCCGTGGCCCGAGGCCCCTTCCACGGCGGTGGCGTCGAGCTCGGCTTCGGTCTCGGTGTCGGTCACAGCCATGCTGGCCGGACTCTATACAGCCAGTCCTCACCGCTTCGAGTCGGACGGCAAACAACGCCTCTCCCGGGCCGGCGCCGTCCCGCTCCGTAGGGCCGCCCGCCAGGGGGAACGGACGGTAGCGTGGGCGTGCGCCTCTCACCACGACAGCCCCGACGGCGGCCGACAGCACCCCCGACCGGCCCGCCCGACGCTGGTGGCTGGGCGCCGGTCTGCTGGTCGGCGCGGTGACCCTGAGCCCGCCGGTTGAGGCCTGGGTGGACACCACGCTGGCCGCCCACATGGTCCAGCACGTGGCGTTGACCATGGTGGCGGCACCGTTGGCGGCCGCCGGGCTTCGCCGGGCGTCGCCGGCCCGAGCGGCCCGGCACGCGGGGGCTCGGACTGCTCCGATCGTGGCCTGGCTGTTGTTCGCGGCCACCGGATGGGCCATCCACTTCTCGCCGTTCTTCGAAGCGGCGGCGGAGAACGTGCCCGTCCACGTGGCCGAGCACGTGCTGCTGAGCGGCACCGCCCTGCTGTTCTGGGCCCAGGTCGTCGGACAGCGGGCGCTGATGTCGCACCCGCTGCGGTTGCTGTACCTGGTCGTCGCCATGCCCCAGAACACGTTCCTGGCCCTGGCCATCTTCTCGGCCGGCCACGTCCTGTACCCCCATTACGGTGGCGGCTCCGACCCGATGGGCGACCAACGGCTGGCCGGCGGCATCATGTGGGTGGCCGGCGACGTGGTGCTGCTGATGGCCGTCCTAATGGTCGCCGCCGCATGGGCCCGCCATGAGGAGCGCGAGAACGCCCTTATCGAAGCAGCTGATCGGCCGCCATCGCCCCGAAAAGCAGGGTGATGTAGGTGATCGAGAAGTGGAACAGCCGCATGGCCCGCTCCGGGTTGTGGCTGCGAGCGAGTTGCACCGCCTTCCACGTGAACAGGGCGCCCAGAACCAACGCGGCGACCAGGTAGATCGCCCCCATGTGGCCAAGGGGCCAAAAGGCCAGGCTCACGGCCCACAGGACCACGGTGTAGGCGACGATGCGGCGGAGGGTGTCGTCGAAGCTGGCCACGACCGGCAGCATGGGTACCTCGGCGGCGGCGTAGTCCTCCCGGTAACGGATGGCCAGGGCCCAGAAGTGCGGCGGCGTCCAGGCGAAGATGATGGCGAACATGGCGAAGGGGGCGATGGCCAGGCCGTTGGTGACGGCTGCCCAGCCGACCAGGGCAGGCACCGCCCCTGCCGCCCCGCCGATGACGATGTTCTGGGTCGAGGTGCGCTTGAGCCAGATCGTGTAGACGATCACGTAGAACAGGGTGGCGGCCACGGCGAGGGCGGCGCTCAGGGGGTTGACGACCAGCGTCAGCCATATCGCCGCCGCCAGCTCCAGCGACACGGCGAAGATCAGGGCGTTGCGGGGGGTGATCTCGCCGGTCACCAGGGGTCGGCGGCTGGTGCGGCGCATCAGCTTGTCGATGTCGCGATCGATGACCATGTTGGTGGCGTTGGCCCCGGCGGCGGCGAGCGTGCCGCCCACCAGGGTGGCCAGCACCAGCCAGGCCGGCGGCATCCCCCGTTCGGCCACGATCATGGCCGGCACGGTGGTGACCAGGAGCAGCTCGATGATGCGCGGCTTGGTCAGGGCCACGTAGGCGGCCAGTCGTCCTCGGGTGGGGACCGGCACGCCGCCGGCGACTGGGAACGCGGCAGCCTCGGTCATCGCGCCCCGAGACTACGGCGAGACGCTCGAAAGGGGAAAACGGGCCGGGGGCATCGCCCTGTCGGCCGCCCGGGCCGGCTGTCCGCCCTCCACCGGCGCCTGGTCACCGCCGCGGCGGCCGGACGGTGGTGGCCGGGGTCGGTGCTGCTGTGGTGGTCGTGGTCGCCGGCAGGACCGGGTTGGTCCGGAGCCAGTCGGCCACGTAGTCGTTGAAGCCCGAACCGCGGGTGATCTGGGTGAGGCCGCCCCCGGCGAGCGGGACGACGACGAGCCGGTTGGCGCCGGACCGGTTGGTCTGGAAGGCCAGCTGGGTACCGTCGGGCGACCACGCCGGGGCGGACGCGCCGCCCTTGGTGCGGGTCACCTGGCGCGCGTTGGTGCCGTCGGCGTTCATCACCCACAGGGCGAACCGGTTCCCATCGGTGCCCTTCGTGCTCTGGTAGGCGATCTTGGAGCCATCGGGCGACCACGTCGGGAACTGGTCGTCGTCGGGGTCAGCGGTGAGCCGGGTCGGGTTCCGGCCATCGACGTCCATCGACCAGATGTCGGCGTTGCCGCCGCGGAGGCTCCGGAAGACGATCTTCCTGCCGTCGGGGGAGAACGAGGGCGAGAGGTCGGTCGCCGGCTCCGTCGTCAGCCGGGCGGGGTTCTTCCCATCCGCGTTCATGATGTAGATCTCGAAGTTGCCGTCCCGAGCACTGGCGAAGACGATCCGTCCCCCGTCGGGCGACCACTTCGGGAACTCGTCCTCGGCGCGGTTGTCGGTGAGGCGGGTCTGATTGGTCCCGTCCGCGTTCATCACGTAGATGTCCGGGACATCGGGGAGGCCGTCGCGATCGGAGGAAAAGACGATCTTGGCGCCGTCAGGGGACCAGGAGGGGAACGAATCGGCGGCTCGGCTGTTGGTAAGGCGGGTGCGCCCAGAACCGTCCGAGCCCACCGACCAGACGTCGAGACTCCCGCCCTGGTCACTGGCGAAGACGATCTTGCCCGGCGCCACCCGGATGGATGGACCGCTCGAATCGCCCCGGCGCTGGACCACGAGCACCAGGGCGCCGACGAGGGTCACGGCCACCGCCGCGGCCAGCGCACCGACGACCGGGCCGCGCCGATCGTCCAGAAAGGCGGGCAACATCACCGTCAGTGTGCCAGGGGGGCGGGCTCCTGGCTGCACATGCCCGGCCCGTCAGTGCCGACGGCCCGTATCCCGGCCCAGGTCCTTCCGGCCCAGCCCGCCCAAGGCGCCCGGGCCATTCCGGCCCGGGTCACGCCAGCCAGCGGGCATAGTCGGCGGCGAAGAGGGCAGGCATGCCCCCGGTGTGCACGAAAACCGTCGGTGTGCCCGGGTCGATCCGGCCGTCACGACGGGCGGCGATGAGCCCGGCCATGGCCTTGCCCGTGTAGACGGGGTCGAGGATGAGTCCCTCGGTGCGGGCGGCGAGGAGGACCGCCTCGCGACCGTCGTCGGTGGCCGCCCCGTACCCGTCGCCCACCCGCCCGTGGTCGACCGCGGGCCGCCCGACCGGCGCCGTCAACCCGGCCAGGGCCGCCACCTCGGACGCCTTCGCCGGCACCTGGTCGTCGAGGTCGGGACGGGCGCCCACGTCCACCCCTAGGACCAGATCGTGATCGCCCAGGCCCGCGGCCAGGCCGGCGTGGGTGCCGCCCGAGCCCCCAGCCACCACCGCCACCCCCAGGGCGCGTCCGTCGAATGCGGTGGCCGCCTGCGTCCTGAGCTCGATCGCGGCCCGCACGTATCCCAGAGCGCCGACGGCGCTGGCGCCGCCGATCGGCATCCGATAGGGCCGGCGGCCCTCGGCGAGGAGGCGGTCGAAGGTGTCGTCGATGGCCGCCTCGATGGCGTAGTAGTCCATCGACCCCTCCTGCAGCGGGGCCCAAACCACGTCCGGGCCCATCAATTCGACCAGCAACCCGTTGCCGCTGGGCGGCGCCGAGGGGGCGCCGTTCACGTGGCCCGCCGAGCGGGCCATCACGACAGTGCAGGCCAACCCGAGGCGG
>JAABUN010007078.1_pt1 | contig 12390 bp, 13 predicted proteins | sample 5559311 | NCBI WGS metagenome assembly JAABUN01 (sample SAMN10711877, study PRJNA513370) | rock metagenome | isolation source: Antarctica rocks | place: Antarctica: Victoria Land, Siegfried Peak sud | reverse complement strand
GTGCAGGTCTTCGGTGCCCTCGTCCCAGCGGAGCAGGTAGGGAACCTGCGGGTCCGCGATGAGGCCCTTGATGCCGATCTGCTGCCACGTCAGTTCCTGGCCGTCGGGAAACTTGCGGTTGCCCGGGGCGGCGCTCCGGCCGAGGCGCTCCTCGAACGGGCCGAGGTCGTCGACGGCGACGCACCAGCCCATCCAGCCGCCACCGGCCTCGGAGCGCGCACGAACCGCCTGACCGAAGGGGGCCTTGTCCGACGCCGGGTGGTCGAGTACCTCGACCACCTCCAGGTACTGACCGTTGACCAGGGGGAAGATCATGTTGCGGGTGCCGAAGCGCGGGTGCACACCGCCCCTCACGGATTCCATGCCGAGTTTGGTCGAGATCCGATCTGCCGTCGCAGCAAGTCCATCGGGTTCGCAGGCATATGAAACATGGTCCAAGCGCATGCGGTTATCTTGGCACTAAGTGATGTACGTCTCGACTTAGGGAACCCTTACTTTCTGGTGGCCGGCGGATGCGGCGTCGCGCGTCCAGGGCTGCTTCACGCAGGGTCACACGGCTTGCCGGATCTGCTGCGATGGGCTTTCATGGATTCAGGTCATGAGTGCCAGCACGAAGCCCCGGCTTGCTGGCCGGCAACCCTCCAACCGCGGTGGGGTGCCCCGGGTGAAGACCAGGTCCGGCGTTCTATCGGCGCCGTGCAAGCGCGGGCTCCTGCGGGGCCCGGTCTCCTGGAGCGGCGTTCACCGGCGGGAGTACCGGATCAGTCGGAGCCCCTTGTGAACAGGGAGCACCATGTCCAACGATTGGTCTTTCGAGACTCGCCAGATCCACGCCGGCCAGGTGCCGGACGAAGCCACGGGAGCGCGTGCGCTGCCCATCTACCAAACGTCGTCGTTCGTCTTCCCGAGTGTGGAGAGCGCAGCGAACCGGTTCTCGCTGACGGAACTCGCACCGATCTACACCCGCATCGGGAACCCCACCCAGGAAGCGGTGGAGACGAGGATCGCCAGCCTCGAAGGGGGAGTCGGTGCGCTGCTGCTTGCCTCCGGCCAGGCCGCGACGACCTTCGCGGTGCTGAATATCGCGGAGGCGGGGGATCACATCGTGGCCAGCCCCAGCCTCTACGGCGGCACCTACAACCTCTTCAAGCACACCCTGAAGAAGTTCGGCATCGAGACGACCTTCGTGCAGGATCCCGACGACCTCGATCAGTGGCGCGCCGCGGTCCGTCCGACCACCAGGCTGTTCTTCGGCGAGGCCGTGTCCAATCCCCGGCAGGACGTCCTCGATATAGAGGGCATCAGCGCCGTCGCCCACGAGCACGGGTTGCCCCTGATCGTGGACAACACCCTGTCCACGCCATACCTGATCCGGCCCATCGAGTGGGGTGCGGACATCGTGGTCCATTCGGCCACGAAGTACCTCGGCGGGCACGGCAACGCCATCGCCGGGGTAATCGTGGATTCGGGAAACTTCGACTACGCGCAGTACCCGGACCGTTTCCCGGGTCTCAACACACCGGATGAGAGCTATCACGGGCTCGTCTACGCCCGCGACCTCGGAGTCGGTAGCGCCCTCGGCGCCAACCTCGCCTACATCCTCAAAGCCCGCGTCCAACTGCTGCGGGACCTCGGTTCCGCCGTCTCGCCGTTCAACGCCTTCCTCATCGCGCAGGGCCTGGAGACGCTCAGCCTGCGCATGGAGCGCCACGTGCAGAACGCACGGGCCGTCGCGGAATGGCTGGAAGGGCGCGACGACGTAGAGCGCGCCACCTACGCCGGGCTCGCGTCCAGTCCCTGGTTCGAGCGCGGGAAGAAGTACGCACCCCATGGCACCGGAGCGATCGTCAGCTTCGACATCGTCGGGGGACTGGAATCGGGCCAGCGGTTCGTGGACGGCCTCGAGTTGCACTCACACGTCGCGAATGTGGGGGACGTGCGCTCCCTCGTCATCCACCCCGCGTCGACGACGCACAGCCAGCTAGGGGCGGAGGCACAGCTCGCCGCGGGGGTGCGTCCGGGCCTCGTCCGCCTGTCCGTGGGACTCGAGAACATAGCCGACATCCTGGCCGACCTCGACGCCGGCTTCCGCGCCGCCAAGGGAGCCTAGCGCTTCGTGACCACCTGCCCTCCTGCTCCGCTGTATCACCGGACCGACGGCGTACGCTCCTCCCCGGACGGGCTTCTGCGCATCGCGTCGATCGGGCCGCTCGCCCTCGAGACCGGAGGCGAACTGCCGGACGTCCAGCTGGCCTTCGAGACCTGGGGCCGGCTGAACGAGGATGCGTCCAACGCCGTGCTCGTGCAGCATGCCCTGACCGGGAGCTCGCACGTCGCCCGCGGCGCGTCGGAGGAGGAGGGTTGGTGGGATTCGCTCGTGGGGCCCGGCCGCACCGTTGACACGGACCGTTTCTTCGTGGTGTCCATCAATATGCTGGGCGGCTGCTATGGCTCGACCGGGCCGGCCAGCCTCGCGCCGGACGGCGAGCCCTGGGGATCCCGCTTCCCGTTCGTGACCATCCGGGATTCCGTGCGCGCCGAACGACTGCTCGCCAACCAGCTCGGCATCCAGACATGGCACTCGGTCCTCGGCGGATCGATGGGAGGCGCCCGCGCCCTCGAGTGGGCCCTCATGTATCCGCAGCGGGTGGGGCGATGCGCCGTCATCGCCTGCACTGCCGCCAGTTCGGCCGAACAGATAGCGTTCGCCCAGGCGCAGCTGCAGGCGATCCGGCTCGACCCCGCCTACCGCGGTGGTGACTACTACGACGGCCCGCGTCCGGACGCAGGCCTCGGGATCGCCCGGCGCATCGCCCACATCACCTACCGTTCGGAGCACGAACTGGAAGCACGTTTCGGACGCGCCGGGCAGGCCGCCGAGCAACCCTTCGGCGCCGTCCTGCCCGCCCACCGCGGCCGCTATCAGGTGGAGAGCTACCTCGATCACCAAGCCGAGAAGCTGGTGGGCCGGTTCGATGCCAACAGCTACATCGTCCTGACCGAGGCGCTGATGAGCCACGATGCAGCGCGGAGCCGCGGAAGTCTGGACGCGGCGCTGGGATCGGCGACGGCGGAGTTCTTCATCGCCGCCGTGGACACGGACCGGCTCTACTTCCCGGAGCAGTCGAGGCGGCTGGCCGCGGGGCTTCCCGGCGATGTACCCGTGCACATGATCTCCTCGCCGGTGGGCCATGACGCGTTTTTGACCCAGATCCACCAGCTCGATGCCCAGTTGCGGCAGGTTTTCTACGCGGGGTAGCAGAAACCGGTTGGGTTTCCCAGGGCGGACACCTAGGCTGGGAGCTAAGCCTGCTTACTGATTGGTCGCAGGCACGTCTGCGGTACACGACGTCCAAGACTCATCGACTGATCGACGCGAGATAAAGAGGAGCTGTTCATGGAACTGAGCACCATTGGCTGGAACCAGGAAGCCCGCGACAAGATCCTGCTGGATGCTGACCGCGCGCTGCAGGGGGCCGTACGCGAGGCCGCGGAGACCATGGACGGCAAGTCCCGCGACGAGGTCTACGAGTTCCTCTTCCAGAAGCTGAAGCCGCAGTTCGTCGATTTCAAGCCCGGGCCGGACCTCAGTGCCTGCGCCGACGCCGTTGCCGGCGGCGAGGTCTCACTCGACGAGTAAGTCGCCCGTCCGACGGTGGCGTGTTGAGACTGCAGATATCACCGGTGGTGGCGCCGCAGAGTGGTCGTATGTGCCGTCCCGGCGGGAGGGGGCGACGACGGCTGGCCCCTCCCGCCCGGCCCGCCGCGGCACGATGCCCCTAGTCCGAGGAGCCCGGCGGCATGCCCGGCCCGAAGATCGGCGTCGGTTCCAGACGCTTGGCGGTGATGCCGTCGCCCGATGACTGTTGCCTGAGCCGCCGCAGGACCCAGGGCACGAAGTACTCCCGGGCCCACACCAGATCCTCCGCCCTCGCCTCCCGCCAGCTCCGAGAGGGCAGTTCCTTCGGTTGCAACGGTTCCAGGCTGTGCCGGACGGCGAGTGTATCAAGCACCATGGCCGCAATCGTGTGGTGGCCCAAGGGCGAGAAATGCAGCCGGTCGGTGGCCCACATCTGCGGATTGACGAGCTGCCGGAGCGCCCACATATCGGCGATGATCGCTTCGTGGCGTGCGGCGACAGCGCGCAGGTTCTCGTTGTAGATGGCGGTCTTCGACCGGATCCCGCCGAGGACGGTCTCGCGCACATCGGGACCCGTGAGCAGCACCACCGTGGCACCGGATTGCGTCAGGGTACCGACGACGGCGTCCAGCCGGTTGGCGAGCGCATCGGGGTCCCCGCCGGGCCGGAGCAGGTCATTTCCGCCTGCCGAGAGGGTGATGAGATCCGTATGCAGGTCAAGGGCCGGTTGGACCTGCTGGTCGATGATCTGCTGCAGCAACCGTCCGCGGACGGCCAGATTGGCATAGGCGAAGTTCGTCTGCCCCCTTGCCAGTTCCTCGGCTACGCGGTCGGCCCACCCGCGATTGCCACCGATGCTGGCCGGATTCGGATCGCCGATGCCCTCGGTGAACGAGTCGCCCAGAGCCACGTACCGGTGCCAGGGGTGCGGTTCGGAGTTCAGCGTCGGGTCGATCATAGGGCCGTTGGGAATGGGGTCCTTGGCCGAGGGGACAGGGGTTTCTGATTCCGTAGGGCTCACTGTGTCATTGTTCCAGCAGGGCGGTCCGTGCGGTCAAGGCGGCTCGGGGTGCAGGGCCGGTGCGTGCCAAGATAGGAGCCATGACTGAAACAGCCCGCGGCACCGCTGCGCCCTCCACCCGTTCCTGGCACCCGGTGGTCCTCTGGTCGAAGCCCGAGTCCGAGCGTGCGGGCACGCCGCTGCTCGTCCTCTTCCACGGCTACATGGCGAACGAGGAGGACCTGATGGGCCTCGTCGATCACCTGCCGGGGGACTTCACGGTCGCCGCCCTCCGCGCACCCCTGGCGGCGGGCCCGGGCTTTTCCTGGTTCCCGCTCGCGCGCGAGGCGGACTACTCCGTGGAGTGCGTCGTGGACAGCGTGCAGGCCGTCTCGGACTGGCTGGACGCGGTGCGCGAAGGACACTCCAGCGTCAGCCTCCTCGGCTTCTCGCAGGGGATGGCAGTCGTCACTTCGCTTCTCCGGCACCGACCCACCGACTTCACCTGCATCGTCGGGCTCTCGGGGTTCGTCGTCCCGGACGAGGGCCGCGCGTTCTTCCGCGATGACGAGGCCGCATCCGCGCCCACCCCGTTCTTCTGGGGCCGGGACCAGGAAGATCAGGTGATCACGCCCGAGATGATCGAGTTCACGCACGGCTGGCTCACGAAGCACACGAAGCTGACCAAGATCCTGTACCCGAACATGTTGCACAGCATCAACCTGCAGGAGTTGGCCCATGTCCGCGAGTTCCTCAGCCTGACGGTGCTCGGCAGCCGCTGAAGGGACGCGGGCCGTGCGGTATGGCTTATGCGGGCGTGATCCGGACGGAGACATTGTTGACGCTCACGGTGTCACCCGCGCGCAGCTGGCGTCCGCGGCGTTCCTCGATCTGCCCGTTCACCTGCACCAGCCCGTTGTCGATAAGGGCTTTCGCCTCGACGCCGTCCTCGGCGAGCGAGGCGAGCTTCAGAAGCTGGCCGAGCCTGATCATGTCATCCCGGATGGGGACTTCGGTGCTGGATGCGTCGTCGGTCATGCACCCCATCATGCCCGACGGCGCGCACTAGGCTGGGCGGGTGCCTCACGCCCCCGCGTTTCCATCCGCCATCGGTCTGCCCCTGGCTCTCACGGCGGGACTCGCGATTCCGGTGCAGGGCAGGATCAACGGAGCCCTGGGGACACTGCTCGACGACGGCGTGGCGGCCGCCCTGATCAGCTTCAGCACGGGACTCGCAGTCATGATCGTCATCTCGCTCGCCGTCCCGGGGGCTCGCGCAGGGGCCCTGCAGATCATCCCGGCGGTGCGTGAGCGGCGCTTCCCGCCCTACTACATTGCTGCCGGTGCTATCGGCGCCTTCTTCGTCTTCTCCCAGTCGCTGACCATCGGCATCCTCGGCGTCGCGCTGTTCACGGTAGCCGCCGTCATGGGCCAGTCGCTCAGTGGGCTCCTGGTCGACCGGGCGGGGATCGGGCCCGGCGGCAGGCGCGCGGCGACGCCGACGCGCGTCATCGGCGTCGTCCTCACGGTGCTGTCCGTGGTGTGGGCGGTATCGCCGCGCTTCGGAGCCGCGGGTGAGGTGGCAAGCTGGCTGGTTCCGGTCCTGCTTCCCGCAGCGGCGGGTGTACTCATGAGCTTCCAGCAGGCCATGAACGGCACCGCGGCTCTCCATTACGGCACTCCGCTCGCCGCCACCCTGATGAACTTCATTGCAGGAACCGCTGTGCTGCTCACCGCGTGGCTCATCAAGTTCGCCATCGCGGGCCCGGCCAATCCGCTGCCGTCGCAGTGGTGGTACTATCTCGGCGGTCCTATGGGGTGCGTGTTCATCGGGCTCGGTGCACTGCTCGTCCGCAGCCTCGGCGTCCTGCTCACAGGTCTGTGCATGATCGGCGGGCAGCTCGTCGGCTCGCTCCTGCTGGACGTCATCTTTCCGGCGCCCGGCACCATCGTGGCGTTCGCCACGGTGGCCGGCACACTGCTCACCCTCGGGGCGATCATCCTCACGACGCTGCCGTGGCCGCGGCTCCGGCCGCGCTAGCGGAAGCCGTTAGTCTTGCACGGGACGTTCACCGCTCACGCACACGCGGCGGGCCGACGGTCACCGCACCGAACATGCACCGCAGAAGCACCACGGTCACGCGCCGCAGAAGCACCGCCGTCATACACCGGCGGACCGCACCACCGTCATACACCGGCGGACCGCACCACCGTCATACACCGGCGGACCGCACCCAGCGGCCCGACCAGAACTGGAGAACTCCATGGCAGCAGCCAAGTCAGCACTCGATCCCATCATTTCCCTCGCCAAGCGGCGCGGTTTCGTCTTCCAATCGGGGGAGATCTACGGGGGGTCGCGGTCCGCCTGGGACTACGGACCCCTCGGGGCCGAGCTCAAGGAGAACATCAAGCGCCAGTGGTGGCAGGCCGTGGTGCGCGGGCGCGAGGACGTCGTCGGGCTCGATTCCGCGGTGATCCTGCCGCGGCAGGTCTGGGAGGCCTCCGGTCACGTCGAGGTCTTCAGCGATCCCCTCGTCGAGAGCCTGCACACGCACAAGCGGTACCGCGCCGACCACCTCATCGAGGCGTATGAGGAGAAGCACGGACATCCGCCGGAGAACGGGCTCGCGGACATCCGTGACCCGGACACCGGGCAGCCCGGTGCGTGGACAGAACCGAAGCCCTTCTCGGGACTCCTGAAGACGAACCTCGGCCCGGTCGACGACGAGCAGGGCATGCACTACCTGCGCCCGGAGACCGCGCAGGGCATCTTCGTGAACTTCAACAATGTGCTGACCACGGCGCGGAAGAAGCCGCCCTTCGGCATCGGCCAGATCGGCAAGAGCTTCCGCAACGAGATCACGCCGGGCAACTTCATCTTCCGGACCCGGGAGTTCGAGCAGATGGAGATGGAGTTCTTCGTCGAGCCCGGGACGGACGAGGAGTGGCACACATACTGGATCGGTGAGCGCCTGTCCTGGTACACCGACCTCGGCATCGATCCGGAGAACCTGCGCCTCTTCGAGCACCCCCTCGAGAAGCTGAGCCACTATTCCAAGGGCACCACGGACATCGAGTACCGGTTTGGCTTCCAGGGCTCGGAATGGGGTGAGCTCGAGGGCATCGCGAATCGCACCGACTTCGACCTCTCCACGCACTCGAAGCACTCCGGCACCGAGCTCAGCTACTTCAACCAGGCCACCAACGAGCGCTACGTCCCCTACGTGGTCGAGCCCGCGGCCGGCCTGACCCGCTCCTTCATGGCGTTCCTCGTCGATTCCTACACCGAGGACGAGGCACCGAACGCCAAGGGCGGGGTTGACAAGCGGACAGTGCTGAAGCTGGATCCTCGGCTCGCACCCGTCAAGGCCGCGGTGCTGCCGCTGAGCCGCAACGAGGACCTGACGCCGAAGGCCAAGGCTTTGGCGGCGCAGCTGCGCAGGGTCTGGAACATCGACTTCGACGACGCGGGCGCGATCGGCCGCCGGTACCGCCGCCAGGACGAGATCGGCACGCCCTTCTGCATCACCGTCGACTTCGAAACCCTCGAGGACCAGGCGGTCACCATCCGCGAACGGGATTCAATGGCCCAGGAGCGCGTCTCCCTCGACCAGGTGCAGGGATACCTCGCCGCGCGGCTGATCGGCGCCTGATGGCCCTCGAGTATCGTGCCTGGCAGGACGGGGACGACCTCGAGCTCCTGCAGCTGTGGGGCGGCCCGGAATCGGCAGCGGCCGAGCAGTTCCGCGGGTCCTTCCGCCAGCCGTCGGACGATCCCTGGAACCGCTGCATCACCGTGCTGGACCACGGTGTCCCCGTCGCCGCGGGCTGCGTGTACGCGGCGGCGCTGCATCCGGCCCGGCTCTGGTGCTATATCGAGGTGGCGGAGGACCACCGCCGCCGGGGTGTCGGGTCCACGCTCCTCACCATGCTGCGGCACGAGGCGAACGCATCGCCATCGGGCATCACCGCCCTGCGCTGCAAGCTGACGGCGGGCACCACGGGCTCCGCCTTCGCCGACGCGGTGGGCTTCACAGCCCTCCAGCGCTCGCGGCTCGTCGTCGTCGAGCCCGGTGCGCTCGCCGTGTCATCGTTCGACGACGACGCTGGCCCACAACTCGAGGAATCCGCCACGGGCTCGGTCGAACTGACCCGGGCCCTCGCCTCCTTCTACGAATCTGTCCACGCCTGGGACCGCGCCGAGATCAGCCTCGGCCGCGCCCAGCAGGTGTTCCTCGGCGATGCCAGCGGCGCGGGCGGGGCACTCGTGCTGCGGGACAGGCCGCGGGACGACGGCGGCGCCATCGCGGCGTTCGCGGTCAGCTACACGCAGGCCCGGACCGATGGTCCGGCGGACGTCCTCCTGGGCTACGACACCACGCTCAACCCGCAGGAGCAGCAGGCCGCCGTGGCCACGATGATCGCGATGCTGGTGCACCAGTACCCGATCCAGCTGGAGGTCGACGACGCGATGGAGGCACTGGTCGCCGTGGTCGAACCGCTGTTGGCAACGGGCGCCGCACGGCTCGCGGCACCGGAGACGCTCGTCGTCGCGACGGCCTGACGCCCGCTTCCGCGAGGGGCCCTCCCGGCGGTCGCCTCAGGTCACCCGCGGTCGTGCCGGCCGGCCGCCTTGTCCGCGATATCGGCGGCGTCGCGTTCGGCATCCGTCATGGCGCCGCCACCGAGCGGGGCCGGCATCCACCACGCTCCGGGCTCCGGAACCACCGGGAAGTCGTCGATGCAGGCGTCGATGCCCTCCTGCAGTTCGCGCCGTAGCTTCTGCGTCTCCTCGACGGTGTCGATGCCGGGGGAGTGATGGATCAGCGGGCTGACGTGGATGCGGACGGGAGCCTTCCAGGTACGCCTGACCGAGAAGCCGTGCCCGCGCGAGAGCAGCCGGTGCGCGCCCCAGACCGAGACGGGAATCACGGGTACGCCCGCGGCGGCGGCAAGCCGGACGGCGCCGGTCTTGAGGGACCGGACGGTATAGCTGCGGGACACCCCGGCCTCGGGAAGGATCGCGACGTACTCGCCGGCGCGAAGTTTCGCGAGCGCGTCGTCGTACGCCTCGGCGCCGGCCCTCCGGTCCGTGACCACGTGCCCCAGCCCGACGACGAAGGGGCTGATGAACCAGTGCGCCGCGGCACGCTTCGAGATCAGGTAGCGGGCCTGGATGCGAGCGTGATTCCACAGCACGAGTTCCGCGAAGGCGAAGTCGAGGTAGCCGAAGTGGGTGATGGCGACGACGGCGCCGCGGCCGGGTACCGCCCGGCGGGAGCGCCCGTTGAGCGGATCCGCGGGGGGCAGGTTCTCGGTGCCGGTGACCCTGACCGGGATCCGGAGGGCAGCGAAGGCGATCTTGCCCGCAGACACGACGAACCGATACATGCGGTCACTCTGCCGCGGCTTCCATCCCATAAGCAGTTCTCCCTCTCGACCATCGGTATTCGCTCTTTTTCACATCTGTCTTCTGTACACCTTTGTACCCCGGCCCCGGCCCTGGACCCAGCGGACTCCGACGACGGACGAAATGCCTTTGGCGCCATGCCATGTCCCTTCGCGCCGCACAGGGCACTCCTGCGTACAATCCGATACGGGCCCGGCGCTCATGCCCCTGTCCAGCCCTGTCCAGTCGAGAGATATCCGTGGGTCACAGCTACCTGCACGCCACCGAGAATTCGGAGCCGTCCGCCTCCGCGATCGCCACGCGGCGGCGGGCCACCCTGCTCCTCTCGGCCATTCTCGCGCCCCTCGGGGTGCTCACCCTCGTCGCGATGGTGCTGCTGTGGCCGGGCGGGGACCGCGGATCGACGACGGTCGCCAGTCCGTATGCGACGGCGGACGGCGTCAGCTTCGACCGCGGCACCGTGCGGGAGGTCCGCGAGGGCGACTGCCCGTCGTCACAACCCATGGTCGACGCCGGCGGCACGGCGCTGACCTGCACGATCGCCTACACCCAGCCGGCCCTCGGCGGTGACATCATCCCCGTGGAGGTGACGCCCGAGCTCGCGAAGACGAACGCGGTCGAAGCCGGCGACGAGATCCGTTATCTCAACCTGGCGAACGTCATTCAGGGCGGTGCAGCTCCGTACGTGTTCGTCGATTTCGTCCGCTCGGTACCGATCGTCGCGCTCGCGGTGCTGTACACGGTCGTCGTTGTCGCGGTGGCGCGCTGGCGGGGGCTCCGCGCGATCATCGGCCTCGTGGGTGCGCTCGTGATCCTCGCGCAGTTCATCCTGCCCGGGCTCGTCGAGGGCGCACCGCCCCTGCTGCTGGGACTCGTGGTCGGTGGCAATCATGTACGGCGTGCTCTACTTCGCCCACGGTTTCTCCGCCCGGACCTCCACGGCTCTGTTGGGGACGGTTTTCGGTCTCGGCGTCACGGCGGTCCTGGCAGCCTGGGCCACGGACACCGCCCACCTGACCGGCGTCGGGGACGAGAACGCCTACACGCTCGCCAACGCGTCGGACGACCTGTCGATCTCCTCGATCATCCTGTGCGGTCTGATCATTTCCGGCCTCGGTGTCCTCAACGACGTGACCATCACGCAGTCCTCGTCCGTCTGGGAACTGTACGAGCTGGCGCCGAACACATCGGGGCGGCGCCTTTTCACGTCGGCCATGCGGATCGGCCGCGACCACATCGCCTCGACCGTCTACACGATCGCCTTCGCCTACGCCGGCGCCGCGCTGCCCGTCCTGATCCTCGTCTCCCTGTACGACCGCGCCCTGCTCGACACCCTCACCAGCGGAGAACTGGCCGAGGAGGTGGTACGTACCCTCGTCGGCTCGATCGGCCTCGTTTTGGCCATCCCGCTCACCACGGTCATCGCGGTCCTGGTGGTGAAGGCCGTCGGCCCGCGAGTCACGGCAGGCACAGACGACAACGGTGCGGTCGACGACGGCACGCCGCCCGCCGTCGTCGGTGTGGCCCTGGCTCCGGGGCAGCGTCTCGTTGCCCTCGGGGAACGCCGGGTCCGGTGGGCAACCGAGCCCGAGGTATGACGAACGGCGGTCCGACCGGAGGCTCACAGCGGTCGCCTGCCAGCAGCAGGACAGCACAAGGGCCCGCTCGCAGACGAGCGGGCCCTTGACTCCGGTCTGCGGATGCTCACGTCAGATCAACGGGAGCCGGGAGTTTCAGTTGCCGGGGCGGTTGGGGTCGTTCACGCGTCGGGCCCCGTTGTTCGTGTGATCGACGTGCTCCTTCTTGTTCCTTTTCAGCAGGCCCGCGAGACCCAAGAGGCCGAGTAGCCCCCACAGACCCGCGTCGCCGTTGCCCTCATCGCTCTGCTGGGTCTGCTCGGTGGCGGGCGGCGTCTCTTCCGCGGCGGTGGCGGGAACTGCCAAACCGGCCAGGATGGTCAGGGACAGGGCGGCTGTTGCTGCGGTCTTGCGAATCATTGCACTCCTTGGGTTGCGGGACGGCTTTCTACTGAGGACCAAATAGTCAGCCTACTTCCTAATCCGGGTCTGTCGACAGGGCAAAATCATCGAGGAAGTCCTTGCGCAGGCGGGTCAGGGGACGTGATAAGCACCGGCGTCAGTGAGAACGGTCAGGGGCCCCTGCGCTGCACGGATGTTCTGGGTGGGAAACCAGGTTCGTCCCTGCTCGACGATGATCAGCAGGCCCTGGTGGTCTCCCACCGGCGCGAAGGTCGGGCCCTGTGCGAAGAAGGGGGCACACCGCAACTCCTCGACCACGTGCTGTACCGTCGCCGGGACGTCGGGGGTGCTGATGCCGACC
>JAABUN010007077.1_pt1 | contig 12392 bp, 9 predicted proteins | sample 5559311 | NCBI WGS metagenome assembly JAABUN01 (sample SAMN10711877, study PRJNA513370) | rock metagenome | isolation source: Antarctica rocks | place: Antarctica: Victoria Land, Siegfried Peak sud | reverse complement strand
GGCCGTCAGCTATCAGCCGTCGGCTAATCCGATCGGCTGACGGCGGATAGCTGACGGCCGACGGTGAGTCCGTATACCGAAGGGATGAACGGGACGACGCAAGTGTACGCGCTGTTGGCCGCCCTCGCCGGGGTCTGTCTGGCCGTCCAGGCCGGGGCGAATAGCCGGTTCCGGACGAACCTCGACAACCCGCTGTGGGCGACGTTCTTTTCGGTCATCGGCACCATCCTGTTCGCCGCCACGGCCATGCTGCTGATCCGGCCGCCGGCCCCAACGATGGACGCGGTCCGGTCGACGCAGTGGTGGAACTGGGTCGGCGGCCCGCTCGGCACGCTCATCGTCCTGGCCGGGGCCGTCCTGCCGCGGCACCTGGGGGCGGCGGCGTTTATTGCGTTCGTCGTCGGCGGCCAGCTGATCGCGGCGATGCTGCTCGACCACTTCGCCCTGATGGGCCTCGACCAGAAGGCGATGACTCCCGGCAAGCTGGTCGGGGCGGGCCTGGTCGTGGGCGGGGTCGTGTGACCGTGGCGGAACCCGGCCGATGAACCCGATCGCCGCCCTGTTCGCCCGCCTGAAGGCCGCCGGCCGCACGGCGTTCGTCCCGTTCGTCCCGGCCGGCGACCCGGACCTGGCCTTCACCGCCGCCGCGCTCCCCGCCCTGGCCGGGGCCGGGGCGAACCTCATCGAAGTCGGCGTGCCGTTCTCCGACCCCGTCGCCGACGGCCCGGTCATTCAAGCCGCCTACACCCGCGCCTTGACGGCCGGGTTCAAGCTCGACGGCCTGTTCGCCGCCGTCAAGGGCGTGACCGCCGCCCCCGGCTGGGACACGCCGCTGGTGGCGATGGCGTCGTACTCAGTCGTCTGGAAGCGCGGCCCGGAGCGGTTCGTGACAGACTGCATGGCCAGCGGCATCGGCGGGGCGGTGGTGCCCGACCTGCCGATCGAGGAGGCCGCTGGCCTGTCCGCGATCTGCCGCGACCGCGGGTTCGGGCTGACGCTGCTGGTGACGCCGACGACCTCGCCCGAACGGGCCGAGCGGACCGCCGCGGCGTGTACCGGGTTCGTCTACGTCGTGAGCGTCGTCGGCATCACCGGCTCGCAGACCGCCCTGCCGGACAGCCTCGCGGCCATGCTCGCCCGGCTGCGGACGGTGACCGACAAGCCGCTCTGCGTCGGGTTCGGGGTGAGCCGGCCGGACCAGGTGCGGTGGCTCAAGGACGTGGCCGACGGGGTGATCGTCGGCACCGCGTTGGTGCGGCAGCTCGACGGGGCCGGGACGCCGGCCGGGCGGGCGGGGGCGCTCAACGGGCTAACCGGGCTGGCGGCCGAGTTGAGTGCCGCCCTCAAGTAGATGGTGTGTCGGTAACCTCGACACGCGGCGGCAGGAATCGTCCTTCCGCGTGCCGGGTCGGCTTGTGCTGGGTGGTGGGGACGCCCATAATGCGCCGCATGTTACCCCACGGCCGTGGTAACTTTCGCCCCCGGCCTCACACAGGTTGCCGCCGTCATGCCCGACCGTCCCGCCGACGTGTTCGACCCGAGCGGCCGGGTCAGCCCTGGGATCGCCGACCGTGCCACCCGCCGTGCCCTGGCCGAGGCGCTGGTCCACGCCCGGGCGACCAACTGGGACAGCGTCCGCACCCCGCACTTATTTATGGGCCTGTTGAGTGCGCCGGACCCCGGCGTGTTCAACTGGGCCGGCCGGCTGAACTACGCCACCATCCGCCTCCTGGACCAATTCCGCGACCTGTTCTACCAGGACTGCGACCCGGTCCCGCCGTTGCAACTGAACCGCGAGTTCCTGTCGGACAACGTCATCCGCGTGTTGCGCGACGCGACCGCCCGGGCCGGCGACTACGGCCGGGACACGTTCACGCAGATGGACCTGCTCATTACGCTGTTCACCACCCCGAACAGCATCGTGGCCGAGTGCTTCGAGCGGATCGGGGTGACGACGGCCCGGCTGACGCAGTTGGCGGTGCTGGCCGAGCAGGACGGGCCGGGGGCCTGACGTGGACCGCTCGCTCCGCGAGCGGATTCGCCTGCGGCTAGCCCGCCGCGGGTAAGACCGCTCGCGGAGCGAGCGAGCCACGGGTGCCGACCTCAGGCGTTGTACGTCGTGCTGGCCGTCGTGCCGCCGTGGCCGGTCCAGTTCGTGTGGAAGAACTCGCCCCGCGGCTTGTCGACCCGCTCGTAGGTGTGCGCCCCGAAGAAGTCGCGCTGGGCCTGGAGCAAGTTGGCCGGCAGCCGGGCCGTCCGGTAGCCGTCGTAGTAGGCGAGGGCGGCGGACATCGCCGGCATCGGCACGCCCGCGGTCACCCCGGCCGCGACCGCCCGCCGCCACCCGGCCTGGGCCTGGTCGAGTTCGTGGGCGAAGTACGGGTCGATCAGCAGGTTGGCCAGGTCGTTGTTGCGGTCGAAGGCTTCCTTGATCTTGCCCAGGAACACGCTGCGGATGATGCAGCCGCCGCGCCACATGAGGGCGACGGCCCCGTTGTTGATCGTCCACCCGCTCGTGTGGGCCATGGCGTGCATCAGGGCGAACCCCTGGGCGTAGCTGATGATCTTGCTGGCGTAGAGCGCCATCTCGATGTCGGCGACCAACTGCGTCTTGTCCCCCTGGAAGTCGGGCGTCGGCCCCTTCAGGATTCGGCTCGCCGCCACCCGCTCGTCTTTCTGGGCCGACAGCGTCCGGGCGAACACGGCTTCGGCGATCAGGGTCAGCGGGACGAGCAGGTCGAGGGCTGAGTTGACCGTCCACTTGCCGGTCCCCTTCTGCCCGGCCGCGTCGAGAATCACATCCACCATCGGCTTGCCCGTTTCGGAGTCGGTGGTGGCGAAGATGTCGCGGGTGATCTCGACCAAGTAGCTGTCGAGTTTGCCCTTGTTCCACCGGCCGAACGTCGCGGACAGTTCCGGCGGCTTCATGCCGAGGAGGCTGCTCAGCAGGTCGTAGGACTCGCCGATGAGCTGGATGTCGCCGTACTCGATGCCGTTGTGGACCATCTTGACGAAGTGGCCGGCCCCCTCGTCGCCGACCCAGTCGCAGCACGGGACCATGCCGGGGCCGGCGTCGTCCTTGGTCCCCTCGGTGGCCGTCGGGGCGGCCGGCACCTTGGCCGCGATCGACTGGAAGATGGGTTTCACCGCGGGCCAGGCCGCCGGGTCGCCGCCGGGCATGATGCTCGGCCCCTTGAGCGCCCCCTCCTCGCCGCCGCTCACCCCGGCCCCGATGAAGTGGAACCCCTGGGCCTTGAGGGCTTGGGTCCGCCGGGTCGAGTCGACGTAGTTCGAGTTGCCGCCGTCGATGATGATGTCGCCGGGCTGCAACAGGTGCGTCAACTGGTCGATGACCGTGTCGACCGGCTTGCCGGCCTGGACCATGATCATGATCTTGCGGGGCGTCTTGAGGCTGGCCACGAAGTCCGGCAGGCCGTGACAGCCGACGAGCTTCTTGCCCCGGCCGCGGCCGCCGAGGAAGTCGTCGACCTTGGACACGGTCCGGTTGAACACGGCGACGGTGTACCCGCGGGACTCCATGTTCAGGATCAGGTTCTCGCCCATGACGGCCAGGCCGATCAGGCCGATGTCGGCGGTCGGGGTGACGTTCGGCGTGGCGGCGGTGGTCGGGGCGGCGGCCGGGGTGGCGGTGGCGATTGGCATCACGGAGCCTCGGGTCGGGGGCGGGTCGGTAGGCGGATTGTAGTGGGCCGCGGGGGGTTGGCCGACCCGCCCGTGCCTACAATCCCCGCACCCCGTCCCGCCCGGAGCCGCCCCCGATGCGTGCCGCCTTTGCCGTCCTGCTCGCCGCCTTGTCCGCCGGGTGGGCCGCCGGCCTGGAACCGCGCGAGTTGGCCGTCGTCGCCAACAAGAACGTGCCGGCATCGAAGGAGGTGGCCGAGCACTACCTAGCCAAGCGCGGGGTGCCGGCCGAGAACCTGATTCTGCTCGACTTGCCGGCCGGCGACGACATCTCGCACGCCGACTACGTCGCCAAGTTGGCCGAACCGCTGAAGGCGTTCCTGCGGCCGCGGAAGGAGCAGATCAAGGCGATTTTGTTGGTGTACGGCGTGCCGCTGCGTAAGGGGGCCGATGTGCAGACGGCGGCCGAGGCGGCGGAGCAAAAGACGCTGACGCCGAAGCTGGCGGCCGCCCGGGAGGCGCTGGCCGCGGCCCAAAAGGCGACCCCGCCCGACCCGGCGGCGTTGGCCCGCCTGCGGAAGGCGGCTGACGGCCTGCAGGCGGCCGAGTGGGAGCTGACCCACGCCGAATCGCAGTCGGCGGTCGACTCGGAACTCATGGTCCTATGGTTCCCGGCCTACCCGAGCGCCCGGTTCGTGGTCAACCCGCTGCACTGGCAATACCCGGCGGCCAAGCGGGACCGGGCGAAACTCGTTCTCATCACCGCCCGCCTCGACGGCCCGACGCCGGCGGTCGCCAAGCGGCTGGTGGACGATGCGGTGGCCGTCGAGGCGGCCGGCGGGCTGAAGGGGAAGGCGTACATCGACGCCCGCGGCATCGGGTTCGACCCCAAGAAGCCCGGCGAATCCGGGACCGGGTACGAGGGGTACGACGAGTCGTTCCGGGAGGCGGCGGCCGTCCTCAAAAAAGCCGGGCTGGATGTCACGCTCGACGACAAGCCCGAACTGTTCGCGGCCAACAGTTGCCCGGACGCGGCCCTCTACGCCGGCTGGTACGCGCTGGCCGACTACCGACCGTGCTGCGCGTTCAACCAGGGGGCCGTCGCCTGGCACCTGGCCAGTTCCGAAGCGGTGACCCTCAAGGCCGGGACCAAGTTCTGGTGCCCGAACCTCTTGGAAGCGGGTGCGGCCGTCACCCTCGGCCCGGTCGGCGAGCCGTACACGGTCGGGTTCCCCAAGCCGGCCGAGTTCTTCGGGTTCCTGGCGACCGGCGAGTACACGGTCGGCGAGTGCTACGCCAAGACGGTCTACCTGGCGAGTTGGATGGGCACCCTGGTCGGCGACCCACTGTACAACCCCTACGGCAAATCCAAGCCCGGCAAGGTGGCGGACGTGACACCCAGTCCGCGGGGGCTGCCGTCGGTGTTCAGGTAGGCCCAGCCGCCGCCAGCCGCCGCAGCCCCTCGGCCACGCTCACCGCAGGCTCGTACCCCAGGTCACGCCGGGCGGCGGTGATGTCATACCAGTGCGACGTGCCGAGTTGGGACGCCACGAACCGCGTCAACGGCGGCTCGCCTGGTAATCGCAGAGTGCGGTAGACGGCTTCTAGCACCCGGCCGGCCAGCTTCGCCCGCCACAGGGGCAGAACCCGGGTCACCGGCGGCAGGCCGTAGACGGCCAGGACGCGGTTGAGGAAGTCCCACAGCTCGACCGGCTCGCCGTTGGTGACGAAGTACGCCCGGCCCGCGCACGCCGCTCCGGGAATCAAGCGGTCGGCGGCGCACAAGTGGGCGTCGGCGGCGTTGTCGACAACCGTCACGTCCACCGTGACCGGGGCTGCCCCAACCCGCCGCAGCTTGCCCGCCTGGGCGCGGGCCACGACGCGGGGGATCAGGTGCGGGTCACCCGGTCCCCAGATCAGGTGCGGCCGCAGGGCCACCGTCGCAAGCGTCGCGTCGTTGGCCGCCAGGACGGCCCGCTCGGCCCGGGCCTTGGTTTCGGGGTAGTGGGCTTCGTACCGGGCCGGGTACGGGGTACTCTCGTCCACCCCGACCAGGCCCGCCCCGCCGTGGACGACACTCGGCGTGCTGGTGAACACGAGCTTCGGCACCCCCTCCGCACGGCAGGCGGCGATCACGTTCTCCGTGCCGACGACGTTGGTCGCGTGGTAGTCGGCGTACCGGCCCCAGACGCCGGCCTTGGCCGCGACGTGGAACACGACCGCGCACCCGGCCACGGCCCGGCGTACGGCGGCGGGGTCGGTCAGGTCGCCGCGAACCTGTTCGACGCCGAGTTCAGTGAGTGACGGGTGCGCGGTGCGGCTGAACGAGCGGACCGTGTCGCCGCGTGCAAGCAATTTGCTGACGATGACGCCGCCGAGGAACCCGCCGCCGCCGGTGACGAGGGCGGTCATGACGGCCAGTCCGGGAGGAGTGTACGGTCGGCCCACGCGGCCAGCTTCTCGCGGAAGATTTTCGAGTTGTGCCGCACGTCGACCGGGAAACCTGTGTGTTCGATGAACGTGGTGATGGTCTGGGCGTGCGGCAATTTCGCGGCCTGTTTCTCGACGGCGTCGTGAATGTACCCGCCCGACGCCAGACATTGCTCCGCCCAGGCCACCAGTTCGACGCACACTACGGGGTACGTCACGCCGCCGCGGGTGACACCCACCAGCGCGGTCCGGGACACGCCTTCGGCCAGGTTTAACACCGGCTCCACCTGGTCCGGGTACAGCGGCCCGGCCGCCGTCCAGACGACGTGCGCCTTGCGGCCGCAGAACCACATCCGCCCGTGTTCGTCGAAGTAGCCGACATCACCCATCCGGTGCCACACTTCGCCCGTCGCCGGGTCGGGAATCTTGGCCAGCCGGGTGGCCTCGGGCCGGCGGAAGTATTCGCGGGTGACGACCGGGCCGCGGACGACGAACTCGCCGATCTGTCCCACCGGCAGGGCCAACGCCTCGTCCCAGGCGGCGATCGGCTCGGTCGATTGGGCGACGACCTGTATCATGACGCCCGGCACCGGCCGGCCGACGCAGACGCCGCGCCCGGATTCGGTCGCCGCCCGCGTCTCGGCGAGTTCGCGGCTGCCGATGTTGGCCACCGGCAACGCTTCGGTTGCCCCGTAGGGGGTGAACACCTCGGCCCCCGCCGGCAATCGCTCCGCCACGGCGGCAATCACGACCGCCGTCGCCGGGGCACCGGCCGAGATGACGCGCTTCAGCGTCGGCACCGGCGGCACGTTCGCGGCGGCCCAGTTGCGCAGGACTGCCGGCGACCCGAACAGGTTCGTCACCCCGAACTCGTTCGCCTGACTCATCAGCACCCGCGGGTCGGCCCGCGCCGGCCGGGTCGGGTCCATGCGGGGGATCACGCACGTCATGCCGAGGGCCGGACCGAATAGGGCGAACAGCGGGAACGTGCAGAGGTCGACCTCGCCCGGCGTGATGCCGTAGACCCGTTTCAGCAATTCGACCTGCGCCGTGAAGGTGCCGTGGGTGTAGACGACCCCCTTGGCCGGCCCGGTGCTGCCGCTGGTGAACAGGACGGCGGCCGTGTCGTCGGCTTCGACTTCTGGCATCTCGAACGGCCCGTCGGCCCAGCCGGTGATGGCTAGTTCCTCGGTCGAGGCGTGGCAGAAGAACCGGCTCTCGCCGGCGTTGACCGTCAGGACCACCGACCGCCGCGCCCACCCGAACAGCCGGCGGGCGGCGTGGGCCTTCGGGACGCCGATGAACGCGGCCGGGTCGGCTTCCGTTAGGCAGCGCCCCAAGCCTGTTAGGCCCATGCCGGGGTCGATCAGCACCGGCACCGCCGCGAGTTTGAGTAGCGCGAACGTGACGGCGAAGAACGGCAGGGACGGTGGGACCATGACGGCCACCCGTACCCCCCGCGTCACGCCCCGACCGGCCAGGCCGTGGGCCAGGGCGTCCGATTCGGAGTGCATGTCGGCGAAGGTAACCGTATCGTGGCCGCGGCGGGTGGGGACGTGCAGGGCGGCCCGGTCCGGTTCGGCGGCGGCCCGCTGGGCGAGGTGAGCGGCGACGTTCACCGGCCCACGAACGCCCGAATCTTGTCGACCGCCTCCGCCCCCGCGTCCTCGAGCAGGTAGTGGCCGCAGTCGCTCCAGGTGTGCGTCTCGGCGTGCGGCATCCGCCGCTGCCACTCGGCCAAAAAGTGCTTGTCGAACACGAAGTCGCGCAGACCCCACAACAAGAGCGTCGGCACGGCGTGGAACCCCGCCAACGCCTCGCCTGTCGCCTTAACAATGTCGTACCCGTCGTCGGCCGGGGACAACGGGATGGTCTGGACGAACTTCAGCACGCTCAGCCGGTGGGCCGGGGTATCGTGCGGAGCAAGGTACATCGCCCGGACTTCGGGCGGCAGGGGCTGGCGCGTCACGCACCAGTCGGCCGCCGCCCGGCAGAAGGCGTTCCGCTTGAGGATCAGCCACGACCCCAGGCGGGTGTCGCGGCCCAGGCGGAGGCTTAAGGGGAGCCGCTTCGACGCGGGCAGCGGGAACGCCCCGGTGTTGATGGCGACCAGGCGCTTGAGGCGGTCGGGGTGCCGGGCGGCCCACGCGGTGCCGATCATGCCGCCCCAATCGTGGACGACGAGCGTCACGTTGCCGGTCACGCCGCAGTGGTCGAGCAGGGCGTCGAGGTCATCGACGCGGGATTGCAGGCGGAAGTCGTAGTCCGCCGCCGTCGGCTTGTCCGACCGGCCGCACCCCAGGTGGTCCGGGACGATGACGCGGTGCGTCCCTTTCAGGGCGTCAATGACGCCGCGGAAGTAAAACCCCCACGTCGGGTTGCCGTGGACGCAGACGACGAGGTCGCCGGCCCCCTCGTCGACGTAGTGCATGCGGCCGCCGGGCCGCGTCAGGTAATGGCCTGCGAACGGGTAGAGGTCGGCCCCCACGGCACTCACCACTCGATCCCGAGCATCAGGCAGTTGAGGCCGCTGCCGATGCCGAGCCAGCCGACCCGGTCGCCGGGGGTCAGGTGGCCCCGCTCTTCCGCGATGGCCGCGGTCATCGGCAGCGACACTGTGCCGACGTTCCCCAGGAACGGGAAGGTGCTGAAGTCCTTGTCCGGCGAGATGCCGAACCCCTTCAGGACCGCGTCCCGGTGGCCGGCCCCGACCTGGTGGCAGATGACCTTGTCGATGTGTTCCTTGGCCCAGCCGAGTTTGGTGAGGAAGCTCCCCCAGGTCCGGGTGCCGAGGTCGACGCCGAACCGCAGCACGTCGCCGGCGTGCGTCTCCATGAACGGCATCATGACGTGCCGCATGCCGATTTCGATGCCCGACTTGACCAGCACCCCGGCCTGCGTCCCGAGAACCTGGTCGAGGATCGGCGGCACCTTCTGGTCGAGCAATCGGCCCACGGCGGTGGGGAGGATCGACCGGACGCCCCACTTGCACAGGTCGTGGTGTTCCGGCGCGTTCTTGGCCGCCCCGCCGACCAAGCGGCGGCGCTTGTGGGCGGACATGTCGTCGGCGGTGACCAGGACCGCCACCGCCCCGGACCCGCCGGTGAAGGTGGCGAGCGAACTGCGGAACACGTCGGCCGACCTGGCGTCGTTGACCCGGTCGACCGCCATCTCGTTGATCTCCCGCGCGGTCTCGCAACTGACCACCAGGCCGGACCGGCACTGGCCGAGTTCGATGCGGTTGGCCACCTCGACCACCCCGTTCAGCACCCCCAGGCAGGCGTTCGACAGGTCGTACATGGTCGCGTCCGGGCTGATGCCCAGGTTGGCCGCCACGGCGCAGGCGGTCGCCGGCTCGTACTGCTCCCGACAAACCCCAGCGTAGATGAGAATATCCACGTCCCGCGGGTCGAAGTTCGCCTGGCTAAGGGCCGACCGGCCGGCCGCCGCCGCCCCCTGGCTCAGCCGGTAGTTCGGCTCCCACCACCGCCGCTCGTTGATGCCGGTCAAGAGTTCGAGCTGGCCCATCGGCAGCCGGTGGGCGTCGTAGAAGGGTTTGAGCCGGCTCTCGAGGTCCGCCGTCGAGACGACCACCGGCGGCAGCTCGTAACCGATCGCTTCGAGGTGGACGCGGCGGTAGTGCATGTCGGCTTTCGGGCGGGAGGAAAGCCCGGGGACGACCATCCCCGGGTTCGGACACCCTATTCTAGAGTGAACCCGGTCATCTGGTAGATAATCCGCCCGTCGACGGTCAGGAACCCGTCGGCCGTCAGCCGGCGGGCCGCGTCGTCGGCGTGCGTCACCTCCAGCACCACCTTGACTTCCTTGTCCGCCGGCACCACCTGGCCGCGGTAGACCCACTCGTGCTTCCGCCCGAGTCCGGCCGCCTGCCAGCCGGCCTGCGGGGCGTTGCCGTACCGCTGGATCGCGGCGAACTTGAGCAGTTGGAGGAACGATTCCAGCCCCAGCGACCCCGGCCAGACCGGGTCTTGGTAGAAGTGCGCCTGGAAGAACCACGCGGCCGGGTCCACGGCGATCCGCCCCTGGACCAGCCCCAACCCGGCCCGGCCGCCGGTCGGCAGGTAGCCGTCGATCGTGTCGACCATCCGCAACTGCGGCAGCGGGAACGGCGCGGCGTGCGGCAACTCGCCCGACACCAGTTCCGGCGACGCCATCTGCTCGGCCGTCAGGAACGGCACCTTGGCCGCCGGCATCCCGACCTGGTTCTGGAGGGCGTCCTTGGCGAAGAACCCGAAGTACGTCGTCCCCGAGTAGACCACCCCGGCGCTCGACTTCACGCTCAGGTCGTAGTGCTGGATGACCATCCCGACCGAACTCGACACCCGCGTCAGTTTCACGGCCGTGGTCAGCGTCCCCGCGGCAGGCTTGACGGCCCGGTGCTGCGTGGCTGACCCGCCGAGGTTGCGGAAGCTCAGGTCCGTCGGACTCGTCAGGGCCGACCCGCAGTAGGCCGCCAGCCACCCGCACGGCTGCAGGGCGGTTTCGAGGAGGACGCTGAACGGCATCCGGCCCGACCGCTCGGCGGCGAAGTACCAGGCGTCCGGCCGCACGTCGTACTCGGCCTCGCACGCCGCCCCGGCCTTCATCACGAACGGGTCGCCGGTGACACTCGTGACGCGGTCGAGGAACTGGAACGGCGGCCCGGGCAGCCGGGCCAGCACCCGGTCCTGGTCGAACGGCCGGTACGGCTCGCCGAACGCCTCGGACGGGTCGCCGTTCGAGTACGCCAGGATGCGGCCCTTATCGTAGAGCGGCGGCTGGCGGCCCGCGGCGAGGGACTGGACGACCGTCGGCATCTCGTCGTCCCACGCCGCCGCCCACGCCGCCGTAAGGGCCTCCCGCGTCAACCCGGACATCCGCAGCGACAGGTTCGTGATCTCGACGATGGGTTTCCCGTCGGCGTACATCAGCGCGTCGGCCACGCAGTACGGCTCGGGCCGGTAGCCGAGTTCCTTGACGCTCACCTCGTAGGTGACGGTGGCGGTCGATTGCAGTACCTGCCCCCGGCACTTCAGCCGGCTGGCCACCCCCGGGACCGGCTCGCACACGGTCTGCCCGTCCTCGCCGACCCACCCCAGCCGCATCAGGAACACGCGCAGGGTGTGCAGGCAGCACTCGTACATGAGCGTGCCGGGCATGACCTTGTCGTCCACGAAGTGGCAGTCGATGAACCACTCCGCCGGCTGGATGTCGTACTCGCCGCGGACGAACCCGAGGCCGAACCGCCCGCCGGCCGGGTCGAGGACCGGCACCCGGTCGAGCAGCCGCAGCATCCCGGCCGGGAGCTTCAGCGGCGACGCCACGGCCACGTCGGCGAACGCCGGGCCGAACGCCGCGACCACGTCCCCGCGGTGCAGCGCCCGCACCTGGTCCGCGGCGAGCGAACACGGCTCGAACGGCACCGGCGGCGTCCAGTCGGCGGGCTTGACGCCCGGGACCGGGACGAGGTCGAGCTTGGTGTGGACGATCCCCTTGCCCGCGGCCAAGTCCGCGGCGGTGAAGAACCCGGCGACGCCGTGCTGCATTGACAGCAGCGGCCCGCCGTCGATGGCCCCCTCGAACCGGAACCGGAACAGCCAGGCGTCCCCCTGCCGGCGGAACTCGTCGATGCGAATGTCGTACTCGACCGTCTCGCCGACCCGCGGCAGCTCGCGGTGGAAGGTGACGACGGCGTCGAGCAGCCGGTAGACGGCCAGCCCTCGCGTCTCCAGGTCGATGCCCAAAAATCCCGCCAGGAACAGGTCCGCCTGCCCGGCCTCGACGGTCACGCTCGTCGGGCAGCGGCCGGCGTCCAGATACCACCGCTCCGCGTGGACGGCGTGGTCGGTCACCACCCGGCCGGTAGCCATTGACAGCGGGACGCCCTCGACCGAGCGGACGTGGTCCACCAGCATGAGCGGCCCGTCGGGCAGCCGGACCCGGGTCGGGAAGGCGTCGATGGCGGCGAACGTCGGCCCGAGTACGTCGGCGATGTTGCCGCGGGCGAAGGTAAAACACTGCTCCGTGTCCAGCGACCGCGGCACCTCGGCCGGCGCCGCCGGCGCGGCCGGGGTTGACTCCGGGGGCGGCGGGGCGGACGGGGGCGGGCCGTCGTCCTCGTCGTACCCGAGCAGCATCGCCACCATCCGGGCGTGGGCCTCATCGGCCGGCGGTCGCGGCGGGGGCGTGGTCGCCACGGGGGGCAGGGGCAGGTCGAAAACCGGCTGCGGCGTCACCCACTCGGCCGGCGGGGCGGCCGGCGGCGGGGGCACGGACCCGTTCACTGTCAGGTCGATCGCCACCGAGGTGAAGTCGGCCTC
>JAABUN010007076.1_pt1 | contig 12392 bp, 12 predicted proteins | sample 5559311 | NCBI WGS metagenome assembly JAABUN01 (sample SAMN10711877, study PRJNA513370) | rock metagenome | isolation source: Antarctica rocks | place: Antarctica: Victoria Land, Siegfried Peak sud | reverse complement strand
CCGAGCCCAGCGAGGTTTACCGACGTAGAAAAAACTAGGCTGGCAAACTGAGCTAGGTTAGGGCCGTTTCCAAGGCGGCGAGGTAGGTGGCGGGATCGTGGCGGAAGCGGCGCTGGGCGCGGCGGGCCGCGTGGCGGGTCTGGAGTTGCTGGCGGAGCGCCTGCCAGGCGCCCAGATCGGTCGGGCGGAGCGCGCTGGCGTCGCAGGCGCGGTGGCGTGCCGCTAGCGCCGCGACGACGCGCACGGCCCCGCGTACGACCAGCCCCGGTGACGCCCCTTTGCGCCCGGTCGCGCGGCGCTCGTGGTAGCGGACCGCGCCGAAACACTGCTCCAAGGCGTTGTTGGTGGGCGGCAGGTGCGGCACGTCGTAGCAGTGGAAGAGCCCTGGGGCGTAACTCGCGGTGACCGTGCGGAAGCGGGCGACCGCCGGGGCCAGCGCCCCGAGCGTCTCCTGCTGGGCGGTCATCGTCAGCAGGAGTGCCTGATAGTCGGCGCGGACGGCCGCGCCCGGCCGCCCGTCGCGGTTGGCGAGCAGGTGCGCCGCCTGGTGGACCCACGCGTAGGCGGTACGGCTGGTCGGCCAGTGGTCGGACGTCGCGGCGAGGCCGCGTGTGAGGAGGCGCTGGAGGCGGCTGAGTTCCGCAGGGAGCCCCCCTTTTCCGCGACCCGCCCGAGGGAGGCGTGGATGGCAGCCAGCCGGTCGTGCAAGCGCAGGCCGGAGGCGCACAGCGGCGGGCGACCATCGTCCGTCAGCGCGCTGCGGACCGCCAGGCAATACCCGCGCAGCGCGGTCGCCGCCGCATCGTCGCGCCCTTCGAGCGCCCGCTCAATGGGCCGCACGCCGCGCACTTCCTTCTTCAGGAGCACTTTGGCGTGCCGGTCGGCCGCGAAGATCGGCTTGGCCGCTTCGCGGAGATCGTGGAACTGGCACAATTGATGGGGCACATCCGGCAAGGCGGTCCGCACCGCATCGCGAATCGACGCCTGCCCGTCGGAGATGACCCCGCCAATCGGCACGGGCACCGCCGCCGCGACCTCGCGCAGCAGCGGCACGAGTTCGGCTTCGGTGCTGCCGAGGAGGCTGCGGGCGAGCAGCACTTCCCCGGACACGCAGTCGCGCAGCACCCACAGGACCTCGTGGCCCACATCGGGCTGGAGTCCATCCAGCGCGAGGATGACGCGGTCTTGCTGGGCCAAGCGCGCCCGCAAGCGGGTCCGGTCGGCCAACCGCAGCGCCACCAGTTCCTCGTAGCGGTAGAGCAGGTTGGTGACGCTGCGCGCGGCGATGGCGACGCCGCGCGCGACAAGCGCCTGGTGCATCTCCGGCACACTGCGGTGCTCGCCGTAGCGCAGCGCGCCGACCAACGCGATGACGTCGAGGCCGCACTCGCCGTGCGGCAGCGCCCGGTGCCCCTCCTCCTCCGGGCGGTAGGCGCGCTGGTGCCACGGGCACGCCGGGTCCCGGCACCGCCGCACCGCGAGCTCGAGGCGATACAGCCCGTCAAGCGTGGCGATGGTGCGGCGACTGTGGTACGCGACATGGGCAGGTTGTCCGCACTGGCCACAGGGTGTCTGGTAGGGTTCCAGCACATACTCGTGCGCGGCGCCGGGACGCGGGTGGCGACGAACCATCCTGCTCCTCCTCCCCCGACCAACCCGGCCGAGGCACCGCAGCATCCCACAACCCAGCCAAGTTTGCCAGCCTAGGGTTTTTTTGCGCGTGATGTCGGCGCGACGCAGCGCCCGCCCGAGCGCCCAGATCGTCAGCGCCGCGCCCTGCTCGGCCTGCCACGTCGCGCAGTGCTGGGCGAGCGTGTCGTCGGGGTGCGCGGCGAGTTGCGCCCGCAGCGCCGGGTGCTGCGCGGGCGGGATCTCGGGCGTGCGCCCCGGCGAGCGCCCAGGCGTCAGGTCCCCGGCCTCCCGGCGCTGCTTCAGATAGCGCTTAATCGTCGCCACCGAGACCTGGAATAGCCGGGCGATGGCGGGCCGCGCCTCACCCGCATCCACCGCCGCGACGATCCGCTCACGCAGGTCCACCGAATATGCTCTCATGCGCCCAGTCTACCATCCGGCGCAACCTTTTCGCTAACCGCTGTAAGCTGTCTCCTCGCCGCTCACCCGCACCAAGCAGAGCTTGGTCGTCGCATTAAGGCGTGTCTGGTGCAGACCTCGCCAGAGGTTAGGGGTACGCATATCGGTCATAGCGTTGGCCGAGACATTGTGAGCGCTGGTGCGCCTTTCGGCCATTGTCACGCCCGTTGGTCGGCCACTGAAGCGGCCAGCCCGTGTACCCCGATGCGTTGGCGAGGTCTGGTCTGGTGACGCCTAACGGGCGCTGCCGAGTCCTGAACGGGGACGAACTGCCGCCCGATCCCGACCCCGCGCTGCGCACGGCGATTGCGGCCGCGAGCGACGTGGCGCTCGCCGCCTACCCCCGCCCGGTCACCGAGGTCGAGCGCCGCTCGGCCGCGTTGTTGCCATCCCAATCGGTAGGGTCGGTCGCGCCACGGTGAGGCCGGTGTAGGTGTCGAGGGTGTGCCACAGCCCCGTGTCGCCGTCGTCGACGATCGCCCGCCGCCCGGCCGCGCCCGGCCCGCAGGTCGCCTCCACCAGCCGCCAGCGGTTGGCCGCCCGCGCGAGGTCGCGCAGGAGCCGCCGCAGATCCCACCACGTCACCTCACCCCTCCTTCACCATTCTCGGCCAGCAGCCCGCGCACGCGCGCCAGGGCCACGAGTGCCGCCCCGTCCGCGTCCTTCCCCGCGCCCAGCTTCGCGCGCAGTGCCCCGAGCGCCTTGCGGACCGTCCCGGCGGCGATCCCCAGGCCACCCCCGAGGGCCGCGCTCGACGCCGACGGCTCGGCCGCCAGCGCTGCCAGCAGTTGCGCCTCGCGGGGGGTCAGCGCCGGGGCCGACGCACCGGTCATCAGCATGATCATCGGCGCGGCCTCGGCCTCGATCGGCACCGCCGACGGCACCGCCGTGCGTGGCCGCTTCGCGCGCGCGGACCGCGCCCGCCCGACCGGTGTCGCCGACGCGGCCGGCTGGTTCATGCCAGCCACGCCCACCGAGGGTTCAATGGATGCCGCGAACGGTCCGTCACCCGCCCCGGCCCCGGTCGGCGCAGCCTCGACCACGATCGGCTCCTCCACCGCGCGCGGGTCGGGCAGCGCCATCGGGCGGCGGCAGGCCGCGAGCGCGTCCCCCGCCCCGGCCAGGTCGGGCACCAGGCGCGCGAGCGCGGGCACCCGGAACCAGGGGCGCTGGCGCAGCACCAGCGGCTGGCGGTCCTGCGACACCACCAGCGCCGCGTCGCCGAGGGTCCGCAGTTCCGCCGGCGTCAGCACCGGGCGGGCGACCTCCCCCTCACCGCGATTGCCCCGGTCCGCCCAGGGCAGCAGCAGCGCGCGGCTGGCGCTCCGGCTCGTCGAGAGCGCCGTGCTCTCCCCGGTCAGCTTCGAGAAGTACTCGGCGTCGTCCCGGCTGACCTTCGCCAGGCAGATCTTCGTCATCGCGTTGGTCAGGATGATCGCCGCCCCCGGCTCCCCGTAGGTGGCGACGAGCTGCGCGGTGTCCTGCACCACCATCAAACACCCGACCCGCGCGCTCCGCACCGTGGCGATCCAGCGCTCGAAGCCGGGGATGTGGCCCAGGTTGCCGAACTCGTCGAGGTAGCACAGCACTGGCACCGGCAGCGCCCCGTCCGGGCGCGTCTTCGCCAGCTCGACCAGCTCGGTGAAGAGCTGGGTGAAGAAGCAGGCGGTCAGCGGCGCCAGCGTGGCCGCCAGGTGCAGGTCGAAGCCGATGTAGAGCGCGGTCGGCGCCCGCCCGAGCGCCGCCAGGTCGATCTCGCTCGCGCCGGTCGTCGCGCGGATCTCCGGGCTGTCGAGGACCGCGAAGCGGACGGCCAGCTCGGAGAAGAGGCCGCCCAGCAGCTTCTCCGACTGGCCGACATACGCCAGGAAGCCCTCCGCCTTGGCGCGCACCTCCGGCACCGGGCTCCCCAGCAGCGTCGCCCGGACGGCCGCGAAGCCCCGGTTGCAGAGGAGGTCCTGCAACGCGGCCAGGGGCGGCGGCGGCCCACCGTCGCGCGCGGCGACGCGGGCTAGGTGGAGCGCCCCGGCCGCGATCAGGGTCGTCGCCGCGTTGTCCCAGAAGGGCTCGCTGCCGCTCGTGCCGGTGTTCTTGACCCAGGTGCGCGCGAACAGGTCCGCCGAGCGCATGTCGCGGACCCAGGCCAGCGGGTTGTAGCCGTGGGAGATCGTCGGGTCGTAGAAGTCGAGGACCCAGACCCGCCCGCCCGGGTAGATCGTCCGCAGGTGCGGCGCGGTCTTCTTCAGCAGCTCGCGCTTGGGGTCGGCGACGATCACCGTCCGGCCCCCCGTCTCCCCGAGGAGGTTGGGGATGATGAAGCCGCTCGTCTTCCCGGCCCCGTTCGGGGCGTCGAGCAGCAGGTGCTCGTAGTGCTCGGCCTCCGGGATCGCCACGACCTGGCGGCGCGGCCAGCGCCCGGCCACCCCGGCGACGAAGTGCGCCTCGCCCGGGCGCGGGCGCAGCCGCCGGATCTCGCGCCGCGTCGCCAGGCGGGCGCTGCCGTGGCTCGCCGTCGGGCGCGCCCGCCGCCCCATGAGCGCCAGCGCCCCGACGAACCAGAGCCCCCGCAAGACTGGCCAGGCCAGGGTGCGACCGAGGACCAGGGCGAGCGCCGCCGCCAGGGTCCCGCCGCCCGCCCGCGTCGCCAGGCGCACGCCCGCCCAGTCGGGCCGCCCGTAGAGCGCCCGGCGCTCGGCGAGGGGCAGCGCCCGCCAGGCCGCGAACGCGGGCACGCCGTCCGGCAGGCCCGGCACCCCCACAAGCCGCGCCCCCTCTGCGGTTTCGCTCCCCGCCTGGCCGGTCCTGCGCAGGCTCGCCCACTCGCGCAGGACCGGCCAGGCGGCCAGCGTCTCGGCGCGCTCGCGCCGCGTCGTCAGCCCCGCCTCGATGCTCGCCCGTGCCCGATAGACGCCCAGACCCGCCAGGGCCACCGCGACCAGCACAAGCGCCAGCGCCACCCACCGTCGCATCGCCACCCTCCCCCGCTCCCGCCGTCAGTCCCGCCCCCGGCCACCGCCCCGCTCGTGGCCCGGGTGCGCCGCGTCGGCCTCGCGCGTCGCCGCCGCGAGCGCCCGGTCCCAGTCGTCGCGCACCCGCGCCGCTAGGCGGCAGTAGTCCAGCCCGTCCTCCTTGATGCGCGCGTGGTCGGCCCGGTCCAGGCGCACCTCGCGCAGGTGGCCATCGCGCTCCCCGCCCCCGCAGAGGACGACGTGGACGTGGGGGTGCGCGGTGTGGCGATGCTCGACCGCCACCCACGCGAGACGCTGCCCCTTGTCGCGCTCCAGTTCGGCCATGACGTGGCGCGCGAGGTCGCGCAGATCCTCGGGCCGCTCGTCGGTGCTGGGGCTGAGCATCAGCCGGTGGGCCAGGTAGCCCCGCGCCTGGCCCCCCACCCCGCCGCCGACCTGGTGCGCGTCATGGTGCCGTCCGCGCCGAAGATCGACCGGGGCGGCTCGTCGTCGCCGCGCGGGCGCATCTGGTAGTAGCGCAGCCCCGCCCGCGCGGTGTCGCGGCTGCGGGTGTAGGTGTGCCGCAGGATCATCCGGCCCACCGGGGGGCACCCCGCCCGCCACCGGGTCGGCGCCTCGGGCCATTAGTGCTCATCGGCCGCCCGCCGCAGCGCCCCGGCGGCGTAGGCCGGTGCCGCCTGGAGTCGCGCGTCCTCGGCCAGCCGCCGCGCCCGCGCCCGGTCGCCCGTCAGCACCTCCAGGAGGGCCACGCCGATATGGTGGGCGGTGAGGGCATCCTTGCCGCTCCTGACCAGCAGCCCGGCCAGCCGGTCGGTCTGGCCCTTGAGGAGCGGCGCCACCCGCGCCTCGACCGCGCGGGCCGCGGCCTCCTCGACCGCGCGCGCGAGGACCGGGACCAGCAGCCCCTCCGTCCCCTCGTCGAGCCCCGCCGTCAGCGCCCGCCCCAGCAGGTGCTCGGCGGCGGCCGAGGGCGAGCGGAACCGCGCGCGATGGCGCCGCTGGTACTCGCCGAGCGCGCACACGATCTCCGGGCTGAGCGACAGGACCGTCCGCTGCTTCGCCATCGTCTCCCTCCATCGCCTCGGCGGGCCGGTGGGTGTGGGTGCCCCTGTGGCACCCGCAGCGCCGCTGGCCCGGACCGACATTGGTGCACCGGCGCGCGGTGCCGCTCGGGGGTGTGGGTGTCCGTGTGGCCCCCAGCGGCCACGCCGAAATCCACGGCGTGGTGCACGCCCCTTTATCTTGCCTTCACGCGCGACGCCGCCGCAGCGGCCCGCGCCCGCCGACGACCGCCCCTGGCAGTCGAGGGTGACCACCCACTCGCCGCACCACCCGCACCACCCGCACCACCCACATCAGCCGCATCCTCCCCACCCTGCACACCCCGCCACCCGCTCACATGATGCTCCCGCCGACGGCGGTGATCACCCAGCGCCCCTCGTGCTGCGCCAGCTGGACCAGGAGGCGCCCCCCGCCGCCCGCGTAGCGCGTCGTCTGCGGCGTCGGCAGATAGGCGTACCGCACCGTCACGTCGCCCCACACGCGGGTCTCCCACGTCGCCTGCACGCGCGGATCCTCCCCGGTGCGCGCCGGGTCGGCCCGTTCCCAGGCGAAGGGCAGGGGGTGCCACGCGACGATCTGGCGCTGCACGTCGTCGCCGACCCGCGCGACCAGCAACTCCCGGATCTGCCCCTGCACCTCGGGGCTCAGCTCGTCCGGCAGCGACCGCCCGGCGAGCGCCGCCGCCACCGCCTCGGGGACCAGCGCCACCAGTCGCCGCTGCGCGAGCGCCTCGTCCGGGGTCGCCGTCGCCCGGGCGGCGACCACCGCCGTGGGGGGATCGGACACCACCGGCGTCGCCATCCACCAGGCGGTGAGCCGGTACGCCACCACGACGAGACCGGCAACCGCCAGGATGCCGCCGATAGCCAGGATCGCACGCGAACGCCGTCCCATCGTCCCTCCCTTCCGGGGCGCGTGCGCCCCGCTCACTTGACCCGCCGCAAGGTCCGGGTCGGCGGGGTGGCCGCCGCCGCGGCGGTGTCGCCGACGAGGCCCCGGATGGTCCCGTCCCGCCCGGCCGGTCGGCCCCGGCCCGGACGCTCGGCGGTCGCGGCGCGGCGATGGTCGCGCACGATCTGGATGGCGCGCGCGGCGGTGAACTGGGTGTGGCAGCCCCAGGGGGTGACGAGGATCACCAGCAGGCTCGCCAGCGCCACGATCACGCCGAGGCCGCCCTGCACCAGGTCGATGTTCCCCTGCGCGCCGGTGAAGCCGATCCCCGCCCCCAGCGCCCCGAAGACGCGGAACTCGAAGGCGAAGAGGGCCGGCCAGATCAGGAGCTTCACGAAGTGCTCGGCCCAGGTGCCGACCCAGCCCGCCCCCTGCGGGTGGATCGCCAGCGGCAGCAGGACCGGCCCCGCCGCGTACAGGAGGAGCAGCAGCACCAGGCCGATCACCTTGACCACCCCGATCGCCACGATGACGACGAACCCGGCGAGCGCGATGAGGCGCCAGAAGGGGATCGTCAGCAGGCCCAGGCTCCGCAGGATGCCGCCGAACTCGGCCGAGACGGTGTCGCCGCCGGCGGTGAGGATCCCCCGGGTGAGGGCGTCGATCGCCCCCAGCAGCTCCCCGACGAGCAGCGGGTAGAAACCGAGCGCGGCGACGACCACGGTCGCCCGCACCACCACCCCGCCCAGCCCGGCCCCCGCCCCGGCCATCGCCTCCAGGACCTGGACGGTGAGGACGAGCAGCGCCAGGCCCACCCCGGCCGCGCGCAGGTCGTCGACGAGCGCCTGGATGTTCCGCATCTGCGGCGTGCCGCCGCCGGTCAGGTTGGGGTTCACCAGCAGCAGCCCGGCGATCTGGCCGGCATCCCGCTCGAAGCCGTCGCCGACGACCAGGTTCCACAGGCCGTTCACGAACCCGACCAGGAGGGTTTTCCAGTCGAGCGCGCCGAGGACCGCCCGGGCGAGGGACCCGGGGGTGGGGAGGCCGAAGCCCCCGCCGCTATCGGCACCACCGCCCCCGCCCCCGCCCGTGCCCGCGGCGCTGCCGTCCGCCACGCACCCCTTCGCCTGCCCGGCCCAGTAATCGGGGCAATTGTGTCGCGAGCCGGTCATGTCGGGCGGTGCCCCGTAGCCCGAGTCCGCCCAGTTTTTCCCTTGTGCCCGGTATTCCGAATAGAGGCGCTGCACGCTGTCGGCCTCGCAGTCGCCGCCGCCCGCCTCGCGGCAGTCGTCCGCCCAGCGCCCCACGCGGTCCCCGGCGGTCTCGGCGTGCCCGTTCGGGCCGCAGTCCCCGCAGCCCTTGTCCCGCTTCGGGTCGTAGGCCGGGAGCGCCCCGGCGGGCGCGGGCGCGGGGGTCGCGGTCGCCCCGGCACCCGGTGGCTTCGCGGTGCCGGTGGGGGCGGGGGTCGGCCCCTTCGGCGCGACGGTCGGGGCGACGGTCGGCGCGGGGGTGCCCGGCGCGGACGCCAGCGCCACGGCGGGCGCGCCCAGCGCCGCGAGCGCCAGGGCGACGAGGACGACGAAACCGCTGAGGGGGGGGTGTGGCCGGTGCATGGGCGGCGCTCCTCTCTCGCGCCGCTCGGCGGCGCACGCAACAGGTGTTTGGCCCGGCGCGGCGGGCGGGCATGGCCCCCGCCGGGGCTACGGCCCGAGGGGCGCCCGGGGATCGACGATCCGGTAGCCGCTCGGCAGCGCGTCGTCGACGCGGCGGTACTCGACGTGGACGTGCGGGCCGTTGGCGGTCCCCGAGCGCCCGACCGGCGCGCCCGCCGGGAGGCGCTGCCCGGCCTCGACCGCGATCGCGCCCAGGTGCCCCAGGATCAGCAGGTCGCCGTTGGCGAGCCGGAGGCGCAGTTCCCCGCTCGTCGCCTCCGGGTGGCGGCCTGTCTCGTCGCGGTAAAAGCCCGAGCCGCCCGCGATGACCACCGTCCCGGCGACGGGGGTGAAGAGCGGCGTGCCGTCGGCGAGGCCGACGTCCACCCCGGTGTGGCCGGTCGCGCCGTAGTCGCGCCCGTAGTCGTAGAGCGGGTTGCCGTCCGAGAACCGGGTGTCGCCGAACTCCTGCGTCACCGGCGCGGGGCCCCCGCCCCAGATCGCCGCGAAGCCGCGCGCCCCCGTGGCGGGGGCCGGGCCGGACGGCGGCCCGGCGTGGGCGTCGAGCAGGTCGAGGATGTGCCGGGCGTAGGCGTCGCCGCAGAGGAAGCCGTTGGCCCGGTTGCCGGGGTAGGCGCAGCTGTTGTAGGTCTCGGCATAGGTCGCCAGATCGGGGAAGGTGTCGGCGGGATAGCGCCCGGCGACGTAGGCGAACCAGAGCCCCAGCCCCGCCTCGACCGAGGGGCAGCGCGCGAAGAGGTAGCTGCCGTCGGGGTAGGCGACGGTCGCGCCCGGCGCGCAGCCCCACTCCCCCGCATACGGCGCCGCCGCCGCCCAGGTGAGGTTGCCGCCGTTGTCCGGGCCGTTCGCGCTCGTCGGCGGGCCGACGGTCGCCATCCCGCTCTCCCCCTGCCACTGCACGATCAGCAGCGGGTCGAGGCCGAAGCGCCGGCCCAGCGCCGCGATCAGGGCGGCGCGGGCGACGAGCGGGGAGTCGGGGCGGAGCGCCGCGATCGTGCGGGCCAGGCGGGCGGCGTCCGACGGGCCGTGGCAGAGGTCGCGGATCGCGGCGGTCGCCGGCGTCGGTGCGCCGCCGACGGCGCAGCGCGCCGCGTCGCCGCGCGTCGCGCCGCCGCCGAGCGGGGGTGCGCCGAGGAGCGCGCCGAGGAGCGCGCCCGTCAGCGCGACGACGAGGATCACGGCGAGGAGCGGCAGCGCCAGGAGCCCCAGGCAGCCGAGGCACCCGCCGGTGGTGCAGGAGCGCATCGCCCGCCCTCAGTCGTCGCCGACGGCGAGCGCCAGCCGCCCGCGCCGCCCCGCGCCGCCCTCGGCCTGTAGTGCCTCGCGCTCGGCCGGGGTCATCCCCGCCAGCGCGCGGACCGCCGCCCACACGTCCCCCTGGTGGCGCGCGATCGCCGCCGCGCGCAGGGCCCGCTCCGGCGGATAGCTGGTCAGCAGCCAGTACTCCTCGTCCGGCACCGCCAGGTGGACCGCCCCCGAGGCCCCCCCGGTCGGGAAGTGCAGGTAGGCACCGGCCGAGACCCCCTTGACGGTGCCCGCGTCGGCGACCAGCGCCAGCTCGTCGTCGGTCAGGCGGAACGCCTCGCGCACCCGCCCCAGGTCGTCGGCCGGCTGCTCCAGGAGGAGCCGCACCGCCGCGTTCTGCACCACCGCGCGCCCGAGTTTGCCGTCGTAGTCGGAGACGAACTGCGAGAGGTTGATCGTGGCGACGCCGTGGTGGCGCCCGGTGCGGACGATCTCGGCCACGAAGCGGTCGGCGGGGGGCTGGTCGAGGAGGCCCCAGCCCTCGTCGAGGATCAGCAGCGTCGGCCGCGTCGGGTCGGCGATGACCGTCCACAGATATTCGAGGAGCAGCGTCATCGCCAGCGGCGCGACCCGATCGTTGAGCCCCTTGAAGTTGAACACCTCCAGCGGGCGGCCCGGCTCGACCGTCGTCGGCCCGTCGAGGAGGCGGGCGTAGGCCCCGTCGCCGGTGTAGGGGCCGAGCCGGTCGGCCAGGGCGTCGAGGCGTCGTCGCCGCCCCGCATCGGTCGCCGCCGCCGCCAGCGCGCGCAGCGCGGCCACCAGGTCGCGCTCGTAGGGGCCGGCCGGGTCGCGCCCGCCCCAGGCGCGGTAGGTCGCCGCGATCCCCGCGTCGAGGAGGGCCAGGTCGTGGTCCTCGAGGGGCGGCTTGGCGAGGAGGAGTTGGTGCAGGCCGAGGAGGTACTCGCGCTTCTCCTCGCCGGGGGCGGTCCCCCCGCGCCGCAACTGCCAGGGGTTGATCGTGAAGCCGCCGCCGGGCTTCACCTGGTGGACGACGCCGCCGACGGCGGCGGCCAGGTCGTCGAAGTGGCCCGTCGAGCGGTCGAGGGCGATCACGCGCACCCCCTGGAGGATCGAGTGGAGGGCGTAGTGCTGCGCGGCCAGCGTCTTCCCCGAGCCGCCGACGCCGCAGCAGACGAGGCTCGCCTTCGAGAGGTCGCGGTCGAAGAGGTCGAGCGTCACCACCTCGTGCCCCGGCTCCGAGTAGCCGATCAGGATGCCCCCCGCCGTGCCGGCGCGGTGGTGCAGGAAGGGCAGGCAGGCCCCCAGGTCGCCGGTGACCGCCCGGTAGGCCAGCCCCGCCGGCCCCTCGGCGAGGGGGAGGGTCGCCCGCCAGCCGCGATCCTGCCAGAGGGGCAGGCGGTCGATCGCGTCGCCGCCGGCGTCGCCGAGGGCCGCCACCACGCGACCGACATCGGACGCCAGCGCCGCCGGGGTCGCCGCGCGCACCGTCACGAGGGGGGCGATCCGCCAGGTCGCCTCGTCGCTCGCCGCCATCGCCCGCAGCAGCCCGCGCACCTCCCCCTGGGCCTCCTCCTGCTCGACGTCCCCCCCGCGCCCCGCCGACTCGTCGAGGATCGCGTGGCGCATCCGCAGGCGCCGCGCGAAGGCCCGGCGCTCCCGCGCCTTCGGGAGGGGCTCGACGTGCAGCGCCAGGCGCAGATCGACCCCGCAGGCCATCAGCTCCTGCAAGTAGCCCGCGAAGATCAGCTCGGGCAGCGCGCGGAGCGCCAGCGTCGCCTCGTAGCCCCAGTCGTGGCGCAGCCAGTCGGCCCGCCGCACGGTGCGGCTCTGCGCCAGCCGCTCCCGCAGCGCGCGCGCGTCCGCCGGGGGCGCGTCGGCGCGCGGGGCGGCGGCGTCGCGCCCCCACAGCGGGTTCGCGCAGCCCCAGAGGAGGTCGATCGTCGCCTGGCGCCCCAGGGGGGTCGCTTCGAGGCGCAGGGCGGTCAGCCCGTCGGCCAGCGCGGCGACCAGCGCGCCGAGCCGCGCGACGACGGCCGCGTGCGCGGCCCGGTCGCGCGCCAGGACCCGCCGCCGCCGGAAGCGCCGCGCCAGCGGGCCGCGCGGGGCGGGGGCACCGGGGAGGGAGACGACGAGGTAGAAGGCCAGGTCGGGGATGACGCGACCGGCCAGCTCGCGCCGGTAGGCCGCCCCGAGGCGCTCGCGGACGTGGGTGAGGGGTGCCGGGCAGCGGTCGTACTGCGCCATGTGTCGCGGCACCCAGTCCTCCCCCCGCAGGGGCCGGTTGATGGCGAGCAGCTGGGCGCGGGCACCCCGGTAGGGGGTGAGTGACGGAAGCTGTCACCAGCCGCAAAGTAGCAGGCGGAGACAGGGCAGCGTCAGCGGTGGAGGAACGAGCACTCACACCGGGAAGCGCCCGATGACTTGTTCGTACTCCTCCTGC
>JAABUN010007075.1_pt1 | contig 12394 bp, 8 predicted proteins | sample 5559311 | NCBI WGS metagenome assembly JAABUN01 (sample SAMN10711877, study PRJNA513370) | rock metagenome | isolation source: Antarctica rocks | place: Antarctica: Victoria Land, Siegfried Peak sud | reverse complement strand
AATCTTCTCCGTTCCGCCGGTGTCTGATCCGCCGCAGATCTCTATCGCGAACTCAGAAACACCTCAGTTGGGCTCAGGTGATGGTGGCGAGAGCCTGCGCGGCGATGTCGACGTTGACCTGGGTGTGTGCCTCGAGGGCGAGCACTTCACCGTCGAGCTGTAGGGGGGTGGGCTTGAGGGTGGTGAAGCCGTAGTGGGTGGCGGTGGGCTGTGGGCCAAGCCCGCGGGTGGCCGCTTGGAGTGCGACGCCGAGCACGCGCCACTTGGCCGTGTGGGGCACGCAGATCACCTCGAACTGGCCGTCCTCTGGGCTGCTGTGCTGGCTCAAGGTGGCGTGCTTGGCCATCTGGTCGATGTTCGCCAAGAGCAGGCTGTCGATGCTGGTCCTGGTGCCGTCCTCCAGTTCGATGGTGAAAGGACGGAACCGGGCGAAGGTGCGGATGACGGACAGCGCTTCGCGCAACGAGCCTTTGCTCCCTTTCTCGAGGTCGACGGCGACGACCGGGCTCAGGCCGACACCGATGTAGGAGTGCGCGTACTGGGTCCGGGCCTGCGAACCGCTGCCGATAGTCAGTGCTAACAGGTCGATGCGGTGCACCTGCCCGGCCGCGATGGCCTCGGCCAGCGGCCGGTCCCTGGTGGTGCGGCGATGGTCGTTGGCGTTGCCTGCGGCCATCACCGCGCACACCACGTCGGGGTTGCCTGATTGCATGGCACCGTCGACGACCTCGTTGTAGCCGCCGTCCCCGCTGACCGACACGATCAACGGTCTGCCGGTGCCGGCAGCCTCCGTGGCGAGGTCGCGGCCGTGACCGGCGTGCTGGGTGGGAGCCAGGCTGACTGGCACACCGGGCAGCCGGGCGGTCAGGTCCTGGTGCAGTTCCTGTGCCAACTGCGGGGCGGCGCCGGTGCTGTTCGGGTTATAGATCAGCACGATCCGCTCGAAGGCGTTCATCGACGCACCCTTTCTGGGGGAGTGGGTCCAGGCCTCATCGCAGGACCAGGTTGAACACGATGGTCAACACGATGGTCAACACGATAGAGGCCAGCATCCAGAAGAGGATCATGCCCAGGCATCCGGTCGCTCCGCCGAGCGGCCTGACCTGGACGTTGCGGCCGAGGCGCATGGCAAGGGTCACCGTTCTTAAATGCGGCTGCCGGCGCCAGGAGAATCACCGCAGCGGGTGGGGGCGCTCAGGGGCGGGATGGCACTGCAGATCAGCGGACCACCCCGCCCCTGAGTGTTAATGCCGTGTGGTCAGGTCAGCCAGCGTCGTGGTGCTCGCGGCTGCCGGACTTAGCCAGGCCCCTGGCCACCATGTAGCCGATCGTCAAGAAGGTGATGTAGCGCAGCGCGCTCGGCGCCGAACGGGTCGTGACCACCCTGGCCGTCGTCGCCGACGACCAGGTCCAGGTCACTGAACGGCTGCCCCTCACTGCGGGCGACCAAGAGGCGAAGGTCCATACCAGGACCGCACGGTGAGGCCTCCAGGATCTCATCGAGAACGTCGGGAAAGACTTGCAGGTGGATCGGACTTTGGGCCCATTCCCGCTCGGAGTAGACCTCGCGAGTGGAGACCACCATGGGGCGCTATCCCGGTCCGGCCACGAGCAGATGGAGGATGGGTAGTACGCCCAGAACGGATGCTCGGCGTCTTCGAAGTCGTTGATCCCCTCAACGACGTACTCCTCACCATCCGTCGCCTGCAGGTGTCGGACGCGCCGGGCCGAACCCTGCATGTCGTGGAAGCTGACCCAATCCGCACCGATCACGTCGCAGACCCGGTCCAGCACCGCGAAGGTCACCTCCACCGGTCGGTGTGCCGCCCGAGGTGTCGTTGGCGATACCGACCATGCCCCGGAGCCGCTCGAGGTCGAGGCCGGTGATCGTGGCTCTGCTCATAGCGGTCTCCCTTGCACGGGCCGGGATGTCGCTCCTGGTGGGCGTCGCGTCCCACGTCGCGAGTAGTTCCTCCGGGGTAGCCGGGGCAAGGGCATGGCGGTCAGGCCGGAGTTCCGCAGTTGATGGGCACACGGGGAGTTGAATCTGGGGGTTGACCTGCGGGTATGCCCTGGCAGGCGTGGTCGGGTCGTGTTACTACACGACCCGGGGCCCGGGAGGGGCGCCGAGGAAGGGTTCAGGCGCCGGCGGTGGTGAAGTCGAAGAGCCTGGGCCTGCCCGAACCGCCCAAGTTCTTCGACTTCGCCACTCCTGAGGCCTGACCCGCCCCGGGCCCCAGCGCCCAGCCGTCGTGTAGTAACACGACCCAACCAGCATACCCGCAGGTCAAACCCCACAATCAGCCAAACGTGTGCCCATCAACTGCGGAAGTCCGGCCTGGCTTTGGCAATTTCGATGCCTTCACGCTGCCTCTCCCGGATCAAGGAGCGTTCGAGTTGAGCGACCGCGCCGAGCAGGTGCAACTGGAACGTGGCGGACGGATCTTCGGTGCCCGGGACGAAGGTACCGGAGGGGTGTTGCGGGACGTTTGATCATCGCCGCACGCGCTGACCTGCAGCGACGCAGCAAGTGGGTGATGCTGGTGAAGGTGCTGATCATCCGGGTGGGGCTCGGCGCAGGGCGGGCAGGTCGGAAACGTAGGGCACGATCGAGGACGTTAACCCGCAGCGACTTCCGTCCCGCGCTGCCCGTTGAAGTTGTGGTGCCTCGCGCAAGGGTTCATGCTGCTGGGACGGACCGGTATTCTCGGTCGCGGCACTGTGAGGTGAGGAGCATCAATGGCAACCATCCTTTGGATCATCGCCGTCGTCCTGGTCGTCGCCGGCATCTTCGCGCTCTTGCGCAAGCAGATGCTCTGGGGGATCGTACTGATCGTTGTCGGGCTGTTGGTCGGTCCCGGCGGCGTGAGCATCTTCACCTGATCCGATCTCCGGTCCCTTGCCCATCGGCTTGCCTGATCCAGGCTCAGGCCGGGGCATGGTGCTCGACCCGCGTGCCGCGCAAGGTGAACACGGCATACCCGACGATCAACGCGAAGCAGGCGGCCGGGACCACGAAGGAAATCGCGGCGGTTGGAAGGGAAGTTTCTGGCATGGTGTCGCAGGTGGAACGTCCCAGCATGGCCGTGTCCGCGGACCGGTGCCCGGGTCCGGGCACGGCCGTGAGCGGCAAATCGGGCACGGACGCCGGCGACGCGGGGCGGCTGATCGAGCGGTTCCGCGCCGTTTTGTCGCGGACCTTCGGGCACAGGGCCGACCTTGACGTGATCGGCCAGGAGCGGGGGTTGCCGCCGTTTGTCATGCGTGAGGTGCTCGCGGCGCAGCCGATGCGGGCATTTCTGCCGACTCGCTTCGGTGGGTTCGGTGACAGTTTGGCACCCAGCCAGGCGGTGATGGAGGAGGCGGCCTACCACTGCCTGTCCCTGGGTCTGACTATGGGTATCAGTGGCAGCCTGTTCGTGCAACCCGTCGCGAAGTATGCCGACACTGAGGTTGCCCAACGCATCCTGCCGCGTCTGGCCGGTGGCGGCAGCCTTGGGGGTCTGATGATCACAGAGCCCGGCTACGGCACGGACGCGCTGTCGATGAGGACCGCCTGGCGACGCGAGGGTGATCAGTATCGGGTCGTGGGGACCAAGCATTGGGCTGGGCTGTCCGGCTGGGCCGACTACTGGCTGGTCATGGCGCGCCCCGGCAAGGACGACGGCGATCTGGGCAACGGCATCGATATGTTCATCTGCGAGCAGAGTGATCCCGACCAGCAGATCACGCTGGTCGAGCAGTATCCGTCCCTCGGGCTCTACGCAATCCCCTACGGCCGCAACAGGGTCGATGTCCTCGTTCCCTCCACGCATCGCCTCCGGGGTGACCGTGGCGGCCTGCGGATGATGATGGACTTGCTGCATCGGTCGCGATCGAGCTTCGCTGGCAATGCGGTCGGCTTCATCCACCGGATGGTCGATGAGGCGGTCGCGCACTGCACCGAGCGAGTCGTCTCAGGCCGACAGCTGTTGGCCTACGACCAGGTGCAGGCCCGCGTCGCCCGGCTCCAGGGCCAGTGGGCGTGCGCCAGCGCGCTGAGCCTGTGGAGTTCGGAGAATGCCGGGCAGTCGACCGACCTGTCTCGGGCAGGGCAGGCCGCCAGCTCAGTCAAGACGGTGGCCTCGGACTACCTCCAGGAGTCGTCGCAGTCGCTGCTGCAGCTGGTCGGCGCCAAAGGCTACGCGCTCAACCACATCGCCGGCCGCGCCGTCGTCGACTCGCGACCCTTCCAAATATTTGAGGGCTCCAACGACGTGCTGTACGCGCAGATGGGCGGCGAGCTTGCCGATCAGATGCGCCGGGCCGGCACCTCGAACCTGCGTGAGCAGCTGTCCCGGGATGAGACCACTGCAGCAGGCGCAGACCTGGCTGGCGCGCAGCTGGAGATCAACGTCGACGAGCAACCCGCGCAGCGCCGGCTGGTCGAGATCGGCGCGATCGCCAGCCGGGTCTTCACTCTGAGTGCGGTCCAGGACATGGGCAGCCGTGGGTTCGGTCAGGACCACGTCTCGCTGGCTGTGGCCGCACTCCGCGAAGACATCGACTCCTGGACGACTCGGTTGCACAGGTCGCTGGCGCCGCAGGTCTGCCCCGAGCCCATCCTGCCTGGCGCCTGGCGTGACCTCACCAACCCCAGCACCGCGCTTCGCGCTTGACCGGGTGGCAACGGTCTAAGCCTCGGCGCCACGCACCCTCTTGACCCTGGTCGATTGTCTCTGGCCCCGGTGGGCCGATCACGACAGATAAGGGTTCCGGGTTCTCGTGCAGGGCGTGGATCGTCGGCGTGCTCATCGGTACTACCTCTCGTGGGGGACAGGGGGTCAACCGGACGCCGTCCGCGCTGTTCCGGCGCGGCCGCCCGTCGCCGTCGTGTGGCACCCTGGGACCGCATGAGCACCCTTCACTTCGAACGCCGCGGCAGCGGCTCACCCCTCCTCCTCGTCCACGGCCTGGGGGCCAGTTGGCGCTCCTGGGCGCCGGTCCTGGGGGACCTGGCCCGGGAGCGCGACGTCATCGTGGTCGACCTGCCGGGTTTCGGCGACAGCCCGCCGCTGTCGGGGGAGGTGTCCATCGCGACCCTGACCGACGCCGTGGCCGACTTCATCACCGAGCAGGGCCTGGATGGGGTCGACACGGTGGGCAGTTCGATGGGCGCCCGGATGGTACTGGAGCTCGCGCGCCGGGGCGTGGGCGGCGACACGGTTGCCCTGGACCCCGGCGGCTTCTGGGGCCCCGGCGAGCTGCGCTTCTTTGCGGCCTCGCTGCGGGCCTCGCTCCCGCTGGTGCTCCACCTGCAGCCGGCGATGCCGCTGCTGATGGGCAACCCCGTCGGTCGCACGGCGCTGCTGAGCCAGTTCTCGGCGGCACCGTGGCGGCTGCCCAAGCACGTCGCGCTGCACGAGATGCGCAGCTTCGCCCGGGCCACCTCCCTGTATGACGCGCTCGACGCCCTCGTGGATGGTCCCCTGCAGGCCGGGGCGCCGGCCGGGACGGCACCGGGACGGGTCACGATCGGGTGGGGCCGGCAGGACCGGGTTACCCTGCCCCGGCAGGCCGACCGGGCCGTGCGGCTGTTCCCCGACGCCGACCTCCACTGGTTCGAGCGGTGCGGACATTTCCCGATGTGGGACCAGCCCGCGCAGACGGTCGACCTCGTCCTCGCCCAGACCGGACGGGGTGGGCGCGCCACCTGAGAGTGGCTGCGTCACACCGGCGGCGGCCGAGGTCGACCGTCGCAGACCACTCTGACCTCCAGCGCGTCAGACCTCTGCCCGCACATCGGCACCTCCAGACGTCTGAGGTGGGCCAGCCAGCATCGATCGACTCTCGGCAGTACAGCGATGTACCGCGCCTGCACGATGGGTGTTCCGATCTTAAGGTCGCGGGCCGTCACGCCGTTCGGGTGCGGCTGGGTCGGCCCGCCGCTCGTCGTCTGGTCGGCGTACCGGTCGGGCATGGTGGGGGTCGGCGGGGTTGACGGACCCGAGAGTGCGTGACGACGTGTGCATCGGGTCGGTATGCCGCCCCGGAAAGGACTGGGCCCGCCTCGTCTGGTCCCCGCCGGGGGAGACGGCGACGGAAGAGGCCGGTGCCAGCAATCGGGGCCTGCCTGCGGCGTGGGCGGTTGCGGCGAGCACGAGGAGCAGGAGGTCGTCGTCGAGGCCGGAGAGGTTGTTGGACAGGTCCACGGGATGGTCGGGCGAGCCCATCGAGGCGGCGATGTTCAGGAACCGTCGCTCGCCGCCGGAGAAGACGCCTGACTCTTCACGGAGTCGGTCCCAGTCGGCCCGGTAGAGGGAGGACGACGCTCCGGTGGGTTCGATCCAGGGGCAGGAAACGCGCGCGAAGCGTCCGCCCTTGGCGCGGATCAGCAGCTCGACGGCTGCCTCGGTGGGGTAGTCGCCCTGCGCCCATGCCCTCAGTTCATCTGCGGGGACGGTCATCACGGTCGCACCTTTCAGTCTCGGGTTTTGTTCGGTCACCGCGGGAGGCCGCCGGGACGGTGGTGCCTGGTGGCGAGGATGCGGTGATGGTCTTCGTGCCCTCGGGTGGGCCTGTCGTGGTGCGCGATGTGCGGGGCGGGCCTGAGGGGCGGGGCGATCACTGCGAGGCGGTAGCGCAGGTCCTGCGCGGGGAGGCCCAGTGCCAGGGGCTCGTCGGCCGCGCTGGCCCGTGCGAGCGTGTCGACGTTGTGTCCCTCGTCGTGCAGGTGCTGCATGGTGCGGGCCAGGGCCGGCCAGTCCCGCTGCGTGGTGAGCCGGGGGTCGATCCGCGTGGCGGTGGGGGCCCAGCGTTGTTCTGGGGTCTGCGTGGCGGCGGCCTGGAGGCGTGCTCGGACCTCGCGGGCGTTGTCGAGCTGTCGTGTGGCAGCACCGTGGGGGTCGTCGTGCCAGGAGCGGACGGCGCGGTGCAACGCCCGACGGGTGGTCTCGGTGTCGGTGCCGAGCCGGTCGGCGATCTCCTGGCAGGTGCGGTCCCAGCTGGCTGGGGTTGCGGTGGCGAGCACGTCGACGACCGGGGTGAGCGCCTGGTCCGCGGGCAGGTTGGTCAACCGTTCCTGCAGGAGGATGTCGGCCAGGGGCGAGGCGCCCAGGATCGCGTTGGTGACGGCGTCCGGACCGTGGTCATGGAGCAGGTCGGCCGGGTCGGTGCCTTCGGGCAGGGGGGCGGCGAAGGTGGGGACGTTGTGCTGGGCCAGCAGCCAGTGGGCGCGTTCGGCGGCCAGGCGACCGGCGGGGTCATTGTCGGTGGCCACGATGACCGGGCCACCGAGGCGGGCCAGCTGCGCGGCCTGGTCACCGGTGAGTGCGGTGCCCAGCGGAGCCACCCCGAGGTACCTGCTGCGGGTGGCCAGGGTGATGGCGTGCGCGTCCATGGGGCCTTCGACGAGCACGGGGGTGGCCCCGGCCTTGAGTAGGTCAGCGTCGGCTCCGTAGAGCTGGTTCCCCTTGGTGAACAGGGCAGTGGTGGGGGTGTTGAGGTACTTGGGTCCGGCGTGGGGCGTGTCGTCCCCGGTGACGGGGTTGCGGCGGCCGACGAAGCCGAGCACCTGTCCGCCGGCGTCGGTGATGGGGAATACGACGCGGTCGCGGAACCGGTCAATGAGGCGGCCGTCCTTGGTGGTGGTGGCCAGCCCGCTCTCCTGCAGCTCGACATCGCTGACGCCCCTGGATCGCAGTTGATCCAGCAGGTGGGTCCACCCCGGTGGTGCGTACCCGGAGCGAACGGGCGGTTGACCTGCGACGTCCGGGCCGAACCGGTCGGCCAGGTAGTCCCTGGCCCAGCCGCCGGCGGCCAGCTGCCGCTCGTAGTAGCTCCGGGCCATCGCGTTGACCTGCGCCAGACGCTCCACCGGTACGGGCGACTCCTGCGCCTGCACAGCGCGGTCGTAGGCCCGCTCGAGGTCGGCGTCGGTCGGCTCCAGCGGCCCCATGAACCGCCGGTACTGCGCGGCGCACGCCAGGCCAGCGTTCACCTGTGCGGTGTCCAGGTTTTCCTGGCGGTTGGTCGTCGCAGTCACAGGGGTGGCGTTGATGAGCGCGTCGAGGTGTTGGCGGTACTCGGCGTCGGTGGCCTGCACCGAGGAGGGGTGCGGGTCGAACGCAGCGGCGGCCAGCTCGCGGTCGTACTCGTGGCTGTCCCCGACTTGCTGCAGGTGGGACGGGTCGTCCATGAGGGTGCTGATGGTCCAGGTCATGGCCGCCGCGTCGTCGACATCGGCCCCTCGCTCAGGGGCGGTGGCGGCGAGGTCGTCCAGGGACCAGCCGCGCTGCAGGGCCTTGTCGACGGTGGTGACCAGCGCCGGCCACCACGTGCTGGCCTGCATCGCCTCGGCCCGGTCCGCCCCAAGCTTGTCAGCCAGGGACGGCACCCACGCGGTGGCCAGCAGCTGGTCGGCGCCGGCTGCGTTGTCCACGGTCGGGGCCAGGTGCTCGGACACGCGCCACCACAGCGCGGCAGCGGCGTGATCATCCGGCAGCGTTCGGGTGCCGGCAGCGTCCCGGACCAGGGTCGCGGCGTCAATCCCCGCCCGGGTCGCAGCAGCCAGGCGTTCGGCCAGGACAGGGGCGAAGGCGTCCCTGACCGCGTCCGGGGCGACTTCGGCCAGGAGTGGTCCCCACTCGGCCAGTGCGGGGGAGCGGTCGCCCTGGACCTGGGCCCGCAGGGTCCGCTGGTAGGTCGCTGCGGCCTTGGAGGCGTGCGCGGAGCCGGTGGGCCGCAGGTCGGTGTCTTCGATCTGGTTGGCAGCCCGCCAGACGGCGACAGCTGCGAGCACCTCGTCGGCCGGTCGGGCGGTGCCCTGCGCCGCCCAAGCGGGGGTGGGGACGGTGACCGCGTGCTCGGCCACGTCCTGGGCGAGGTCGGTGACCCGCTGGGCGCGGGCGGCCAGGTAGGGGTTCCAGACCGGGTCGGCGGCCAGCGTGGTGGGGATGCCGGGGACCCACGGCAAGGGTCCGGGGGCGGTGTTGCGCATCCCGGTGTCGTCTAGGCGCCAGTCGAGCACGGCCGCGGGGTCGGCGGCGGTATCGATCTCCCGCGCGGTGACCGCGTCACGGAGTACCTGCACCGGTTCCTGGCCGTCGGCGGCCATGAGGGTCAGGTGCGCCCGCAGGGTCGGCCAGGCCGGCGCCTGCGTCATGTCGGGGACGAGGTGGGCGGCGGCCTGGTCCAGGCGTGCCAGGTTCTCGGCACCGATCGTGGTGGCGGCTGCGGTGTAGAGGCCGTCGACGTACCGGGCGGTCGCCTGCCCCAGCAGCACGGCCGGGTCGCCCAGGTCGCGCAGCATGGTGGAGGCCGAGGCTGGTGCCTCGTCGCGGGCCAGGATGGTTTCGAGCAGGTCGGTGGCGGTGCGCGGGTGGACCGTGGCCGGCATGACGACCTCGTGCTCGTCACCATCGCCGACCACCTGCAGGTAGACGTGGTTGGCGGACCGGCCGCGAGTCATCATCGTGTACAGCTGCTGGCGTGACTCGGCTCCGGTGGCCAGGCCGTGGGTGACGTCGACCGACACCCCTTGGGCGGTGTGCACGGTGCAGGCGTACCCGAGCTCGACGCTGGCGGTGACGTAGTCGGTCGGCAGGACGATCTTGCGGTGAGTGTGGGCGTGCTGGACGACCAGGGCACCGCCGGCGCGGGTGTCCAGGACGGTCCACCGGTCACCGTTCTTGACCCAGTCGGTCGGGGCTGTCTGCAGCCGACGGTCGTTGCGGCGGGTGATCACCACGTCCCCGACCGATGCGTGGTTGCCGTCGGACAGGGCGACCTCGCCGGTAGGCCGGGGTGCGCCCTCGAGGCGGTGGTCGCGGGCGCGCTGGTTGAGCTCGGCGACCAGCTCCCGGGTGGGTGCGAGCATGATCGCGTCCCGGCCCTGCGCCCGGTCGGCCGACCAGGCACCGAACACTTCTTCGGTCATGGTGGCCACGTCCCCGACGTGGACCCGGCCAGCGTCCAGGTAGAACCCCAGCGACGAGGGCCGGCCTTCGCGCAGCTCCAGGGACGCGGCGCCCTCGGCTGAGTTGTTGAAGCGCATCAGCTCGGTCAGGTGCAGGGCGCCGTGGGTGGCGCGGATGTCCCGCAGCACCCCGCCGGCACCGACGGCGGCCAGCTGCTGGTCGTCGCCGACCAGGCGCACCGAGGCACCACGGGAAGTGATGAACTGCACGGCCTTGTCCAGGGAGGGGGTGTCGACCATCCCTGCCTCGTCGACGACCACCAGGGTTTGTTCGTCGATGTCCTGGGCCCACGCGGGGAGCTGGCCGGGGTCGTGGTCCAGGTGCCAGACCAGCTTGGCCAGGGTGTCGGCCTGGGTGTCGGCGGCCTCCCGCAAGACCGCGGCGGCGGCCGCGGACGGTGCGAGCCCGACCACGGTACCGCCGGAGGACTCCCACGCCCGGGCCAAGGCGCGCATGGCGGTGGTCTTGCCGGACCCGGCCGGGGCGATCGCCAGCTGCACCCGTGCGCCGGAGGTCGCCATGCCCCGAACCAGGGCGGCCTGTCCGGCGTTCAGCTGGACCCCGTTGGCCACCTGTTCCAGCAGGGCTACGTCCACGTCCTGGAAACAGGCGCGGCGTCCGTCCGTGCGGCCGGCGGCGGTAACTAGCCGCTGCTCCGCCTGAACGATTGCGTTGGAGGTGAACAGATGGGACCCGGCGACGGTGTAGACGCTGGCACCGTCGACGCGACGCAACGGCTCGGGGTCGACGATCGTGTCGGCCTTGGCCCCGGTCATGGGCGTGCTGCGTTCCAGGGCAGCCTGGGTGAGTTGCTCGACGAGGTCCTCGATGTGCTCAAGCGGGACGTCGGCGGCGCGGACGCGGCGTTGGGCTTCGGCGCGTACATGCCAGACCTGCCACGTGGACCGGGACGCCTGCACGGTGTCCACCACGCGCGCGGCGGTGCGTACCACCCACTGCTCGTCGACGGTCTCGCCGAGCCCGTGGGTCTGGGCCCCGGACAGGGCGACCTGCACCATCGACTCCAACGCGCCCTGGTCACCTAGCACGTCCAGGGCCTGCGCCCGCCAGGTCTGCCGCTGCTGCGCCTCGGAGCGGGGTTCGTGCTTTGCGTCACGGGTCTCCAGGGTGGCCTGCTGCGCCAGCTGGATCGACTCCACCGGGGTCGGCGGCCGGCCGTGAGCGGCCTGGAAGGCCTGCGCCAGCTCGCTGCTCCGGGCCTGGATGCTGGCCCGCCGTGTCGACCACGCTTCGTTCAGCCGCGGATAGACGCCGACGATCTCGCGCACCGGCCGCTTGCGGACGTCACCACCGGTGGTTGGTGTCCTGGGGGCGAAAATGATGCCCAGTGGTCGCAGGTGCTTCTCCAGGGCCGTGTTGTAGACCTCGGAGGCGGACACCATCGCCTTGAACAGGACCCGACCGTCGATCGACAACCACCGCCCGGCGCTCACTGTCTGGACCTTGTTGGCGACCGCGACGTGGGTGTGCAGGTCCGGGTCCCCGGCCCGGGAGTCGCGGTGGGTGAACGCCGTCGCGACCAGGCCGCGCACGTCCACCTGCTGCACGCCGTCCTTGCCGGTGCGGGTGAACAGTGCGTGCTTCTCGATGTAACCCAGTGCATCCCGGACAGCGGCCTGATGAGCGGCTTCGATCTGCTGTGCCAGCGGCCGGTCGGCCACCGCCCACAACGTCGAGACCGACTTCACCGGGGAGAAGGTCAGGTCAAACCCGGCCACGGCCGTCGTCCGGGGCCGGGACTGCTTGGCGATCAGCCCGGCCAGCTCCCGCTCGTCGAAGGGGTCGCGGCCGTGCTCGGCACGGAACATCTCCAGGCCGACCTGGGTCCGGATGCTCGCTCGTTCCTCAACGAGGATCGGGTGGTCCACCGGCAGCCCGATCGCCTTGTTGTGTTTCTCGAACCGGCGGGCCACCTTGATGCGGAACGGGGTGACGTCGTCTCGTCCTCCGTAGACACGGAAGGGCCGGCCCAGGCTCTGCCCGGACTCATCACCCAACGGGTGCTCCCCGGTACCGAACAACCGGGTCATGTGCTCGGCGGTGACCTCCTCACCGGCGGCCAGGCCGTCGATGCCGGCCATCCCTGCGCCGACCCACACCCCCGGTGCCTCGCCCTTGACGGTGTAGTAACTGCCCAGCCCGGAGTGCCCGACCTCGGTGGCATCCTGACGGGCGACCTGCCGAGTCAGGTAGTCATACCCCGACCCGGCCGTCAGCTTGTGGATGGTCGCCGCCATACCTATACAAGGCGGAGATTCGATCGTCAGGGACTCACTTCCGGGCAACTTCTTGCCCCCGATTTGGGGAGGAACCGGCACGCATGACGCGGACTGCGCCGGGTGGGGACGCGCCAGCCGCCAGGTGTGACTTCTGACGCAACAATGCTCGGTTGGGCCGTGGATGCAAGAGGTGTGTGG
>JAABUN010007073.1_pt1 | contig 12395 bp, 14 predicted proteins | sample 5559311 | NCBI WGS metagenome assembly JAABUN01 (sample SAMN10711877, study PRJNA513370) | rock metagenome | isolation source: Antarctica rocks | place: Antarctica: Victoria Land, Siegfried Peak sud | reverse complement strand
GCCCCGGACAGCTCTGTCGTCAGGTCGTCGGTGTCGGCGCCGGTCGCCGCACAGATCACACCGAGCAGCGGTGTTCAGGCGGTGGCACAGTCGGTGCTGCCGTCGGTGGTGTCGGTGGTCTCGGTCAGCGGCCAGGGGGTCGCCGAGGGATCGGGCGTCATCCTGTCCGCGGACGGGAAGATCCTCACCAACAACCACGTGGTCTCCGGTTCGCAGCAGCTCACCGTGCGGCTGAACGACGGCACAACGGCCCGCGCCGACGTGGTCGGCGGCGACGCAACGGATGATCTCGCGGTGATCCAGGCCAAGGGCCTGTCCGGTCTGAAGCCGGCCACCATCGGCTCGTCGGGCAACTTGGCCGTCGGGCAGGAAGTGGTCGCCATCGGCTCCCCGCTCGGCCTGTCCTCGACGGTGACCAGCGGCATCGTGTCCGCTCTCAACCGCCCGGTACGCACGGCCGACTCCCAGCAGCAACAGCAGGATCCGTACAACCAGACTCCGCAGGATCCACAGGGCAACCAGGACCCGAACCAGACCACCGCGGCCGGGCAGGACACTGTGCTGAATGCCATCCAGACTGACGCCGCCATCAACCACGGCAACTCCGGCGGCGCTCTTGTCGACGTGAACGGCAAGGTGATCGGCATCAACTCGGCCATCGCGTCGGCGTCCAGCGGTGATCAGAGCGGCGCTGCGGGCGGCAACATCGGCATCGGCTTCGCCATCCCGATCGATCAGGCGAAGCGGATCGCCGACGAGATCATCGCCACCGGACACGCCACTCATGCCGTCCTGGGGGCCAGCGTCAGCAGTGCCTCCACCGCCGAGGAGGTGATGTCCTCCGGCGCCACCATCGCCTCCGTCACGGCCGGTGGAGCCGCCGAGAAGGCCGGGCTGCAGAAGGGCGATGTGGTGACGAAGGTCGGCACCCAGCAGATCGAATCGTCCGACGCACTGGTCGCCGCCGTCAGGTCGCAGAAACCCGGTGGCAAGGTCGACATCACCTATGTCCGGGACAAGAAGGCGCACACCGCCTCGGTGACGCTCGGATCGGCGAAATCCCAGTAGGGCGAAATCCCAGTAGCCGGAAGGCACCATCGCAGTAGCCCGGCTGTGTCGCAGTAACCCGTCAGCACCTCAGCCGGCGGCGACCCGCAAACGTTCCACCTCGGCGGCCAACGGGGGGACGCGGGTCGCCGCTGCGGCGTCGCCGCAGATCCCCAGCCAGTTGGCCAGCAGCCGATGCCCACCCTCGGTCAGCACCGATTCCGGGTGGAACTGCACCCCCTCGATCGGGTACTCGCGGTGCCGCAGACCCATGATCACCCCGACGCCCGGCACGCCGCCGCCCGGTTGGCCGCCGACCGGCGGGACGGTGCGTGCGGTCACCCGCAGCTCTGCGGACACCGTGCCGTCGACGACGGCCAGCGAGTGGTAGCGGGTCCCGGTGACGGGATCGGGCAGACCCTCGAAAACTCCGTCGTTGTCGTGTCGCACCAACGATGTGCGGCCGTGCAGCAGCTCATCGGCCCGGTCCACCACCCCGCCGTACACCTCGGCGATGGCCTGATGTCCGAGGCACACCCCGAGGATCGGCAGCCGGCCGGCCACCCACCGGATCAACGGCTCGGTGATACCGGCGTCGGCCGGGACACCAGGCCCGGGTGACAGCAGGATTCCTTGCACGTCAAGGGCTTCCACCTGTTCGACGGCTATCGCATCGTTGCGTCGGACGATGCACTCCGCGCCCAGCTGCTCCAGGTATTGCACCAGGTTGTAGACGAACGAGTCGTAATTGTCGATGACGAGAATCCGGGTCACCGGCTCATCCTCCCATCCGGCATTCCGGTCCCGCCGGAGCGCTACTGCCCGCCTTGCACTCTGTCGAACGATCGGCCCCTTCCAGGCTTGAGGGCGCCGAGACTCTGGCCCGCACAGAGACAGTCACACCGTCGGGCGGACGGTCGGACCCTACGGACCGCCCGAGTTGGGCACATCCACGCCACCGGTGACCGCAGCAGCGCCCCGAACCGCCCGAGTTGGGCACATCCCTGCCACCGGTGACCGGAGCAGCGCCCGGAATCGCCCGAGTTGGGCACATACACGCCACCAGCGACCGCGGCAGCGCCGGCAGCCACGGCTGGATCCTCACCGATGCCCCAGCGCGCGGAGCGGCAGCCAGATGCGCCCCGGTCCGGGCGGAGACGCATCGCCCGTCAGCGGATCCCGTGCTGCGCCGAGGCCATGCTGATCGGGCCGTCGTAGCCGGACAGCGTCACCCGGTCCAGCACCCGGACGGCGAACCCGAGCTGGTATCGCTGCACGTACCGTTGGAAGAGCTGCACTCCGGGCTGACGATCCAGCCCGGCCAGCAGGGTCGCCGGGTTGCCGATTGCGGTGATCACGAACGGCGGCGAGTAGGTGCGGCCCCGCAGCAACAGGGTGTTCCCGATGCAACGGACGGCCGAAGTGGTCAGCACCCGCTGGTCCATGATCGTCATGGCCTCAGCGCCGCCGGCCCACAGGCCGTTCACCACCGCCTGCACGTCCTGCTGATGCACCACCAGATCGTCCGGATCGGCGTCCAGTGGGTAATTTCCGTCGGAGTTGCGGGGTGCGTCGGTCAGGGTGACCCGCACCCCGGGGCCGGCCACCGGGGTCAGCTGCGCCGCCGGACGCAACCCTGCAGCAAGCCGCCGTTCCCGCTGCACCTGGGGGGAGATGTCCTGGAAGGCCGCGGAATCGATCTGGGACTGCAGGTCGCGGGCCCGGCGCTGTCCGACCGCCACCCTGGATTCGGCGTCTTGGATCAGGGTGGACAGATCGGCCGACCGGTCGTGCAGGTGCTGTCCGTGCGACAGCGATCGGGCGGTGCCCAGCATGACGCCGGCCACCAGGCAGATCGCTACCGCGGCGGCCCGCCACCACGGCCGGTTGTCGCCCGGAACCCGCTCTGCTGCGCCCATCGCATGCTCACCCCTACCGCCAACGGTAGGTGGCCGCCGACAGCGCGCCAACCGCGGTGTACCGGTTGGTGCGCCCGTTCCCCACCGGATGGTGCGGAAGCGGGGTGGATGTTCAGTACGCTGGCGACGACAGTGCGGTCACACCTGAACCGGGTCCGCGATGCCCATCGTGCTGATCGTGATGCAGGCGTCCGTCGCGGAACGCACATCCAGCACAGACTCTCTGGAGGAACGCGGTGCCCAAGTCCAAGGTGCGCAAGAAGCCGAGCACGGTATCCACCAGACGGCCGACTTCGCAGACATCGGCAACCGCATCCGCAGCCAGGGTCAAGATCGCCGGACCGTCCAGCCCCGTCTACATCGGTGTGATGATCGGCTTGATGGTGCTCGGCCTACTCTGGTTGGTCGTCAACTACCTCTGGGGCCAGGCCGGACCCAACGGCACCGGAGGAATTCCGGTCATGCGTGAACTCGGCAGCTGGAACTTCGCGATCGGCTTCGCTCTGATGATCGCCGGCCTGCTGATGACGATGCGGTGGCGCTGAGCCGGCTCGCTGGGTCGCTGTTTCTTCAAGGCCGCGAACAGTGCCCCTCCGGCGCACGAATCGGCCCTACGGGACGGCACCGGCGATGCCCCACCATCGTCGATGCCCCACCACAGTGGGTGCCTCGGTGGTTGACGTTTCGCTGTCCGGCCGACTCACCCCCTCGACACCGGCTGTTCAGCCGTTGTCCGCACTCCGGTCATCTCCCGGACACCGAACGACACCGCTGTCATTCATCCCCATTGTGGACAACTCGTGTGGATGGATCGATCTTGGAGCTCGGTCGCCAGATCCGGCGTTGAGCTGACGTGACACCGCCTCACAGCTGGGGATTCGCGCCGTGGGTACCCGGCGTCGGCGCTGCCCTTGCCGCCGGTGGGCTGAGTTGGGCACTGATCGCCGCTCCCGGGCGAGACCGGCTGGTGGCCGTGGTGCTCGCGTTCGCCGGTCTGCTCACCGTGCTGGCCGGCCTGCGGCTGCGGCACCGGCTGACAGCGGACACTGCCGGCCTGACGGTCCTTTCCATCCTCGGCTCCCGGCGGCTGACGTGGTCCGATGTCGAGTCGGTGACGACCGTCTCGCACCGCCGCCTCGGCACCACGTCGGCCTTGTTGGAGATCAACCTGCACGACAACGCGCTGCTCGCCTTCAGCGATATCGAGCTGGGGGCCCGCAGCGACGAGGTCGCCGCAACCCTGCTCTCGCTGCTGGCGGACAGCCAGTTATGAGCAACCGGCAAGCGGGACCACACGAGTGCGCTGCCACCCTTCGGCGCAGTGCAACACTCGGCATCGTGAAAAGCCGACCCGAAGGGAGTCCTTTCTCAGCGGTGTCTTTGCGCCCCGCCCGCCCCGAGGAAGCTCCGGCGATCAGCGCGCTGGCGCTGCGGAGCAAGGCTCATTGGGGCTACAGTGCCGACTTCATCGAGGCATGCCGCGATGACCTCACCATCGATCGGGATTGGTGTGACGGGATTCGGGTGCAGGTCGCCGAGCGGGCGGGCCGATTGCTCGGCTATTCACGGATCAGTGGCGAACCGCCGCGTGGCGGTGTGCTGGACGGGTTGTTCGTGGATCCGTCCGTGATCGGTCAGGGCGTCGGCAGTGCACTGCTCCGGCGAGCCGTCGACCTCGCAGCAAGTCTGGGCATGCGGGTGCTGTCCATCGAGTCGGACCCGCACGCCGAAGCCTTTTACCTCGCGGCCGGTGCCGTCCGGATCGGCGAGACGCCGAGCACCGTGTTCCGGGGACGGTCGCTGCCACTGCTTGCCCTCGAAGTCGGGTAGCCGAGTTCGGTCGCCGCGCGCGTCGACGGTCGGCCGAACGACCCGCGGTCAGTCGCGCAACTTCGCCCGCAGCTTCGCCGAGTCCGCACGGGTCCAGCCGACGTCCACCAGCATCTGCTCCGCGCTGCCGTATTCGGCGTTCGCGTAGTCGATGAACGCCCGCATGGTCTCCGGGCGGGTCCGGTGCGAGTCAAGCGGTCGGTCCCGCAGGTTGTCGGCGTAGGTGGGGGAGGCCAGCAGCCGCCGGACTATCTGCTCCACCCGATCGCTGCTGGCTGCGTAATCGGCGATCACCGCGTCCGGTTCGGCGCCGGCCACCAGCAGCGCCAACGCGACGATCGTGCCGGTGCGGTCCTTGCCCGCCGCGCAGTGCACCAGCGCAGCACCCTGCGCATCGCCGATGGCCCGCAATGCGGACAACACCGAGTCCGGGCGATCCGCCAGGTAGGACAAGTAGAAGGAAGTGTCCGGGATGTGGTGTGCCGCAGAGGGTGCCAGCCCGACCCACGGGAGTGCGGCCGCCGACACCGCCCCCCGGGCCGACTCGACAGCCACCGCCGAATACGCCTCGGCGGTCGGAACAGCCCGCTCCGACCCGCCGGCCACCGCCGGGTTCGACTCCACCTCGACCGGCTCCGGCCCCTCCCCCGGCGCCGACCGTTCCGGCTCGGCCGCCCCGTCCAGCACGTCACGGAACAGCGAGTGGTGATGGATGGTGATCCCCTGCTCACTGGTGATCGGGCCCGGACCCTCGCTGTTCGCTTCCACGTCCGACCGTAGATCGATGACGTCGGTGAGTCGCCGTCCCCGCAGTTCCGCAATGTCCCGCGGCGTGAGCGTCTGCAGGTTGTCCGAGCGCAACAGCCGCCCGCTGGCGATCGCGCCGCCGTCTGTGGTCGGCATTCCGCCGACGTCCCGCAAGTTGGCCAGGCCCTCGAGATCGATCCAGTACGGCATACCTCGCAGGGTAGCCAGCGGGTCGGAGCCACGATTGGCGGGCCTGGGCTCTCGTCCACGGCGAGATGGATGTCAGGCCCGAGCGCCCTTCCTACCGTCGAATCCCGTCGAGAACGACCGTTACCAAGCGCTGCACAGCCGCCTTACTGGGCATTTTCCTGATCGCGGTGAGGGCGTGCAGGCAGTAGCTGGCTAGTTCCTCCGCTCCGGTGTCGTCGCGGAGGAAGCCGGCTTCAGCCCCTTCGGCAATCAGGTCGCGGACAAAATCCCTCAATCGCTGTTCGGCATCCGCGACGTGGTCGCCTTGGTGCAGTGAGGCTGCAATGTCGCCGCCCTCATGTTCATAGGCGATGAGCGCAAATGCCCGCAAGACGGCTTCCAGCCGATCAGCGGCATCGACCACGCGATCACGTACCTCGATGAGATGGTGGAGGTGCGCGGTGACGTGCCGTTCGTGCCAGGTCAGCAGGATCGCGTCGACGTCGGGAAAGTAACGGTAGAGCGTGGCCCGTCCGATCCCCGTCCTCTCGGCGATGGCCGACATCGTTACGGCCGACAGCCCATGCTCGGCCACCAATGCAGCGGTGGCATCCACCGTCCTGTCGCGCACCGCTTGCCGATGCGCCTGGATGGTGTCGCTCCACAGCTTGGGCACTAGTTCAGTATGACAACTCGGTTCGTTGCGAGACAGATGTATCACCATGGGCGTACTGTCTCATGGTGTACCCGCCGAATACATCGGCGGTCCGATCTGGAGGTCCGATGGCGAATCTGCCATACCCACACTCGGAGTCAGACGCAGAGCCAGGTGCAGAGCAGCCTCAGCACGTCTCCCGCAGCGGCACCTCCCGGTGGGCGCGGATCGCGGCGAGCGTCGCCGCCCTCCTCCTGGTGGTGCTGTTCGTCGTGCTCCATCTGACCGGCGTGCTCGGCCCTGGTGGGCACTAGTGGCCCGGAATCTGCCAGCGGGACGGAACAAGCTGCGCCGCTTGCCCTTTCGTCCGTTCCGTCGCCGCATAGACAGCCGAGTGGGACGATGATCGAGGCGCTGGAACTCAATAAGCGTTACGGCGCGACGACGGCGGTGGACAATCTCTCGTTCACTGTCCCGCCGGGTCAGGTGACGGGGTTCCTGGGCCCGAACGGCGCCGGGAAATCGACGACGATGCGGATGATCCTGGGCCTGGATGCACCCAGCGGCGGGTCGGTGACGGTGAACGGCCACCGCTACACCGACTACCGCCGCCCGCTGCACGAGGTCGGCGCCCTGCTTGACGCAGGCGCCATGCACGGCGGACGCAGCGCCGTCAACAATCTGCTGTCGCTGGCACTGAGCAACCGGATCGGCAGGGCCAGAGTCGACGAGGTCCTGGAACAGGTCGGATTGGCGTCGGTCGGCCGACGCAGATGCGGCGGCTTCTCGCTGGGTATGTCGCAGCGGCTGGGCATCGCCGCCGCACTGCTCGGTGATCCGCCGGTGCTGATGTTCGACGAACCGGTCAACGGACTGGATCCGGAGGGTGTGCTGTGGATACGCACCCTGCTGAAATCCCTTGCCGCAGAGGGCCGCACGGTATTTCTGTCCAGCCATCTGATGAACGAAATGGCGGTCACCGCCGACCGGTTGATCATCATCGGCCGGGGCCGGCTGATCGCCGACACCACCGTTCAGGACCTTCTCGGCAGCGATCCAGGCCAGTACGTCCGGGTTCGCTCAGCACACGCCGAAGCGCTCGCGTCGGCGCTTCAAACACAGGGGGCCGGGGTGCAACGGCAAGCTGACGTCCTCATCGTCACCGGCGCCACCGCCGACACCATCGGCGAGGTGGCCAGGACCAATGGTTGGGCGCTGCAGGAGCTTTCCGCACGGCGGGCCTCGCTGGAGGACCGATACATGGACATGACCCGGGACGCCGCCGACTACCGCACCGCCGACTACCGCCCTGCCGACGACCGCCGAGCCGACGACAACTCCGCCCAGCCGAGCGGCCTCGCTGCGACCACGAAGGGACCGTCATGACGACTCTCACCGATCCGCCGCATCCGATCTCGCCGATGACCCAGTTCGTCGACCTGCTGCGGTCGGAATATTGCAAGCTCCGCTCCGTGCGGTCCACCCTCTGGACTCTGTTGTCGGCCGTGGTCGCGAATATCGGACTCGCCGCTCTGCTGGCTGTCGTGCTGCCCGGCCGCCTCAGTGCCGACGACGCCGCCCACGTCGACCCGGTGCAGATCAGCCTGGTCGGGATCCACCTGGCGCAGATCGCTTTCCCGGTGCTGGGTGTACTGGTGATCAGCAGCGAGTACGGCTCCGGCATGATCCGCGCCAGCGTTGCCGCTGTCCCGCAACGTCGCTCCCTGCTGGCGGCGAAGGTCGTCGTCTACGCGGCGTCGGCCCTCGTCGTCGGCATCGGGTCCAGCTTTGCTGGGTATTTCACTTTCCAGGAGTTCCTGACGGGCGACGCTCTCCGCTCCTCCATCAGCGACCCTGGTGTGCTCCGCGCGGTGATCGGCGGTGGCTTGTTCCTGACAGTGCTCGGGCTGCTGGGCCTCGGGCTGGGCGCGACACTTCGATCGAGCACCGGCGCCATCGCCACCGTGCTCGGCCTGCTGTTCGTGCCGTCGATCCTGGTGAACGTGCTGCCCCGATCCTGGAACACGGCGATCAGCCCCTACCTTCCGATGCAGGCCGGCGACCAGATCTACCTGGCGCACCCGGTTCCGGGCGGCCTCGGACCCTGGGTCGGGTTCGCAGTGTTCAGTCTCTACGCCGCGTTGGCCCTGGCCGCCGGTTTCACTCTCATCGCCCGCCGGGACGCCTGACCCGCACCGAGCAACGGCCGGGCCTGTTGGCCGGTCACTCGGCTGACCGAGGGAACACAGCCATGACACTCACGATCACCTGCAAGCGTTGCCGGCAAACCGTTATCGGCGAGGACGAGGACGACCTGATGGCCAAGGTGGAAGCGCACGCCCGTGACCACGGCGGCGCGCACGGCAGACACCGACCTCCCCGGGAACAGATACTGAACCATCTGCGGCAGCAGGGCAACGACACACTCGACTGCCGCTGCCCGGATCCACCGCAGCCGTCCTGAGCGAGGTTGCCGACCTCGTCACGGCACAACGGGACCGTCCGCTGCCGATCACCGGGATCCGTCGTGGATCTCGTCGGCCCACGTCGTCAACTCACCCGAGCCGGCCCAGCTCCACCGGCGGTCAGCGCCGACCGCCCGCAGGAACTCCAGGTCGTGCGAGGCGACGATCAAGGCACCACGGTAGCCGGCCAGCGCATCGATCAGCGCGTCGACGCTGGCGATGTCCAGGTTGTTCGTCGGCTCGTCGAGCAACAGCAGTTGGGGTGACGGATCGGCGAGCAGCAGCCGGGCCAGGGTCACCCTGAACCGTTCCCCGCCGGACAGCGTGCCGGCCGGCTGGTCCACCTGCGCCTTGCCGACCAGGAAGCGGGCGAGCTGCGCGCGCACCTGTTGCGGCCCGGCCGCCGGGTTGACCGCCCGGACGTTGTCGAGCACCGAATCGTTGTCCCGCAACACATCCAGCCGCTGCGGCAGGTAGCCGACGGGCACCGCAACGGTTTCCGGTCCGGCGCCGACGATGCGGCACAACAGGGTGGTCTTGCCGCAGCCGTTGGGGCCGGTCACCGCGATCCGCTCCGGGCCGCGGACGATCAGCGGTTTCCCGTCCACCCCGAGACCGGGCAGGGTCAGCAGGGTGCGGCCGGCCGGTACCTCGGTGGCCGGCAGATCGATGCGGATCCGGTCGTCGTTGCGGACCAGCCGGTCCGCTTCCTCCAGCGCCGACCGGGCCTGGTCGACCTTGCCCTGTTGCTCGATGCGCAGCTTGCCGGCCGACACCTGAGCGGACCGTTTGCGGCCATTGGCAACGATTTTCGGCACCCGGTGCTCGCGTTCGGCCTTGCGGCCGGTGCGAGCCCGCCGGTCGAGCTTCACCTGGGTCTCCACCAACTGCCGGCGTTCCCGTCTCAGCATCCCCTCCGCGTCCTTCAGACCACGCTCCGCGGCCTGCTGCTGCACCGCCAGCTGCTCACGGTAGGCGGTAAAACCGCCTCCGTACCAACGGATCTCACATCTCCGCAGGCCGGGTACCGCGCCCCGCAGTTCGCAGATCCGATCGACGTGCTCCAGCAGCTCACGATCGTGGCTGACGACGACAAGGACGCCCGGCCAGTCATCGACGGCCGCGTAGAGCCGCTCACGGGTCGGGCGGTCCAGATTGTTCGTCGGCTCGTCCAGCAAGGTGATGGCGGGCGGGCGCAGCAGCAGCCTCGCCAACCCGGCGAGTACTGCCTGCCCGCCGGACAGCGTGCCGACGCTGCGGTCGAGCACGTCCCGTTCCTGCAGGCCGAGACGGTCCAGCTGGGCCACCGCCCGCTCACCGATGTCCCAGTCGTCACCGATCACGGTGAAGTCGTCGTCGGTGGCGGTACCGCGTTCCACCCGATCGACGGCAGCGACCGCCTCGGCGATGCCCAGCAGTTGGGCGACCGTGCGGTGGGTGTCCAGCGGCAGGTTCTGCGGCAGCCGGCCGACATCGCCGGTGACGCTCACGGTTCCGGAGGTGGGCCGGAGTTCGTCGGAGATCAGTTGCAGCAAGGTGGATTTGCCGCTGCCGTTGTCGCCGATCAGGCCGGTCCGGCCGCTGTCGATGGTGAGATCGATGTCGGTGAAGACCTCGGTGCCGTCGGGCCAGGCGAAGCCGAGCTGGGCGCAGACGACGAAGGGTGCGGCGCGGGTCATCAGGTCTCCCGGAGGCAGCAGGCGATGGGTGATCGCAGGCGACCGCTTCCGGCCCCGGACGGGACGGGGGTCGCAAACCTACCGCTTCACGCAGAACTCCCAGCGGAGACAACAGAACGTGACTCACGGTAGACGGCACGCCCGGTGCTCGCAACGGATATGCCGGGTAAGCCTCCCGGTCGGCGCGTCAACGAACCTCGGCGCGTCGACGAACCAACTATCGGCGCGTCAGCGGATCCGACCGGTCAGCGAACAACACTGCAGTACACGCCGGCACCTTCACGGCCGTTCTGGTCGTAGAAGCACCGCTGGTCCGGCAGCGACTGGGCCTTGACGACGATCAACACCGCACACAGCAGTAGCAACCCGACTGCCGCGCCGATCTGGATCTGCAGCCGCCTTGCGGGCGCCGGCAGCACCATCGCCGCCCCGATCGCCGCCCCCGCCGCCAGCCCGCCGATGTGCGCCTGCCAGGAGATACCGGAGACCTGGAAGGTGATGAACAGGTTGATCACCAGGACGAACGCCAGTTGCCGCAGGTCGGCCTTCAGCCGCTTGAACGTGACCACCAGCGCGCCCATCAAGCCGAAGATGGCGCCGGATGCTCCCACCGACAGGGACGCTGGGGCCGAGAACAGCATCACCGCCGTGGACCCACCGAGCAGCGAAACCAGGTAGACCACCAGGAATCTCCAGCGGCCGATCAGCCGTTCCAGCGGTGGCCCGAGGAAGTACAGGGACACCATGTTGGCGAGGATGTGCACAACACCGAGGTGCAGAAACCCGCTGGACAGCACCCGCCAGTACTCACCCTGGCCCACCTGGACCGGCATCAAAGAACCGCCGAAGTACACGCTGGAGGAGTCCAGGTTCTGCAGTGACCTGGCCTGGATCGCCGTCACGATGTAGACGATCACATTGATGCCGATCAGCACCGTGGCGACCAGCGGCGGGACGCCAAGCGGCGCGCCGGAGACGGTCCGCTGCTGGGTCCGGCTGACAACGGACCGGCCCTCGGCGACGCACTGCCGGCAGTGCTGTCCGACGCTGGCCGGGGTCAGGCACTCCGGGCAGGCCGGGCGCCCGCATCGGCTGCACATCAGCCCGGTCGGGCGGTCCGGATGCCAGCTGCAGAACGCCTGTGACGAGGCCGGCGGCCCGGCGGCCCGCGGCGCCCCCGCCCCCGGCCAGTTCTTCGGACCGTCGCCCGGTGAATCCGTCACAGTCGCCGCCCCCTGTGCTGCCGCTCAGCTACTGAGCAGCCGGTTTGTCACCCTCGACGGTGATCGAGTTGATCACCACGTCATCGGTGGGCTTATCGAAGCGGTCGACCGATGTGCCGCCGATGCTGTCGACCACCTTCCGGCTCTCCGGGTCTGTCACCTCGCCGAAGATGGTGTGCTTGAAGTTCAGGTGCGCAGTCTTGCCCAGGGTGATGAAGAACTGCGAGCCGTTCGTGCCCGGCCCGGCGTTCGCCATCGCCAGCAGGTAAGGCTTGCTGAAGGACAGCTCCGGGTGGAACTCGTCGGCGAACTCGTAGCCCGGACCACCGCGGCCGGTGCCGGTCGGATCCCCGCCCTGGATCATGAAACCGTCGATCACCCGGTGGAAGATCGCGCCGTCATAGAACGGTCCGGACGACCGCCCGCCGGCGTTCTTGGTGGAGTAGGACCGGCTGCCTTCGGCCAGGCCGACGAAGTTCGCCACCGTCTTTGGGGCGTGATGGGGCAACAGCTCGATCGTGATGTCGCCGCGATTGGTATGCAGAGTCGCCGTCAGATTGGTCACCCTGCGATCCTGCCAGATCTGCTACCTGTGCAGCGCCGCGATGGTGGCCTCGGCGAAGCTACGACCCTTGGTGGCG
>JAABUN010007072.1_pt1 | contig 12395 bp, 5 predicted proteins | sample 5559311 | NCBI WGS metagenome assembly JAABUN01 (sample SAMN10711877, study PRJNA513370) | rock metagenome | isolation source: Antarctica rocks | place: Antarctica: Victoria Land, Siegfried Peak sud | reverse complement strand
CGGGTAACTGCTATCAACCAGTTCTCACGACTCACGACCCACGACTCACGACTCACCCCGGAGGTACCAATGGTCACGCTGGCCGGCCCGCGCAATGAACGACAGGCACCCGCCCAGGAAGCCGACCGGCTCTATCTGACCTGTGCGCTGGCTGATAAGCGTTACCTCCTCCCCACGAGGATGGTGCGCGAGGTGGAGGAGATCGGCGCGATCACCCCGGTCCCGGCGACGCCCGCGTGGTTGCGCGGGGTGATGAATCTGCGCGGCACGATCGTTCCTGTCATCGATCTGGCGCATTTCCTCGACCTCACACCCCTGCCGAGTAGCGGGGGTGAGGCGTTGATCTGCACCACCGGCGACAGTGCCCGCGATAACGACGATGAACTGCTGGTTGCCCTCGCGGTCGAGGGGGTCAGCAATATCCGCTCTTTCGGTGCCGCAGAGATTATTCCGCTGCCAGAGGGTCAGCACTCCGCTGCGGCGACCCGGTATTGGGCCGGTTTCTATCGGATGCCTGCTCCCGATGGCGGCGCTGCGGAGCTGCTCGGGGTGCTTGATCTCAGCGCGGTGCTCAAGACGTTGTCCATCGATGAGCAAGGAAACGCTGGCCTGTAAGGCGACCCTGTCGGGGGATCTTCCGACGCGCAGCAGGGGAAAGTGAGGCTATCATCACGATGAACGAACCACGCTCACGGGCGGTACACCCGATCGGTCGTTTCCGTAGCGATATCGGTATCCGACTGATCTGCCTGATGTTGCTGCTGGCGCTGCTGCCGATGATCGGCCTCGGTATCGTCGGGCGCACGTCGTTGCAGTCGTCGCTGCTGTCGAGCCAGACAAAATCACTCGATGACCTGAACGACACCACCGCCGGTACCCTGGATGCCTTCCTGCTTTCGACCTTGACGCTGGTCGAGTTCGCCTCGCAGGCCGATGCAGTCGTCCTCTATGCCTCGAACGATGCCGAGGGGCGCTCCCAGTATGCGCTCGGCGCGATTAACCAGCTGCGCCAACTGGTGCGGCAGAATGCCTCCTTCGAGCTTGCCGGACTCACCGACACGCGCGGGCGCATCCTCATCGATGCGGCGAGCGCCGGGCTGGGCAGCGAGGAAGACGTCGATATCTCCAGTCAGGAATTTTTCTCGACTGCCGCTGGCGGTCGCTCATTCATTTCCGTCCCCGCCGTCAACGCCGCCGCGAAGCAATCGGTCTTCTACCTTTCTGCGCCGATCTATCAGTCGGGGCAGACGAGCCGGGTCGCCGGTGTCCTGCGGCTCCGCGTCAATGCGGATGCCTTGCAGGCGTTGCTCAACGCGCGTTCCGCGCAGGGCGGTCAGCAGGCGCGACAGGATCTGCAACTGTCGATTGTCGATAACGATGGCGTCGTTATCCAGCAGTCCGGCGTGCCGCTCGCATTGACCGACAATCAACTGCGCCTGAGCGGGTACCGCGCGATCGGGACGACCCGCCTCGATGAGATCAAGCGCACGAAGCGCTTCGGCACCGACAATGTCACCGTCACGCCGCTGGCGGTCAGCCAAGAGTTCCTCGGGGCACTCGGCACCGCCGATAACGGCGGTGCGTTTGTCTACACCCTCGACGGCAAGCGTAACTACTCCTCGATCACCAAGCTCGGCTCGACCGGCTGGTCGCTCGTCTCCACGCAGTCGGAGGCGACGATCCTCGCGCCGGTCAACCAGCAGACGCAGACCTTCCTCCTCCTCGGCCTGCTCTTCGCTGTCGCCGCTGCCGCCTTCGCCTTCATCGCCGCGCGACAGATTACCCGACCGGTCGGCCAGATGGAGCGTGTCGCCCGCCGGATCAGCGATGGCGACTACACCAGCCGGATGCCGGTCATCGGCACGGATCAGTTCGCGAGCCTCGGCACCACCGTCAACACGATGGTGGACCAGATCGTGATGAACGCGCGCCAGCAGGAAGAGCAGAACACCGCACTCCAGACGCAGATCGTGCGCCTCCTCGAAGAGGTGAGCACGGTCGCCGAAGGTGACCTGACGGTCGAGGCGGAAGTCAACGATAGTGCGCTCGGCGCGGTCGCCGACTCCTTCAACTACATGATCACCGAACTGCGGCAGGTCATCGGTCGCGTCAATGGCGCAACACAGCAAGTCAGTAACTCGACGGACGAGATCCTGACCACCACCGATAACCTGAGCCGTTCTGCCGAGCAGCAGGCGGCGCGGATCGCCGACACCTCCACCGCGATCGAAGAGATGGCGGTTTCTATTCAGCAAGTCTCCGAGAACGCCGCCATCTCCGCCCAGGTCGCCCGCTCCGCCCGCGATGCCGCCAGCAACGGGTTGCAGGCGGTGACCGCCACCGTGGAAGGGATGGTCCGCATCCGCCAGCAGGTGCAGGAGACCGCGAAGAAGATCAAGCGCCTCGGCGAGTCCTCCCAGGAGATCGGCCAGGCGGTTCAGCTGATCGAAGAAATCGCGCGGCGCACCAACCGACTCGCGTTGAACGCCGCGATTCAGGCCGCGATGGCTGGTGAACACGGGAAGGGCTTCGCGGTCGTCGCCGAAGAGGTCCGCCGCCTGGCGGAACGGACCACCGCCGCCACGACCCAGATCGCTGAGTTGGTCGGGGCTATCCAGAGTGAAACCGCCGGGGCGGTGATCGCGATGGAAGACGGGACGCGCGAGGTGGTCGGCGGCTCCCGACTGGCTGACGAGGCCGGTCGTAGCCTCGACTCGATCGACCAGATCGTCGGCCAACTGGCGGAGTTGATCGAGGCGATCAGCCTCGCGGCTGATCAGCAGGCCCGCGCCTCGGCCGGGATCGCCCGCGCCATGAGCGAACTCTCGACGGCGACACAGGGCACGGCGGTTGGTAGCCAGCAGGCCGCCGCTTCCGTCGCCTCGCTGGCGACGCTCGCCGATGACCTGCGTGAGAGCGTCGCGACCTTCCGCCTCGATCCCGAACATGCCACGAATGGTGCGAACGGCACAAACGGTAGCAATGGCCATAACGGGCACGGGTATGGCTTGCCGAGCGCGAGCGCCACGCTCGTCGCTGCGGGTCAACACGGGCGCAACTAAGGCGCAAGGTCCGTCGCAGCAGGGAGAATAAGGGAGACACTATGCAGCAGCGAATCGCCCCCTATCTCAAGGCCCTCCAAAACTGGCGGGTAGCCACCAAACTCCTCGTCGCGACGGCGCTCGTGATGATCCTCCTCACGGTGGTCATCGACCTCCTCGTCGTGCGTCAGGTGCAGACCGCGTTGCAGAGCCAGGCGGTCACCGACGTGACCGGCTCGACGAACTTCTTGAAATATTTGCTCGACCAGCGTGGTGCGCCGTATCTCGATAGCACCGGCGTCCTCGTCTTTGGCGCGACCAGCGCTAACGAACCCTCGGCGGTGGACGCGGTGAAGCGCAGCACGCGCGCCGAGTCCGCGATCTATCAGGTGGTCAACGGGCAGGTGGTGCAGCGCGCCAATACCTTCCAGACCGGCGATGGTGGCCGCATGGGCGGCCTGAACCTCGACGGTGCGGCGGCGGCGGCGATCCTGCGCGGCGAGAATTACACCGGGCAACTGACGATTTTCGGGCAGCCATACACGGCGAGCTATCTGGTGATCACCGATAGCGCGAATAAGCCGCTCGGTGCATTTTTTACCGGTAAACCCGCGACCTTCATCAGTCAGCAGGCGGCGCAGATCACCGGCGCGGTGGCTGTTGTCTCCGGCCTCCTGCTTGCGGCCAGTATCGCGCTGCTCTTCTTCCTGGTCACGCGCCTGATGTCGCGGCCATTGAAGGAACTGGACGTCGCCGCCGGGCAGATCGCCGCTGGCAACTATGACGTGCGTATGCCGATCCACAACGACGATGAACTCGGGCAGGTGGCGCAGACGGTCAACACGATGGTGGACCAGATCGTGGCGGGGGCGCGGGAGCAGGAGGCGCAGAACCAGGCGTTGCAGCGGCAGATCGTGCGGCTGTTGGACGAGGTGAGCAGCGTGGCGGAGGGGGACCTGACGGTGGAGGCGGAGGTCTCGGCGGATGCGCTGGGGGCGGTGGCGGACTCGTTCAACTACATGATCGCGGAGCTGCGGCAGATCGTCGGGCGGGTGAACGCGGCGACGCAGCAGGTGGGCAGCTCGACGGACGAGATCCTGGCGACGACGGATGTGCTGAACCGGTCGGCGCAGCAGCAGGCGGCGCGGATCGCGGACACGTCGACGGCGGTGGAGGAGATGGCGGTTTCCATCCAGCAGGTCTCCGAAAACGCCGCCATCTCGGCCCAGGTCGCCCGTGCCGCCCGTGCCGCCGCCGACGACGGCACGCAGGCGGTGAATGCTACCGCCGCCGGGATGGGCCGGATTCGTGACCAGGTGCGGGAGACGGCGAAGAAAATCGAGCGCCTCTCCTCCTCCACACAGGAGATCGGCGCGATTGTGGCCCTGATCAAGGACGTGGCCGACCAGACCGGTGTGCTGGCCCTGAACGCCGCGATTCGCGCGGCGGCGGCGGGCGAGCATGGCAAGGGCTTCGCGGTCGTCGCCGAGGAGGTCCGGCGGCTTTCCGAGCGAACCACCACCGCCTCCGCGCAGATCGCTGCGCTGGTGAAGGGGATTCAGGCCGAAACTGGTGAAGCAATCATGGCGATGGCCGAGGGGACCCAAGAGGTCATGGCTGGCGCACATCTGGCCGATGAGGCCGGGCGGGCGCTGGCCCGGATCGACATGACCGCCACACAGCTGGCGGAGTTGATCGAGGCGATCAGCCTGGCGGCGGAGCAGCAGGCGCGGGCGTCGGCGGGGATCGCGCGGGCGATGGGCGAGATCAGCGGGATCACGACCGGGACGACGGCGGGGACGCAGCAGGCGGCGGCCTCGGTCGGCGCGCTGGCGGCCCTCGCCGACGACCTCCGCACCTCAGTCGCCGCCTTCCGCCTCGGCGCAGAGCCGTCGGCACAATCCCCGGCTTCCCCCGAGCCGCAGGAATTGACGCCCGCCGGTGTCAGGCAGGGAAATGGGGCCTATGCCGGCGTTGCCGACTAAATGTTGCGACACGGGTAGCGGATGGTGACGGGGATGCGAGAGGCTGACCGGGCGATCGTCTCGACACCGCAGCGCGAGCGTTGGCAGGCGCCTGCCAATCCCCTGACCCTCGCCGCCGTCGAAGCCGAGGTATGGGCCGACCTGATCGCGGCAGAACTCGGGTTGTTCTTTCCGGTGGGTCGCCGCCGATCGTTGGAAGAACGGCTGTGGTCGCGGATGCAGTCACTCGGGCTGTCGAAACCGGCCTCCTACCGCGCCTATCTGGACAGTCACCCGGATGAGTGGGGGGCGCTCGCCGATGCCCTGGTCGTCACCGAGAGTCGCTTCTTCCGCGAGGAAGCCTCGTTCCGGGCCTTGCGTGAGTCGATCCTGCCGGAATGTATCGCGCACCGGGAAACCAGCGGCGGGCGGCGTGAGCTCTCGCTCTGGAGTGCCGGGTGCAGTACCGGCGAGGAAGCTTACACCCTGGCGATGATCGCGCTGGAAACGGTGCCGCTGCCGACGATCTGGGATCTGCACATCCTCGGCAGCGATCTGAGCGCCCGGAATATCGACCACGCGCGTGAGGGGATCTATGACTTGCGTCGTCTCGAAAGTCTGCCCGCCGACTGGCGCACGCGCTACGCCGAGGAAAATGCGCCCGCGCGACAGGTGCGGATGGGCGCGGCGGTGCGGCTGTTGACCACGTTCCGGCAGCACAATCTCTGCGGCGAGTCCTGGCCGATCGGGTCACAAGATGTCATCGTCTGCCAGAACGTGATCTTTTACTTTCGGCGTGAGGATCAATTGCGTGTCTTGAACCGCCTGTACGACACCCTGCGACCCGGCGGTGCGCTCCTGATCGGGGCGACCGAGTTGCCGCTGGTGCCGATTCGCACCGGCGTCACGCCATCGCGAGTCGGCGACGCGCTCGCGTACCGCCGCCCGTGGAGCCGCTGGTAATGATGGCGTGGCGTCCCGGCGACGCCGCAGGTGTATCGACCATGAAGCTGACCCACCACCCTAGAGGAGGGGACGATGTCCGGCACCGCTAACGGAGACGATCTGGCGCTTTTGATCACGAGCTTTGTCGAAGAAGTGAAACCGTTCTTCTCCGGCATTCGGCGCGGGGTCAACGGCATTTTTGCGATGCCGCGCGATACCCAGGCGATCGGTGCCGCGTGCGGTAGCCTTGTCACCCTCGCGGGGTCGGCGAAGATGCTCGATATCCCCGCCGCCTGGCAACTCGCCGAGCTGGCGCAGTTGTTGACCGAAGGGTTCCAGGCTGCCGAGCGTGGCGGCGTGCCCGACGAATCGCGTGCGCCGATGCTAAAGATGGTCGAGCATCTCGAAGCGCAACTCGACGGCCTGGAAAACGGCGACGATCGTGGTCGCGAGCGGCTCGATCATTCGTATCGCCTCCTAGAGCAGGTGTTGCAGACGGTCGAAGAGGCCGAGGCTGCGCCACCGCCCGCGTTGGAGATCGCGCTCGATGATCTGTTGCTCACCTTGCAGCCGACGCCGATGGCGAAAGCTGAACCGATCATCGAGGTCGAAGTCGAGGTTGAGATCGAGTATTTCCCCGAGCCGACGCAAACCGAGCTGCAACTGGTCGCCGAAGATGCGGTCGCGCCGATCGAGTGGGGCGAAAAAGAGTCGATCCTTTGGAACAAGGGCGGCTGGGACGAGAGCCAGACCGCCTATGGCAACACCGAGTGGATCTTCCTCGATGACGAGGAGATCGCGACCGTTGCCGCGCAGCGTCAGGATCATGCCGAGCCTGCGGGCGACAACCTGATCGGGCTGGCCGTGACTGCGCCGCTCGGCGCGACCGGACAACTCGATGCTGCCGAGCCGACATCCGGCGATGACATGGTCCTCTCGTCAGCGCAGGCTGAACCGGACGGTGTGGCTGTCGCGCCGGAACTTGGGACAACTGGTGCGCTGACCGATTTCACCCCTGCGGCTGACGATCCTTCAGCGTCCGAGATGGGGCTGACCGGTGCGTTGCCGCAATCTGGTGATGATACCGTGATCTTCGAGGCGCTGGAGGCTGGGGCGACCGGTGCGCTGGCTGAAATAATACCGGCAGCCGACGCGACGGACCTTGCCGCGTTCGGTGCGACCGGCGCACTCGCGGGGATGGCGCTCGACGCCGAGGCTTTGGAAGAGGCGGTGCTGCTGGCCCTCTCCCCGGATGATCTGGTCATGTACATAGACCTGGACGAGAGCGAGCAGGCGGCCTTCTTGCAGTCGCGGATGAGCGAGATGGCCGACTTCGCCACCGATCACGGGATCGCCGTTGACCATGTGGCGATTGCCGCGCGTGATACCGGCGACCTTTCCGCGCTCCTCAGTGCCCCGGTCAGCCCGACCGGCGATCTGCCAGCGACCGCGCGGGCGAACGGGCATGGTGCGCCGCCGGTGATGACCGATGCGCTGATCGCCCCGGTGGCGATTATCCCGCCGAAGCGCCGCGCCGCACGGCATGCGGCGCTGCCGTCGCACGGGGTTGGTACCGATCGCCTCCTGGCGACCGAGAATACGCTGTCGCCGAGCGCTGACGAAGCAGCCCCAATCGGTGGATCTGACAGCGTTGCCGCCGCGCCGCCTGCCGAGGTCGCCCCGGCTGGCGATCAATTGCTCAATCTTGTCCATGCCGCCGAAGAAGCGACTGTAGAGGATCTGCCGGGCGAGGCTACCAGCCTGGATGAGCAATCCGCCACGGTGGATGACCTGTTGCTGACCGAATATCGCCCCGCCGATCACGGGACCGGCTCCCTGTTCACCGGCGCGCTCGGGACCGACGACTTGCTGCGCTCCCTCGACGATGCCGATCGGATTCTCCTCGATACCGGTGAGTTGCTGCCGCCGAGCGCGATGGAACCGGAGGAAGAGGAGGAGGGCGGTTTCCTCGATGCGCTGCTGGATGACGAGTCTGCTGGCTCGCCACAGCCGCAGCACCGGTTGGTAGAAGCTTCCGGCGAACTGTTCGATGATCTCGATGACGACCTCGACCCGAACTTTGCCGCGCTGCCGGAGATCGCGCCGGAGATCGAGGAAGCTTTCGCCCGCCTGAGCGAGGCCGACATCAATACTTTCCTGACCCTCGATGGCGACGCGGCGCTCGAGTTCTTGCAGGCGCGCACCAGTAGCGCGGCTCCGGCACTGGAGATGAAGGACGCCGCCGAGCCAGTCGGCTTGCGGGCTCCGGTGGAGCTGATGCCTGTTGCCCAGGTCGACGCGGTGATTGATGCACCCGCTGAACCTACCGAACTCTCTAACTTCGGTCTCGATCAGGAGATCTTGGAGGTCTTCTTACAGGAGGCGCAGGAACTGCTGGCCGAGTGGGGCACGACCGCCCGCCAGTTGCGCCGTGCGCCAGCCGATGCCGTGGTCACGGCGGATCTGCGCCGCGTTGCCCATACCCTCAAGGGTGCGGCGAATATGATGGGCTTCACCGGCCTCGGTGCCGCCGCCTGGCGCGTGGAACACCTGCTCGATCTCCTCGACGAGCGTGGCTTGACCGCCGCGAGCCCGGTCCTCGACTTCATCGACCGCACTTATCTGCTCGTCGGGTGGATGAGCGCCGACGCTGCCGCCGACCCGCAACTCTTCGTGGAAGAGAGCGCGGCGCTGGAAACGATCTACGGCAGCCTCGCCGCCGAGATCGAAGCTGGCGCACTCGCCATCGCCCGCCGCGATGATGACTACGAGATGGGCTACGATGTGCCCACCTACGCTGCTACGAGTACGCAGTCTGACGACAGCGATGCCGGGACGATCGATGAATTGATCGATGGCGAACTGCTCGAAGTCTTCGTGCAGGAAGCCGAAGATCACCTGGGGGGCTTCAATCGTGCGCTGGTTGCGCTCGATCGTCGCCCTGCCGACAACGCGCAAATCGCCGAGGCGAAGCGCGTTGTCCACACCCTCAAGGGCGCATCTGCTGCGCTGGGGTATCCGGTCACGGCGGCCCTCTGTCACAGTATCGAGGACCTGTTCGGTGTCCTCGACGATACCGGTCGCGAGCCGTCGCGCGAGATGTTGACCCTCTTCTTCGAGTCGGCGGAGGCGCTGGAAGCGCTGGTCGCCGGGATCACCGCCGGGCGTGGCGAGGACGCCGCGCGGGCCGACGTGCTACGGGCCCGCTACGCCACCTTCCTCGGCGCAACGATGCCCGAGCGGGGTGACGATCACGTTGTGCCAACCCCCGCGCCGGAAGAGCCGTTCCGCGCGGAGAATGCCCCGCGCAGCGTGCGTGTCGATATCGCGCACCTCGACAACCTGCTCAACCTCGTTGGCGAACTGGTCATCAACCGCACCAGCCAGGAGCAGCACCTCGAACGACTCGGGCGTACCTCGTCAGAGTTGTCGCTCAGCGTCGAACGCCTGCGCCGGGTTGGCGCACAACTGGAGAACCGCTACGAGGTCGCCGAACTCCTCCGTGGCGAAAACCCGCGATCGTCGCAGGCCGATTGGCAGCAGTCGCCAAGCCGCCCGCACCTGACGCTCGTCGGCCCCGACGCCGGGGCCAATGGTCGCGCCTACGACGAGTTCGACTCGTTGGAGATGGACCGTTACACCGAACTGCACCGGATCTCCCGCGAACTGGTCGAGATCGCCGCCGATATCAATACCGCCGGGAACGAGTTCAATGGACTCTACGATAGCTTCGACCAGACCCTCTCGCGGCAGGGGCGGATCGCGACCGATCTCCAAGACCGGATGATGGAAGTGCGCCTCGTGCCGCTCTCCACCCTCACCGCACGGCTCTATCGCGCGGTGCGCGGCGTGGCGACCCGGCGCGGGCGGGCGACCGAGTTGATCATCGAGGGCGAGACGGTCGAGATCGACAAGGTGCTGCTGGAAGAGATCACCGACCCGCTGCTGCACCTGGTCCGTAACGCCGCCGATCACGGGATCGAGTCGCCCGAACTGCGTCGCCAGCGCGGTAAGTCCGAGAGTGGGACGATCCGGCTGATGGCGGCCCGCGAAGGGAACGAGGCGGTCATCCGCGTGCAGGACGATGGCGCGGGGATCGATCTCGAACAGGTTCTCGACAAGGCGCTGGCGCGCGGGATCATCCGCCGCCGCGACGGGCTGACGCGCGAACAGATCCTCGACCTCATCTTCCTCCCCGGCTTCAGCACTAGCCCGACGATCAGCGACATCTCCGGGCGCGGCGTCGGCCTCGATGTGGTCCGTACCAACGTCACGCGCCTGAAGGGGTCGCTCGATGTCGACTCGACCCTCGGAGTGGGCACCACCTTCACGATCCGCCTGCCAATCATGCTCGCGGTGACCCGCGCGTTGCTTGTCCGTTCCGGCGCACAGACCTTCGCCATCCCGCTGCCGGTCGTCGAGCAGGTCGCGTTCTTCCGCAAGGAGCTCGTCAGCACGGTCGGTAGCAGCGAACTTTTCGACCTCGGCGGCGAGACGTACCCGGTCCTCTACCTGAACCGGGCATTGGATCTCGGCGGCAGCACCGAACTCTCTTCCAACGCGCGTGCCCTGATCGTCGGCAACGCCGATCGGCGGATGGCGCTGGTTGTCGATGAACTGGTAGGCCAGCAGGAGGTCGTGGTCAAGCGCCTCGGGCGGCACCTCCAATCGGTCGCCGGGGTTGCCGGGGCCACGATCCTCGGGAGCGGCCAGGTGGTGCTCATCCTCAATATCCTCGACCTGATCGGCGTGCGGCGTAATGTCCGTAGCGGTGGCGCGGCGCACGTTGCACCGGCACCGATCACCCCGACCGTCTGGCCGCAGTCGAGCAAGGGCGGTCGGGTGGCGATGGTTGTCGATGACTCGCTGAGTGTCCGTCGCGTGTTGACGCGTACCCTGGAGCGCGATGGCTGGCAGGTCCTTGGGGCCAAGGATGGCGTCGAGGCGCTGGAAATGCTCGCCTGGGCGCGGCCACAGGTGCTCATCCTCGATATCGAGATGCCACGGATGGATGGCTATGAACTGACCAGCCTGCTGCGGAATCACCCCGATCACCAGGAGTTACCCATCGCCATGCTGACCTCGCGCGCCGGAGAGAAACACCAGCGCAAGGCGTTCGACCTCGGCGTCTCGTCATACCTCGTCAAACCGTTCGAGGAAGCCGAACTCCTGCGTACCGTGCGGGAGTTGAGCGCGGCGGCGAGACGGCAGACGGTGAGTTAGTCGGCAGTCGGGGGTCGTGAGTCGTGAGAGCATCGGCGCCGGTGGAAAGGCTATCGCTTTCAGCGAACCCTTCTCACGACTCACGACTCACGACTCTTCAAGGGGCTATCTTGACCATCCCGCTCGACCCAGCAACAATGCCAATCTTGCTGCTCACCCTCTCGCCGCTGTTGCGCGCGGAGATCGAGGCGCTGCTCGGGCGTCGGGCTGAAGGTGACGTGGCGATCCGGCTCCATGTCTCGGAGGCGCGCGAGCGCGAGTTGGCTACCGTGATGCCGATGATTGCGCCGCGTGTGGTCCTGGTGCCATTCGACCCCGGCGATGGTCGGGCGCTCGACAGCGCCCGCGAGTTGCGTCTGATCGAGCAATTGGTACGCGGCTGGCGTGTGTCGATCCTCGTGTTGGGGTTACGCCGGGATCGTGATCTGGCGATCGAGGCCGCCGTCGATGCTGCGTGTCGTGCGGCGGGGGCGGTTGGGTACCTACCCCGTGATCGTTGGATCGGTGATGGCGCGGGGCTGCGCGCGAAAGTCGGCGCGGCCGCGCGGGTGAAGGTGCTGCGACCGCTCGAAGCGAGCGGGCCGAGCGAGGCACCACGATCCGCACTGCATAGCGTGGGTTTGTCGAGTAGGACACAGCGGCGCTTGCACGATGGCCCTGGCTCGATCGTCGTCGTCGGCGCTTCGGCGGGCGGGCCAGAGGCGTTGCGCGAATTCCTGAGTGCGCTGCCCGTCGCGTTGCCCGCGCCTGTGTTGATCATCCAGCATTTGCCCCCGGCTTTCGGCCCGCAACTCGCGACCGATCTGAGTCGCTTCACTCCGTTCGGGGTACTGATCGCCGGGGCTGGCGACGAACTCTTGCCCGGTCGGGCGCTGCTCGCGCCTGGCCGTCAAGCGCTGACTGTCGCCGACGGTGCCGTGGTCGGTTTGGCCGACGCCGCGATCGGTGGGATTTACGGGCAGGCGATCGATCGCACGATGGAGAGTGTTGCCGCCGCCTACGGTGCCGGGGCGATCGGCGTGATCCTCAGCGGTATGGGCGAAGACGGCGTGCGCGGCCTGCGGGCGATCAAAGCGCACGGGGGGCTTGCCTTCGGGCAGAGCGAGGCGTCGTGTCAGGTCTATGAGATGCCGCGCCGCGCCGCCGAACTCGGGGCCTCCTCGATCGCATCGGTACGCCGACCGAGCTTGGCGCGGCGATCGCGCATTGGCTTAGCCTCGCC
>JAABUN010007071.1_pt1 | contig 12397 bp, 15 predicted proteins | sample 5559311 | NCBI WGS metagenome assembly JAABUN01 (sample SAMN10711877, study PRJNA513370) | rock metagenome | isolation source: Antarctica rocks | place: Antarctica: Victoria Land, Siegfried Peak sud | reverse complement strand
CACCCATCACCTGCTCCCACAACGTGGGCTCTGTGCGCTCCGCTTTCTCCTCCTCGGTTAGCGTGTCTATCGAGATATCCGAGACCGCGAGATCCAGCAACTCATCCCTCGAGTATCCGAGTGACCTACACGCCTCGGCGCTGCAGTCCACGAAACGTCCATTCTGATCGTGGATGAACAGCGCGTCGATAGAGTTCTCGAAGAGTTGATGAAAACGCTTCTCGACCTCCTCGCGGGCGCGTTCGGCTTTCTCGCGCTCGGTGATGTCACGGGCCAGAGCTACCATGACCGTCCGGCCACCTTCCTCGGAGAGGCCCACCCGTACCTCGACCGGAAACACGACGCCGTCTTTGCGCTTGTGCTTTCCCGGTACGGTCACTGGCACGCCTAGCGTGAGGCTTCGCCACATCTTGTCGAGTTTTGCAGGGGTCAACCCTTGCTCGATCTCCGTGACATTCATCGACAGGAGATCCTGCCTCGAGTATCCCAAAGACTCGCAAGCTTGCTGGTTTATTTTGAGCATCCTCCCATCTATATCTAGGACGAACAGGGCATCGGCCATCTGCTCCAGAATGGAGCCATACCACTCGACCCCCTTCGAAGACCCACCACCCACCACAGCCGCCACAAGGGAACCCTCGCCCGAAGCCCGTACTGCGGAGACCGTAAAGCGTTCGGAGCCGCCATCCGGCGTTCCGAGATACACGTCGTAGCGTTCACGTTCGCCGTTCACTAGCTCCCGGCGGCGCTTCTCATGCTCGGTTCCAGAAGAGACCTCGGACAAGGAGACCCCGGTGAGAGAATCCACCTCGCGGCCAAGCAATACCGCGAACGCCGGGTTTGCTTCGATCAGGGAGCCACCGCCGTCCATCAGCGCTACCCCGAACGCCGCATCTGCGAAAACCGGCGGCAAGCACAGCGTAGCCTCGCCAATATGCGCTTGCAGAGCCGCGGTCACCGACCAGACCAACGCTTCGCCCGCATCCGGTCGATTCAGACTCTCTCGAATCTTCGCCGCTTCATTCCCTTCTCTATCATTCACGGGAGTCAGGCACCCCCTATAACATGGACATTCTATAGAGATTATCGACCCGTATCGTAGTTTCCTTAACTCGGATGCCGATGCAAATTCCGGATCACCCTAACCGAGTCGCGGAGAAGCGCTGGGGAAATGCGCCAGGCTCAACTCTCGATCAGGTCTTTCAGCCCACAGCCCTGCGACCACCGGACCCGAACGTAGTTGAGAGTCGGACTTCAACTCGAAACCCAACGAACAAACACCTATCTTCACGTTCGGAGTGTTGTTCGGCGTCTGTACAAGTTTGACGTAGGCGTTGATGTCCGAAAGGTTGGCGGAGATCGTCAGTCCGGATATTCCTCGGGTGCCGTTTGGGTGATGGGCGACGGCGGGGATGCGGGATAATTTGGGGGTTAGGTCCTGGATCAGAAAAGGCAAAGCTCGTCCTTCCTGCCGTATCCTGGCACTCAACCATCGTATCCGGGAGCCATCCGGGAGCGTCCGCCCACCCTCGTCTGGACCGTCGACATCGAACCCAGCCTCCCGAAGCCGCCGCACATCAGCGTCCAAATTATCGGAGGTCAAGCAATGATCCACGAGACCACCGCCGGTATGGAGAAAAGGCCGCCAGCCCCAAATGTTGTCGCGGGTATCTTTAGGGTTGGTGAAAGCTACGAGTTCCAGGTAGGTACCGTAACTAAACGGCATCAGGGCGTTTCGGGTCAATCCATCAGCGTGTTCGCCACCCGGCGTTACAATGAATCCCAGCTCTTCGTAACGTCGGGCGGCGGTCTCCAGATCGTCAACGAGGATCACCAGATGGTCCAGGCTCAAACTCATCACCCGGTGATACCATACGCGCCAATCGCCGGAAGGACGATCATCTCCACCGAAGCCAACAAACTCCTGGAAAAATTGACCGAAGAGACCATGACTCGCGCCTGGGGCGAGCGGACTTTTCGGGAACGTCAGCGCATCGCGACCGCCGCGGTGATCTTCGCTCAAGAGTTCGACAGCCGAGCCGCCGAGCTTCCCGAGAGCACCGGCGAGACGGAGGTTCAGCGGTTCTTGATGACCCTGATGTCCGCTGTCGTGGATGAGTTCGCGCAGCAAGAGGAAATCTCCAGAGAGGATGCTACGAGTTTTCTAAGTGAGGTTGGGACGCGGGATCTCGTTCTAGAGTTCAACGAGGTTCTGGGAGCCTGGGAACAGGATCCCGACAGCTCTCTGGACGAACGGCTCTCGAAAGCCGTGGATGCTCGTCAAGACAAGTCGATCTGGGCTCGTCATTTCCGCTCAGGCTAATGCAACCTCAGTCTGAATCGTCCCGGCGCTTGGGACGCTGGTCTTCCCAACGCTCCATCGTCCGACCGGGCAGGTAGACAATGAACATCCACAGCACGCCCACTACGGCGAAAACCGCGAGAACCGCCGCGAACTGCCACAACTCAGACGACAAACTTGCCTCCTACTAGATAACTCGATTCGACGACCCTGTTTCGGGCCATTCCGCTATACTAATGGGATCATACGCCACCCTGGTACACGCCGTCGTGAGCAGGTTACACTGCGGATCGCTCATGCGACCGCCAACGCTAGTATCATCAGCCGGGTGAAGGACGTTCCAACACAAGGTACGAAGCTGAAGGACGACCTCCGTTACTCTTCGGGAGAGGAGATCGCCAACGGCGTAACTCACGGCGTGGGCCTCGCGGCTAGCATCGCCGCAGCAGCCATCCTGATCGTCTTTACCTCCATCGGTGGCGACGGTTGGCGTATAGTCAGCTCCGCCGTTTACGGAACTACCCTAATTACCCTCTACGCAGCCTCCACGCTCTACCACGGCGTGCAGCGACCGGGGGCGAAGAAGCGGCTACGGGTCTTCGACCACTGCGCCATCTACCTGCTGATAGCCGGAACTTATACCCCGTTCACCCTCGTCAGCCTGCGTGGTGGTTGGGGATGGACGCTCTTCGGACTCGTTTGGGGCTTGGCAGTCGCCGGTATCGTCTTCAAGGTCTTCTTTACCGGGCGGCTCAACGCCCTATCTACCGCGGTCTACGTCTTGATGGGTTGGGTCTGTGTGATCGCCATAGGACCGATGCTCCAGATGGTGCCGCGCGCCGCGTTGCTGTGGCTTCTGGCCGGTGGCGTCGTCTACACCGCCGGTACGATCTTCTACCACAACCGCCGCGTGCCGTACTCGCACGCCCTTTGGCACGTTTTCGTTGTCCTCGGAAGCGCCTGTCACTACCTCGCCATCTCACGCTACATACTCCTGTAGAAAAGAGACGCGGGACCCCAAAAGGAACCCCGAATGGCGAAAGAGACCCTGGTTGCGTTGGCCCTCACAAGGGGAAGTATATGTGCGGGTTGGGGCTATCCGCTTGAATCACTTATCGGCCCACGCCCCGAACTCTTTAATCGCCCTAGCCCATTCCGAAACATCCGATGGAACCTTTCCCTCCCTGGCGTTGTAATGGATACTAGACGCACTGGAGACCCGAGAGGCCAGAGATAGAGCGATTTGGAGGATGCGAGGCTCGCCAAGAAGGCGAGGAACGGGGACGTTGCGGCATACGAACGCCCGGACGAGGTCTACGTCGGATGCCCGCCAAACCAGGATGGCTTCGTGCTCGTCTACGCCCCTCGCGGGTCATCCCCACGACTTGGGGAGTCGGATGCCGGAGCGATCTTGACCGAGTTGGACGACGGCGCGGAGGCGTACATAAAGGATACTAGCGCGGCTAGCATCGAAGCGGTGGTCGTCGGCGATAGCCCTGGCTATTGGTCTCTGAATGGGATCGGTACTACTTCATCGCTAGGCACTGCGGAACGTCTGCCCGGCAACGTCCTGGTTTGGGAGCGCGACGGACGGGCGTTGCGACTGCAAGCGGATATTCCTAGAGATGAAGCCATACAAATCGCCGAATCCGTGCGTTGAGTCGAAACCCCCTACTGGAAAGGTCCGTCTTCGGTCAGGATATCGGTCCAAACGCTTGTGAATTCCGGCCAGAGTAGCGTGTAGTGGTTCGCGCCTTTTACCAGAATCTCCCGTTGGATATCCAGAGCGTCGGACATCGCTTCGAGGGTAGTGTCCGGTATCAAAGGCCGACTCCCCGGAAAGAAACCCTCGGATGCCCGAACCACCGCCACCGGACACTTCACTTCGCGCATCTCATCCAACGTCGGCGCCTGGGATGAAACACCTGCGGAATCCTCGCTCGCCGCCTCCGACGAGCATTTGGGAGAGTAGCCGTCTTCCGTTTTTTCGAGGTCGTAGAGGTAATAGTCAGCCATCTCCAGGGGGAGGTCGTCCGGTGTGATCCCGCTTCCCGGAAACCAGAAATCCAGGTACTCCACCGGACTCTCGAACGTCATGTCGAGGCGGCGGAACGCCCGCGCCAGCCCCTCGCCTATCGCGGCGGCTTCTTGTTTCTCTTCTTCGGACATGTCTTCGGGGTCGGTCTCGACGCGAGGCCAGCCTCCATCCAGGAGGATCAGCGACCGGATGCGATCCGGACACATCAAAGCCGCCTTCAACGCGACGAACGCCCCCGTCGAATGCCCGGCCACAACAGCCGTTTCGAGACCGAGATGGTCCATAACCCGCATCACATCTCCCACGTGAGCCTCTAGCCCATAACCAGACTCGGGCTTCTCCGAATCGCCCCGCCCGCGCAAATCCACTCCAACTACCGGACGCGACGGCGCTATCAGCCGGGCGGCGGCATTGAAGGCCCGATGTTGAGCCGTGATCCCATGCAGCAGGATGACGGGCTCCGGGCCGAGTCCGGCGCGCGAGATCGCCAACTCCACATCGCCCGGTACGCGCTCCGCTGTCCATATATTCTCCATATCGTCATTATACGCAAAATGTCGAAAACGGGCGATCGCTCCGGCGGATGGTACATTAGCGGGATGAACGAGACTAGCATGACCTACCATGAAAACGTCCTGGCGGCTATCGGCAACACCCCTCTTATAAGACTCGGAAACATCGAGAGAACCGAGAACCTCGAAGCAACCCTGCTGGCGAAAGTCGAATACCTGAACCCCGGCGGCTCCGTAAAGGATCGCCCCGCCATCAAGATGATCGAAGTCGCCGAAGAACAGGGACTCCTAAAACCCGGCGGCACCGTCGTCGAGCCAACGAGCGGCAACACCGGCGCGGGCCTCGCTCTCGCCGCCGCCGTCAAAGGCTACAAATGCATCTGCGTCATGCCGGAGAAAGCCAGCAAAGAGAAACAAGACCTCCTCAAGGCGATGGGCGCAGAGGTAGTCGTCACTCCCAGCCGTCCTCCCGAGGACCCGGAGAGCTACTACGCCGTCGCCGAGCGGCTCGCCGAGGAGATCCCCGGCGGCTTCAAACCCGGCCAGTACGAGAACTCCGCCAACCCTCTCGCCCACTACGAGACAACAGGACCGGAGTTGTGGAAACAGACCGCCGGTCGCATCACCCACTTCGTGGCCGGAATGGGAACCTGCGGAACCATCTCCGGAACCGGACGGTACCTGAAAGAACAGAGCCAAGAAGTACGCATAGTCGGCGCGGACCCGGAAGGCTCCATCTTCTCCGACCCGGAGAACATCCACAAATACTCCGTCGAGGGCGTCGGCGAGGACTTCTACCCCAGCAACCACGACGGGACGGTGGTCGACGACGTAATACAAGTAGACGACCGTGAAGCCTTCCTGATGACCCGCCGCTTGATGGCCGAAGAGGGTCTCTTCGTCGGAGGCTCGTGCGGGATGGCTGCCGTCGCCGCCGTCCGCGCCGCGAAGCCCTTGGGACTAGAGGCCGTCGTCGTGGTGTTGCTGCCGGATACGGGGCGCAACTACGTCTCTAAAGTCTTTGACGACAAGTGGATTCTCGCAAACTCGTCCGCCACGGCGGAGGATCTCAGGAAACCGTATCGCATCTTCGAGAGGGGTTAGCATGAAGTTCGCCGACAGAGGTTTCGCCACGCGGGCCATCCACGCCGGGCAGGACCCGGACCCGGCCACGGGGGCGACCATCGTCCCGATCTACCAGACCTCCACCTACACGCAAGAGGCTCCGGGCCAGCACAAGGGCTACGAGTACAGCCGCACCGGCAACCCAACCCGCGCCGCCTTGGAGGAGTGCGTGGCCGCACTGGAAGATGGCGAGTATGGCCTCGCGTTCGCCTCCGGGCTGGCGGCTACGACCGCCGTGATGAGCTTGCTCTCGCCGGGGGACCACGTCGTGGCCGGGGACGACCTATATGGCGGCTCCTACCGACTCTTCGATAAGGTACTTCAGAAGTCGAACGGCCTCGATTTCACTTTCGTCGATACTACGGACCCGGAGGCCGTAGAGAAAGCCTTGCGCCCCGAGACGAAACTACTCTGGATCGAGACCCCAACCAACCCCATGCTCACCCTCTCGGACATCCAAACCCTGTCAGACATGGCCCACGAACGTGGCGCGATAGTCGCCGTAGACAACACTTTCGCTTCCCCGTACTTCCAACAGCCGCTCTCTCTAGGTGCTGACATCGTGGTCCATTCGACGACTAAGTACATGGGTGGACATTCGGATGTGGTGGGCGGCGCGACCGTCACTTCCAATGCAGACTTGCAAGAGCGGCTGGCTTTCTACCAGAACGCCGCCGGTGCGGTGCCGGGACCGTTCGACTCCTGGATGGTGATGCGCGGCCTGAAGACCCTCGCTGTCCGTATGCGACAGCACGAGAGCAACGCTCTGGCAATTGCAGGATTTCTGCAAGGCCACGAACAGGTCGCAACCGTGAACTATCCCGGCTTGCCGAGCCACCCGCAACACGAACTCGCCAAAAAGCAGATGACCGGCTTCTCGGGCATGGTCTCGTTCACCCTCAAGGGCGGCGCGGAAGCAGCCTACGCAGCGGTACAAAAAACGGAACTATTCTCCTTCGCCGAGTCGCTGGGTGGAGTCGAATCACTTATCACGCATCCGGCTACGATGACTCACGCTGCCATTCCGAAGGAGAGCCGCGAGGCACGGGGTGTTACAGATGGACTTCTGCGGCTCTCAGTTGGCATAGAGGACGCCGATGATCTCATCGCGGATCTCGATTCAGCAATAAGCGCCGGGTAGTATCCGTAAACGCACGTTAGGCAACACATCCAGTCAACGAACACGTTAGAGCAAGGACTAACAAGATAATTACGATTCCAGCGGCGAAGAGCATCAGTGAGATCGTCGCGTCCCGATTCGGGAAGGCGCCAAGTTGCATAACGAGTTAGAGGTCGCTCATTCGTATCCCTCCTTCTGGTCCAGGAGGTTGTTAAAAGTCCATCCTCTGACCGTCCATCCCTCGTAGCGGCCTCCTTCCTTATTCCACTTGTAGCTCCTCATGCCGCCACTGTTCGGGAACTGGTTCCAATGTGGCGCCAGGAAGAATCCGGTCAGACCCTTCACCTCTGCAATTCCTCTCGCCTGCTCCGCTGTGACATTCATTGCGGCGAATGGCTCGTGTCCCTCGTCGTAGCCGAACATCGTGTAGAGATCCATCCGTTCTCCTTTCAGTTGGTATGCGGATAGTACGCTGTCCACATCCCGATACACTATCCTTTCGTGACGCGGAGGAAGGATCCTCGCCACTATGCTTGCGTGCTCGCTAACAGGTATGGTGTCACCCCACCCTCTTCATCCGTAGCGGGTGCCGGGTAGTAGCTATCCGCCGTTGCGTTCATGGTAGTCGTCGCGCCAGGCTACTAGTTTTTCGAGGGGTGCGAGGTCGTAGTCGGGGCCGCCGAAACCGAACATGATGTGCGTGATGCCGTTCTCGACGTAAGCGTCGGCGTTCCTTATCTGGTCCGGGTCTTGTATCAGAACGGAACGCTCTATCTCCTTTGGGTCGCGTCCCACTTTCTCGCACCAGTCGTCGAGGATCTTGCTTTTGCGGCCCGCTTCCTCGGGGGCTCCGAAACCGTTCCAGATGTGCGCATTCTCGGCGACTATTCGGAGCGTCACTTTCTCGCCGCCACCGCCTATGAGGACCGGTATCTCCCTCGTCGGAGGCGGATTCAGCTTACTCATCCGCTCCGCTATTACGGGCATTGCGGCGTCGAGATCCTTCAAGCGTCCTGGTGCAGTGCCGAACTCGAAGCCGTACTCGTCGTAGTCCTTCTGGAACCAACCGGAGCCGATACCCAGGATCAAACGTCCGTCCGAGATATGATCCACGGTGCGGGCCATGTCGGCGAGTAGATCCGCATTCCTGTAAGAATTGCACGTGACCAGTGCCCCGAATTCGACCCTTTCGGTTACTTCGGCCATCGCAGCAAGCATTGTCCAGCACTCGAAATGCTTGCCCTCGGGCTCTCCGTAGAGTGGGTAGAAGTGATCCCAGTTAAAGAGCGCATCCGCCCCCGTCTCCTCGACCCTCAGCCACGCATCTCTCATCTGACCGTAATCCGCGTGTTGCGGCTGAATCTGCGCCCCGACTCTTACCGTCATCCCAACTACCTCCTTATAGGATTGGCTCTCTGGGGATTATGGACCCTCACCGCATCCAGGTCCAGGGACTCCGATAGAGTAAGATGCACTCACCATGACGACTACTGGCTCCAACGACCCAACCTCCGGCCCAGATACGGAGTTCGGAAGCGTCCAAGCCCTAACCTTTGATGTGTTCGGGACCGTAGTGGACTGGCGCACGTCGATCATCCGGGAGTTAGAGAATCTCGCTCGCGAACACGAGCTTACCGCCGACTGGCCCGCCTTCGCCGATGCCTGGCGAAGGCGCTACGCACCGTCGATGGACCGGGTGCGTAGCGGCGAAATTCCCTGGACCAACCTCGACGACCTGCACCGCGCTTCACTCGAAGAACTCCTCGTGGAATTCGGTGTAGAAGGACTGTCGGAGGCTGATAAAGACCATCTAAACCATGCCTGGCATAGGCTGGACCCATGGCCGGATGCTGTCGAAGGACTCACGCGGCTGAAGGAACGATTCACTATAACCACGCTCTCCAACGGCAACGTCGCGTTGTTGGCCAACATGGCTAAATGTGCGGGGTTGCCGTGGGATACGGTTCTCTCGGCGGAGCTGGTGCGGCACTACAAGCCGGATGCCGAATCCTATCTGATGGTTCCAAGGTTACTGGATCTCCACCCCGAACAAGTTATGCTCGTGGCCGCCCACCCCGACGACCTACGAGCCGCCCGCGAGAACGAACTAAAGACAGCCTACGTACACCGTCCCCTGGAATTCGGACCCGGCAAAGAGCCGGAGCATCCAGGAGTGGAGTTCGATCTCACCGCCGAGGATTTCCTGGATCTCGCGGTAAAACTCGATACTTGAGGTCCACGTCTACAGCAGAGTCCACAAAGCTGTGGCGACACCCAGGGAGCCGGTAAGAACAACGATACCGAGGGTCAGGTAACGGAAAGCTCCCTCCGACACGTAGCCCAGTATCGTCGTGCCGATAGCCTTGCCCAGTATCGTGATTGGAACCAACAAAAGCCCCAGCCAGACCTCACCGGTCTCGACCAGACCTCGCGCCGAAAGCACCCCGATCCCAACAACGCTCATCGGCAAAAAGTACAACGCGCTCGTCCCCCGGAACTCATGTTTGGGCAGGGCGCGGGATGCGAGCAGCAGGACTATCGGGGGTCCGGCGAGTCCTGTGGATGTCGAGAGAGCGCCGCTGGAGAACCCCGCCACCAACGTCCCCCAGCGCGTGTCAGCCCCTGGCAGTCGAATCTCCCAAACTAGAAGAAGCGCCGAAAAAACCACGATCAAACCGACCCCGAGCCTAATGTACAGTGGGTCCACAACCCTCAAAGCCTCGACTCCTAGCACGAGCCCAAAGAGCGACGGCACCAATAAAGCGACAGAGAGCCGCCTTCGGGCCTCGCTCCACGAATCCCACACCACCGCCAAATTTATGAAAACAGAGAAAACGGTTGTCAGGACGACAACCGTGCGAGGTTCGTAGACGAAGAGAAGCATCGGAGCACTGATAAGCGCCAGTCCAAAGCCCGTCATCCCCGTAACAGTCCCGGCTAGAAACGCAGCGAAGATCGCAACCACGAAAGCCCAGGTTAGCAAGACGCGCTTCTCTTTCCGAAGAAGCTTAGATTAGCGCAGGACTCCGGCGTAGAGACGTTCCCAGGCTTCCATCTCCGGGGTGAAGTAGCGGACTCGGGTCTTTTTATACTCGCGGGTGGAGTAGAGGGAGGCAAAGTCGGACAGGCCGCTCTCTTCGGCCATGGTCGCCAGGATGGTCTCGCACTCCTCGACGCTGCGACCGTGGACCATGCTGAACAGCGCGTAGGGCCAGTCCTCGTAGATCGGACGCTGGTAGCAGTGGGAGACCGCCTGGTACTGCGCAAACATGTTTCCGACTTCCTCGACGCGCTCTTCGGGTACTTTCCAGACACCCATCGCGTTAGCCCGGAAACCGGCTTTGCGATGATAAAGAACGGCGGAGAAGCGGCGCATGATCTTGCGCCGCTGCAAGTCGTTGGCGTGTTCTGTGAGATCCTCGTAAGACATCCCGATCTGCTCTCCCCACAGATCGAACGGCCTTGGGGTGAGCGGCACATCCTCCTGCAAAGCCCGGATTACATCCCGGTCGGTATCTGAGATGTTGCGATCCGCCGCCGCGCGATCCGATTCGCCGTACTGCGGAGCTTCCTTCTTCGCTGTCGCTCCCATGTTCATATCGAGCGTTACGCCGATCTTGAAGAGCTTGAGCGTCGGCAGGATGCGGGTCTTCTCTGCGCCGCTAATACGGTGCAGAACGTCCACCGTGCCTTCGAGACCGAGCCTGGAATCCGGTGGAACAGCGACCGTGTACCAGAGGTTCAATTCGTTGTTGCGCTCGTAGTTGTGCGAGACACCGGGGTGGGAGTTGACTGCCTTAGCACCCTCGGCCAGTTTGTTCTTTGGAATTCTCGCGGCTACGAGGGTGGACTGGTACCCGAGCACTCGCGTGTCGAAGATGGCGCTGATCTGACGTATCACTCGCGACCTTTTGAGGGACTCAACCCGCCGAATGACCTCGCCACCCGATAGCCCTACCTCACGCCCAATGGCGGAGAACGGTTCGCGCTCCAGCGGAAACTCGCGCTGGATAAAATTGAGTATGTCTTTGTCGGTGCCGTCCATCATGCGGCTTGCGGATGTTGTGCTTACCACGCTCTACAGGCCCTTCTCGAAGTTTTCCAACGTCTGGAAAGATAATAACAGCCGCAACGAAATTGCGGTATGAGAAAGTTTACTGTCACCGTCTTTTCGATCCGAAGGATTCATCTACTTACGTCCGTCCATCGCTTTCTTGTACTCATCATGCACGGCCTGGATGTCTTTCCATACGAGGCGTTTGGTGTTCTGTAGGTCGTCGCCCCGCTGACGAAGCACGTAGGCTGGGTGGAAGGTCGCCATTATCTTCAAGCCGTTCTTGTCGTACCACTGGCCCCGATCCTTTGTAATGCGGAAGTCTTTATCTATAAGGGTCTTGGCCGCAGGGCCACCGAGGCACAGGATGATCTCGGGCTTCACCGCGTCCATCTGGGCTTCAAGATACGGGTTGCAGGTCTTGATCTCCCCGGCCTTAGGTGGACGGTTCCGTAGTCGTCCGCCCTCTTCCAAAGTAGCTCGGCACTTCACGACGTTGGTGAGGTAGACCTGATCCCGCGTAAGCTCGACCGCCTTTAATATGTCGTCCAGAAGTTTTCCGGCCCGACCCACGAACGGTAGCCCCGTGGCATCCTCGTTCTCACCCGGCCCCTCCCCAACAAGCATCAACGGCGAGTGCGGATCTCCGGTGCCAAAAACCGTGTTGGTACGTCCTGATGCGAGATCGCACCGGGTACACGTCGCCACCTGACGCGACAGGCCAGCCAGCCGCTCCTCCCGGCTCTCCCCACCCTCGGTGGCATCGAAAAGGTTGTCCAAGACTCCTCCAAAAACTAGCTTACCGGTAGCATTCTACACTCGCTGAATAGAGTCCGAGTACAGATTCCAACGGCGATTTCGTAGGAGCGTGATTTTACTAAAGTAAGCCGATATATGTAAACTGGCACGAACATAAATAACGTAACGCACAAACATCCTACTGTGTTATTCCGATTTTTATTGACAGTTGTGAGGCTCTACGGAGCCACTAGAAGGAGGAGTTATGTTCAAGAAATTATCCCTGGCGGCTACGCTGACCCTGATTGTGTCTGTCGGTTTGATCACCTGCGGAGCACCCCAGGGTAGCGGCGGTGGCGGCGGTACTGGCGGCGGCGGGCAGGAGGAGGACTTGGTATCGCGTTGGTCTATCCGAATATCTTGGTCTCGCTGGTGGGTCTGGCAGTAGTTGTCGACATAGGTGTTCTACAGTATCTTACTGGCAGGAGGGGCAAAACGGATCCCGACC
>JAABUN010007070.1_pt1 | contig 12398 bp, 8 predicted proteins | sample 5559311 | NCBI WGS metagenome assembly JAABUN01 (sample SAMN10711877, study PRJNA513370) | rock metagenome | isolation source: Antarctica rocks | place: Antarctica: Victoria Land, Siegfried Peak sud | reverse complement strand
AGGCGTGGCAGGTATCGAGGCAGACACCGAGCATCTCGTGCCGGTCCAGCTGGGCAAACCATGCCTCCAGCTCCTGCACGGTCGCGCACAGCGCCTGGCCCCCACCTGCCGTGGGCTCCACGAGCAGCTTCGGCCCGTCCGGCTCGACGGCCTCCAGCAGCGGCAGCAGATGGCTGCGCAGCTGCGCCATCGCATCCTCACGGTGGGCGCCGGCGACCGCGCTGCCGGCGTGCACGACGACACCTCTCGCCCCGATCGCGGTGCCGCGGCGCAGCGCGTGTTCGACCGCCGCCACCGAACGGGTCAGCGTCGCCTCGGTGGGGGAGCCGAAGTTCACCAGGTAGGGCGCGTGGACGTAGACGGGCAGCCCGCTGCGCTCACAGTCGTCCCGGAAGATCTCGTCCTGGGCGGGGTCACCGGCGCTCGGCGCCCAGCCGCGAGGGTTGGAGACGAACACCTGCAGCGCACCCGCGCCGATCTCGCGGGCGTAGTTCAGCGCCTTGGTCAGCCCCCCGGAAGTGGGGACGTGGGACCCCACGGCGGAGGGCTTGCGGGGAGGCACCGGGACAGCCTGCCAGAGGCGGGCAGCCGCCTGACAGCCCTGCCCGACAGCCCCGCCCGACAGCCCTGCCCGTCAGAAGACGAACAGCGTGACCGTGCTGCCCTTGCGGACCCGCTCGCCGGCGCCGGGGTCGGTGGAGCGCACGGTGCCGGGGCCGGGGATGGCCCGGACCTCGACCTTCAGCCCGAGGGCTTCGAGCTGCGCCTCGGCGGCCTTGCGCTTCGTGCCCACGAGCTTCGGGATGGTGATCAGCTCCGGTCCCTTGCTGACCTGCAGGGCGACCGTGGACCCGCGCGCGGCCGAGCCGGAGGTCGGGTCCTGCGACACGACCACGCCCCGGTCGACGCGCTCGCTGAAGACCTCGGTGATCCCGGCGTCGAAGCCGGCCTCGGACAGCTTCTCGACGGCCGCGGCGCGCGTCGAACCGGTCACGTCGGGCACCGGCAGCATCTCGACGCCCTTGCTGACGACGAGTGCCACGCGGGTGCCTTCCTTCAGCTCCGCCCCGGCGGAGGGGTCGGAGCTCACGACGGCGCCGGTGGGCAGTGTGCTGAAGGCCTGCTTGACGGTGCCGACCGCGAGCCCGACCTGTTCGAGCGCGTCGGCGGCCTCCTGCTGAGGCCGGCCGGCGATCTCGGGCACCGCTCGACGATCCGGACCGCGGGACAGCACGAGGACGACCTCGCCGCCCTTGCGGAGACGGTCGCCGGCCCCCGGGTCCTGGGACAGCACGAGCCCAGGGGGCACCGTCTCGGAGAAGCCCGCCTCCGGAGCGACCGTCACCTCGAAGCCGGCGGCGGTCAGCTGCTCGACGGCGGCGTTGCGGGTCAGGCCGGTCGCCACGGGCGCCGAGGTGAAGCGGCCCGACGTGAGGTACCAGCCGCCCGCGAGACCTGCCGCCAGGAGCAGCGCGGCGACCACGGACCACAGGACCAGGGCGGAGGGACGCCGCCGCCGGTGGGAGGGCGTGAGCGCCGGCAGCTCCTCCCGGGGGACGACCAGCGTCGGGTGGCCCTCGCGGCGCACGACCGGGCCGTCGGCCGGGCCGAGGCCGGTGCGTACGGCGCGCAGTTCGGCCAGGAAGGCGCCCGCGTCGACCGGTCGCGCTGCCGGGTCCCGACGGGTGGCGCGCAGGACCAGCTCGTCGAGATCGACCGCGATCCCGTCGACGAGCCGCGAGGGCGGCGGGACGTCCTCGTGCACGTGTCGGTACGCCACCGACATGGGGCTGTCCGAGTTGTACGGAGGGACCCCTGTCAGCAGCTCGAACAGCAGGATGCCGGCGGCGTAGACGTCGGTGCGCGTGTCGGCGCGCCCGTGCTCGACCTGCTCGGGCGCCAGGTAGGCCACCGTGCCGATGAGCAGTCCGGTGGTGGCGGTGAGGTTGCTGCTCTCGATCGCGCGCGCCAGGCCGAAGTCGGCGACCTTGACCCGGCCGTCGTCGGCCAGCAGGACGTTCTCGGGCTTGACGTCGCGGTGCACCAGCCCGGCCCCGTGCGCAGCGGCCAGGGCGCGCAGCACCGGGTCGAGCAGGTCGAGGGCGCGGGCGGGCACGAGTGGACCCCGGTCACGGATGACGTCGCGCAGGGTGCAGCCGGCGACGTACTCCATGACCAGATAGGCGGTGCCGGTGGCCGCGTCGGTGCCCTGGTCGTGCACCGCGACGACCTCGGGGCTGGACAGCCGGGCGGCCGCCCGCGCCTCGCGGGCGAAGCGGTCGACGAAGTCGGGATCCTCCGCGAGGGCAGGCCGCATGACCTTGACGGCGACGGTGCGGTCCAGCCGCAGGTCGGTTGCTTCGTACACCGTCGCCATGCCGCCGCGGGCGATCACCCGGTCGAGCCGGTAGCGGCCGTCGAGCTGCCGCCCGGCCAGAGGGTCGGAGCCGGTCGTCACCGGCCTGCCGACGGTGGTGTCCACGAGCGCCGACTCTAGGTGGCTCTTCCTCCTGCGGTGGGGAGGCGCGCAGGGTTCAGCCGTTCGGAAAACGGTGGGTGCGCAGGTAGTTGATGTTGCGGATGTAGGTGTGCGTCTGCGGGAGCAGGCCCTGGCGGGAGATCGACCCCAGCCCCTGGTAGTAGGCGGCGAGCGTCCGGTCGTTCGAGCCCGTGGCACGGTTCAACTGGCGCAGCAGCAGCACGCCGGCGGTGATGTTGTCCTGCGTGTCGAGCAGGTTCAGCTCCATCCCGTGCTGCTGCCCCAGCAGGCGGCCCGTCCTCGGCAGCACCTGCATCACGCCGATCGCGTTGACACCCGAGACGACCCGCTGCTGGAAGCCGCTCTCGTGGTAGGCGACGGACACAGCCAGGGAGGGGGAGACGCCGTGCCGGCGTGCGGTGGCGGCGATCATCGTGCGCACCTGCGCCTTGGACGGCTGGTTGCGCGAGGCCAGGGTGGCGCGGTTCTGCGCCACCGAGCTGCGCACCGGCTCCGGGATCCTGTTGCCGGCGTTCGTCGTGGGCACCGCGCCGGTCGAGCCGGCGCCCGGGATCGTCAGCCGGCGCCCGGCGTAGATGCTGCTGGTGCTCATGCCGTTGACCTGGCGTAGGGCCTTCGAGGTCGTGCCGTAGCGGACGGCCAGGTGGCTGAGCGTCTCGCCGCTGCGGACGGTGTGCGTGCGTCCGACGGTCGACCCGCCGCCGCCGCTCGTGCCACCCGGTAGGCGCAGCGTGTCGCCGGCGTAGAGGGCGCCGTTGCCCGGCAGGTCGTTGAGCTGCCTGAGAGCGTTCACCGTGGTGCCGTGCGCGCGGGCCAGGTCCCACAGCGTGTCGCCGGGGCGGACCGTGATGACTGACGGGGCGTGGGCGGTCGCGACCAGGGCCAGCGCGAGGAGCGCTCCGAGCGTGCGACCCGAGCGCGGACGCTTGGGGAGGCGCTCCGGCAGGCGCGGGAGGGTCGAGCGGGTCATGAACAGCCCCAGGGGAGTCGGCAGCACGGCAGGTCGTCGCACCGACCGTACGCAGATGTGACCCCTGTGACAAGTGGGGCAGTAATCATTCAACGTTACTGGTGGGACGCCGGCGCTGCATGTCGACACGCCGGGCGTACGATGAGCAGGTCCAGACCGGGGAGCCCGTGGAGACGGGCTGAGAGGCCGGCACACCTGCGCGAGCAGGCCGTCGGCGACCCGCTGCACCCGATCGGGGTCGTGCCCGCGTGGGGAGTCGAGCGTGACGCAAGACCAGTGGGCGGTCGCCGACCGCACCCTGACCAGCCGGCTGCTCGTCGGCACCGGCAAGTTCCGCTCGCACGAGGTCATGCGCGCCGCGCTGGTGGCCTCCGGCGCCGAGGTCGTGACGGTCGCGCTGCGCCGGGTCGATCTGGACCGGGCAGCTAAGAACGGGGGTGACGGCGGTGATGTCTTGGACTTCGTGCCGCCGTCGATGCACCTGCTGCCCAACACTTCTGGCGCCGTCGACGCCGACGAGGCCGTGCGGCTGGCCAGGCTCGGCCGCGCCGGCACCGGCACCGACCTGGTCAAGCTCGAGGTGACGCCCGACCCGCGCACCCTTGCCCCCGACCCGATCGAGACGTTGCGCGCGGCCGAGCGGCTGGTGGCCGAGGGGTTCGTCGTGCTGCCCTACTGCAGCGCCGACCCGGTGCTGTGCCGTCACCTCGAGGAGGCCGGCTGCGCCACCGTGATGCCGCTCGGCGCCTGGATCGGCAGCAACCGCGGGCTACGCACCCGCGACGCTATCGAGGTCATCGTCGCTCAGGCGCACGTCCCGGTCGTGGTGGACGCCGGCCTCGGTGTGCCGAGCGACGCCGCGGAGGCCATGGAGGTCGGCGCCGACGCGGTGCTGGTGAACACCGCGATCGCCGTGGCGCAGGACCCGGTCACCATGGCGCGCGCCTTTGCGCTGGCGACGCAGGCCGGGCGGCTGGGCCATCTGGCCGGCCGCGGCGCGGTGCGGGAACAGGCCGAGGCCTCCTCGCCGCTGACCGGCTTCTTGAGTGGGCAGGGCCTGACGTGAGCACCCCGCCCGGCCGCTTCGCCCGCCACCTGGCTGCCGTACCGGCTCCGACGCAGGTCGATCTCGACACGGCGCTGACCCGGCCGTCGCTGCAGACGCTGCAGACGCTGCTGTCGCCCGAGGCCGCCCCGCGGCTGGAGGAGCTGGCGCAGCGGGCCCGGGAGGCGACGCTGCAGCGCTTCGGCCGAACCGTGCGCCTGTTCGCACCGCTGTACGTCAGCAACGCCTGCCTGTCGAGCTGTACCTACTGCGGTTTCAGCAAGGGGCTGGACGTCGCGCGCCGGACCTTGACCGTCGACGAGGTGGTGGCCGAGGCGCGCACGCTGTCGGCGCGCGGCTTCCGGCACCTGCTGCTCGTCGCGGGGGAGCACCGGCTCGAGGTCTCCGCCGACTACCTGGTGGCCTGCGTCGTGGCGCTGCGCCCCTTCGTACCGTCGATCAGCGTCGAGACGCAGACCTGGAGCGACGACACCTACGCCCGGCTGGTGGCGGCCGGGCTTGAAGGGGTCGTGCACTACCAGGAGACCTACGACCGGGAGCGCTACGCCCAGACGCACCTGGCCGGCTGGAAGCGCGACTACGACCGGCGGCTCTCCTCCACCGAGCGCGCGGCCGAGGCGGGTGTGCGTCGGCTCGGGATCGGCGCGCTGCTGGGTCTTTCGGCTGACTGGCGGTCCGACGTGGTGGCGGTCGCCCAGCACGCCGTCTGGCTCCAGCGGGAGTACTGGCGCACGGAGGTCACCGTCTCGCTGCCCCGCATCAAGGCCAGCGCGAGCGGCTTCCAGCCACTGGTGCCGGTGACGGACGCGGAGTACGTCCAGGCGCTGTGCGCGCTGCGGCTGGCCGCGCCCGAGGCCGGCATCGTGCTGTCGACCCGCGAGCCGGCCGCCCTGCGCGACGGGCTGGCCCGAATCGCGGTGACGTCGATGAGTGCGGGCAGCTCGACCGAGCCCGGGGGCTACCTCACGCCGGGGGAGGCTCAGGAGCAGTTCGCCGTCTCCGACGAGCGCTCGCCTGCGGAGGTCGCGGCGATGCTCGAGGCGGCGGGTTACGAACCGGTCTGGAAGGACGCCTTCCCCCTGCACGCCTGACGGGGCTCATCGTGACCCGAACGTGATCGGTACGGAAGTGTCACTCCGTAGCGGCCGGGTGTCGTGCCGACGTAGGTTTCGCCCCCTCCGGGCGCCTGCCCGGGGATCCGCACTTCCGCCGCCGTCCATGGACGGTCGCGACCCCTGCCGAAAGAACGTGGTGCGATGCTCTCGTCTAACGCCCCGAGAACTGCTCTCGGACTGGCCCTGGCCCTGTCCATCGGCTTCCTGCCGGCACTGGCCTCACCTGCGTCCGCTCGCCCGGACGAGAAGCACGGCGCCAGCGAGGGCCACCTGCCCGGCAAGACGCGGAACGTGCGCCTGGTCGGCGAGGTCGCCGTGGCCGACCGCAGCCCGGAGACCGCGCCGCCCGAGGGGACGAGCCCGCTCGAGGGGCGCATCGCCGACGTCAACGTCTTCGGCAACTTCGCCTACCTGGCCAGCTTCCGCGAGCCGGACTGCGAGGACGGCGGCGTCTTCGTCGTCGACGTCACGGACCCGTCGGCCCCGGTCGAGGTGAAGGACGCGTTCATCCCGACCACCCCCGGCTCCTTCGTGGGCGAGGGCGTCCAGGTTCTCGAGATCGGCGCCCGTGACGTCCTGCTGTTCAACAACGAGATCTGCGACCCGGAGACCGGCAAGGGCGGCCTCACGCTGGTCGACGTCACCGACCCGCGCAGCCCCGTGGTGCTCGCGGCCCACGTCGGCGACACCACCGGCGACGGGTCCGACGACAACGCCGTCACCGACGTGCACACGATCCACAGCGTCTTCGGCTGGGTGGACGGCAGTCGCGCCTTTGCGGTCCTCATCGACGACGACGAGGCCCGCGACATCGACATTATGGAGATCACCGACCCGGCCGCGCCGGTCCTGCTCTCGGAGACCAGCTTCGTGGACGACCTGCGCGTGGTGCAGGCAGACCCGCCGAACGGTGACAGCCAGTTCCACCACGACGCCGTGGTCAAGGAGATCGACGGCCGGCAGACGATGCTCGCGTCGTACTGGGACAACGGCCACATCATCCTGGACGTCGAGGACCCGGCCAACCCGGCGTTCCTGCGCGACACCGACTTCGCCGCCACCGAGCCCTTTGCGGCGCGGCTGCGGCTGCCCGAGGGCTTCGAGCCCGAGGGCAACGCCCACCAGGCGGAGTTCAGCCCGGACAACCAGTTCTTCATCGGGGCCGACGAGGACTTCAACCCCTACCGCGTCTTCGCCAACATCACCTCAGGGCCCAACAGCGGTGCCGAGGCGACCGCGACGAACGGCGGCGACACGCCTGCCGTGACCGACACCAGCTCGCTGACCGGCGCGACCGACTTCGTCGGACGCGGCTGCCTGGATACCGACCCCGACACGGCAGGCGACCAGAGCGACCCCTATCCGACCAAGGCCGGTGACATCGCGGTCATCGAGCGGGGTGCCTGCTCGTTCCAGGAGAAGTACGACCGGGCGGTCGCCGCCGGCTACATCGGTGTCATCGTGTTCAACAGCAAGGGGGGCTGCGACGCGCTGCTCAGCCCGCTCGTGAGCGGCGAGACCGTGCCGTTCATCTTCGTGGACCGCTCCACGGGTCTGCGCATCCTGAACCAGACCGTGACCGACCCGTGCGCGCAGGACTCGCCCGCGATCGGCGGGGCGACCGGGGACGTGTCCATCGAGGCCGTCTTCGACGGCTGGGGCTACGTCCACCTCTACGACGCCAAGACGATGACAGACCTGGACCAGTTCGCCATCCCGGAGGCGCTGGACGCCCGCTTCGCCACCGGCTTCGGCGACCTGTCGGTGCACGAGGTCGCGATGGACCCGAAGAACAACGGCCGGGCCTACCTGTCCTACTACTCCGGCGGCTTCCGGGTCGTGGAGTACGACCGCAGCGGCATCCGTCAGATCGGCGCCTACGTCGACCCGGACGGCAGCAACCTGTGGGGCGTGGAGTTCTGGACCAGCCCCACCACCGGCGAGGACTACGTACTGGCCAGTGACCGCAACTTCGGGCTGCAGATCTTCCAGTACGCCCCGGGCGAGACCGGCGCGGCGGGACCGTCGCCGACCCCGACGTCGACGACAAGCCCGCCGCCCGGCAGCACCCCGCCGCCGGCGACGTCCTGCGCCACAGCGACCACCACGCTGGATCGCACGACGATCACCGCGACCGACATCGTCGGCCTCACCGTGCGCGCGACGCCGAACACCACCGTGGACCTGTTCGCCTACAGCCGCCCGAACACCACGTTCAACCGGGTGCGAACGGCCGTGGTCGGCTCGGACGGCACCGTGCGCTTCGCGGTCCGGCCGGGCGGCAACACCCGGCTGTACGCCCAGCAGCGTGGCTGCGCCGTCGACATCGCCCGCGACAGCAAGGTGCTGCTCGTCCGGACGCTGCTGACCCTGGAGGCCGCCCGCAACGGCGCGCGGAACTACACCTTCAGCGGGAAGGCCATCCCGCAGCGGGCCGGCGGTCAGCTGATCAGCCTGTTCCGCGTCAACCCTGACGGCAGCCAGGTGCTCACGGCGCAGACCCGGGCCAGCGCCGTCAACGGGGACTGGCGCATCGACCGGCGCTTCACCGGCTCCGGCCGGTTCGGCTTCGTCGTACGCACCTCGCCGGACATCACCAACGCCGCCGGCAGCAGCCCTGTGCAGTCGGTGCTCATCTTCTAGCCCTTCCGCTGCTCCCGCAGGGGCGGTCCCGCACGTCGGGGCCGCCCCTGCGGCATGCTCGGGTGCGTGCACATCGGCGAGCTGCAGACCCCCGCCCTGCTGGTCGAGCGCTCGTCACTGGAGAGCAACCTCGACGCGATGGCGGCGGCGCTGCCTGGCCGGCGGCTGCGCCCGCACGTCAAGGCGTTCAAGACCACCGCGCTGGCCCGGCGCATGGCTGAGCGCGGCCACACCGGCTTCACCTGCGCCACGATCCGCGAGGTCGAGGGTATGGCTGCCGCCGGGCTCGGCGAGGACCTGCTGCTGGCCAACGAGGTGCTCGACGCCCGCCGGCTCGGCGCCGTAGTCGGCACCGGCGCGCGGGTCACGCTGGCGGTGGACAGCGACATCACGGTCCGGGCCGCCGCCGCCGGCGGGGTGCGCGAGGTTGTCATCGACGTCAACGTCGGGCTGCCGCGCTGTGGCTGCGACCCGGGCGATGCGGGCCGGCTGGCCGACCTGGCCCGCCGCAATGGTCTGCAGGTGCGCGGCGTCATGGGCTACGAGGGCCACGTCATGCTCGTCGCCGACCCGGCCGAAAAGCTGCGGCAGACCCGCGAGTGCATGGAGCTGCTGCTGAAGGCGAGCTCCGACGTCGGCGGTGACCTGGTCTCGGCCGGCGGCACCGGGACCTATCGCGAGAACACCTGGGCGAACGAGATCCAGGCCGGCAGCTACGCGCTCATGGACACCGCCTACTCCGCCGCCGGGCTGCCGTTCGCGCAGGCGCTGACCGTCCTCGCGCGGGTGCTGTCGGTCAGCTCGCAGGGCTGGGCAGTCGCCGACCTCGGCCTGAAGTCGCTGGGCATGGATCACGGGAACCCCACCTTGCCAGGATCTTTGGTGTGGTTCTGCTCCGATGAGCACACCACGTTCTCACCTGTGGACGATGTGCGCTTCGAGGTCGGCGACCTGGTGCGGGCGCTGCCGGCGCACGTCGACCCGACGGTCGCGCTGCACGAGTGGATGCACCTTGTCGACGGCGACGAGGTCCTGGAGACCTGGCCGGTCGACCTGCGCGGTTGGTGAGCAGTCAGGCGCCCGCGAGTCCGAGGAACACCACCATGGCCCGCGCGAGTCGGACCATGTACCTCATCGGGTGAGCGGACGTCACCGATGGCCCGGCCGTAACGTCCGCTCCGCTGCGCGCGAGCGTCGTCCGGAAGAGCGGACGCAACGGTGCCCCGGACGACGCAGAGGTGGCGTTCTGAGGCAATGCCGAGCAGCTCTGCGCCCGTCCACGAGAGCCGTCCCGCCCGCCCTCGGCGGCCCGGGGGAGTGCCTCGTCTCAGTGGCCGGCGAGCCAGGTCACGGAACGTCGAGGTTCTCGATCATGGCGGCGGCCGAGAGGAACAGTGGCAACTCGTCGAGCACCAGCCGCTCGGAGCGAGAGCGCTCGTTCAGCGCGATCAACCGGAAGACGAGAGCCCGGACCAGCAGCAGACAGCCCGCCGCGTCGGCGGCGCGCTGCAGCAACGCCTTGCCGGCACCGAACCACAGCACGCCGTCGACGGCGACGATCGCGGTGGCGTACCCGGGAGGCCGCCAGTAGGGAGAGAAGTCGATGATCGCCGGCGGCAGCCCGGGCGCGAACAGGACGTTTCCGCTGAGGTCGCCATGGACCAGCTGGGAGACGCCGACAGTCGTCGGCGCCCGGAGGTGAGCAAGCAGCTCGTCCAGCAGCGGCGTGGTTTCGCGGACCGGATCGGCTGATGCCTCGCCCCAGGCCACCCGGTCGGCCAGCGCCCACCGATGCCGGCGGTGCTCGAGGAAGCCCGGGCGGGCCTCGTGCCGCAGTGCTTGATGAAAGGCCCGAGCCGCCGCCAGCAGCTCCTCCCACCTTCCCGCCGGTCCGGGCTGCCCCTCCACCAAAGTCGCGCCGCACCAGCCATCCACGACCCACGACCCGTCGCCGGCGCGCAGCGGGCGCGGGATCCGGAAGCCCTGCTCCGGGACCCCGGACAACAGCTCGGCGCTCCACGTGGCTTCCTGCACGTCGTCGACAGGCTTGAGTACCGCGTCGCCGATGCGGACGCTGGTTCCGACGCCACCGGGCAATGCGACCGGGATGCCCACCAGGCCGAAGGCGCGTTGCACCTGAGAGGGAACAGCAGGCGGGGCAGACACGCGAAGATCATGCACCGACGTGAGCCGATGCGGCCCGAAGCCGACGGCGGCTCAGCGGCAGCAGGGCTGCCGAGGCCAGCGCCGTGCCGACCTACGCCGCTGTACCTCACGCGCCCAGGACGCGGTCGAGGTAGGCGTTGGTGAAGCGCCGCTCCGGGTCTAGTCGGTTGCGCAGCGCGGTGAACTCCTCGAAGCGCGGGTAGCGCTCGCGCAGGTCGTCCGCTGTCAGTGAGTGCAGCTTGCCCCAGTGCGGCCGCCCGCCCGCCTCCTTCATCAACTGCTCTACGGCGGCGAAGTACCCCTTGTAGGGATCCCCGCGGAACACGTGCACGGCGACGTACGCCGTGTCCCTGCCATATGCGGTCGACAGCGGAACGTCGTCCGCCGGCGCGACGCGCACCTCGATCGGGAACGAGACGCCCTGTGCCTGCGGCAGCCGCCGGAGCGCGCGCAGCACGTCGACCACCGCCGAGCGCGGCAGGGCGTACTCCATCTCGACGAAGCGCACCCGGCGCGGGGAGGTGAACACGCGGTGCGACACATCGGTGTAGATCCGCGGCGCCATCGTACGGGCGGCGAGCCGGTTGAGCCCCGGCACGGTACGCGGCGCCCGCCGTGCGGCCCAGCAGGTCAGCCCGAACAGGCCGTTGGCCAGCACCTCGTCCTCGAACAGCCTCCGCACCCGCCCCAGCGGCGCCGGCTCGCTCGCGCGGTTGTTGCGTTTGGTCAGCGCGGTCCGCGTGCCGGGAAACCAGTAGAGCTCGAAGTGCTCGTTCGCGGCGACGTGCTCGTCGAAGCGCTCGAGCACCTCGTCCATGGGCATCGGCCGCTCGTTGGCGGTCAGCAGGAAAGCCGGCTCCGCCTGCAGCGTCACCGCCGTCACGACCCCGAGCGCACCCAGGGACACCCGCGCCGCCGAGAACAGCTCGGGCTGCTCGTCCGCCGAGCACTGCACCACCGACCCGTCAGCGAGCACGATCTCCAGCTCGACGACCTGCGTGGCCAGCGCGCCGCTGTCCCGACCGGTGCCGTGCGTGCCGGTCGAGATCGCGCCCGCGACGGTCTGCACGTCGATGTCGCCCAGATTGGTCAGCCCCAGCCCGCGCTCGGCGAGCAGGGCGTTGAGCCGGCGCAGCGGCAGCCCGCCCTGCACGACCACGCGCCCGGTGGCCGCATCGGCCTCGACGAGCCGGTCGAGGCGGTCGAGGCGGTCCAGCTGCACCAGCACGCCGTCGGTGAGCCCGATCGCGGTGAAGGAGTGGCCGTTGCCGATGGCCTTGACCCGGCGCCCGGCTGCCGCCGCCTGCTTCACGAGCTGCGACACCTCGTCCACCGAACGCGGATGCGCGACCGCAGCCGGCGCCATGCTCTGGTTGCCCGCCCAGTTGCGCCACATGGGCGCCATGGTCGCGCAGTCTGTCTAGCCTGCGACATGCGGCGCGTCGTGGTGGTCGGAGCCGGGCTGGCCGGTGCGCGCAGCGTGCAGGAGCTGCGCGCCCAGGGCTTCGCCGGTGAGGTCGTGCTGGTGGGAGCCGAGCCGCACCTGCCGTACGACCGGCCGCCGCTGTCCAAACAGGTCCTGCAGGGACAGCTCGACACCACCGCGCTCGACGTCGCCTGGTCCCCCCTCGACGTCTCGCTGCGACTGGGGACGACTGCCACCGGCCTGCGTCCCGGAGTGGTGCAGACCTCCGGCGGCAACCTCGAGTACGACGGGCTGGTGCTCTCCTGCGGGGCGCGCGCGGTGCTGCCGGCAGCGTGGGAGGGGCCGCGGACGCACGTCCTGCGCACGCTCGACGACTCGCTCCGGCTGCGGGCGCAGCTCGTGCCGGGCGCCCGCGTCGTGGTGGTGGGCGCGGGCTGGATCGGCGCGGAGGTGGCGACGGCGGCAGCGGCGGCCGGCTGCGCGTGCACCGTGGTGGAGGCCGCCGCGACTCC
>JAABUN010007069.1_pt1 | contig 12398 bp, 11 predicted proteins | sample 5559311 | NCBI WGS metagenome assembly JAABUN01 (sample SAMN10711877, study PRJNA513370) | rock metagenome | isolation source: Antarctica rocks | place: Antarctica: Victoria Land, Siegfried Peak sud | reverse complement strand
TCACGCTCGCCCAGCACGCCGGCAACATGGAGAGCGCCTGCGGTGTAAGCGGCGATGTTCAGGGCCTCATTGCGATGGCCGTTGACGGCGGCTTGGACTTTTCTGCCAGCGTTGCGGAGGATGCGGCCGGCGCGGTCGCCGGTGAGTTCGGGCGCGGCTTTGCGGATAGGCTCAGGCGGCGGCGCCAGGGCCGCCAGCAGCCATGCGGGTGCCGGCGGCGGGACACCTACCCACGGCGGCTCAATCCACCTGTACGGGCTTCCCTGGCGCTTTGACGGGCATATCGTGAACGCGCACCGCCGGGCCTTGGGGTCTATGCCCGGCTTGGGCGTGCCGGCCGCCGTGCGGATGGGCTTGCTGGTGTTCTGGAACACCAGCAGATGCCCTCCCAAGGGACTACGGCCGTGCGGGTGCAGCGGCAGCTCGCCCATGGCGGCCAGCTTGACCTTCTGCGCCTTCGGCTTGCCGCTAGCAGCGTCATTGGAGTTTATCAGCGCCAGCATGGCCGGCCAGCGTTCGGCGCCGCGCGGGCAGTCGGGGGCGTTGCGCCGGCGGGTCATCGCCCCCCGCTGAAGCCGTACGGCTGACGGTGGAACGGTTAGAGTGATTGCGCTACATGGGGTGGTGGTAGAGCCTGCCAGCCGAACCACCGCCCCCGTGCTGCCCGCCAACGGGCACCGGGGGCTTTTCATTAGACGGCCCGCCGGCGCGCGGTGCGGGTCACCGGGGCAGCGTCGAGCTTGGCTTGCGCCACGGTGAACAGATCGGCCGTCGCGCAGGTGGCCTTGTTGTTCACCTGCACCCAATCCAACGGCCACGCCTCCAAAGTGCGCGGCGCGACCGGGAAGTAATATTGCGTCACCAGCGCGGCGCCGGTCCTGCGGTCTACCCGCGCAGGCAGGGCGTTGAGGTCAGGATGGGAGGGGATGATGTCGAGCAAGAGAGCCTCCGTAGCGGCATGCACCCCGGCGGGGCGCTACGGAGATGAGGTTGACGGTCGGACACAGAGCCAGTCGAAGCCGCACAGCGCACGATCAGCGCGCGCGCTTACCGTGCGGCTATTTCAGCTAAGCAGAGTTCTTCTGGTTGCCCCCCGGACGGTAGGGCACGCGGCTTCAGGCAATCTGGGTTGGCATGGCAGTATCTGTGGGGTGGGCTAGCGAAGTCTGCTTAGGACTTCCTTGGCTTTCGGGCAGGGTTCTTTAGGTGCGACGGGAGATTTCTGTATGCCGTGCGGGCTCGGTTAACGCCGATCTCCTCCTTCTGCGCATCAGGCACAGCCTCGTTGTCCCGCGAGGGCGGCCGCTTGTTTTCTGCCAGAAACCGGGTTGCGTATTCATGCATCCAGGCATCGTCTGATTGAAGCTTGGGTTCCGGGGCCGCCGGTTCTTCCGGCGGTGCTAGACGGAAGCCCAGCGCGGCGGCTACCTCGGGGGGAGCCAGGAGGACGCTCGCGGTGTGGAGGTCGTTATCCAAGCCAACAGCGCTTAGGTCGTACCGTCCGTTCTGCATTGTCGCGGCGGCGCTGGCGCCACGCCAGTAATGTGCGGGCGATGGGAAACTGAGCCCCTCGGGGTCGACCACCACCAGGGCTGTCAGGGCTCCGGCTGCCATCTTCTCGGCCAGCACGAAGCGGGCGGTTGTATCTGCGGGGAGGTCATTCGGCTCGGCGACATCCCCGGGATGCACGAACCCCAGGCGGCGCGGAAGCTTCCCCTGCGCGCCCAAGCCAGCCACCCAGGCGACAATGTACTGGACGTGCAGATACCCGTCCGGATCGTACATACCGCGCCTCCGACGCGCTCCGAGGAGAAGGCGGCGCGGCGACCAAGTCGGAGGTTTGGTATTCGGGGATCAACCTAGCCGCGCCCGACGGACAACGTAGCCAGCAGCACCGCCGGCGACCAGCCGGGCGTGGAGGGCCGAATGATCGAGGGCGATTGCGCCCGGGCCCTGATCGGCGCCGGCATCGACCCGGCGACCCCGCTGGTCTTCACCCGCAACGGCGTCCCGGCGCTGCGCTGCTGCCGGGGTCCCCCGACGCGAGGGGAGCAGCCTAGCCGCCCGCGTCCTCTCCTGAGCCATCTGGTAGCCGATCCGCGCGGCCAGCGCCGGGCGATGGGACAATGCCCTGCGCCGGCCGCGCGGCACGCTGGAGGGCGTCCAGGGGGTCGGGGGCTACCTTAGTGTCTGGCCGAAAACAAAATATGGTATATCAAGGGGTTAAGGAACAAGGGTAGCAAGTATTACGCCCTCTGATCTAGCTCCAGCTTCGACTGGATCGTTCTTAGTATGAAAATTAAGATCCGTAACTCATTGAGCTCAGGCCATTTGTTTTCGGCCAGACACTTAGAAGCCTGGAAGGCCGTAGGGCGGGGTTCTCGGTCGTCCGGGTCTGGTCATCCGGCGACGGGCTCGAGCGGCCCAGGCGGGCGTCCTGGTGCGGCTGCTGCGGCGGCCAGGCGGCCGGGCGGGTTATCCACGGTCGGCGCAGGCCAACTACAGGAACTAGGTATAGGTCTAACTACAGGTACTATGACTACCGTTTCATCTCCCCTGAAACTACCGTTTCATCCCCCCCAAGACTACCGTTTCATCCCTCCTAACCCGGGCTATCCACAGGCCGAGATCGCGGCGCGACGGCAGGCTTGCTGGGCTTCACGATGAAGCCTTCATCGGCGTCGCCCAGCCATAGGGCGGGGTAGACCTCCTGCACCTTCAGCAGCGCAGACTTCGCAGCGGCAACGAAATTGTTCAGCCGGCCGTAGTCGCCGCCGATCTGCGCGGCCAGCGCCGTCCAGGGGATGAAGGCGGGCTTGCCGGCCTGCGTGACGGTGAATGCGCGGTAGGCAGCCCATGCGTATAGGTCGAGGGCTAGCGGCGACCGCTTGAGAGCTCGCAGGGCCCGCAGGTCTACCGGCACCGGCGCGGCGATCAGCGCCTCGTAGAACTTCTCGCCCAACTCGATGACGCTCTCGAACAGCGCGCCCTGTGTCGGCTCGCGGAAATCCCACCAGGTCTTGCCGCCGACCACCACCTGCATGTCCAGCCACTCGGCGCTACCGGCGTCGTTGTCCTCGAGCTCGAAGGAGATTGTCGCGCGGAACAGGCGCAACATTTGCTCGCGCAGCCGATGCGCGTCCGACCGCTTGGCACCAGGGCTGCCGTTGTCCGGGTTCATGCCCAGCTCGCGCATGAACTCGCTCACGGTGCCGCCGGGGTAGAGAGTGCGGCTGCGGGTGCGGACGGCCTCGGTGGTCAGCCAGAACAGCAGCAGGCGCGGCACAGTGCCGTAGGGATGCAGGTGCATCAGCCGCTTGTCGTCGTAGTAGGGGCGCACCTTCAGCGCCAAGCGCCCGTTCCTGCGGATCCAGATCGGCACGTTGCCGGGGTCCGAATGCGGCAGGGTGGCTTGCACCAGCTGCCGGGCCATGAAGGCGCGATCGCGGTCTGTTAGGTTCGGCTCGCCCATGATCTCGGCTGCTGCCTCGATCAGCCGCCGCGTTGTTGGCGTCAGCGCCTTAGGCGGGGGTGCACCGCCGCTGCTGTTCTTGGCCATCAGGCGGTCGGCTCCCGCATCAGCATGTTCCGCACGGAGGTTGCGTACCAGTGGCCGCCGCGCGCGCTGCGAATGCCCCGCGCATTCAGCGCTCCGGCGATGCCGTGCAGCGACACCAAGCCCGCGGCCTGGATGGCACGGACAATCGGCAGCACGTTCGCTGCATGCCGGTCGGCACTGGCCACCACCGCCGCCGCCCCCTTCGCGGATACCTCGTGCCGGTCGGCACGCGCTGGGTTAGCGAGGCCGAGCTTCGCGCCTCGGGCCTTGGCCGCCTGCAGGGCAGCCTTCGTCCTGGCGGAGATCATGCGGGCCTCCTCCTCGGCTACCAGGGCCATGATCCCGACCGTCAGCCGGTTCGCCGTGGGCATGTCGGCGGCGACGAATTCGACACTGGCCTTCTGCAGCCCGAGGAGGAAGTGAGCATCCCGGGCCAGCCGATCCAGTTTGGCGATGACCAGCGTTGCCCGGGGTGCTCGGCAAGCCCTCAGCGCCTTCGTCAGTTCCGGCCGGTCGGAGCGCTTGCCGCTCTCGATCTCGACGAACTCCTCCAGCAGCTCCCAGGAGCCACCGTTGAGGTAGTCGGCGACCGCCTTGCGCTGGGCGTCCAGGCCGAGCCCGCTGCGTCCCTGCCGTTCGGTCGAGACCCGGTAGTAGGCGATGAACTTCCCCTCAGCCACGGTCGCACCCCCTACCAAAGCTTCCGTGTAAAATCCTATCGTTGGTAAGGGTCTTATACAACACACATATTCCGCAGCCGGACGCTGGCTCACGTCAGCCCACGCCACGGGGCTTCCTAAGGACGTGACCGATCGGGCTGTCAAAGGCCGTCAAGCTCCAACCCCGACGAAATCAGTGGCCGAAAAGGCTGTCGATCGCCTCAAACAAGGCCGCCTCGTGCATCAGATTTGCCATGTCAAAACCTTAGGTTGTATACAAGCTATAACGGAATGTTAGCGGACGACAACCACTGCTGCAGCAATCTGAAAAAAGCAGATATCATCTTCTCTTAGATCGGAGAGGGGGCGCTCATGACCGATTCGGAAGGGGGCTCAGATGTAATCGCTACCTACCGCGAAATTGCCGCTCAATTCCGACTGAAAGGCCCCGATCAAGGGCGGACCAAGGCCAAGCGCGCAGGCTGGCCAATATTGCCGCATTTACAAAACCATCCATCCGATCCAATCCGCGTCAGCGTGCCACGAGAAGCCTGGGAGGCGGCATCTCAGCTGCGCGAGAGGCTGGGGCCCAGGGTTCATGGAGCCTCTCCCTCTCGCATTGCCGAGCCCTCCACCTCTCAGACAGCCGAGATCCGGCATCTCTTGGTTGTCGTTGAAGGGGCCCTCGGATCGCTCAAAGACCAGCTTGAGCGGGAGCGTGAGAGGGTCCGAGAGGCGGTTGAGCGGGCGGAACAACTTGCCGTCCTGGCGGCGACCCTCCGCGTTCATGTGGCGACGTCTGAGGGCGAGCGGAATCTGGCACGGTTGGAAGGCGACACCCTGCGCGAGCGGATGACGGAAGCTGAAACGGCGCGGCATGACGCGGAAGCGCGGGCCAAGGCGGCTGAACTGGATGCGGAGGAAGCCCGTAGGTTGGTGGAGGCCACCCAAGCGCGGGTGCTGGAGCTTGAGCAGCGTCCGACCCAAACTGTTGACCAGGCTGCTATAACGTTCGCGGAGGAGGCCGCCCGGCAAGCTCAAGAGCGGGCCGATGAAGCCGATCGCCGGGCGGCGGTGGCGACGAATCGGCTTGAGCGTTTCCAGCAGGAGCGCATCGCCCAGGCCCAGGCTGCAACCGCGCGTGCTTCCGAAGCCTCTGAAATTGCCAAGCTGGAAGCCGCTGGCCGGCAGCCGTGGTGGCGCTGGTGGGTCCGCCGGCAGTGACCGAGGTTGAAGCCCGGCAGCTGCTCCGCCGTTGGCCCGGCGTCGGCCAGCTCGAGGCGATGATCGCCGATCTGCCCTGGGACGCGACGCCGGACGGCTGGAGGGTCATCCCCGCCATCCAGGGCTGGCGGGTCGACCTGACGGTCGTTGCCGACGGGATCCGCATCGCCGCGTCGACACCTAGTGGAGGAGCGCCGGCGGTCTGGACCGTCAGGACGCCATAGCGGCCGAACTTGGGCCTGGCTCTTTCGTTCCGCTCCTTCCTACCGCACCTGGTTCATGGCCAGCGAACGGGCGATGAACGAATCGCGGAGCGCGCAACCGGCGCGGTCAACTAGGTGGCTGGCTTGTCGCCTGACAGTGTATAGGGCGGTCCAATTTCAGGCCACCGGGCGGAGTAAAACCAGGCCACCTCGGCAGCCCTTGGCAGATGCCATAGGTTCACGAAAAGCTAAGCCGCCCAAACCCTTACAAGCAAGTTCGCCTTTGGATGGTAGGTGGTTGGAGCCTGCGGCGTATGGCGTGGAGGTGGCCTGAAATTGGACCGCCCTCTACAGCCGCCGGCAGAACCGCGCGCGCCGGTACAGGACCCAGCAGCCCGAGGCGCCCCAGCCCCGATTCCGGCGGTAGCGCAAGTCGCCCCCGGGGGCCCACAGGCCATGCCCCGGCCTCCCGCCGCACAATGGGCGACTGCCGGGGCGAGGTCCGTGGGCGCTGGGGACGGCTAGCCGAAGTGTTATTGCAGCACAAAAACTAGGGAGCTAGTTTGTTCCTGTCACACGGTATTAGTAGGAGTCTGTATGGGCCGCCCGAAATCCAAACATCCACGCGCTCGCACGACGAGCGTGCGCCTGACCGACTCCGAGCACGAGGACATGGCGCGGGCAGCGGCTGCCGCAGGGTTCAAGACCGTGTCCGACTATCTTCGCCACCTCCATGAGCGGAGCCGGCGGGAGCAAGCCGCCGCGACGCCGGAAGCGCAGCCCAACACCGCTTCGCAGTTCCCGGCCAGCCTTGTTCGTCCGTTCCACAGCACCCAGCACGGGACGATCTACCAGGGTGACTCCCGCAGCTTCCTATTTGGGACCGCGGCTGAGAGGTCCGTCGACCTCATCATGACCTCGCCGCCGTTCGGCTTGGTCCGCAAGAAGGATTACGGCAACGAGGACGCGCACCGCTACTGCGACTGGTTCCGGCCCTTCGCCGAGGGCTTCCGCCGCGTTCTCAAGGACAGCGGCAGCCTCGTGATCGACATCGGCGGCGCATGGAAGCCGGGCACGCCGACGCGCTCCCTATACCACTTCGAACTGCTGATCATGCTCTGCGAGGAGTACGGGTTCCACCTCGCCCAAGAGCACTACTGGTGGAATCCTTCCAAGCTGCCGACGCCGGCGGAATGGGTAAACGTCCGCCGCATCCGCGTGAAGGACGCCGTCAACACCGTCTGGTGGCTCTCGCCCACTCCTTGGCCGAAGGCCAGCAACCGCCGCGTCCTGGCGCCCTACAGCCCTTCCATGCTGGACCTTCTGGCGAACGGCTACACGGCCAAGACCCGCCCGAGCGGCCACGTCATCAGCGAGAAGTTCGGGCACGACAACGGCGGGGCCGTGCCGCCGAACCTGCTGGCCATCGCCAACACGGAGAGCAGCGGCCGATACCAGGATTTCTGTCGTGGGGAGGAGATCGAGATCCACCCCGCCCGCTTCCCGCCCCAGCTCCCCGAGTACTTCATCCGCATGCTGACTGACCCCGGCGACCTAGTCGTCGATCCCTTTGGGGGGTCGTGCGTCACGGGCATGGTGGCCGAGGCTCTCGGCCGCCGCTGGGCGTGCGTCGATCTGGAGGAGGAGTATCTCCGCGGCGCCATGGCCCGCTTCAGGCCGGTCCCGGCGTCGCTGCCGAAGCTCCGGACCAAGCCGTACCCGCTGCACGCGCCGTGCATGCTGCCCGCGGAGGAGGTCCCGCTGGTGGCCGACGGCGGGAAGACGCGGCCGCCGGTTGGTGCCGCTGCAAAGCGGGAAGCCGTGGCGGTCTAAGGTCCCGGGTGCATCACGCGGGGCACAGCGGAAGCGACCGCAGCCACGGGCGAAGGAGGCCCTGCGTGATGCCGAGGAAGTCTATGGCCGACGGTACCGCCGGCCCCGGGCGCTGCAGGGCCGGGGCGTTGACGCTCATCACCACCAGCGACCGCCCGACCAAATCCTCGAGGTCCTGACTGGAAGCGTACCCGCGGCCGTATCGCACAATCTGGTCCACGGCTTCACGGAAGCGGGCCGTTGCCGTGTCACCAGCAAGGTATTTCACCTCGATCACGGCAAGGACCGCTCCAGCCTGCATGTCCACCAGCACTAGGTCCGGACGTTCGGTGCCCACCCCGATGCCGTAGGCGCCGAGGATGGCCCGGGTGCGCACCTCCGACGGCTCCAACGCCGGAGGGGCGTAGAACTTCGTGAGGTGCTGCCAGAACAGGGCATACCGCCCGCACATGGCAACGGGCCCAGTGCCGCCGGACACCGGGTTCAGATGCAGCGGCGTCCCCATCTCCGCCTCGAGCGCCTCGCCGATCGTCGTCGCCACCGCCAGTTCGAGCCGCCTCCAGACCTCGAGCGGGCCGATCAGGGTGGAGCCGATGACGGCCCGAATGGCCTCGTCCCGCCCCTCCTCAACTCCCTTCAAAATGTCGTAGGCCTCCACCGCGAGGCGGTATACCGGGCGGCGCGACCTCGCCGCGTTGCGCAGCGCGCCTGGGCTAGGGCGCCTCGATATGGTTGGGCTGCGCAGGGCATCGCGTAGTGCGTCGAAGCGCCGCACCCGGTCTATGTCCAGGAGCACAGCCTCGGCGAGATCGGCGTAGCTGAGGCCATCGGCGCCGTTTCTTTGGAAGCGGGAGGCCCAGGCCCCGGCGTGGTGAATTACCCAGGCGAGAACCTGGTTAGGGCCCGTCTCGAAGCTGCGGACCGCCTCGTCCGTCACCAGCGCCGCCTGGAGCCCGTACTGCATCCGGTGCAGCAGCGTCGCTCGCACGTCGATCCGTCCGCGCGCCACCGCATCCTCAATGCGCGGCCTCGTGCTGAGCAGCGCCTGCGTTTCGTGGCGGTGTGCCAGCAGATGCTGCACAAGTCCGCGGACTGGCGCCGAGAGGGCCCAATGGCCTCTCAGAGCCTCCCGGTCCCGCTCGACCTCTATCCGGGGCACGCCTGGCTCGACGCGGCTGCCAGCGCGGTAGTAGCGCAGCAGGATTCCGGCCGCGTAGTCGGAGATCCCCTGGTCTAGATCGTTCATTACACCGCGGCGCTGGCCAGGCGCGTCTCAACCCGTTTCCTATCCTGCCCCTCGAGCTTGAGGGAGGTAACGACTGCCTCGGCGATGCGGCTCGCATCCTGCGAGGTCACGCCGTCGAGCATGGGCAGCATGACCATGTCGAACGCGTCCAAGACGGCGCTGCGCAGGGGCGGTGTCACTTGGCCGAACAAGGGCTCACCCGGCGCCAGCACGCCTATGATGCCCACGGCGTCCTGGATGGGGGCCGGCCCGATTACCCGGACCCGGTTTATGGCTTCCCAGATCTCCGCAAGGGGGCACGGTCCGGCCGGGGGAGCGGCCCCGTCCTTGTGGGTGACGAAGTCACGCAGGAAGCCCTCAAGGTCACGGGGCACATCGACGTAAATCCAGCCGAACCGCCGCGCGAGCGCGTAGCTCATCTGGTAGAGCGACGCCTTGTCTATTGAGTTGATGGTGGCGATCAGGCGCCAGCCGGGCCCCGGGGCGAATTCGTGCTCGGCCTTATGTGCCTTTGGCTCAGGGAGGATGACGTACTGCGGACTGTCTTTCGCCGCGACGTTCATGCGGTAGGGCAGGCTGGTTTGATGGCCGGACAGGACGGTGAAGAGCGGGCCCACGACCTTGTCGATGTCGCAGCGGTTCATCTCGTCGATGATAAGGGGGCGGTCGAAGTGCTGGAGCAGCACACCTGGCAGGAAGGCGATCTCGGAGCCGCCTAGGGGCTGGTAGCCCCCGATCACGTCCTGCGAGCTCCAGTCGGCCGAGCCGGTGAGGAGGATCCATTTGCTCCCCGCGAGCTGGGTCGCCACCCACCTTGCCAGAGTCGTCTTCCCCGTGCCCGGCGGGCCATAGAACATGAGGTGCCGCTTGCCGGACGCCAGCGCTGCGTTGATCTGCTGGTAAACGCTCGGGTCTATCCCAATAAGGTCGGGGTTCGGCGGAATCGGAAGCACGTCAGAAAGAGGCTTGATCTCGTCCTCCTCCTCGTCGTCCTCTTCCCCATCCGCCTCCTCCTGTGCCACCGCAGATGCAATCGGCGTCGCGCCGGCGACCGCCAGTGCCTGCCCTTGCTGGAACGCGTGCGCGACATCCTGTTTCAGGGCCTCGACTTCTACAGGCTCGGCCATGTTGTAGATGGGCGGGTGCAGGGGACCCGTTGTCGGATCCACCGTGATCGCCTGCGCGAGGGCTTGGAGGATCTGCCCATAGGTGACCGTGACGCCGGCGGGACCCGTCAGCACGTCCGCGGCGGGTCTTATTCCGAGCAGGCCCCCGAACACGTAGGGGATTCTTTTCCCCTTGTAGGTCATGTCGCCGTTAGAAACATCCACGCTGAATGGTTCAGCGGCGCCGCCCGGCTCTACAGGGCCGGGAAACACAAACAGGGCAATGACTTCAAAGCCGTCATCCTTCAGCCATGGCGAGCTACCATCAAAGGATACTAAAGGAACGATTCGGACGGCTATTCCTGTTTTTTGACCGTTCCCTGTATTGGAATGACCAATGTGTATTTCTTCATATCCTGGTGGATAGGTGGCAGAAATAGAACCGGTATCGGAATTGATGTGGAAAATCCACCTCTGAGGCTTAGAAGTGGAGTATGGAGGGTTCTCCCAAAACCCAGAATGCAAATCAATTCTGTGCTTTCCTATATCGTTGCCACCTTTAAAGCCAGACTTAGTGAATTGTAGGCCCCTGTCCTTTAAATAGATGCTGAACCAGTTAAAGAAATTTGATAGACCTTGGGAGAATATAGAACCGGACATAGGCGCAGGATTACGCGCCGTTGGAGTGCCGTCCAGGCTTTATCGCCTCATTCCCAGGGTGGGAGCCCAGCCGCGTGGCCGGAGGGGCAGGAGCGGCAGGAGCGGGACGCCGGGCGCCGAGGTGCCGGTTAGAACCCCGGTGTAGGTGGTGGAAGCGGGCAGTGGCCTCAACTCGACTGGCAATCTCGTCTGCAGTCCCGCCGCTCTCGGCCCGCCAGCACTTCCTCACCTGATCGACCAGGGCCCAGGCTGCCGCGGGAGGCGGCTTTTCCCAGATCTCCACGCGAGTAAGTCGCAGGCCAAGTTCACTCGAATGCCGAAGCGGAACTTAGCCCTCCCACCGAACTTCGTGGCCGGGCCGTCTCGCATGACCAGGCCGCAGGAGGTAAGCGAAGGTCGTGCAGGCCGTTGATGACAACAGCGCGTGCAGGTTTCTCCTTTTCGCGCGCTTGAGTGGCTCTACTTGCTCGGCAACAACAAAGTCGAGGATTGCCCAAGGCGGGGTATAGGGGTGGCGGCCCTCAAGCGGTCCGGTTGACTTAGACACCACCAATTGCGCTGCACGCACGTCGAAAACAGAGAAGTGGAGCTTGATGGTGGCCGCAGTCGAGTTATCGGCGATCACCTCCTCCAAAATCTCGACGTGCTTTGGATGGTTTGCAGTGACGCTGTTGGCCTTCAGGTCCCATCTGGCCATGGCTCCGACGATGTGGTCGGGCACCCTGACGAAATCATCATACCAGGTGTGCTTAGCTTTTTGATCCGGCTCGTGGGCGATAGCCAAGCTGGTCAAATGCTGGTCAAAGCCGCAGCGTTGGCACAAACCCGAGAAGTTCACCACGAACATTTCGTGGATGATGCCACCATAGGCGGAAGTCATCTTGTCACGGTCGGGGAGCCATAAGATCAAGTCCGCTCTGGCGTGCTTCACCAGTAAGTAACTGAGCCACGCCGCAACTAACGCCGTAAGGAGAATGTCATTGAACAATCGATAGTTGAAATTGCCCGCCGCAGCTTCTTGACGCAGTTTCCGAAATGCCCTGATGGTTGACGAGTGTCGTTCTACATCCTCCCAGCGCTCCATGGTTTGGAGCGCGCGATCAATGGCTCGCTGCACATCAAAGCGGGCGCTTAGCTCGTGCCGGTCTTGATTGGCCAAAAAACAAAAGTGGAAGCGGCGGTCTGCTTTTAGGTAGCTGAGCATCGAAGGTGAAATAGAGCGCACCTGCTTGAGGTCCTTGACCCCTGCCGCTCGAAGGTCTCCCAGGATAGCATCCCAGCCGGTGTCGTATGGTATGACACTGAAGCCGAAGGCGTCGTTGCGACGCTCATGCCCGGTAAGCACGAAATCTGCAGCGATGAGCCAGTACGTGGCGTTCGTGTTGCTCACGAAATGACGAAATCGGATTTCTACGTCCTTAGCAAAGCAGTCTTGCAGGGCACCAATCAGGTCTTCGGCGCTTAACATTCCCGTCTTCAACTCCACTCCGCCCGCCTAACCGCTTCACGATCCCACCGGGCCGGCAGGGCCGGTAAAGTGCTCGACTTTGGCCAATTCGCGAAAGAAAGCCTGGAAAGTCAATGGCTTGATCCAGACGGGCCGAACAAGCAAAGCCATTGAAAAAGTTGGCGTTTTCCCGGAATTGGCCAAAGTCGAGAGTCCTCATGCTGTCCCACACTAACAACAAACAAGGAACAAATGGAAGGGGCATTGGACTCCGATGCCTGCTGTTCAGTCTGCCTTCAGGGCATCCGCCACCAGCCGGCGCAGTGCCGCGACCGCCGCCCGCGCCTGCCCACGCTGGGCCGCCCGGGCCCGCGCCGCCGCGTCCCGCCGGCCGTGCTTCACCGGCGCGGACCTACAACGCGCAAGACCCTCAGCCGTCCGGGCGCCGGTCGAAGCGCCGC
>JAABUN010007068.1_pt1 | contig 12398 bp, 10 predicted proteins | sample 5559311 | NCBI WGS metagenome assembly JAABUN01 (sample SAMN10711877, study PRJNA513370) | rock metagenome | isolation source: Antarctica rocks | place: Antarctica: Victoria Land, Siegfried Peak sud | reverse complement strand
CGGAGACGGTGGCCAAGATGGCCATCCGCGACAACTGGGGCAGCCTCAGCTGGTGCGCCGAGCGGATCGTCCAGCGGGAGTCCAACTTCGACGCCGACGCCGTGAACCCGAGCAGCGGCACCACCGGCTTGTTCCAGCTCCACCCCGTCCACGCCACCTGGATCAAGAACACCTATGGCTACGACTTCTCCGAGATGAAGGATCCCTGGAAGAACGCCAGGGTGGCCCGGGGTCTCTCCAATGAGGCCTACCGCTACTGGGGCGACGGTTGGCAGCCGTGGCGCCTGAGCGGCAGGGCGATCTACAACGGCGGTTGCCCGGCCTGACCGAGGCCGAACCCGCTCCTCCTTCGAGTCGATGACCGACGCTGGCGGCCGCCTCGCGGGTGCTGCCACCACTGGCGAGGGCGGGCTGTTGGTCCACGACGCCGAGCGGGTCCGGACCCTGACGCTCAACCGGCCCGAGGCGCTCAACGCCTGCAACGAGTCGTTGTACGACGCGCTGACCGACGCCCTGTTGGCGGCAGGGAAAGACCGCGGCGTCGCTGTCGTCTTGCTCACGGGTGCGGGCCGGGCGTTCTGCGCCGGCACCGACCTGGCGGAGATGGCCGAACGGGTCACCGACCCCGACGGCTTCGTCCCCGGCCGCCATGGGTTCCTCGGGCTGGTCGACGCGCTGGTGGAGCTGCCCAAGCCCCTGGTGGTGGCGGTCAACGGCTTGGCCCTCGGCATCGGCACGACCATCTTGGGCTTCGCCGACCTGGCTCTCATGTCCGCGTCTGCTCGGCTGAAGTGCCCGTTCACCAGCCTCGCTGTGGCGCCTGAGGCGGCGTCGAGCTACCTGTTCCCGCTGCTGGTCGGCCGACAGAACGCCACGTGGGCGCTGATGAGCTCGGAGTGGATCGACGCAGCTGAGGCGCACCAGATGGGTTTGGTGTGGAAGGTGACCGAACCCGACGATCTCCTGAGCGAGGCCCGACGTCATGCAGCGGTGCTGGCGGCCAAGCCCATCTCCAGCCTGACTGCCTGCAAGAAGTCATCACCGCACCGCTGCGGGCCGAGATCGCCGCCGCCCGCAAGCGCGAGGACCAGTGCTTCGTCGACCTGATGGGCGGTCCGGCGAACAACGAGGCTCTGGCTGCCTTCGCCGAAGGACGCGAACCGGACTTCACCAACCTGCCGCCCGGCTGGTGAGCCCAGCTCCGACCGGCTCGCAGGGCCTCGAGGTAGCGCTCCAAGAGCCCTCCTGCCGGTGAGAGATCGAGGGGAGCCGCCAGAAGCGGCCGCTGCGTCCCGGTCCAGCGACCGGGTTCGATGGGTGCTCAGCCGGCGAGGAAGCTGAGGCGGACCGTACGGTCGGCGTTGTCGGCGTTGGTGTCGACCAAGACGATGCTCTGCCAGGTTCCGAGGACAAGGCGGCCGTCGAGGACAGGGACGGCGATCGAGGGGGCGATGAGAGCCGGCAGCACGTGATCGGCGCCGTGGCCGGGTGAGCCGTGGCGATGCCGGTAGCGGTCGTCGCGTGGCAGGAGGTCGCCCAAGATGGCAACCAGGTCGTCGTCGCTGCCGGCACCGGTCTCGATGAGCGCCAGCCCGGCGGTGGCGTGGGGGGCGAAGACGTTCACCAGGCCGTCGCCCCGGGCGTCACAGAACCGAGCAACCTCGGCGGTCAGATCGGTGACGACCCTGCTCCCCGTATGGATCGTCAGCTCGATCGATTCCATGCCCGCCACCTGCCCGGCACCCTGACCGGTCATCCCGGTCGGTGCCGAGGACATGCCGCACCAGGTGGCGAGGGGGGAGCCCGACAGCGAATAGTCGGACACGGACCTAAAGGTGGATATGGCGAAGGCCGACGATCCGGACCAGCTGGCCCGAAGGGGCTGGCCCACCGAATCGCCTCCCGGCTAGGGTCGCCCAGCCCCGCGCTTGTAGCTCAATTGGATAGAGCATCTGACTACGGATCAGAAGGTTGGGGGTTCGAGTCCCTCCAAGCGCGCTGAAGTCCCAGGTCACAGCGTTGTGAGCTGAGCTTCGCAGGGTTTCTCCCTCCTCTTGGCAATCCGTTGGCAATCCGACGGCCTAGTGCCATCAGGAGGCCAACATGCGAGGACACCTGCAACACCGAGGCGGCGACAGCTGGCGGATCAAGGTCTACGTCGGACGCTCCGGCGACGGCCGTAAGCGCTACATCGAGCGAACCATCCGTGGCACCAAGCGCGAGGCCGAGCGGGAGCTGGCCCGTCTGGTGGTCGAGGTCGACGAGGGCCGCCACGCCGCAGCGGCGCCGATGACCTATGGCGAGCTGCTCGACCGGTGGCTCACGGTGAAGGCCCAGTCGGTGGAGCCCAAGGCGTTGGAGAGCTACGAGTGGGTGGCCCGCAGGTACCTGCGCCCCGCCCTGGCCGACCGAAAGCTGGCGTCGTTGCGTGCCATCGACCTCGACGGCATCTACGCCGAACTGCACGGCTCGGGCCTGTCGCCCCGGACGGTGCGGATCTGTCACACCGTGGCCCGCCAGTCGCTGGAGCAGGCCAGGAAGTGGGGTCTCATCGCTCGCAGCCCGGCGGTGGACGCCACCCCACCGAGCCAGCGCCGAAAGGAGGTGGTCCCGCCGACCATAGACCAGGTTCGGACGTTGCTGGAGGAGGCCCGAGTCGAGGACCCGGCCTTCGCCACCTACCTGTGGGTCCTGGCGGCGACCGGCTGCCGACGAGGTGAGGGTTGCGCCCTGCGGTGGACCGATATCGACCTGGAGCGGGGCGAGGTGGCGATCCGCCGGTCGATCTCCCAGGTCGGCACGGTGATCCGGGAGAAGGACACCAAGACCCACCAGGAGCGGCGGGTGGCCATCGACGAAGGCACGGTTGCCGTCCTGCGGGAGCACCGACTGCGGATGCGCGAGCAGGCCCTGGCCCTCGGCGTAACGGTGGCCGACGATGCCTTCCTGTTCGCCGACGTCGAGGGTCGTCCGTGGCGTCCCGACGTGTGCACCAACCGGTTCGGCCGCCTCCGTGCCCGACTGGGGTTGGCGGGGGTGCGCCTGCACGACCTGCGCCACTTCGTGGCCACGGTGCTGGGTGACGGCGGGGTGCCGATCGCCACCATCAGCACCCGCCTCGGCCACCGCGATCTGTCGACCACCCTGAACCTGTACACGCACGCCGTCCCGGCCACCGACCAGCGCGCCGCCGCCTACCTCGGAAGCCTCCTCGCCGGGAATCTGCCTCCCGCCGCTGAGCACCGGTAGTCACGCTCAGCGAAACACGACCCAAGCAGATCCGGCGCGCACACACTTGCAGGTTTCCCTACGGGATACCTGCGGGAGGTCGTGTCTCGCCGCTGCGCCCACGTTCCGTAGCGGACGGTGCGGACCAGCTGGCGGGTGGCCGAGGAGGTCCACCGCGACGATCCGGCCGGCGATCGGCCTAGGAAGGGCATGACCACCAACCACCCCCTCACCCTCACCGTCGAGCAGGCAGCCGAGGTCCTCGGCATCGGTCGCTCCACGGCGTACGAGCTCGTCCGCAGCGGCGATCTAAAGCACATTCGCCTGAGGCGCCGCATCGTCGTGCCGCTGGCCCACCTCGCCCAGCGTCTCGACGTGGACAGCGATGCCGTGTGGGCGGTGCTCGACCAGTGCGCTCCGCAGGCGCCGGCAAGTCCGCCACATGTTCCCGCGCCCAGGACGCCGACATCGAGCCGGACCGCGAGACCTGCTGCTGAGAGTCCGACGCTCTTCTGATCTGAGCTCGGTCGGCCAATGACTTCCGAACCCCCGGCGGTCAGCACGTAGTCGGTTCGGGGAAGCCCGGACGGCCCGCTGGGCCCTGTCAGGGTGCCGTGATACGGTCGCCCTGCGACACGGAACGACGTGGTCGCCCCGCCGTTCAGCTCCGTCTGAGCGGAAGGTAACGCAGGCCAGGTCGGTCTGTACGCCGCAGGGGTTTCCGCCGACAGCCGTTGCCGCCTTCCGAAGCGCCAGGGCCCGCCTTGGACATCCGGGAGGGGGATCGTGAAGGGCCTCTCGCCCCGAGCTCCCCAGTCCAACTGGCAGATAGAGCTCAAGGAGCGAGATGAACCTGATCCCCCGTGTCGACGAGTCCCGGCTCGTGACGCTGATCAACGACCCCACCACCACGTCGCGGCGGTGGGACGACCGCGCCGCCTGCGCCGACCTCCCGCGGACCGGCGACCCCTACTTCCCCGAGGACGGTGAGCTGCCGCCGTGCGAGGCCCTGGCAAGGTGCGTCAGGTGCCTGGTCGCCCACGAGTGCCTCGCGACGGCCCTCGTCCACGAGTCGGAGGAGGGCCTCCGCTTCGGCTGGTGGGGTGGCTGCAGCCCTGAGGAGCGTGAGCTCCTCGCCGAGCGCATCGGCCTCCCCACCCAGCAGATTGAGATCGACCTGCGGCGGCCCCCCGACCTGGCCCGCATCCTCCGCGCCCGAAACCACACCATCCCCGCGATCGCGGCCGAGCTCGGCTGCACCGAGCGCACCGTGTACCGCTACCTCGCCTCCGCGGCGGCCTGAGGACAAGGAGCATCACCATGGCCAAGATTATCGACGAGACCCTGCTTCCCCGACCCCCGCAGCTGCTCGAGGTCCCCGCGCTCGCCCCCGCCGTCCGGCGGGCAGCGGAGCGACTGCAGGAGCAGTTCAACCTCTCACCCGACGCGGCGGAGGCGTTTGCCTCCGCCGTGGTCGACCCCTCTGAGATCCGCAAGGCCGCGGACAACCCCGAGCAGCTGTTCGTACCGGGCGGCACGCTCTACGGGCTCCGGGCGCGGGTGTGGACGAGGCGCGCGATGCCCGATCCTCGCAACCCGCGTGTGGGACCCGCTCGGCGTCATCCCATCGCCGTCCGGCCGGGATCGACCGAGGACGCGCACTTCCGGCCGATCCCCGAGCCCGATCCCGATCGCGACGGGCGCCCCGAGCTACAGCTCGCGATCGAGAGCCGCGAGCACCTCACCTGGTCGTCGGTGATCGCGAAGAAGTACATCCTCAAGGACAACGACTGGCGCCTGTCCATCCGCAACCAGGGCGTCATGACTGAGGTGTGGCTGTCGGCGGTGACGCTCGTCCACGGCGACGGCACCGCCAATGTCACGGTCCCCGTCACCTCCGAGGGCAGCAGCCGGCTCACCGCCTGCCACGACATCCTCGACATCCGCTCCGCCGACGTCCCCTACGCCAGGGATGACCGTGGACTCCGGTCGATCATCAAGTCGCTGAACGAGGTGGTCACCAACGGCCCCACCATGGAGCAGGCCGAGGCACTCCGCTGCGAGGCGATCCCAGCCCTGTTGCTCGTCGGCTTCGAGCCGCATCCCGGGTCGACGGCCACCTTCGCCACCGCAGTTCGCTCGCTCGTGGCGCTGCGGCACGTCGAACCCCCGAAGGCATGGAACGAAGCCGCGAAGATGGGCTCGATCGCCGACGCCGTGCTCGAGGCGCTGACCGACCAGGGCCTGCTGCGGCCAGAGGAAGAGCTGTGGCTCCTGGGCGCGCTGACGCCCGAGGAGGCGGAGGAGAAGGGGTTCTCCGGCGACCCGGCGGTGCGTGCTGCGCGCATCGTGCGGCTGCTCACCGACACCGACCCCACCGTGCACCAGACCATCCGCGTCGCGATCACCGGCCAGACCACCAAGCAGCGGCTCACCAACAAGTTCAAGCTCGAGGTCGCCGCCGCCCTGATCCTTCGCGCCGTGAGCGGAGCCGACGAGGGGCAGAAGGTGTCCGACATCTACCGCGCGCTCCAGACCGGATTCGCCGACTCCCTCGCCTCCGAACCCTGGCAGGCCACGTACCGAACCACCGACGAGGTCGTGGCCGACGCGCTCCTGGAGCTGGACCGAGGAGTGGAGACTGGCCCGGCGTCCCTCGAGCTGGCGGCCCGCGCCGCGTATCCGCTCGTGGTGAGCAGGCAGCTGTTCCCCGATCGCGGCACGTCCAACAACGACCAGGTCGACCGCCGACAGCCGGGCAAGGTGATCGAGCGCATGCGCACGTCCGGCTGGGGCGTCCACCAGCTCGGGCAAGCGCTCAACGACCACGCCGGCGGGAAGCGCATCCGCGCGGTCGCGCCGACCGGCGAGCCCATCGCGCTCGAGAACGGGGACGGCGACCAGGTCGTCACCGACAACTGGCTGCGCCAGACGTTTCCCCCCCCGGGGCGGCCCGTGGCCCCCGCAGCGCCGGACACCGCTCTCGAGCGATACATGGACGCGCTGGCGAAGGTCGGTGATGCGATGGATGCCGTCGACCGGGCCGTCCGTCGTCTCGTTGCCGTGGAGGGGCTGGATGGCCGGCCGCTGATCGAGACCGAGGGCGTCGAGCGCAGCCACGCGGACGCGTGGATGGAGGACGTTATGAAGCTCGTGCAGCTCGTGCCTGTTTGGCGGAACACACACGAATCGCGGTATGGCGCAGGTGGATCGTCGGCTACTTCGGACTGGGACGACGTTGCCGCCGAGGACGACGAGCCCACCGAGGACGGGGACCACGACGACGACGGCTGGGAGGACGAGGCATGACGGTCTTCAGCGACGAGGACCTCGCTGCCTGGGCCGAGCGCAAGCGAGTGCGGAGCCACCTGACCGACGGCCGAGCCGACCCCGCGAAGTGCACGTGTGCCGGCGAGAACTGCTTGGCAGCGCAGGCCGCCGCCGACCACTTCCGAGTGCACGAGGACGACGCCCGATGAGCGCAGCAGCGACGCTCGACCGGGTTCCCTACGGTGACACCGTGGCCGACCACGGCATCGACGTCTGGCCCAACGCTGGGCAGGCGCTCCTCGAAGAGCTTCGGGCGGCGCGGGGCCGCGTAGCCCTCATCTCGCCAGCTGCGCCGGTCGAAGCCGACAACCTCGTTGGCCGGCTGACCGCCGACCTCAGGCTCGACGTCGTTCGACTCGGTACCGCGCTGGCAGATCGATCGCAGCCACCGTCGCCGGCGGACGTCGAGTCGGCATGTGGCGACGCGACGGTGATCACCGACATCGACCTCCTCCTGTCGCCCGAGGTGCACGTCTCGCCGCTGCAGCTGCTGTCAGCGTTGGCCCGCCGCCGCCCCACGATCGCCGTGTGGCCGGGCGACATCTCAGGGGGCCGCGCGACATACAGCGCCCCCAGCCGTCCCGACCACCACGACATCGCCATGCGCGACGTCATCGTCCTCCGGCCCCGCGCCACCCGGTTCCCCGACGAGATGCCGTTCACGATCGAGAGGATCCTCCCGTGAAGTACTCCGACCTCCTCCTGCCCGCCGAGCCCCTCGAGAGCGTCAAGCAGATCCGCGAGTCCGACACGCTCGAGGCTGCGAAGCGCGACGTCGAGACCTTCGTGATCTCCGACCGCATGGCGGACCAGCTGACGAACATCATCATCCCGGCGCTGCGCTACGACGGGTCAGGCGACACGAAGAAGAAGGGCGTCTTCGTCGTCGCGACCTACGGCACCGGCAAGACCCACCTGATGTCGGTCATCGGCGGCGTCGCCGAGCACGCGTCGCTGCGGGAGAGCCTCCAGCACGCCGGCGTCGCCGATGCCGCCGAGCCGATCGCTGGACAGTTCAAGGTGATCCGCTTCGACATCGGCGCCACCAGCCTCGCGCTCCGCGAGATCGTCGCCGCCGAGATCCAACGTGGACTCACCGACATCGGCGTCGAGTTCACGTTCCCCGACTGGTCGACCGTCACCAACTCGAAGGACGCGTTCGCCGACATGATGGCCGCCTTCGATGCCGTCCACCCCGACCACGGTCTGCTCTTCATCCTCGACGAGCTGCTCGACTACCTGCGGGGGCGGCGTGACGGCGAGCTCGTCCACGACTTGGCCTTCCTGCGCGAGATCGGCGAGATCGCGGCATCGACCCGGTTCCGCCTCATCGCTGGGCTCCAGGAGGCGATCTTCGACAACCCGCGGTTCGCTGGCGTCGCCGACACCATCCGGCGCGTCCGCGACCGCTTCGAGCAGGTGCGTATCGCCAAGGAGGACGTCGCCTTCGTCGTCGAGCAGCGGCTCCTCAAGAAGGACGCCACCCAGCGCGCCAAGATCGCCGACCACCTCCGAGCGTTCGCGCCGCTCTATGAGGGGATGGCCGAGCGGATCGACGAGTTCGTCGCCCTTTTCCCCGTGCACCCCGGCTACCTGCGCACCTTCAACGACATGCGCATGATCGAGAAGCGCGAAGTGCTCCGCACCGTCGAGCGCGAGGTCGCCCAGCTTCGCGACACCGAGGTTCCCACCGAGCACGTCGGTCTCATCTGTGCCGACAGCTACCGCAGCCGGCTCGCCGACGACCCCTCCGCCCGTACCGTCCCCGAGGTTCAGCTCGTGCTCGACAAGAGCGACGTCCTGCGGGCCAAGGTCGCCAGCGCGTTGCCAGAGAAGCAGTACGTCGAGTCGGCCCTGCGCATCATCGACGGGCTGACCATCCATCGTCTCACAACTGACGACGTGAACCGCCCGATCGGGATGACCGCGGAGATGCTGCGCGACGAGCTCTGCCTGCTCCCGCCCGGCCTGCCCGAGCGCGATGCGCTGTTCCTCAAGACAACCGTCGAGTCCATCGTTCGCAAGATCCTCACGGCGGTTAGTGGCCAGTTCATCTCGATCGACGAGGAGAACGGACAGATCTACCTCGATGTCACCAAGGACATCGACTACGACCAGCAGATCGAGCAGCGGGCTGAGTCGCTCGACGAGCACGAGCTCGACCGGGCGTACTACCTGGCGATGGAGCAGGCGCTCGGCGTGAGCGACGACCCCTACGTGGCCGGCTACCGCATCTGGCAGTACGGCCTGCCGTGGGCGACCACCAACGCGGACCGGCGCGGCTACCTCTTCATGGGCGCCCCCAACGAGCGGTCCACCGCCCAGCCACCCAGAGACTTCTACATCTACTTCATCCAGCCCTACGACGAGCCCCGCTTTACCGATGAGGAACGAGCGGACGAGGTGTTCGTCCGCCTGGCCAAGCCCTCCGACGAGTTCACGACCGCGCTGCGTCGGTACGCAGGAGCGACCGCCAAGGCCAAGGAGTCCACGGCCACCCACCGCCCCGTCTACGAGGACAAGTCCCGGCGAGCGCTGCAGGAGATGGTCGCTTGGCTGCGGGCGAACATGGCCACCGCAATGACCGTCACCCACCGCGGCGACGCGAAGCCTCTTGGGACGTGGCTTGCCAGCGTCCCTGGAGAGCGCTCGAAGGTGCAAGAGCAGATCGACGCTGTCGCCTCAGCGGCGCTGGCCGACCACTTCGCCAGCCGGTACCCGGGCTACCCCCGCTTCTCCAGGCGGGTCACTCCGTTGACTCTTGAAGCCGACGTCCGGGTCGTCCTCACCCAGATCGCGACCCGTCGGCCAACGGGAGCGGGGACAGCGATCCTCGAGGCTCTCGAGCTCCTCGCCATCAACGGCTCGGACCTCCGGGCCGACGGCACGTATGCCGCTGATGTCGTGGCCGCGCTCGACTCTGCGGGCGGCAAGGTCGTGAACCGCAGCGACCTGCTGAAGCCCCTCGACCCCGACGTGCCCGTCTGGGGACCTTGGCACCTGGAGCCGGTCTGGATTGTCGTGGTCGCCGCCGCGCTCTGCCAGCAGGGCAAGCTCGAGATCAGCATCGACGGCCAACGGATCGACGCGCTGGGCCTCGACCGTCTGACCCGCTACGGGCCTGAGCAGCTCGCCGCCTTCGATCATCTCGCGCCGCCCAAGACGCTGCCGGTCACCCAGCTGCGGTCGGTCGTCGCCATCCTCGATATCGCGGCCGGCGCCGTGAAGGACTCCGGTGCCGACGAGAAGCTCGCGGTCGAGGTCGTCACCAAGACGAACGAACTGCTCCGGCGCACCGACCTGGCGCTCCGTGCCGTCGTCGACCGGGCTGAACTCTGGGGCGAACCGCTCTTCGACCTTGCGGACGAGCGCGCTCGCCGGCTGGAACATCTCAAGGGCTTCCTCGGTGACCTCAAGGTGCGGGATTCCGCCGGCAAGCTCAACAGCCTCAACCTCGACGACGCCGCCATCGCGCAAGCTCGCGAAGGCAAGGACGAGCTGTCGACGGTCGAAGACGTCGTCGCCGCTCGCGACAAGCTCACCAGCGTTGCGGAGTACCTGCGGGAGGCGATGAGCGCCTTCGGTGCCGGCGTGGACGAGGCCAAGGATGCCCTCGGCCTCCGAACCGAGATGATCGAGCTCCTCGAGAGCGATGGTCAGATCGACCCCGCTCGGGTCGTGGCGCTGCGTAATGCCGGCGAGGATCTCCGCCGCCGCTTCGGCGATCTCGCTTCGCGCTCGTACCGCCATGACCACGTCGATGCCAGCGGCGATGCTCGGAAGCGGCAGCTCCTCGAAGGACCCGTCACAACCTTGGACGCACTGCAAGCGGTCTCGATCCTCGCTCCGGGACCCTTCGCACAGCTCCGGTCCGACCTCGTGGAGATCCGCTCGCTCTTCGAGATCGATGAAGACGCGCTCAAGAGCTCGGTGACCCTCTCCGGGCAGAACCCGCCCCGGCCCATCGACGGACCATCGGCCACGGCGCGACTCGAGGCGTGCGAGCGGCGAGCACACGAACTCGCCGCGTCGTGGGCCGACACCTTGGTCGACAGCCTCAACGAGAAGGAGATGGCCGAGCAGGTCGGTTACGTCAGCGACGCGAACGCACGAGCCAAGATCGAGACGCTCGCGAGCACCAGGACGCTCCCGGATCCGATGGACACTCCGTTCATCGAGGCCCTCAACCAGGTCTTCAACCGGGTCGACATCCGGCTCGTCTCGCCGACCGAGCTGACGGGCGCGCTGTTCCCCGACACCTCCCCGGCCACCGCCGACCAGCTTCGAGAGCGGCTCGAGTCGCTGCTCGACAAGGCGACATCTGGCGCGGATCCGGAACGTGTGCGGTTCCTGCCGAAGGGGGACGACGAATCATGACGGACTTCCCGACAGACCCGACAACGTGGGACGTCGAGGCTCACCGCCGACACCTCACCGAGCGACTCTCCGATGTGCGTGTCCTGCCGGGCGCCCCGCTGGGCGGCGACGCGGACGTCGTCGCCATGTCGCTGCCGCCGTACTACACGGCCTGCCCGAACCCCGACCTCGCCGACTGGTTGGCGACGACGCAGCCTGACGGACACGACGACCGCGAGTACGTCGACCCCGGGCCGTTCACAACCGACATCTCGGAGGGCAAGTCGAACGGCTTCTACAAGGCGCACTCGTATCCGACGAAGGTGCCGCACCCGGCGATCATGCGGTTCCTCCTGCATTACACCGAGCCTGGCGACGTCGTGCTCGACGGCTTCTGCGGCACCGGCATGACAGGCGTGGCGGCTCAGGCGTGCGGCACGCCACCCAACGACCTGCGGCTCGCGATCCAGGACGACATGGACAACGTTCAGTGGGGTCCTCGGCGAGCTGTGCTCGCCGACCTGTCGCCGGCCGCAACGTTCATTGCTGCTGGCGTCAACCTCCCCGTCGATGCCAAGGCATTCGATCGGCGCTCCGCAGAGATCCTCGACGAGTTCGAGGCGGAGTGGGGCTGGATGTACAAGACCACCGACGAGCGCGGTCGCGAGCGGCCGATCGACTACACGGTCTGGTCAGAGGTGTTCACGTGCCCCGCTTGCGCGGGGCCGATCGTCTTCTACGACGCGGCGTTCAACGAGCGCACGGGCAAAGTGAGCGACACCTTCCGTTGCCCATCGTGTGGGAAGGAGCTCAACAAGGACAGGGTCGAGCGAAGGAAGACCACGGTCCGCTCGCTCGCAGGCGACTCGACCGAGCGGATCGAGCTGAGGCCCGTGGCTGTGAAGGCTAAGGGGGCCACCAAACTCAAGCCGATCGACGACGACGATCTCGCTGTCCTGCGCCGGGTGGCTTCCGCCTCGCTTCCCGGGCCGGTCCCGACGTCTGCCCTCCCGATCGATCAGATGGTGCACGGATCCAGGCTCGCTCCCAAAGGCTTCACCCACGTCCACCACCTCTGGGGTGACCGCGCGCTGATCAGCCTGAGTGCGCTCTGGACCGCGGCGTCCAACGAGCCTGACCCCTTGCTTCGGCACGCGCTCCTGTTCTGGGTCGAGCAGGCGTTGTCAGGCCTGTCATGGCTGAACCGATACAAGGCGACAGACCATTCGCAGGTGAACCGAGCCCAGAGCGGCGTCTACTACGTGAGCTCCCTCGTCTCCGAGTGTCACCCTCGGTACAACCTCGAAGGCAGCTCTCCCGCGCGCGGCAAGCGGCGCTCGATAGTCAAGACATGGGAGGCGTCGCCAGCCCTAGTGTCCTGAGTCGGTAATCAGCGGTGGAAAGAATCTTGGTGTTTCGGGCATTTTGAGGGGTGGGTGCGCGTTCGTGTCTGTGAGCGATCATGGAGGCGAAGCTCATGGCAC